>NPIG01001378.1_pt1 | contig 12934 bp, 9 predicted proteins | sample 8637441 | NCBI WGS metagenome assembly NPIG01 (sample SAMN07420675, study PRJNA396082) | bioreactor metagenome | isolation source: sample BR6 brine-fed electro-methanogenic bioreactor BR | place: Japan: Kochi | collected 2016-06-14 | reverse complement strand
CCCCTGTCTTTGAAGGGGGTGACCGGCGAGAGCCGGTCGGGGGATGTTCTTTCCCTTCAATGCACTTCATTAGCAGCAGGGAGCGGAGCGACCGAAGCAATCTTGGGGTGGAGGGGTGGAGAAGATTGGTTCGCTACGCCTGCAATGACGGGAGGTGACGGTGGTGGTGGAGGGGGCCATCTCCCTTTCGGGCAGCCCCGTCCAGCCGCTTTCTTCGGCGGGTAAGCGCCAGCGTGACCTGAGAGTGCCGTATTACAGGAACAGCCAGCGCCATAGCCCCTTCGCCACCCCGCGCCAGCCGGTGTCGGGCGTGCTGCGTGGGCCGGGCGTGGTGGGTTCGAAGCCTTTGGTGTGGATGCGGGCTTCGACCTGGTAGGTGTAGCGCGTGAATTCGGTGTGCGTCTTGCGGCAGCCGCCGGACACGGTCTCCGCGGGAGCGGCCGTGGTGTCTTCATGGCGGGTGGCCGCTTGCCAGTCCGTGATGGGGCCGGCCTCATCCGGTGCGCCTTCGGGCGCGCGCCAGACGCGGTACTCCGCGGCGCCGGTCACGCCCACCCAGGTTACCTCAACATGGCCGGCCTGCGTGCCGTCGGAAGCAGTCAAGGCGGTTGGCGCTTCGGGCGGGTCGGGATTGCGCGGGTCGAGCCCGGCGGCGTACTCCGCGGCGTCACCGCGGCCGTCGTTGTCTGAGTCGGTATCGAGGAAGTCGGGGCGTCCGTCGGAGTCCGTGTCACGGGCGCCTTCGTCCGCGTCGGTCAAGCCGTCGCCGTCGGCGTCGGTGTCGCGGTAATTGGGTGTGCCGTCCCTGTCGGGGTCCCCCGTGCCCTCCGTGGCGTCGGGGATGCCGTCGCCGTCGCTGTCCAGCGTGAGGAAATCAGGAAGGCCGTCTTCATCGGTATCCTCGGTCCCCTCCACGGCATCGGGGAGCGTATCCCCGTCGGCGTCGGGGTCGAGATAGTTCGGCGCGCTGTCGTTGTCGGCGTCTCCCGCGCCCTCCACCGCGTCGGGAATGGAATCCCCGTCTGAATCTCCGTCGAGGAAGTTCGGCTGCCCGTCACGGTCGCGGTCCGCCACGCCTTCCGCGGCATCGAGGATGCCATCGCCATCGCTGTCGTCATCAAGGAAATTGGGTGTGCCGTCGGCGTCCGGGTCCAGCACGCCCTCGGCCGCGTCGGGAATGCCGTCTCCGTCGCTGTCGTCGTCGAGGAAATTGGGCGTTCCGTCGCTGTCCGGGTCGTCCACGCCTTCCGCGGCATCGGCAATGCCGTCGCCGTCACTGTCGAGGTCGAGGTAGTTCGGCGTGCCGTCGGTGTCGGTGTCTTGCGGCCCCTCGGTGGCGTCCTGGATGCCGTCTCCGTCGGAATCGATGTCGCGCGCATTGGGGCGGCCGTCCGTGTCCGGGTCGGCATTGCCCTCGATGTTGTCCGGGATCCCGTCGCCGTCGGTGTCCGTGCTGTACGGGTCCGTGCCCCACACGAACCGCTCGACGGTGTCGGAGACACCGTCCCCATCGCTGTCACGGTCGAGGAAGTTGGGTATGCCGTCGCCGTCCGTGTCCGAACCCGTCTCCGTGAAATCGGAGAGGCCGTCCCCGTCGGAGTCGTCATCGAGCGCATTGCCCGCGCCGTCGCCGTCCGGGTCGGCGATGCCTTCCGTGCCGTCCGGGATGCCGTCCTCGTCGGTGTCGGCCGAAAAGGGGTGCGTGCCCCATTCGGTGGTTTCGACGCGGTCCGGCACCCCGTCGCCGTCGCTGTCTTCATCAAGGAAACTCGGGATGCCGTCGCCGTCGCCGTCGCTGAGGCCTTCGAGTTCGTCCGAAAGCGAATCGCCGTCGCTGTCGAGGTCGAGCGCGTTCGGTATGCCGTCGGTATCCGGGTCGCCCAGGCCTTCCATGCCGTCCGGGATGCCATCGCCGTCAGAATCGGCGTTCCAGGGGTCCGGCTCTTCAGGGTCATGCTGCCCGTTGCCGTTGAGGTCCTCGGCGCGGTCGCCGAGTCCGTCGTCGTCGCTGTCCGTATCGAGAAAATTGGGGATGCCGTCGCCGTCCGGGTCGTCCACACCTTCGGCGGCATCGGGGAACCCATCCCCGTCGGAATCGGGGTCGAGGGCGTTGATGGTCCCGTCACCGTCCGCGTCGAGGAGTCCTTCTACCGCATCGCTCAGGCCGTCGTCATCCGAATCGGGATTGTAGGGACTGCTCTCCCCGGCGTCGGCAACGCCGTTGCCGTTGAGGTCCTCCTGGCGGTCGCTCAGCCCGTCGTTGTCGCTGTCGGTATCGAGGTAATTCGGTTTGCCGTCTTCGTCGGGGTCCCCGTCGCCTTCGAGGGCATCGGCAAAGCCGTCGCCGTCGGAGTCCGGGTCCACGGCGTTCGGCCAGCCGTCTTCATCCGGGTCGTCCAGGCCCTCTTCCGCATCGGTGAACCCGTCGCCGTCCGTGTCCGCGACATAGGGGTTCGGCTCGCGCGCATCCACGACACCGTTGCCGTTCATGTCTTCCTCGCTGTCGGCGAGTCCGTCGTCGTCGCTGTCCGTNNATCGCCGTCGGCGTCGGGGTCGACATGATTGGGGAGACCGTCGCCATCCGGGTCGCCCGCGCCCTCTTCGCCGTCGGGTATGCCGTCGCCGTCGCTGTCGCCCGCGGTCAGGACGGGCAGCCAGGCCGCGCGCTGTCCGGACGCGTTGTGCGGGAACGTCAGCAGCAGCCCGAGCGTGCTGGCCACCTCGCCGGTGGTTTCGTTCAACACGCCGTTGCCGTGATAGCCGGTCTCGTCGAAGCCGAGTTCGAGTTCAGCAAAGGCGCCCGGGAAAAGCGTGGGCACCCCCGTGCCGGCGGTGGTGTAGATGCCGGGACGGGCCAGGTCATAGACGAACGTGCGCGTCCGTTCCGCGCCCGGCGGCTCCGCGGGCAAGTCATCGAGCAGCGTTTCCTCGCGGTCGAGCAGAAACGACTCCACATCGAAATGGACCGTGGTGTTCGCCGCGGAGAGATTGAGGTCCTTCGCTCGCACCGGCAGGATAAGCACGTTGCTGCGAAAGACGCCGGTATGGCGTTCGGTCGGCGCGGCCCCGTTAACGTAATCCTGCACCACGCGCTGCTCGGAGAAATCCGAGAGCTTGGTGACGAAGATATCCGGGTAAGGGCCCAACGGCGCGTCACCCGGTTCCGCGCCATTGTAGAGGTAGTAGTCGGAGATGCCGTCAAGGTCCACATCGAAATACACATAGAATCGGGGCACATGTGGCGAGAACCATTCACCGTGCGTGACGATGGCGATATACAGCATGGTGTCATTGATGGCGCCGCGGGCAAGGTAATCCGAAGCGATGCCCACGTAGCGGATATCCGCCATGTCTTCGATTCCCTGCGAGGCTGTGTCGTTTCCATCGTAGCCGAGCAGTTCGAAGTGGTTGAGATAGCTGATGTCCGGCAAGCCGGCGCCGGCGGCGATTGTGACGGCCAGGCGTTCCGCGCCCAGGCTCGCGTCGAGGGATTCCGCCGGGGCGGCCAGCGTTGACGCGCGGCGCGGCGCGCCGTAGTAGGGCACGCGCAGGGCCGGTGTGTCCGCGCCGGGCGGCGTAAAGGTCACATATCCGGAGAACTCGCTGAGCCAGAAGCGTTGCAGCCCTTCCGTGGTCATGCCCGCGGCCGGGTCGCGGCTGTGCATCATCAGCGCGGGGTCGAATTCGAAGCGCAGCCCGACCGCGGCCGTTTCGCCGGGCGCCACCGTCACACTGGCGGTGTCGAGCCGCACGTCGACGCCCGGCATCACGACGGCCGGCTCAATCCCGATGTCATAGCCGGCGGCGGCCGCGCCCAGATTTTCAACCGTGATGCTGCGGGTTTCCGTGACCGGTTCAGAGACCGCCCCGGTGCGCGACGACACGGAAACCCGTTCCGGCGCTTCCGAATCGTAGGCGATGGCCCGGGTGCCGGCGGCGCGCGGGGCGTCGATGATGCCGCTGCCTGTTCTGCCGGGGGACTCCGGCGCCAGCGCGTCCTCGGGGCCGGAGACAATGCCGCCCACGGCGGTGTTCATCATCAGCGCTTTCAACTGTTGCACGGACCAGTCCGGGCGCTGCTGCCGAAGCAGGGCCATGAGCCCTGACGCATGCGGCGCGGCCATCGACGTGCCACTACTGAAACTGGTGAGGGTCGATGGATTCGAGGCGTGGGCGTTTGCCGAGTTGATGAGCCGCCCGGGCGCGCACACATCCGGCTTCAGCCAAACCCGCGTCGGTCCGCCGCTCGGCCCGCGGGAAGAGAAGTTGGGCAGCCGCCCGGGCACGAGGCCGCGGCCGGGGTCGTCATCCTCCACGGCGCCCACACTGAGCGCCCACGCCGCGGAGCCCGGCGTGCCGGTCACGAAATAGCTGTCGCCGCTGTTGCCCGCGGAAGCGACCACGATGACGCCGGCCTGTGCCGCCATGTCGCACATTACCGCTTCCGGGGAGTCGGCGCGCCCGAAGATGTCGCCCAGCGAGAGGTTGATCACGTCCAGACGGTCGGAGAAATCGCCGTCGCCGTTCGGGTCGACGGCCCACTCGACGGCGGGCGCGAGCAATTCGGATTCCCCGGTGCGCCCGAAGATCTTGAGCGCGTACAGGGTGGCCCGCGGCGCAGCGCCCGGGGCCACCAGCCAGTCGCGTTGTGCGACGGTCGCGTCATAGGGACCCGTGTAGGTGTNNGGCCGGGCGTGACGCCGTAGCCCGCCGCGATACCGGCCACGTGCGTGCCGTGGCCCCAGGGGTCCATGGGGTCCGGGTCCGGTCGGGGGACCGCATGCTGGGGGTCCGCCGAGTTGTAGTCGTCCCCCACGAAATCATACCCGCCCGCCACCTTCGCCGTGGGATAGCTCACGTCCCCGACAACCGCAGGGTCATTGTCACGGTAAACAGAGTCGAGCCCGATGCCGCCGAAGTCCGGGTGCAGATAGTCTATGCCCGTATCGATGATGCCGATAGACACGCTTGCGCCGGTCAGGCCGCCCGCCGCCGCGGGCCACAGCGACTGAATGCCCACGAAGGGCATGCTTGTGCCGCGGTCGGGCCGCAGCCGGGCCAGCCGATGCACCGCGCGCACGCCGGGCAGATTCTCAAGCGTTTCGAGGTCATCCGTTCCGGCACGCACCGCCACGCCGTTGAATACGCGCTGCACCCCGAAGAGCACGGAGTACGATGCGGACCTGGTGCGTCGGAGCGCGGCCAGAACCTTTTCTTGGGCCGCCTCGTTTTCGGCAATCGCGTTTTTCACCGCCCCTGCGACGCGGCTCCCGGGTGCTTTGGCGCGCGTCATTTCCCGGTAGACGCGGAGCGCGGGGGGGGCTTCAAGCTCAAGCAGATAGCCGGCTTCGTCCAGCGCGGCAACGGGTTGCGCTCCGCCCAGAAGAGCAATCGCCATTGTGAGCATGGTCAAGATATGCGGCCAATACTGCCGGTATGCTTCCACCCGGGTACTCCGTTCGTTAGTCGGGCTGCCGGTTCTGCCTCGCCCTATTGTCGCCTGCGAAGTCCTGACAGGCAAGTTGGTAACACGTGCTGCGCCAGGTTCATTGCCGACGGCCCTGGGGTCGTTCAAGTCACGCACGTGAAATTGGAATAATTCGCACCCCGAAAACCGTTACCTCGCTACTGGCAAATGAAGGGCAGTCCACGTGCCCGGGGATTGCATCGTAGAGACCAAAGAACGCATGACGGACAAAACGTCGACAAATGGAAATACTGAGCAGCAGACGTATGCGCAGCTTGTAGAGTTGACGCAAACACTTTCTGCGGGGCTGTCCGTGCTTCTGCGGAAGGCCAATCTCTCCATCGCGCAGTACAACGTGCTGCAAATCCTGCGTGATGCGGGCGAGGATGGGTTGTGTTGCCGGGACATCGCGGAATTGATGATGCCGCGCGGACCGGATGTCACGCGATTGCTGGACCGCCTCGAAAACCGGGGTCTGGTGGCCCGCGAACGTGAACAGCGGGACCGGCGCGTGGTGCGCGTGCATATACAACCTCTTGGGCAGCAAGTACTTGAGAGCATGGATGAGCCCGTGGCAAACCTTCATCGGCGCCAACTCGCGGCGCTCGACGAAGACCGCCTTCACGAGCTGTGCCACCTGCTCGAATCCGTTCGGAGCAGTGTCAACCAGAATCTCTCCACGGGCGTTTCGTAGGCGACAGTAGAAATAATCGACAGGCCGGGGAATAGAACCCGGTGCCTTTCCGTTTCAACACGCAGTGGTCGAGTAAGAGAAAGTTAAAAGCAAGAGAGAGAGTGAGGGGAACAATTCTCCATACCGCACTCAAAGATCTTCCTAACCCCCCCTCTCTCTCCCAGACGCCCGCAGAGCCCCACCTGCGGGCGTCAACTTTTTTGAGCCGCCGGGCAGATGCTCTTTGCTTCAGGCGTGGGGGTGTGTTTCCCGGTAGATCTGCTTGAGCCGGTCGATGCTCACATGGGTGTAGATCTGCGTGCTCGACAGGCTTTCATGCCCGAGCAACTCCTGCACCACGCGCAGGTCGGCTCCCGCATCGAGCATGTGCGTGGCGAAAGTGTGCCGCAGGGTGTGCGGCGAGACCTCGCGGCGGCCCGGGAGCACCTCGCGCACATACTTCTCGACGACGCGCTGAATACTCCGGGTTGTGAGCGGCCCTCCGCGGAAGTTGACGAACAGGCGGTCGTGTTCGGGCGCGCCCAGTTCGTTGCGCGCGGGGAGATAGGCCTGCAGCGCGGCCACGGCATGCGAGCCCAGTTGCGCCATGCGTTCCTTCCGCCGCTTTCCGAGCACGCGCATCACTCCCTGGCCAAGATCGACGTCACCCAATACGACCCCCGCCGCCTCGCTTGCGCGTGTCCCGCTTGAGTACAGCGTTTCCAGCAATGCCTTGTCGCGCAGGCCGAGCGGCGTGCCGGTGTCTGGGGCCTCCATCAACCGGGTCACCTCGGGAATAGAAAGCACGTCGGGCAGGTCACGCCGCCGCTTGGGCGCGCGCACCTGTTGCGCCGGGTTGAGTTCGAGCTTGCCGCGTTGCACGAAGAACCTGTAGGCCGTGCGCAGGGCGGCAAGCTTGCGCGCGCTCGTGCGCGGGCTGCCGCCGGCGGTTTGGACGTGGGCCAGGAACGCGCGCACCTGTTGCTTGTCCGCGGTGCGCAGGGTGTCCAGCGATGCGCGTGGCCGCGGCTCGCCGTCGGGCCTGCGGAACGCGGCCGCCCCGTTCTCAAGGAAGTCGCAGAACTGGTCGAGGTCGTTGAGATACGCGCGCAGCGTGTGCGGTGAGAATCCGCGCTCCACCTTGAGGTGATGCACGAATTGCAGCACGTCAACCATTGACATGGCGCGGCTCCTCGCGCGGCGAAAGCCCGGCCCGCCGCCCTTACGCCTCTTCCTCCGGCAGTTCTTCTTCGTAACCGCAACCCGGCGCGGGACAGAACCGCGTGCGCGGCTTGTTGCGCTGCTTGGTGGTGTAGGTCCAGGCGTGCCCGCATTTCGGGCAGGCAGTCTCGCGGTCGAGTTGCCCGAAGATGGCTAAGTCACAGTCCGGATGCTTTGAGCAGCCAATGAAGCGGCGGCGCCGCGCCACCTTGCTTACCAGCTCGCCTTCGCAATCGGGCCGCGGGCATTTCAGCCCGATTTCCATCGGCTTCGTGAATTTGCACTTCGGGTAGTTCTCACAGCCGTAGAACTCGTCGCCGGCGCGGCTCTTTCGAATGAGCAGATACCCGCCGCATTCGGGACACTTCTGGTCGGTTTTCTTCGGCGGCTCCTTCGGCGCGCGCACCACCTTGTTGCCCTGCTTGTCGAGGCTGTACGTGTTGCGGCATTCCGGATAGGCGGAGCAGGAGATGAACGGACCGAAGCGTCCCTGGCGCTTCACCATCTTGCTGCCGCACTTCTCACACACCTCATCCGTCTCTTCGACGGCGGCCTTGGTCGCGATGCGCCGCGTCGTCTTGCACTCCGGGTAGTCCTGGCACGCCACGAACAGGCCGAACCGGCCTTCCCGCACTTCCAGCGGCTTGCCGCATTTCGGGCAGGCGTTGTCCTCGCCGATGACCTCGTCCACCATGCGCTGCTGCGCGTTCGCCAGGTCCTTCGAAAAGGCGTCCCAGAATGCCTGCACCAGGCTGTGCCATTCCCGCTGCCCGTCCTCGACATGGTCGAGGTCATCTTCGAGGCGCGCGGTGAAGCCCAGGTCGAGCACATCGGGGAAGTGCTCCAGCAGGATACTGTTTGTCTGTTCTCCCAGCGCCGTGGGCTTGAGCCGGCCGCTCTCGCGTTCCACGTAGCCCCGGTCCATCACCGTGTTGATGGTGGGCGCGTAGGTGCTCGGCCGGCCGATGCCGTTTTCTTCCAGGGCCCGGATCAGGCTCGCTTCGGTGTAGCGCGCGGGCGGCTTCGTGAAGTGCTGCTCGGGCATCAGTTCGCGGGCGTCTACCGGCTGGTCCTGCGCGAGGTTCGGCAGGCGCCGGTCGTTGTCGTCGCCATTGCCGCTGTCGTCGCCGTTGTCGTCGCGCATTTCCTCGTATAGCTTGGTGAAGCCGGGGAACTTCATGATTGAACCCACGGCACGGAAGTTGTATTGCTTCGCTTCCACGTCGACCGTGGTTCTGTCGAAAACCGCCGGCGTCATCTGGCAGGCCACGAAGCGTTGCCAGATGAGGGTGTAGAGCCGCTGCTGGTCCCGGTCCAGATACTGGCTCACGCTGTCCGGCGTGCGCCCGCTCGAAGTGGGCCGAATCGCCTCGTGCGCGTCCTGGCTGTCCTTCTTGCCCCGGTAGAAGTTCGGCTTTTCGGGCAGCATGGGCGGGTCGAAATTCGCCGCGATGTATTCGCGCACATCTTCGAGCGCTTCGGGCTCCAGGCGCGTCGAGTCTGTGCGCATGTAGGTAATCAGCCCCGTGCTGCCTTCGCGCCCGAGCTCGATGCCTTCATACAACTGCTGCGCGACGCGCATCGTCTTGCGCGGGCTGAACCCCAGCCGGCGCGAGGCTTCCTGTTGCAGGGTGCTCGTGATAAACGGGGGCGCCGGCCGCCGCTGCGTTTCCTTGCGCTCGACCCCGGCCACCTTGTACTGCGCGTCTTGCAGGTCCGCCACGATGGCCTGTGCCGACTGCTCGTTCCCGATCTCCGGCTTTTCGCCGGCCACCCGGTTCAAGCGCGCGGTAAACGTCTCTTCCGCCTCGGTGGCCAGCAGCGCGTCAATGGTCCAGTACTCTTCGACCACGAAGGCCCGGATTTCCGCCTCTCGGTCGCAGACCATGCGCACGGCCACGGACTGCACGCGCCCCGCGCTCAGGCCCTTCTGCACGCTCCACTGCAGGAACGGGCTGAGTTTGTACCCCACCAGGCGGTCGAGGATGCGGCGGGCCTGCTGCGCGTTCACCAGGTTCTCGTCGATGGGACGCGGATGCTTGGCCGCCTCGACCACGCTGCGCTTGGTGATGGCATTGAAAACGATGCGCTCGATGGGTTTCTTCTCGCGCTTCAGCAGGTTGGCGACGTGCCAGCCGATGGCCTCGCCCTCGCGGTCGGGGTCGGAGGCCAGCAGCACTTTGTCCGTTTTCTTCGCGGCCTCGCGAATGCCCTTGACGGCCTTGGACGCCTCGCGCAATTGCACGTACTTCGGCGAGAAGTCGTGGTCAATATCCACGCCCAGTTCGCTCTTCGGGAGGTCGCGCACGTGCCCGTTGCTCGCGCGAACCGTGTAGCTTGGGCCCAGGAATTTGCTTATCGTGCGCGCCTTCGCAGGCGATTCAACCACTACCAGATATTTTGCCATGTTCATTGTCTCCGACAAGCGAAGACGCCCATACCGCAAGGGATGGGCGCCGGAATCACACACCTCAACCGCACTTGGCCCGACATTTCACACACCCGCAGAGGCAGCACACCGAAAGCGCATCAGCCTATGCAGTAGAGCTGCGCGGCCTGAGACTTGCTCAGAGACAGCCTGTGAAATATCCGTCGACACTTCAAATCCGGAAGTCACTTCGTCGCAGCATGTCTCGGCTTGCGGCGGTGCCGCCGGGGAAACATGCGGGCTAGTGCAGCGTATCACGGTCCCCCTCGAAAATTCGAAACAGGGTCTGCTGCGATTCAACGTCGCGGCCCGCGCAAAGCATCCACGACACCATATAGTCCAGTTCATCGAGGCCGACTTCGCCCTCGACCGTGACCAGCCGGTCCAGCAGCAATTCCATTTCCCACGGGGCTATCAGTTCGTACATCTGGAGCCGGGTGAGGGCGTCGCGGGCTTCCGGACTCAGCTTGCAGCGTTCGAAGGGGGAGAACTGCCGGTACACGACCCCTCGGGACCGCGCCCGTTGCGTGCCCTCCGCCAACCGGGGCCACACCATGCCGAGCGCCGTCTCGATGTCTTTCTTGCTGTAGCCCTGCCGCGCGAGCCAGGTGCGCATGCCGTGTTTCGACAGGGGCGCGCCACCCCGCTCCTCAAGGTGCTGCAATATCACGTTGACCAACTCAACGACTTGTTGCTTCATCTGGCTTTCTTTTTTCCGCTCCGCGCGGCGCCTCGATTCCATTTCCGCTGCCCGTATTCTATGTGCGCTCAGCCGGGGCTGTCAACTGGGGTCTCCTGGGAATGCGCTTTCACGCCCGCGTCTCCGCGACCGGGCCCGATGATGCCCGCCAGCCAGTGCATGACCTGTTGGCGCGCATTTGCGGAAGCGGCCAGCAGGTCCGCGCCGTGCGCGGCGCCCTCGTACATGCGTAATTCGCAGAACCCCGGCGCCACTTGCTTGAGCGCCGTCGCGGAGCCGGCCGCGTACGCGTCGTTCTCCGCCGCGAGCAGGAGCACCGGTGTTTCCCGAAGTTGGGCCAGCACCGGTTCCGCGCGGATGCCCTGGTACTCCAGCCCCGGCGACACCAGCACCACCGCTTGCACCGCACTGTTGTCCCGCGCGTGCAGCAGCGCGAGGTTGGCACCCAACGCCTCGCCCACAAGCGCGAGGTCGCGCGCACTCGCGCCCGCATCCGTCACCGCGTCGAGCGCCACGCGCAGGTCGGCGCGAATCTTGAGCCAGTCGTCTTTGCCGTATTCGGTGTGCCCCGCCGGACCCGCCGCGCTCGCGCCGTGTCCGCGCAGGTCAAGTGCCAGGCACAGGTAACCTTCCNNAGGCGCGCTCCGCGAAGCCCGACCAGACCGTGCGGTCCCGGCCGTAACCGTGCACGAGCACAAGACCGGGCGGTGTCATCCCGGACGGAACGTACAAGGTGCCGGCCAGCATCGCGCCGTCGGTCGCGCGCAACGCCACGTCGCGAATCTCAAGTGCGGGCGCACGTCCGCCGCATCCCGCCGGCAGGGAGGCGACGCCGCCGCAGGCAAGCAAGAGAAGAACGCGTAGCGTGTTGTGCAAAGCTCGTATGGTCATGGCATCGGTTGCAACGGCATTGTGCGCGTGTGTCGAAAAAGAAACACCGCGGCCCCACCCGCACGGTAACAAGGGTGGCGCCGCGGCAAAGAATCAAAAACGGAACGCGGGCGCCTCAACCGAGATTGAACACGCTCTGCAATTTCATGGCGAGCGTCATGTCGCCCTGAATCTTCAGCTTGCCCGTCAGGAAGGCCTGCTGACCGTTCAGGTCGCCACTCACCAGCGATGCGAAATCCGAATCGGCCATGGTCAATGTGATGCTCGGATTGTCGGCCTGGCCTTCACCGCCCTCAACACTGCCCTCGGCAAGCTTGACCCACCATTCGCCGCCATCGTCGCCCGTGATGACGAACTGGTAGGTCGCATTCATCCCCTCGGCCTTGCTCTTGTCTACCTTCTCACTGATGTTCTCAAAGAACGACGCTACCTCCGACATTGCTTTCTCCCTCCTGTTGTTCAATCCATCATCCCGCCATTGCGGTAGTTCCACACATGGGTCCCCTCTTCGCATGGGGACCGGAAAAAGGTCCCCTACTCTAGCACAGGCACCGGGGCCTGTCAAAGGCGGTTCCGCCGCGGGGAAACACGTGGAAAGCCGCAACATCGTAGATACGGTACAACGTAAACACCCTATTTGCCCTCCCCTGGGCGAGGCCCATATGCAGCGCCGCCACCCCGGTCGGAGTTCTTCCGACAACTTGGGCGAAATGTCTGGAAGTGGAGCAAGAACAAAAAATCACTATAAGCGAAAAAAACACTTGCGTTTTTGTTAGAATTTTGGTACACAAAACGTTAAAGACAATTGAAATCCGACTCGGTTGGGGGAAAGCGGGTCTGTATTCCCCGTTTTCCAGTGCCCTCTCGCGGGCTCGCGTTGTTCGCGGCAACCGCCGGGTCTGAGTATGGGCCGGGGCCTGTGCTGGGCGCGTGCGATTCCGCCCCCAGTGCATGTGCGACAGGCGCGGTTGCGCGCCTGCGACAGTTTGGCGGAAACACGGAGAAACGCCAGATACGTATGTGTGGTATGGGGAAGCCTAGTCAGGGTGTGGTAACTTGCGTAAACGCCTGCGAGGGACGCGGGACAGGCAATCCATCTTCTCTTCCCTGGGGACCCGAGAGGAAGGAGTGCGTTAGAGTTCTGCGTTTGCGTTCCATGTCAGGTTTGTAGTAGAGGGTAGCAACAGAAGGAGATGTGAGATGCCTGCTGCCAAGAAGACGGCCGCCAAGAAAAAGACGGCGGCGAAGAAGAAGACCGTAGCCAAGAAGAAGCCAGCCGCGAAGAAGAAGGCGGTGGCCAAGAAGAAGCCGGCGGCGAAGAAGAAGCCGGCCGCCAAGAAGAAGGCGGTAGCGAAGAAGAAGCCGGCCGCCAAGAAGAAGGCGGCGGCGAAGAAGAAGGCGGTGGCCAAGAAGAAGCCGGCCGCGAAGAAGAAGCCGGCCGCCAAGAAGAAGGCGGTGGCCAAGAAGAAGCCGGCCGCCAAGAAGAAGGCGGTAGCGAAGAAGAAGCCGGCCGCCAAGAAGAAGACTGTGGCCAAGAAGAAGACCGCCAAGAAG
>NPIG01001374.1_pt1 | contig 12961 bp, 13 predicted proteins | sample 8637441 | NCBI WGS metagenome assembly NPIG01 (sample SAMN07420675, study PRJNA396082) | bioreactor metagenome | isolation source: sample BR6 brine-fed electro-methanogenic bioreactor BR | place: Japan: Kochi | collected 2016-06-14 | reverse complement strand
GGCGTGATGGGCGACGGGCGGACCTATGATTACGCCTGTGCGCTGCGCGCGGTGACCAGTGTCGACGGCATGACCGCCGATTACTATCCCTTCAGCCACGAGTTCCTGGGCGAAACCGCCACCCGGATCATCAACGAGGTCAAGGGCATCAACCGCGTCACCTATGACGTGACCTCGAAGCCGCCGGGAACCATCGAGTGGGAGTGATCCCGCCCCGGAGCTGACCGACAACCCCGGCCCGCGCGCCGGGGTTTCGTTTTTCCGCGCCACGTCACGCCGCCCGTCGCGGGGATGGCCGCTTGACCTCGGCGTGGAAATCGGCCCTTCGTATGCCCCGGAGAAGGAACGCGCAAATGCAGGACACTACCCCGCCCCGGGTCGGAACGGCCGCCCTGTGGATGACCGGCGCCATCGCGTCATTCTCGGCCATGGCCGTTGCCGGGCGCGAGGTCAGCTCTGCCCTCGATACCTTCGAGATCATGATGTACCGCAGCCTGCTTGGCTTCGTCATCGTGGTGACGGTGCTCACGGCGACCGGCAGGATGGGCCAGGTCAGCACCCGCGACTTCACCACCCAGTTTACGCGGAATTTTGTACATTTCTGCGGCCAGAATCTCTGGTTCTTCGCCGTTACCGTGATTCCGCTGGCGCAGGTTTTCGCGCTGGAATTCACCTCGCCGCTCTGGGTGGTGGTGTTGTCGCCGCTGGTGCTGGGCGAGCGGTTGACCCCGACCCGCGCGGTGGCGGCGATGATGGGCTTCATCGGCATCCTGATCATCGCCCGCCCCAGCCCCGAAACCCTGAACATCGGCCTGTTCGCCGCCGCCGGCGCAGCGGTGTTCTTTGCCTTCACCAACATGCTGACGAAAAAGCTGACCCGCCGTCACAGCGTGGCCAACATCATGTTCTGGCTGACTTTTCTCCAACTGCTCTTCGGGGCCATTGCGGCCGGGATAGATGGCGACGTGGCCCTTCCCGACGCGGCGACGGCGCCGTGGCTGGTGGTGATCGCGCTGGGCGGGCTGCTGGCGCATTTCTGCATCACCAACGCCTTGTCGATCGCCCCGGCGACGGTGGTGATGCCCATCGACTTTGCCCGGCTGCCCACCATCGCCGTCGTCGGCATGATCCTTTACGCGGAACCGCTCGAAATCTGGGTCTTCGCCGGAGCGGCGGTGATCTTTGCCGGGAATTATCTCAACATCCTGGCCGAAACCCGCAAGTTTCGGATCGTCTGAGCCCCCCGTGCGCGTCTAACTGGCGCCATGAGCACATAAAAATCCATCTCCCCCCGCGCCTGGAGCGAATTGACCCTGCTGGGCCTGATCTGGGGCGCGTCCTTTCTGACCATGCGGATTGCGCTGGACGAAATCTCGGTCCTGGCCGTCGTGTTGCACCGGGTGCTTTGGGCCATGCTGGTCCTCTGGGCCGTGGTCTGGGCCATGCGGCTGCCGGTGCCGCGCGATCCGCGGACCTGGGGCGCCTTCCTGGTGATGGGAGTGTTGAACAACATCATTCCCTTCGGGCTGATGACCTGGGGACAGTTGCATATCGAATCCGGCCTGACCGCGATCCTGAACGCGACGACGGCGATTTTCGGCGTGATCGTCGCGGCGCTGGTCTTCTCCGACGAGCGGCTGACCCTGCGCAGGACGATTGGCGTCGGCCTGGGGTTCGCCGGGGTCACGGTGGCCATCGGCGCGGACCGCCTGACACATTTCGACCCGCGCAGCCTGGCCCAGCTGGCGGTTCTGGGTGGAACCGTCAGCTATGCCCTGGCCAGTGCCTGGGCCAGGGCCCGGCTGGGCGGGCTGGCGCCGCAGGTGGCGGCGGCGGGCATGCTGACGGGCTCCACCCTGATCCTGCTTCCGGTCACCTGGATCCTGGACGGGCCGATCGACCTGGCGCTGCGTCCGGTCACCTGGGGCGCCATCGCCTATTACGCCTTGCTTGGCACCGCCGGGGCCTATCTTCTCTACTACCGGGTGCTGGGCATGGCCGGGTCGGGAAACCTGATGCTGGTCACCCTGATCATCCCGCCGGTGGCGATCGTTCTGGGTGCGTTGGTGCGAAACGAAGATCTGTCGCCCCAGGCCTTTGCCGGCTTCGCCCTGCTGGCTGTTGGCCTTCTGGTCCTGAACGGCAAGATCGGGCGGCGCCGCGATTGACCCCCCCGCCCGCCGCCGCTAGCAAGGGCGAAAAGGGAACGAGGGGCCATGCTCTATTCTTCAGCGAGTGAATGGCGCGACGCGGCGCGCAAGCGGGTGCTGTTTTTCGGCATGTCCGGCCTGGGCAAAACCCATGTCAGCAACATGCTGCGCGCGGCCGGAAGCTGGTTTCATTACAGCATCGATTACCGCATCGGCACCCGCTACATGGGCGAATACATCACCGACAACGCCAAGGCCGAGGCGATGAAGGTGCCCTTTCTGCGCGATCTGCTGTTGTCGGATTCGATCTATATCGGCTCCAACATCAGCTTCGACAATCTCACCCCGGTCTCGACCTACCTGGGCAAGCCGGGCGACGCGACCAAGGGCGGGCTGCCGATCGCGGAATACCGCCGCCGGCAGGAACAGTTCCGCCTGGCCGAGATCCACGCGCTGCTGGATACCGAGTATTTCATCGACCGGGCGGAACGCCTCTACGGCTATCCGCATTTCATCTGCGACACCGGCGGGTCGATCTGTGAATGGGTCGATCCCGACGATCCCAAGGACCCGGTCCTGAGCGAGCTGGACAAGCACACGCTGATGGTCTGGATCAAGGGCGATGCGGCCCATACCGAAGAGTTGATCCGCCGGTTCGACCGCGCGCCCAAGCCGATGTCCTATCAGCCGGAATTCCTGAGCCGGGTCTGGGAGCAGTATCTGACCGAGCAGGGATGCGCCGAGGATCAGGTCGATCCCGACGCGTTCATCCGCTGGACCTATGCCCAGGCGCTGGCGCATCGCCAGCCGCGTTACGAGGCGATGGCGCGCAACTGGGGCGTGACGGTCACCGCCGACCAGATCGCCGCGCTGCGCGACGCCTCGGATTTCGACGATTTGATCGCTTCGGTGATTTCGGCACGCGACTAGTCACGCCGCTCCTCACGGCCCCGGCTTGGCACCGGCCTGTGCGCGGACTATCTAGCGAGGACATAAAAAAGGAACGGACCCCGACATGCCCATCAAGATCCCCTCTGACCTGCCTGCCTATGACGTGCTGACGCGCGAGGGCGTGATGGTCATGTCCGAGGATCAGGCCGCACGTCAGGATATTCGCCCTTTGCATATCGGCCTGCTCAACCTGATGCCGAAAAAGATCCAGACCGAGACCCAGTTCGCCCGGCTGATCGGCGCCACGCCGCTGCAGATCGAACTGAGCCTGATCCGGATGTCGGAGCATCAGACCAAGAACACCGCCGCCGAGCATATGGAAAGCTTTTACCGCCCGTTCCAGGAGGTGAAGGACGAGAAATTCGACGGGTTGATCATCACCGGCGCCCCGATCGAACACCTGCCGTTCGAAGAGGTCACCTATTGGGGCGAGTTGGGCGAGGTCTTTGACTGGACCCAGACCAACGTGCATTCCACCTTTGGCGTCTGCTGGGGCGGGATGGCGATGATCAACTATTTCCACGGCGTCAAGAAACACATGCTGAAGCACAAGGCCTTCGGCTGTTTCCGGCACAAGAACCTTGCGCCGGCCTCGCCCTTCCTGCGCGGGTTCTCGGACGATTTCGTGGTGCCGGTCAGCCGCTGGACCGAGATCAAGCAGGACGAAATCGAGGCCGCGCCGGGCTTGGCGACCCTGCTGGGCAGCGACGAGGTCGGCCCCTGCCTGGTCGAGGATCCGGGGCATCGCGCGCTCTATGTCTTCAATCACTTCGAATATGACAGTGACACGCTGAAGCAGGAATATGACCGCGACGTGGCCAATGGCACCCCGGCCAATGTTCCGGTCAACTACTATCCGGACGACGACCCGTCCCGGACACCGCTGAACCGTTGGCGCAGCCATGCCCACCTTCTTTACGGCAACTGGATCAGCGAGATCTACCAGACGACGCCCTTCGACCTGGACAAGATCGGCCTGGAATCCACCGACCTGCGCGGCTGAGCTGCGATGACGCGCGCGGTCCTGCTGCTTCTGCTCGGGCTGGCCGTGCTGGCCTGGGCGGTGACGCTGTGGCGGGCGCACCGGGCCGAGGCGCGGGCCGAGGCCAGCCACCCGCCGCGAGGCCGTCTGATCGAGGTCGGCGGGACAACCGTTCATGCCGAGGTGATGGGCGAAGGCCCCGATGTGGTGCTGATCCACGGCTCCAGCGGCAATACCCGCGACATGACTTTTATCCTGGCGCCGCTGCTGGCGGAGCGCTACCGCGTGATCGTGTTCGACCGGCCCGGTCTGGGCTTCACCGACCATCTGCATCCCCGGGGCGCCAGCATCGTCGAACAGGCAGAGCTTCTGTGTCGCGCGGCGCGTCACCTGGGGGCCGAGCGCCCGGTTGTTATGGGCCAGAGCTATGGCGGCGCGGTGGCGCTGGCCTGGGCGGTGCATCACCCCGAGGCGTTGTCGGCGCTGGTGCCGGTGGCGGCGGCGTCGCACCCCTGGGACACGCCGCTTGACTGGTTCTATCGCGTCACCTCCTCGCGCCTGGGCAAGCTGCTGGCAATACCGGCGCTGACCGCTTGGGTTCCCATCAACAAGGTGGAGCAGGCCCTGGAAGAGGTGTTCGCGCCGCAACAGGTGCCGGACGGCTATGCCGAGCATTTCGGCCCGGGCCTGACCCTGCGCCGCAAATCGCTGCGCGCGAACGCCGCACAACGCGCCAATCTGCTGGAGGAAATCCGCGCCCTCGCGCCGCAGTATCCGCGCATTTCCGTGCCGACCGAGATCGTGCACGGCACCGCGGACACCACGGTGCATCCCGGGCTGCACTCGGAAAACCTGGCCCGCCGCATTGCCGGGGCGCGGGTCACCTGGCTGGAGGGGATCGGCCATATGCCGCAGCATGTGGCGGCCGACGACGTGGTGGCCGCAATCGACCGGGCGGCGCAACGCGCGGGTTTGCGTTAAGCGCATTAACATTCCATATAGAGATCAGGGCACAACGAACAGGCAGGCGCATGGAGCTTCCTTTTCACGGCGCGATCACGCGGTTCTTCGACCATGAGGCGCCCGACGACATTCGCAAGGCGATCCAACGGGCGGACAAGGATGACATCCTGAGCCCGCACTACCCCCATTCCGAACGGCTGGGGCGCAAGACCTACGACCGCCAGCTTGAGGCGCTGCAAATCGAACTGGTCAAGATGCAGGCCTGGGTCAAGGCCAGCGGCGCCCGCGTGGTCACCGTCTTCGAGGGGCGCGATGCGGCCGGAAAGGGCGGCACAATCAAACGGTTCCGCGAAAATCTTAATCCACGTGGCGCCCGTGTCGTCGCCCTGCCGAAACCCACCGAGGCCGAACGCGGCCAATGGTATTTCCAACGCTATATCGACCACCTGCCCACCGCCGGTGAAATCGTGTTCTTTGACCGCAGTTGGTACAATCGGGGCGTGGTCGAGAAGGTCTTCGGCTTTTGTACCGATACCGAGCGGGAACGTTTCTTTCGTCAGGCTCTGCCGTTCGAGCGGGCGCTGGTGGACGACGGTATCCACCTGTTCAAGTTCTGGCTGAACGTCGGACGCGCCGAACAACTGCGCCGGTTCCTGGCCCGCGAGCGCGATCCGCTGAAGCACTGGAAACTCAGCGAAATCGACATCAAGGGGCTGTCCCGCTGGGATGCCTATTCGCAGGCCATCGACGAGACCCTGACCCGCAGCCACACCGGCCACGCGCCCTGGACCGTGATCCGCTCGGACGACAAGCGCCGGGCGCGGGTCGAGGCGATCCGCCATGTGCTGCTGGCATTGGATTACGACCACAAGGACGAAAAAGCCCTGGGCCAGCCGGATCCGGCGGTCTGCGGCGGACCGGATATCTGGGATGGCTAAGCGCGGATATCACCACGGCAATCTGCGCCAGGCCCTGATCGAGGCGGCGCTCCGCTTGATCGAGGAAAAGGGCCCGACCGGCTTCACGCTGTCCGAGGCGGCGAAAACCGCCGGCGTGACGCCCGCGGCCGTCTATCGCCATTTCGCGGGCCGCGAGGATCTGATCGCCGAGGCGGCGCGTCAGGGGTTCGAGATGTTTGCCGACCTGATGCAACACGCCTGTGACAGCGGCCAGCCCTCGGCGCTGGCGGCCTTCGAGGCGACCGGGCGGGCCTACCTTGCCTTTGCCCGCAAGCATCCCGGCCACTACATCGCCATGTTCGAAAGCGGTATTTCGGTCAACCGCACGCCCGATCTGGCCGCGGCTTCCGCCCGGGCCCGCGGTGTCCTGGAAAAGGCGGCGGCCGACCTGTCCGAACACATTCCCGCCAACAAGCGCCCGCCGGCCTCGATGTTCAGCGCCCATATCTGGGCGCTGAGCCATGGCGTCGTGGAACTCTATGCCCGCAACGCCGGCGCCACCGCCCCCTTCACGCCCGAGGACTTGCTGGAAACCGGGATCGGAATATACCTGCGCGGGCTTGGCCTGATCGAACCGGATTACTGATCCGCCCCGACGCGCCCCCATAGACGGAGACACCCTTCATGCCACATGGCTGGAAACCCTTTCGGCGCAATCTTCAGGCCGCTCTGCGCGGTATCCGCCTGGGGGCCCGCGGTCGCGCCCGGCTGCAACAGGTCCTGGACTGCCTGACACCGCATGGCTGTGCGGTGCCGCTGACCCGGATCGGGGGCGGCGCCGATGGCGGTTACCTGCTGCCCGATGACCTGGACGGGATCGTCGCCAGCTTCTCGCCCGGGGTCTCGGACAAGATGGACTTCGACCTGGCGATTCTTGAGCGCGGGATTCCCAGTTTTCTGGCCGATGCCTCGGTTCCGGGCCTGCCGCAGCCGCATCCGCTGGCCACCTTCGATCCGCTGTTTCTGGGGCCGCGGACCGAGGGGCAGTTCATTTCGCTCGACGATTGGGTGGCGCGCTATGCGCCGGACCGGGGCGACCTTCTGCTGCAGATGGATATCGAGGGCGCCGAATACGAAACGCTTGCCGCCGCCAGCGACGTGACGCTGGATCGGTTCCGCATCCTTCTGGTCGAGTTTCATGGGTTCCACCGGATCCTGTCGCCCAAGCATCTGGAGCGCATGGCGCCGGCGTTCGAGCGGCTGGCCGAAAAATTCGCGGTGGTTCACCTGCACCCCAACAACGCCGCGCCGCCGGTTCGGGCGGCGGGCCACAGCCTGCCGCCGGTGTTCGAGGCCGCCTTCCTTCGGCTGGACCGGGCGGGGGACCTGACCGCGCCGCCCGCCCTGCCCCATCCGCTGGACCGGCCCAACGTGGCCGGCCTGCCCGACTACCCGATGCCGCGGTTCTGGAGCGCCGGGTAAACACCAACCAAAAACGAAAAAGGCCGCGCGAAACGCGCGGCCTTTCCAATCTTGTGTCGCCAGCGATTAGCGCTTGGAGAACTGGAAGCTCCGGCGCGCCTTGCGCTTACCGTATTTCTTCCGTTCCACCACGCGGCTGTCGCGGGTCAGGAAGCCGGCGGCCTTCAGCGCGCCGCGCAGCGACGGATCGTACAGCTGCAGCGCCTTGGAGATGCCGTGCTTGACCGCACCGGCCTGGCCCGACAGGCCACCGCCCTTGACGGTCGCCAGGACGTCGAACTGGTCTTCGACACCGGCCACCTGGAACGGCTGGCGCAGGATCATCTGCAGCACCGGACGGGCGAAGTAGGTGTTCATTTCCTTGCCGTTCACGGTGACCTTGCCGGAGCCCGGCTTGATCCAGACGCGGGCGACCGCGTCTTTCCGCTTGCCGGTGGCATAGGAGCGGCCCAGTTCGTCGCGCACGGGCTCGCGCGCGACGGTTTGCTCGGCCACGGGTTCCACGCCTGCGACGGCGCTCAGCTCTTCGAGAGTGTTGATCTGATCAGCCATCTGTCTCAGCTCCGGGTGTTTTTCTTGTTCATGGATTTGACATCCAGAACTTCGGGGCTCTGGGCCTCATGCGGGTGCTCGGCACCGGCATAAATGCGCAGGTTGGTCATCTGCTGGCGCGACAGGCGGTTGCCCGGCAGCATGCGCTTGACCGCCTGGTAGACCACGCGCTCGGGGTACGCGCCTTCCAGGATCTGCTGCTTGGTGCGCGACTTGATGCCACCGGGGTGGCCGGTGTGCCAGTAGAAGTTCTCTTCGCGCTTCTTGCCGGTCATCTGCACCTTGTCGGCGTTGATGATGATCACGTTGTCGCCCATGTCCATATGCGGCGTGAACGAGGGTTTATGCTTGCCACGCAGACGCATGGCCACAATCGAGGCAAGGCGGCCCAGAACAACGCCCTCGGCGTCGATCAGGATCCACTTCTTGTCGATCTCTGCAGGGGTCGCAGAAAAGGTTTTCATCGGATCGGTCCCGTTTGTCGTGAACGGCGGGCACGGAATGCGCCGCCGGAATTCGATGGACGGGGTATATGGAACCTCCGGCAGCACGTCAACAGCATGTTTTTGCCATTTTTCATGTGATTTCAATTGCTTAAAAAATCGGTATTATTTTACCCCACCGCTATACCGCGATCAGCTCGGGCGGATTGTCCAGCAACCGGCGCAGGCAGTGCATCGCTTCTTCAAACCGCTCCAGCGGCACCTGCCCGTTCATGGCGATGCGCACCGCGTGCGGCGCGCGCCCGTCGCGCAAAGCGAATTCGTCCGCCGACCGGATCTGGATGCCCTCGCGTTCGGCGGCACGGCAGAACGCGGCCGCCCGCCAGCCCGGAGGCAGACGTAGCCAGACGAAGGGCACACCGGAATTCCAGGTCAGATCGAACCCGCCAAGCGCGTTGACCGTCACGCGCACATATTCGCCCAGACGCTTCCGCACCCGGTCGGCCAGAACGCGTGAGGCCGGATCCCCCAGCAGCAGCCGCGTCACCTCGGCCAGCGGCTGGGACAATCCGAAATACCCATACTCCGCCACCCGCCGAAGCTGTGCCCCGCGCTCCTGCGGCGCGATGGCGAAGCCGATGCGCAGGGCCGGCGACAGCGATTTCGAGATCGACGTGACGTACCAGGTGATGTCAGGCGCCAGCGCGCGCAGAACGGGCGCACGGGCCGGCCCCATCCGGTAGCAATCATCCTCGACGATCTGAAGCCCATGGCGTCGCGCCACCTGGATCAGGGCCTCTCGCCGGTCCAGGGGCATGAACCCTCCGGTCGGGTTATGCACCTCGGGCGATACGCAGATCAGCTGCGCACCGGTCTTGCGCGCGACTGCGTCCAACGCCTCGGGGATCATCCCATGGCGGTCCATCTCGACCCCGGCCACGTCCGCGCGCATCAGTTCGGCCGCTCGGCGGAACCCGGCATAGGACAGTTCCTCGGTCAGGACGACCGGGTTCGGCCCCCTCAGGATGGCCTGGAAGACAATGCAAAGCCCATTTTGCCCGCCATGGCTCAGCACCACGTCCTTTTCCGACAGTGGGCCCAATGGCGTATCGGACAGCCATTCCACCACGGCCTCGCGCACCGGGAGGTAGCCATCCCGGGTCGGGTAGTCGAGGAGCATCCGGCCATCGTCTTCGCCCACCTTCCGCAGTGCGGCCCGGATCGCCGCCTCCTGCCCCACGTCAGGAAGGCGCGGCGCAAACAGGCTGATGTAATCGGATTGCGGCGCCGCGCTCGGTTGCGACATCCGCGACCAAACATCGTCGGCCAATGGCGTTTTCGGTGGTGCGACAAAGGTCCCGCGGCCAACCTCGGCCTGAAGGACCCCTTCGTCGGTCAGCAGGGAATAGGCACGCGCGACGGTGCCCGGTGTGATCCCCAACTGGTAGGCCAGCTCGCGCACCGGAGGCAGCTTCGTTCCCACCGGCAGTTCCCCTTTGCGGGCCGCGGTGCGGATACGATCGGCCACCGCCTTGTACTTCGGCCCGGTGGCACCCGTCAGCACATCCGCCAAAATTGTATTCATTACAATCTTTCCTTTGACCTCACACGCAGGGTCATTGTATCAAAAGTACAGCACAATGCACGCATTGTGTATCAGTACATTACAAGCAGGTGTTCCAATGTCACGTGTCATGCAAAACCGGGTTTCTTCCAGCTTCCTCGCCAACCTGTCGCGCGCGGTCCGCAGCCCCCGTTTCTCGATCGTACTGAGCACCTGGCGCCAACGCCGCCGCAGCCGCACCCAGTTGAATACACTGGATGTCCATATTCTGAAAGACATCGGGCTCACGCCCGCCCAAGCCCGGAAAGAGGCCCAACGGCCCTTCTGGCAAGGCTGACCTCATCCCCGTCCGGTAACGGACCTCTTCCTTGCCGGGGCTTTTGCCCCGGCCTTTTTTTGCGCGGTTTCCGCCCGTGCCTCATTCGGGCAGGCAGATCTCCTGCCGGCCGATCGCGACAACGGTTCGCGCCAGCAGCCCCACAATGATCACCGTCAGCGCCGCCAATCCGACCAGGCCGACCACCTCATGCGCGCCGGAGTGCGCGACCCGGGCGTAGAGGAAGGATGCGATCGTCAGGGCGGCCACCGGGAAGGACAGCGCCCACCACGACAGCGCGAAGGGCAGCCGCAGAAGCTTCGGCACCTGCACCAGGACCAGCACGGCGAAGACATAGGCGACATTCAGCAAAATATGCGCAAAGGCATCAACCTCGCCCGTCAACTGGAGATAGGCGACGAAGGCCACTGCCGGGGGCGCAATGAGGATCACCAGCGTCGGAAACAGCCGCGCCGGGATCGGGTTGTGAAACACCAGCCTGTTCATGACCAGAGTCAGAAGAACGACCCAGAACATGATTCCGCCCGAGAAGAACAGCCAGGAAATTTCGGGATGGCCCAGCCGCACACCGGCGACCGGAACGATCACGTTGCCGACCGCCGGGATGAACCAGGCGGGGGTCAAATGGCCGACCTCGAACGCGCGATGGCTGATCCAGCCCGACACCACGGCAATCGTCAGGACCCCTTGCCCGATCGCCCCCAGGATCCAAAGCCCCCGCGCGAGTTCGGGATAGTCGGTGTAACAGGCCGTCGCGGTCAGCAGCAGCGACACCGATACCGCGGGGAAAAAAGCCAGCCGCACCGGGTGGTTCCACTCCCCCTTCACCGCCGCGGGATGACGCAACAGCTTGGCCAGGTAAAACGCGGCGATCGCGGCGAACACCACGGTGCCCGCGAAAAGCCCCGCCCGGGACAACGGAACAGTCCAGGGCAAGACCGCATGCGCGCTGTGCAACGCAAGAACAAATCCCATCAGCCCCATCACGATGGCGAAAAAGGTGATCGGGAAGTGCGACAGGCGGTGAAAGTCAATGTCTACGGGGTTCGAACCGGGCTCAGTTTTCTCGGTCATTGCGGATCCTCAAAATTTCCAGCGACCATGAGAGGCGATCGACGGATAAACCTTGATACAAATCAAAGCTGCAGATGACACTTACCTTTTTCAAGGTGCGGATCGACGCCTTAGACGTGGGCTCGATGGCGAATTGCGGTCACATTCGGCTTGGTAAATGAAATTTTAACTTGCGACATGGCCGGACACGCGCAAATCTTTCGCCCGTCGGGAGCGGTTCACCGCCGCCCCGGCTTATTTTATTTCGATATCATTTGTAAGGTGACGTTCTATGGCCGGATTTATTGGCAATCAGTACTTGATGAGCGGCGACAGCCTGGGCGCCGTATCAGAAGAACCCAATTCGATCACATTGGCGAATGGCAAGGTCGTTTCGGTGAGTATTACCGGAAACGGCAAATACGCCACCGTGATGCAATTCAACCCGAACAACGGCACGACCAAGGTCCTGGACAACATCGCGGCCGAGCCCTCTGGCTCCTGGGGGGGATGGCTGCGCATGTCCGCACCGCAGCTGGCGACCACCTCGGACGGGGGGTTTGTGATGGTGGTCGAACGGCCAACCAGCACCAGCCCATCCCTGAACGCCGACGACACGCTGGTTCTGCAGAAGTATTCCGCAACCGGAAAAAAGGACGGCAAGCTGAAGGTCATTTCCAAGGGATGGCTGGAGGACCTCAATGTCATCGACACCGGAGACGGCTATTTCGTCGGGCATCGGAACCGCGACGCGGACTCGCGCAAATTCGAATACTCCGGGACGTTTTACAACGACGCCGGTAAGGTTTTGAAAACCATCGATCTGGGCGACGGGGTGCCCTCGGGCACGATGCTGAAAAACGGCAACATGGTCCTGAGCTGGCGCGAAACCGACGGCGTTCATGTTCAGGTCTATAAACCCAATGGCAAAACCGCCGGGGCCGAACATACAATCCCGGGCACCAAGGCGACCAGTTATGCCGAACGCGTGATCAAGGTCGCGGCGCTGCCGGATGGCGGCTTTGCCACCCTGTCCAACAACAGCACCGTGACCGACGCGCTTCAGCTGCAGCTGCACCGCGCCGACGGGACCCCGAAGGGCACGTTGAAGACCATCCCCACCGACGGACGGCAGATCAGCAGCTATGACTGGTCGGTCGATATCGCGGCGATGAAGGACGGCAACCTCGTCGTGGCCTGGCATCAAAGCGATTCCAGCCACCCGCTCAATTACGATTCCAATATCGTGATCGGTATTTATACCCAAGGTGGCGACATGGTGTTCGGACCGCAGGTCGCCCATACCCCGCTGACCGACAACCAGGCCGAGATGATGTTGACCCGGTTGAAGGACGGCAATGTTCTGCTGACCTTCCACGATGAGAACACCAAGCAGTTCCACTATGTCGAATCGACCCAGGGCGTGATCGTGCAGGCCCCTGATTATTTCTGGCAAGGCAACGCCAAGGCCAACACCAAGGCCGGCACGACGGGGGATGACGTTCTGTTGGGGATGGCGGGGAATGACACGCTGTCGGGCGGCCGCGGCGAGGACTATCTGCGCGGCGGCGGCGGCGACGACACC
>NPIG01001140.1_pt4 | contig 12998 bp, 8 predicted proteins | sample 8637441 | NCBI WGS metagenome assembly NPIG01 (sample SAMN07420675, study PRJNA396082) | bioreactor metagenome | isolation source: sample BR6 brine-fed electro-methanogenic bioreactor BR | place: Japan: Kochi | collected 2016-06-14 | reverse complement strand
GCCATCGCCGTTGAAGTCGCCCGCAACAAAGGTGCCGCCGATAGTCAGGTGGTCGTTCACCGTGGCCCCGTATATGATGATGTCCTGCTCGCCGTCAGCGAGGTCGATGACAGGCTCGATGCCGGCGCCGCCGTACAGCACATAGGCTTCGCCGGACTCTTCGCGTCCCTCCCCGAAGCCGTCCGCGTAGGGCGCACCCAGCACAAGGTCATCCACGTTGTCGCCGTTGATATCGACCACAATCAATGCGTTGTCGGAGGTCAGGCGGTCGCCAATGGTGGCGCCATGCACCACGACGTCCGGGGGGGCGCCGGCGGCGCCGGCGATGTCGTGCACACCGGCAATACCCTCGCCGCCGAAATAGACGTAGGCCGCGCCCGCGTCGGTGCGGTCTCCAACTGGTCCCGCCGCGTACTGTGAACCCAGGATGAGGTCATCTATGCCGTCGCCGTTCAAGTCACCTGACGCAATAACTCCGGCCCCGGTCAATTGATCTTCTACGCCCCCCCCGTATACGAGCGTGTCCGGCCATTCCGTTTGAAAGTCAATCATTGCGGGCAACTGCGCGAATGAGCCGACGGGGAGAACAAGCGCCGCAAGGAGCACCGGCAAGGCAAAGAGCCACCCTCTTGCATCGAGCACTTCACGGAAGTGCAATGGCAAAGTTCTATGTACGCNNGCTGACGAACAAAAGGGTCCTCCGGCTAGCACTTGCCATTCCACTATCCTCTGGAAACTCCGGGAAAAGGCGTTTGCAGCAACATCGTCAGAAAGGAGGGCGTTGTCCGCCCCTCTCTTTCACACGCTGTTTCCTCTGAGCTTCGCGAACAATGTGCAGAGCCTGTGCATGTATTAGAAAACCTCTGAATCCCCTCTTTTCATTCCGTTGGTAGCACCGTCTCATTAATCATTATACCTGAAGCGAACGGTCAACGTGGGGAAACGGGCGCCATTCTGCCATCCTATTGATTCATCTGAGAGCAACCACCCTGCAAACACCGCAATAATATACGTTTTTTCCGGAAGTTCCGGAAAACGATGATATTCTTTATTCGGGTTGGATGGGACTGCTGCCAACGAAGACCTCTTGGCCTGTTCAGAATGCCTGTGGCAGTCAGCGCAACTATGCGGCAAGCATCTTCTGTGCCCACCCTTCAGCGTGCTCAAGCAGCCTCGCGCGGGATTCCTGCATGGCGGGCTGGCCTTCCAGGCTTGCGCTCACCACGTCCAGTCGTTTCATGTTGGCGAGAATGAGCTTCCACAAGGGCATCTCTTTTCCCTCAAGGAAGCGCCAGGTAACGGTGGTCCTGAGAAATTGATTGAACTGGGCGGTCATTTCGACGTAAGCGTCCAGCGCGCATTGGGACAGGGCGGTGATGGTCTTGCCGTTCATGTCGGGCAATCGTTCGATGAGGTTGACGAGGGCATGGTTGGGGTAGACTTCGGAGAAGAACTTCGGCACGAACTTGTTGAGGTGGTTTCGCAGCGCGCACAGGTCCACGCTCAGCACCATGTAGAGCAACTCGATGGTAGACCTCAGTTCGGTGAGGCGGAACGCGTCCGACACCATGAACGAGAAGCGTTGGTCCACGTGCCATGCCCCCTGGAACACACAACGGCCCAGCGTGTAGAGGAGGTTGTCCACGTCGTCGCGATTTTCGAAGCCGGCCATGGTTGCCGCGGCTTCCCGGAAGGGCGCGAGCCGCACGAAGTAGGTGCCGCGTCCTGCTTCCATGAGCTTGGCGAAGCGGGGGTCGCCGAGGGGGAAGTCTTCGGAACGGAAGAGGTCTTCGATGAGCAGGCCGCAGGCGCCCCACCAATCGTGATGGGTTCTTGCGAGGTAATAGAGGGGCAAGCCGTAGTGGGCGCGGCGCACCTCGAAGCGAAGGTCGTATTGTCCGGAGTGCAGGAGCGCCTTCTTCACTGACTCCGGCGCAGAGAGAGTTGCCTCCTCCGACCCATAGGGGCCGCATATGGTGATTTCATTCAGCAAGATGCCGGAGATTTCCTGCAGGTCACCCGCGGTCCCGCCGCAACGCGCCAATTGCACACGGCACTGGTCGTAGTCCTTCAGTGCGGCAACCAGTCCGGATATGCCCCCGGCGTCGAACCAGGTGCGGCGGGCATAGCCGGTGTCACCGTAGCAGCCGGCATAGGTGTTTCCGGCGGTGCTTGTGTAAGCGCAGGCAGTGTGCGGGTCCATGGTCTTCTCCTACCGGGTGCGTTTCCGGGCCCGGCGCCGCTCGCGTATGCACGAAGCCACATAGGCACTGATGTGCTCCGCCACTTCCGCGGGCGCGCCGAGCATGTCTTCGCTCACGACAATTTCCTTGTCCACAAGCGCCCGAATGCGTTTCTGTTCACGTTCTTCGAGCGCAACCAGGGTGATGTGGAAGCGGTCGCCAAGCTCGTTTTTAAAGGTCTCGAGCACGCTGGCCACTTCTTCTTCCGGAGACTTGTTGGTATGAAAGAAGCAGCGGTTCCAGGCGCAGTCGGAAATCAGTGTGAGATAGACCTGGCTTCCTTTTGCCAAAGCGACGGCTTCGTCGAGCATGTACTTGAGGGAAACCGCATCGGCCTGGGCGCCGGTGCCCGTGTCGGGCAGGGAGGCAACGGCGCGCACGGCCTCGGCGGGGTTGCGCACGGGGCTCTTGCGCGGGTGGAAAATCCATTGCACGAGCGGCGCACCACAGGTGAACGCGGTGCCCTCGCTGTGGTAAAGGGCGGACAGGACGCGCACATTGGCGCGGTGCGCGCTTTCGAGCCAGGCGGCGGTGAGCAGCTTGCAGGTCTTCATTTGCGGTTCAGAGAGCGACGCCGACCCGTCGGCGGCAATGAGCAGGACGGCCTTGCCGCGGGTGCTGGGCTCGTCATCAATCCGGTAGCGGCGGAAGGCGGCGTCGCAGAAATCCGCCAGGGGCAGGCGCTTCGGGTCGAGCTGTCCGCTGGTGTGAACATACTCGACGCGCGGCCGCTCTTCGGTGCTCGGATAGAGATTCTTGCGCAGCGCCTGTGTCAGCGGCGCGATTTCCTGCCGCAGCCGCTCGACCTTGTCCAGGTCGTCGCACAGCGCCATGGGCTGGTCCTTGAGTTGACCACCGACCTCCTCGCCGTCCATGGAGAATTCAACCAGTTGCCCTTCCGTCGGGGTGCCCTCCATGGGACCGTGCGTGTAACCCTCTTCGGCAAGCTGCTGCTCGAGTAGGTCTTCGCGCAGGTCTTCGTATTCGGAGGTCTTGCCCGATGCGGCGGCCGCCACTTCCACCAGTTCATCGACCGCTTCACGCAGTTCTTGGGCAGCGCTGTCATTGGCGTCGTGCCGGGGATGTTCTGTCTCATCCCCCGGTTCCTGCGTCTGTTCCGAAAGGAAAGACTCCATGGCATCCCGCATGGCAGACCGCGCATCGGGCCCATCACCGTCGAGCATGGGCACATGGGGTTCGTCCAGGGGTGGAATGGTCTGCGTCAGGGCTTCGGGCGGTTTTTCCTGTTCTTCATAGCGCAAGCCGGCGTTTCCGCCAGAGGCGCCGGTTGCCCTGGCGCGCGGCGTGGCGCCGGCAGGAGCGCTGCGCTCCCGCTTCTTGCGCGGCAGCATGGGGGCGAGGCTGTCGATGAGCTCTGCGCCCCAGGCTGTGAACAACTGCGCGAACTCGGCGGGGGTGACCAATTGAAGCAGGTCGTAGTAGTCTGCGCTGACCTGGGCGAGCCGTGCCATGATTTCTGCGGTAACCTCGTTGAGCGCAATAGTGGACACGGGCGGCAGGACGTCGCCGTAGAGGACCACGGCCTCGATGATGTCGGCGAGCCGGTCGAAACGGAGCGAGCACTGCGCGGCCTGGAAGAGGCGGTAGTGTTCGATGCAGGCCAGCCCTTCGAAATGCGCGGCTTCCTCGAGCACTGCGCGATTTGCGAGCGCTTCCGAGGTCTGCATGACCACCCGCTCCAGTGCGCCTTCCACGCACACTGGATGCCTCTGCGCGGCCGCGGGCCACTGGGTATTCTTGATTTCGGCGGCCAGATTCTTGCTCACCGATTTCAGTTCCAGGAATCCCGTGTGCGCGATGGCGGCCATGGCGGGATTCGGATAGCTGGTGTAGAACGCGGCAAGCTGCGGCTTGACGGTCCCGGCAACCTGCGCGTCTTCATCCTGGCCTTTGAGCTTGCGTATGGCCTGTTGAATCCTGCGCACCTGCTCATAGAACGCGATTTGCGCTTCGCGCCTGTAGGGCCAGGGCGTGACGGCATCATAACTGCGCCCGAGCGAGATGCCCGCCCATTCTTCCTTGGGCCGAACAAGCCGCCGGGTCGCATAGCCGCCGTCGTAGACATAGCCCGCGGCGCCCGGGGCATCGTCTCCGTACCAGGCTGTTGGATATGACTTGTTGTTCAAAGCCCGTCACCTCCTGTCACGACATCTTCCTGCTGATTTGCATTGCGCACACTGAACACCTTGCTGAATACGCCGGCCAACTGCTCGCGGTCGGCGGGGGAGGCGGAGCCGAGGAGCGTCACATTCGCCACGTCCTGCGCGGTAAAGTGCGGCAGCGCGTGAATGAGCCGGAGAAAGGCGAAATAGGCGCGCATGGTCGGCGGGGCCACGCTGAGCACATTGCCCTGGCTGCGCTGCGCGCGGATGGCTTCGCCGAGTTCCACGACCTTCACCACAAGCGCCCGGTCGACCTTGGGCAGGTAGCCCTGGTCCTGGAGATGGCACATGATGCGCACCACCTCGTCGGGGAAGGGATAGTCGAAGGGAACATTCACGACGAGGCGGCCGGCAAGCGCGTCGTCCAGGGTGACCATGGTGTGCGTGGCCGTGTCCTCGACGTGGTAGTTGCTGTCGGCCCCCCAGGCGATACCCTTTCCGGAGACGAACGAACCGTCGGGCAAGCGTATCATGCCGGGCGTGATGAGATTGAGGAGGCCGTGCTGGACCGCCGCGCTATGTGCGCGGCCCAGTTCACGCAGCCAGATGAAGGGGTAACACGCGTCGCGCGTGGCGTCGGCCTCGCGTATCGCGTCAATGAGCGGGCTCTCTTCTTCGTAGGTCGCGCCGTCGCGTATGGCGCGGCGCGCGTGGAGTTCACCGGGGGTTTCATAATCCATGGTCTCAATGGGAAATACCTTGAGCGGTTTGTACGGGAGCCCGACGCCCTGGCAGAGCGCCTGCCAGTTCTCCGGCACCAGGGCCAGGGCTTCGAGGGTGGCCGTTTTCCCGGAGCCCNNCGTGACCTCCCCCCCCGCGATACTGTGCGCGGTCACCTCAAGCACGGATTTGGGCGGCGCCATGGGCATGCCCCCGGGCACGGGCAGCATCTGCACGGGTTCCGTGGGGCCGGCCTGCCGGAATTCCTTCGGCTCCTGCAATCTCGGAATGCTTGCGGACATGGTTGGTACCTTTCTGTTCAGACGGTTTCCTGGAATTGGGGGTATCCCCCGGAATCGATGACCATTTCGAGCGGCCCGCCGGGACGCCCGCGGCCGCGCGGCAACCGGAGCACCGCATGGGCGGCGCAGTCCTGCCCGAATTCAAGCAGCCCCCGCGCGCCAAAGGTGTTGGACGGCGCGCCGGGCGCGGCGAGCAGACGGGCAGCGTTTTCGGTGGACACGCGGACCCCGGCGTCTTCGATGCCGAAGCGCGCCAGAGCCGTGGCCGCGGCATGAACAATCGCGCGCCGCAGAATCTCGGTGCGCGCCTCGTCGTCAAGCGGGCCGAAGAGGACGGGTTCGCCGACACGGCCCCAGAAGGCCGCGCTGAAAAGCTTCTTCAGTTCACGGCGGACGTCCTTGCGCACGTCTTCGAGCGTGGGCGCTTTGCCGAAACCCGTCGGCATGAAGATACGCTCGTCTTTTCCGTCGGGAAGATTCAGCGTAAAGACAAGGACAAGATTCGAGCAGTCGAACATGTGCCCTTTGGATGACTGCGCACTGCCGGTCTGGAGCACCTGAAGAAAGAGGTCGGTAAGCGTGGTGCGGACCTGAGGCGACGCATGGTCGATATCGCTGATTTCAGCGACGGCCCCAAGATGGTGCTTGGCCACCTGCTCGAGGCGGCCGGGCTGGTCGCTGTCGACGATTCCGCGCCCACTGCCGAGCAATTGCGCGACTGCTGCATGGGAATCCGACATGGATGCGGCGTCGATATTGACGAAGGGAACATCGAGCGCTTCGGCAAGCAGTTCGGCGAACTGGGATTTTCCCGTTCCCGTGGGACCCAGAGCGCCGAGATGAAACGGCTGATGCAGTGCGCCCGCCATCGCCTGGCGCCGGAGTTTTCCGATTGCCTCGGTGACAGGCTGGTCCTGGCCGAGCAGATGCGCCCCGAGAAAACGCGGCAGTTCCGGGTCAGTCAGGCGATGCAGAAAATGGCGTTGGACCCAGGCGTGCCTGCGCGCGCGGGGGGTGATGCTGAGACCACCGAAGGTTTCTTTGCACCCGCTCGCGCGTTGCACAAACGCATGGTGGTTTCCGGGGCCCACAGGCTGCAGCCGCGATCCCACCACGCGGGCGGTAACCTGGCGCACGAGCCGTCTTGCCTGCTCGGGTTCCGCGGCCCCGAGGCACTCTTCGACGTCCCGGCGCAGCTCAGCCTTGAAAGCGGCGTTGTTCATCGACGCCTTCCGGCAGCTTTCCTCCACGGCAAAGGCGAGCAGCGCATCCAGCGGCGTGTCCGGAAAGCGGCAGAGCGCCGGATTGAGCGGGTCGTTTTCAGCGCCTTGTCCGCCGTGGAACACTCCCTGAAGCTCACCGAAGCTCCCGAAGAAGACGGCGGGTCGTCCCGCCGCGGCCAGTGCGGAGAGCAGGTTGAGGGACTCGTTGGCGAGGTCGTAGCGGTTTCCGCCGACACGCAGGCAGCGCGCGGGCACGGCAAGCACATCCGGCGCGCGCCCCGCGAGGTGGATGAGTTGCTCGGCATTCAGCGCCGGCTTGAGCACGAGGCCAAGGGTGCAGCATCCCTGAGGCAGCAACTCGGCGGCCAGCAGATTGAGCGCCATCGACTGTTCCAGCGGGGTGGCCGCGGCGATACCGGTGCTTATGCCGCCGGCAAGCAGGTCGGCCACCCCCTCCACCCAGGCGGACAGGCCGGCCGCAGCGCTCCCTCGCCAGGGCCATGGGATGACCGGGGTGAGCACGTCCTCGAACTTTCGATACATTTCCACCAATGTCGCTTCATCGGGTTCATCCGAAGCGAGCGGGCGGACCATGTCGACCCAGTCCCGGACTTGCTCGAGTTGGCCGCGCAGTATGGTCTGGCGGGTGGTGGACAGGTCTTCCCCGCGGACGTGACGGACCAGGCGCAGGCATGTCCGTCCCTCCACCTCCGGGCTGGCCCACCCCCATTGCGAACCAATCTGGCGCAGCGTGTGACCGAAGGCTGCTACGGACATGAACTCGCCCGCGGGGAAGACCTGTATCGTCAAGCGCACCCCACCGTCTTGCGCCGCCCCCAGGCGTAACTCGACGCCGTCGCGTTCAGAAAAGACAAAGGCCGGCCGGTTGTCCTCTTCGCAGGCCGCGCCAGCGCCCAGACCAGGCCAGGCGCCGGCCACCAACCGGCGAATGCGGTCGAGCATCACGGAGGGCTGTTCCGTCGAGAAGATCCGGCGGCCACCTATCATGTCTTCCATGGCCTGAACGCTCCTGTTGCTTTGTTGTCGTTACGCCAGCACTTGGGTATATAAGGGCAAGGGGCGTGCCAAAACGTTGCCGTAACGCCTTAACCCGGGAATATCAGGCAGTTAGGGGGCGCGGGGGGCGTTGTTGGGTTTTGCCGGGGTTGGGTTATCCGTGGTTGCCGTGGTGCGCAGGTGGGGGTTACCATAGTGCAAAGGCACGCGAACCGAAAGCAAGGCCGCAGGGTGGCCCGGCATCGACGGGGGAAATATGCAGGTATTGAAAATTGCTCCTCAGGAGCGACAGGTACTGGTGTGGGACGGGGCCGAAGTCTCTCTTTTCGGGGAGCGCGGCTGTGTCTTTCTGGTGAAGAACAGCGTGGTGCGCCAGATTCTCAAGGTCGATAGCCTCGATGCATGCGACCACGGCTGGAAGCACGAGAACATCGGCCTCGCCCGGTACCTGTTGCCGCAGGGTAAAAAGCGGGACCGCAGGGTGCAGGTGGTCCGGACGAAGTACACTTCCCGCAAGCGGTTGGAACAGGGCATTTCCCATTTGCTGTTGGCCGGAGCGAAGTGCGACTTTCCGGCACCGCTGCTTACGGGTGTGCCGGCCCGGGTGTTCAAGGAGCTTGTTGCGGCCAGCGGAGCTGAGCCGGAGGAAAAGGGGGGGGAGGACGGGTTCTACGCACGGCTGCGCAAGGTGAAGGTTCCGAAAGAGGTTCGGAAACGGTTTCGCGGGGAGTCCGAGGAGGCGGCGCGCGCCCGCGCCCTTATCGTGCGCGCGTCGGAGAGCGACGAGGCGGTGTTGATACAGGGGGAGACGGGCACCGGCAAGGAAATCGCGGCCCGGCTCGTGCACGAGCAGAGCGCGCGCGCCAACAACAGTTTCATTGCGGTCAACTGCGCCGCCATTTCACCCACCTTGTTTGAATCGGAACTGTTTGGTTACGCGCCGGGTGCATTCACCGGCGCCTTGCGCGGCGGCCGGGCGGGTCTCTGGGAAAATGCGGACCAAGGGTCGCTGTTCCTGGACGAGGTCGCCGATATCCCACTGGACTGCCAGGCCAAGGTATTGCGGGCCATACAGGAAGGGAAGATCCGGCGGGTCGGCGGGGACAAGGAATACGCGGTGGACGTGCGGGTGATCGCCGCTTCCTGCCGCGAACTGGGAGGGATGGTCGCGTCGGGCGACTTTCGCGAGGACCTGTACTATCGGCTGCTCGGCTTCCTGATTCGCACGCCCGCGCTGGACGCCGAACCGGAACGCGTTCCGGGCATGGTCCAGCAACTGTGGCGGGATATCACGCGCAATGCCAAAGCGGAACTCGACGAAGAGGTTGTCGAACTGCTGGCACGACGCCGCTGGCCCGGAAACTTCCGCGACATCAAGAACTTTCTCAGGCGGCTTCACTTGAACGCGCCGGACGGGGTCACGGAAGGCGATGTTCGCGAGTTGATGGAGTACTACGGCCCGCCTGTTCGCGTTTCCCGGCGGCGGGCGGACACGGACAGCGCCCGGACCGTGCACCGCTTCGACTGTCTTCGTCATCTCCGGCGCACCGCGGAAGTGCTGCGCGCTCTGCAGACCATGCTCGAGTCCGGCGTTGCGGCGCCGGCCGATGGGGCCGCAGAGCTTCAATGGACGTTCAGGCAGATACTCGGCGAACTCGAACTCCTTGCGCGCCAGCCGCTCAGTTTCCACGGTGAAAGCCCCTACGCGGCCGTGCTCGCGGTCAGGGAGCAGTTGACTCCGTTGCACGGGAGCTTGGCGAGTGATGCGGACGGCACAGTGCCGCCACGGGCCCGGAACGCCATCCTGCGCGCCATTGAAGACGCTCTTTCCGCGCTCTTCGCCGAAACGCGGCGACTGGAGAGCGCCTGAATCCGGAACGCCGGTCCTGGGCGGCGTTTCACGTGTGTGGACGGAACAGGAAACCGGAGGGATGTGAGGTTGAGCGGACGGGTGCGCGCCGAGGGGCCTTCCATATTAAGCTTCTGCCTCCTGCCGGCGGCCATCATGGCTTACGGCTGGGCCTATCGCGGCACGGTGGGCCATGAGGCGGGCGCAATGTCAGCCGGCGGCCTGCTGGGTTTGGCGCTGTGTCTGGTTTCCGGCCGTGGGGACTGGCAGCGTCGCGCGGCGGTGGGGGGCGTGTTCGGAGCTGCGGGTTGGGCCTGGGGAGGCTCGCTCAGCTATATGGAGCACACGCTCTATGCTCTGTCAGACTCGTTTCCCGATGTGCTCTACGGCTACACCATGCTCTTTTTCCTCGGTGCATTGTGGGTNNGTGGGGGAGCCATTCTGGGGCTGGTGTTTACGGAACGACGCTCGGAACTGGAGCGATTTGCGCGGGTTTTCTCGGTTGTTTGCGCTGTGTTCCTGTTCGTGTACCTGTATCACCTCAGCTTTCCGGAACGAAGAGAGGCCTATGAGACCTTCACGGTGCTCCACTTCCATGACGGGGACTGGCTGGCCGCAACCATCACGCTGGTGGTGAGCGCTGTCTACTGGGTCGTCCGCCCGGCGGACCGGCGCGCGGCCGCGCTGTTTTTCTGGGCGGCAACGGCGTGGTGGGTGGGCTATGGCCTGCTGACCAAGCTGGGCGGCCTGCGCCTGGCGCCGCTGCATCGCAGTGAAAGTTGGGGCGGCCTGCTCGGGGTGCTGGGGGTGCTCATCATTTTTCTGGCGCGGAATCGGAATCGCGCGGCGCTGATGCTTTGTCTCTATGGTGTGCTGGGAGGCGGGTTGGGATTCGCTGCGGCCGTATTTGTCCGGCATCCCTTTGCGGTTCAGTGGGGCCCCGTCGCTGCATGGGGGCCGATGCCGCAATGGCGCATTGCCGAGGCGAGTTTCGGGCTTTTTATGGGGCTGGCCGTTGCGCTCGGCGCGGCGCGACTGGTCCGCGGCGGCCTCGCTCCACCCCTTGAAGACCGGCCGCGGGCACCGCTTGATGTGTACGCCGTGTTTGTGCTGTTGGTGGCCTTGCCCTGGGTGAACTTCCGCCGGCATTTCGCGCGGTTGCCGGCGCACACGGCCGCCGCGGATTCTTCGCCGCCCGGCCTGACCATGGGTGCGTGGTACGCGCTTCTGGCCGCTGCGATTACCTTGCCGGTACTTTACGTCCTGTATTCCTATCTGCGGGGGAAGCGGAGGCTTTCGCCGCCGTCCGCGCTTGGAAAGGGAGTCTGGCTGGCGCTGCTGCTGGTATGGGTGACAGTTGCCGCTCAGTTGCTGGACGGTTTGCCATCGCCGGGTTCCTTGCCCGGCCACCTGCTTCTCTGGGTTCCGGCCATGTTGGCCACGTGGTTGCTTGTCGTTAAGGGGGTTTCCGATGGCCCGGAGGATTCTTCTGGCGGGGCAAGGGTTCCGTTCTCGGACCGGAAATGGCGCGTGGGCGCGCGCTACTGGATAGTGTGGGCGTGCGTGCCACTTCTCCTGCTGGTGGTCAGCCTGGCGAGCCTCGCCATGCAGGACGGGACTCACGCGGCCGGCCGGAAGCGCTTTGGGAATGAGGCGTACTGGCGTCAGACCGCGCGCCTGTTGGGGGCCTGGAAGGCTGCCTACCGGTGCGACAGTCTCGAGGACAAAGGCAAGCGCACCGAAAAGCTCCCTGTGACGGCCATCGAGTTTGGGCCGTACCGCGATGTCACGGTTGAATTGCCCGGTGGACCGCATCTTGCCGGCGCACACCGCTGGTTTCTGAAGAATCAGTACTTCTGGCTTGAATGGGACGGGGAGGCAGACAACCATCCTGAACGGGCGGAAATCCCGTTGCATTTTCAGAATGCGCGACTCTACATCGCGTGGCCCCCACACGCAAGCAGCGGCTTCCTGGTCTTTGAAAAGGCTGATGCGCCAGCCATGTAAGAAAAGATCTCTGTCGGCGGCCTATCGAATGTCCGCATGGTACTCCTGCAGCGCCTTCACGGTCGGTGTGCCACACTTGTAGGCGGCAATGCCCTTGGCGGCCGCGAGCGCCGCGGCGGTCGTGGTGATGTACGGGATGCCGTGCTTCACCGCCGCCTTGCGGATATAGGAGTCGTCGTACTGGCTGAGCTTGCCGCTGGGTGTGTTGATGACAAGCTGGATAGCGCCGTTCTCGATGATGTCCACAATATTCGGGCGGCCCTCATGCAGCTTGTTAACGCACTCGCTTTCGATACCGAGCCCCGTCAGCGACTCATGCGTGCCCCGGGTAGCGTAGAGCGTGAAGCCCTGCTCCCTGAGTTGCCGCGCGGCCTCGGCCACACCGCCTTTGTCGGCGCCCGCCACGGTAATGAGCACGCCGCCCTCCAGGGGCAGGGGCTGCTTGGTGGCTTCCTGGGCCTTGTAGAAGGCCATGCCGAAGGAGTCGCCCATGCCAAGCACTTCGCCGGTAGACCGCATCTCGGGTCCGAGCAGCGGGTCGACTTCGGGGAACATGTTGAAGGGAAACACGGCCTCTTTCACGCCGTAATGCGGTATGTTTCTGTGCTCGAGCCCGACTTCGTCGAGTGTCTTGCCGAGCATGACCTGTGTGGCCACCCGGGCCATGGACACATTGCAGACCTTCGATACCAGCGGTACGGTGCGCGAAGCGCGGGGGTTGGCTTCGAGGATGTACACCGTGTCGTCTGCGATGGCGTACTGGATGTTGATCAGCCCGACCACGTTCATTTCGATGGCGATGCGCCGGGTGTACTCCGTGATGGTGTCGAGGTGCTTCGCCGGGATGCTGAGCGGCGGAATGACACAGGCCGAGTCGCCGGAGTGGACGCCCGCCAGCTCGATGTGTTCCATCACCGCGGGGACGAAGGCGTTCTTGCCATCGGAGATGGCGTCCGCCTCGGCTTCGATGGCGTTCACGAGGAACTTGTCGATGAGAATAGGCCTTTCGGGCGTGACCTCGACGGCGGCCGCCACGTACTCGCGCAGCATGTCCTCGTCGTGGACCACTTCCATGCCGCGTCCGCCGAGCACATACGACGGCCGCACCATCAGGGGATAGCCGATATCGGCCGCAATGGTGAGCGCCTCATCGAGTGTGCTGGCCATGCCGGATTCCGCCTGCGGAATGCCGAGCTTCTGCATCATCTGCCGGAACCGGTCACGGTCCTCCGCCAGGTCGATGGTTTCGGGTGAAGTTCCGATGATCGGCACGCCGGCTTCGGCCAGTTCGCGCGCGATGTTGAGCGGGGTCTGGCCGCCAAACTGGCAGATGACGCCCTCGGGCTTCTCTTTTTCGTAGATGCTGAGCACGTCTTCGACGGTGAGCGGTTCGAAGTAGAGCTTGTTTGACGTGTCATAGTCCGTCGAGACCGTCTCCGGATTGCAGTTGACCATGATGGACTCGAAGCCCATGTCGCGGATGGCGAAGGCTGCGTGCACGCAGCAGTAGTCGA
>NPIG01001270.1_pt2 | contig 13008 bp, 10 predicted proteins | sample 8637441 | NCBI WGS metagenome assembly NPIG01 (sample SAMN07420675, study PRJNA396082) | bioreactor metagenome | isolation source: sample BR6 brine-fed electro-methanogenic bioreactor BR | place: Japan: Kochi | collected 2016-06-14 | reverse complement strand
CCTGTTCAAGAAGAACAAGATCACCCGCGTCATCGGCGCCGCGACGATCAAGGATTCCTCGACCGTCGTCGTCGATCTCGGCAAGGGCAAGAAGAACGAGACGCTCACCGCCGAGAACATCCTCATCGCCACCGGCTCCGAATCGACGCCGCTGCCCGGGATCGAAGTCGACGAGAAGCGGATCGTCACCTCCACCGGCGCACTGTCGCTCGGCAAGGTGCCGAAGAAGCTGATCGTTATCGGCGCCGGAATCATCGGTCTCGAACTGGGTTCGGTGTGGCGGCGCCTGGGCGCCGAGGTCACGGTGGTCGAGTTCCTCGACCGCATCCTGCCCGGCCTCGACGGCGAGGTCGCCAAGCAGATGGGGCGCACGCTGAAGAAGCAGGGCATGGACATCCGGCTCTCCATGAAGGTGACCGGGGCCAAGGCCACCTCCAAGGGGGTTTCGCTGACTGCTGAGCCGGTCGCCGGAGGCAAGGCCGAGACCTTCGCCGCCGACATCGTTCTACTGGCCGTCGGCCGCCGCCCCTATACCGAGGGCCTGGGGCTGGATGCGGCGGGCGTCGAGACGGACAAGCGCGGCTTCGTCACCGTGGACAAGGACTTCCAGACCAACGTGCCCGGCGTCTTCGCCATCGGCGACGTCATCGGCGGCCTGATGCTGGCCCACAAGGCCGAGGACGAGGGCGTCGCGGTGGCCGAGATCCTGGCCGGGCAGTCGGGCCACGTGAACTACGACGCCATCCCCGGCGTGGTCTACACCTGGCCGGAGGTGGCCGGGGTCGGCAGGACCGAGGAGCAGCTCAAGGAAGACGGCGTCGAGTACCGGGTCGGCAAGTTCCCGTTCATGGCCAACTCGCGGGCCCGCTGCAACGCCGATTCCGAGGGCTTCGTCAAGATCCTGGCCGACGCGACGACCGACGCCATCCTCGGCTGCCACATCGTCGGCCCCGAGGCCGGCGACCTGATCCAGGAGGCGGTGGTGGCCATGGAATTCGGCGGCTCGGCCGAAGACCTGGCCCGCACCTGTCACGGCCATCCCGGCCTAGCCGAAGCGGTCAAGGAAGCGGCCCTCGCCGTCGCCGGCCGGGCGATTCACATTTAGCCGTCGCACTTCGTCTCTCCAATTCGTCATGCCCGGACTTGTTCTGGGCATCCACGACTTTCTGAACTCGTGGATGGCCGGCCTGCGCCGGCCATGACGATCGGGGGCTAGGGTCGCGTCCGGAATGCTGGGTTGTTAGAATGGCATTCTCCGGCAAAGCGAGGACCCATGACCGACATTCCCAAGACCATGCATGCCGTGCAGCTGACCGGCCACGGCGGCTTCGATGCGCTCGTCTACACCGATGACGCGCCGGTGCCGGTGCCCGGGCCGGGCGAGGTCTTGATCCGGGTCGGCGCCGCCGGGGTCAACAACACCGACATCAACACCCGCATCGGCTGGTATTCGAAGTCGGTCGGCGAGGGCACGACGGAGGGCGGCGAGGACGGTTTCGACGAGCCGGTCTCCAGCGACGCCTCCTGGGGCGGATCACCGCTGGCCTTCCCGCGCATCCAGGGCATCGACGTCTGCGGCCGCATCGTTGCGGTGGGTGAGGGGGTGAGCGATTCCCGGATCGGCGAACGGGTGCTGGTCGAGCCCTGCCTGCGGGTCTTCCCCGGCCTGCCCGAAGGCGGGGCGGCCTTCTTCGGCTCCGAATGCGACGGCGGCTTCGCGCAGTTCACCACCGTCGTCTCGGTCCATGCTCACGGGATCGACAGTGCGCTCACCGATGCCGAACTGGCCTCCTTCCCCTGCTCCTGGTCGACGGCCGAGAACATGCTGACCCGGGCGCGGGTCGAGGCGGGCGAGCGGGTGCTGGTCACGGGGGCCTCGGGTGGCGTCGGCTCGGCCCTGGTGCAGCTCGCGAAACGCCGCGGTGCCCGCGTCTTCGCCATCGCCGGGGCGGCCAAGGCCTTCGAGGTGCAGGACCTCGGCGCCGAGACGGTTATCCCGCGCGGCACCGACCCGCTGCGGGCGCTCGGGCCGGACAGCGTCGACGTGGTCGCCGATCTCGTCGCCGGTCCCGACTGGCCGCGTCTTCTCGACGTGCTGCGGCCGGGCGGCCGCTACGCCGTCTCCGGGGCCATCGCCGGGCCAGTGGTCGAGCTCGACGTGCGCACCTTGTATCTCAAGGACCTGACCTTCTACGGCTGCACGGTGCTCGAGCCCGAGGTCTTCGCCAATCTCGTCGGTTACATCGAACGCGGCGAGGTCCGCCCGGTCGTCGCACAGACCTATCCGCTGGCCGACATCGTCGCCGCGCAGAAGGACTTCCTGGCCAAGAAATTCACCGGCAAGCTGGTGTTGATCCCGCCGGAGTGAGTTTCCCCTCCTCGTCATGCCCGGACTTGATCCGGGCATCCACGACTTGGACAGGTCGAAGAAGAAAGACGTGGATGGCCGAGACAAGCACGGCCATGACGGTTTCCTGAGCGGCCACCCGACACCTTCCTTGCCAAATCAGGGATTTGGGGGAAAATCGGAGCCGCACTTCCCATCTCTCGGTTTTGGATCAAGGAACCCACGATGCGACTGCCGGTCGGATTCGGTGCCCTGGGGCGGGCCTTTCGCCTGCGCAACTACCGCCTCTATGTGATCGGCAGTATCGCCTCCAACATCGGCATCTGGGTGCAGCGGGTGGCGCTGGGCTGGCTGGCCTGGCAACTGACCGAATCGACGGCCTGGCTGGGCGGCATCGCGGTTGCCGAGGTCGGGCCGATGATCGCCTTCGGGCTGATTGCCGGCACCATCGTCGACCGCATGGACTATCTCAAGCTTCTGCGCCTGACCCAGGCCTGCGGGGTGACGGTGGCGGCGACGATCACCGCGCTGGTCTTTGCCGACCTGATGACCATCTGGATCCTGCTCGCGGTCACGGTGCTGCGCGGCACCATCCTCGCCTTCCAGCGGCCGTCGCGCATGTCGCTGGTCTATTCCCTGATCGGGCGCGAACTGCTGCCGACCGGACTGGCCGTCAACTCGATGGTGTTCAACGGTTCGCGCTTCGTCGGCCCGGCTCTCGGCGGCGCCATCATCGTCGCCGCCGGGGTGCAATGGACCTTCGCGACGGCGCTGGCGTTGTTCCTGGTGATGACGGTGATACTGCAGCTGATTTCCATCGAGACCGAGCGGCGCAGGAAGGAGCGCGCCTCGCTGGCCGCCGAAACCTGGGACGGCTTCCGCTACATCCTCGGCCATCCTGGCATCCGCATGCAGATGGTGCTGGTGTTCTCGGTCGGCTTCTTCGCACGGCCCTTCATCGAGCAACTGCCCGCCTTCGCCAGCCGGGTCTACGCGGGCGACGCCGACGTCTTCACCGCGCTGGTCAGCGCCATGGGCCTGGGTGCCTGGAGCGGCGGGTTTTATCTGGCCAGCCGCGCGGGCGGCCCGAAAGGCATGACGACGATTACGCTGTCGTGCATGGCGCTGGCCAATCTCGGCCTGCTGGCCTTCGTCGCTACCGGCGCGCTGTGGGGCACGCTGTGGGTCGCCCTGCCGCTGATGGTGCTGATGGGCGCCGCCTTCATCATGCAGGGGATCGGCAACCAGACGCTGATCCAGGCCGCCGTCGACCCGGACTTCCGCGGCCGCGTCATCAGCCTCTACGGCATCACGGTGCGCGGCATGCCGGCGATCGGTGCGCTGATCGTCGGGGCGATCGCCGAAACCCAGGGCCTAGCCCTGCCGGTGGCCGGCGGCGCCTTGCTGTGCCTTCTCGTCTGGGCCTGGGCCTGGCGCAACCGCAGCTTCTACGCCGACAACCTGGAGACCGAGACGGCGGCCGAAGCGGCTCCGGCCAAGGCGGCATCCGCGGACTGAGCGGAGAGGTTCAGAACAGCAACGCCGCGGCGGCGACGGCGAGCAGCACCTGCACGCCGGTCTCGAAGACCTTGACCTTGAGGCGCTTCAGGATGGCGCGGCCGACGAAGGCGGCAACGACGCCGCTGGCGGCCAGGGCGGCGATGGGGATCGCCATGTCGGCGGTCAGCAGGCCGTTCGACGTATAGCTGGCCAGCTTGACCAGGTTGTTGAGCACGGCGCTGGCGGCCATGGCGCCGACGAAGGCCTCCTTGCTGATCCGCATCTCGCGGAAGAGGACAACCTTGATCAGGTTGCCGCTGCCGAGGAGCCCGGAGACGAACCCATACAACGCGGAGCCGACGAACAGGCCGGGGAGGCCGATCTCAATCCTCGGCAGGCGGTCGGTCAGCCGGAGCGCCATGTAGAGCAGGATCATCCCGGCCAGCAGCCGGCGCGCCATCTCGGTCGGCAGGTCGACCAGCAGATCGGCGCCGAGATAGGCGAAGGGCACCGAGCTGACTACCATGATGGCGATGGTCCGCCAGTCGATGACGCGGGAGAACAGGAAGGTCTTGGTCACGGTCGAGGCCGCGAACAGCACCGTGGCCAGCGCGATGGTCTCCTTGACCGGCAGGATATGGGCACCGACGGCGAGAACCAGCAGCGCGGTGCCGAACCCGAAGACGGCCGAGACCAGCGATCCGACCAGCCCGACTCCCACGAACAGGACGTATTCCAAGCGCGGCTCCTCCCTTCGGCGACCCAGGGACTGCCGGATGCGGCCGTCGGATCGCGTGGAGTTTATTCTGACGATTTGGCGAGAGCCGCGCCCCTTATACGGGGTGACGCCGGAGAATTCACCTGAAATGGAAGTGGGGCTGGGCATACAACCCGGCTTCGCCCGCCATCCCTTGACGTTGACTCATTGAAGCCGTGGTGGTTCCCTTCAATATACAATCATTAAGGGGCATTTCGATGTCCTGGTTCAGGGGCTATCTCGAAACCGAGTGGCGACGAGATCCGGCGAAGTATTTTCGCTGGTTTTGGGGAATCTGTGCCGGTGCCTACTGTCTGCTCCTGGCCATTGAATTGAGTATCGGCCTGCCCGGTGGCATTGCAGGTGTTTTTGCCGGTGTCGAGGCGTGGCTTGAGCAGATCAATTGGTGGAAATCACGGTCGGCGGAGAATGGTGGAACGGTCAACTTCTCCAGTGATTTCCTGGTCCTGGCCTACCTGTCTTCCGTGTTCTTCGGCGTTGTCTCGTTTGTTGGTATCTTGGTGCTGATCAGGAGGACGAAGAAGCATTGCATCCTGCCAATCGGGCTCGTGTTTTGCGGGACGTGTTTGTACTGGAACAATTTCGTCTATGTCGGTTCTCCCGGAAGGACAGCCGGTTTGCTGGAAAGGCTGTTGAGCACAGAGTTCGGAATCTTCGTCACCTACGTCGTTTCCGTCGGGATCTTTCAACTCACGGCATTCTATGCGGCCGCTGTATTCCTGTGGATTCGTGAGGTATTGAGCGCGAAAGAGTTGTGAAACTGCCATCCGGCAGCCCCTCACCCCTTCACATTGATCAGCGGCCGGACGTGGTGCATGACCGTCACCAGCGGTTCCTGCAGGCGCATCACTTCGAAGATGTCCTTGTAGGCGAAGGGGCTCTCGTCGAGGGTCGCCGGCTTGACCGTCGCCTGGATGCCCTGCATGGCGCGGCGGAAGTCCTCGAGCGGGATGCGCGCCTTGGCTGCCTTGCGCCCGAGCACGCGCCCGGCCCCGTGGGCGCTCGACCACAGGGAATCGGGGTTGCCCTTGCCCTCGACGATGAAGGCGCCGTCACGCATGTTGCCGGGGATGACGCCGGCCATGCCGGTCTCGGCGTGGGTCGCGCCCTTGCGGTGGATCCAGACACCTTCGCGGCATTCGGCGTGGTTGTGGGTGCGGTTGATCAGGGCCTCCCAGTCCGCGTCGCCCTCCATGTAGCGCTGCAGCGCGGCGATGGCGCGGACCATCATCTCGCGGCGGTTGGCCAGCGCGAACTCGAGGCAGAAGGCCATGTCGGCGGCGTAGCGGGTGCCGAGTTCGGACTCGACCGCGAATCCGAAATGCCCCTCGCGGGCCTTGTCGACGCCGGTGTGCAGCTTCGAGGCCTGGCGCATGTAGTGGGTCGCCGTCTTGTGGCCGATGTTGCGCGAACCGGAATGGATGATGACCCAGACGCGGCCGGTCTCGTCGCAGCCGATCTCGATGAAGTGGTTGCCGCCGCCCAGCGAGCCCAACTCGCAGCGCGCCCCGGCGGCGAGGAATCCGGCGACCGTCGGAGTAGGTTGGGCCTCGGCCGGCGGGTCCCAGTCGACGGGCGTTTTGTTGTGCTTGAAGCCGACCGGTATGTCGCGGTGGATCTGATGGAAGACGGCCTCGGCATTGCGGGCGATGGCGGCGCGCTCGAAGCTGGTCGGCACCGCGCACATGCCGCAGCCGATATCGTAGCCGACCCAGGCCGGCACGATGACGCCGTCGGAGGCGACCACGGCGCCGATCGGCAGCGCGTAGCCGGTATGGGCGTCGGGCATCAGCGCGCCCCTGAGCGCGAAGTCCTGGGCCATTGCGCTCTCGAACTGGGCCAGGGCCTCGGCCTCGACGGCTTCGGCGAAGATATGGACGGGCTTTCCGATCATGGGAAACAGCAGCCCCGTTTGGCTGCGCAAGTCAACCCTACGAGTCTACACCAATTTCCTTGTCTCCGGAGTCGGATCCCGGCCTGGGATTCTTCACCACCGAGAACACTGAGAACACAGAGATTTCACAGAGGGGTGGTACCCCACCGCCGTCATTCCCGCTTCCGCGGGAACGACAGAAAGAAATCAGCGGGTGCGCTGGAGGGCCAGCTTGAGGAAGCCGTTGACGCGGGCGTCGTTGATTTCCAGGGCCAGGGCGGCCAGTTCGTCGGCCAGGATATTCAGGTCTTCGCTGTCCGGCCAGCGTTGCCGCCGCAGTTCCTTTTCCTGTTCGCTGGGGGTGTCGAAACCGAAGTCGCTGGCCCACAGGCTGTAGAGCAGTTCCTCGCAGCGGTCGGTGGCACGCCGGGTCCGGGTCAGCAGGGCGTCGAGAAGGATCAGCGCCTCGCCGTCGCCGAATCGCTGCTCGGCCAGCTTGCGGACGCGGGCCCGAAGCTGTTGAGATCCCTGGAGACGGGTGGCGTCGAGAACCTCACCGTTGGTCAGTCCCAGCAGGCTCTTCAACGTCATGCGAAGGACGTAGTCGAGCTGGCCCTGACTAATGGCAACCTTCCCTACGGCCACCAGGAGTTCCGGTTGATCCGGAATTTCCCACGTGTTCATCACTTCTGCTTTCCAGTCACCTTCCGGCGACGGTGTTCCCGCTTGAATACGGGATTGACGGCGGCTGCCCCGTTCCGGCTCGGTGACTTCCCAATCCTGCCGGGGCTCGCCCTGCAGTTTGCGGGCGCGTGATGAAAGTTCTAGCACTTGCTCTGCCGCTTCAATTCGGAAGTTCCCCCAAGAGTTGCGGCATGATAACCCGAGAAAGTTATCGATTCCTTACATTTTTGTGGAAGTAATCGCCAATTCTCGGGGGATTCCCGCATGCCTCGTGGCGGTCTCCGCAATCTCCCGCGGCGCATTTTTTACGCTTTTTTCCCAGGACACGAAGCAGGCCGGGGGTTTAGTGTTGGCGAACCATGTCACCCGCCGACAGACCCGTCCGTCTCGCCTCTGTTCTCTGTCTTGCCGAGGTTCTCGGCATGACCGCCTTCGCTACTTTCGCCGCCCTGCTGCCGGGGTTCCTCGACGCCTGGGCGCTGAGCAAGACCGACGCCGGGTGGCTGAACGGAATTTTCTTCGCCGGCTATGTGGCGGCGGTGCCGGTGCTGGTGGCCCTGACCGACCGCGCGCCGCCGAAGCGGATCTATCTTTTCTCGATGGCGCTGACAGTGGCGGCTGGCTTGGGTTTCGCGCTGCTGGCCGAAGGCTTCTGGTCGGCCCTGGTGTTGCGGTTCGTCGCCGGGATCGGGCTGGCCGGCACCTACATGCCGGGCATGAAGATCCTCGGCGACCGGCTGACGGGGCGGACCCAGAGCCGCGCCGTCGCCTTCTATGCCGCCCATTTCTCGATCGGCTGGGCGCTGTCCTTCTTCCTGGCCGGCGAGATCGAGCCGTGGCTCGGCTGGCGCTGGACGTTCGGCCTGTGCTCGGCCGGGCCGGTGCTGGCGCTGTTGCTGGTGGCACGCTGGGTGGAGGCGGACTCCCCCGACTCCTACAGCGCCCCCGATTCGCGGCTGCTCGATTTCCGCCCCGTCCTGAAATGCCGCCCGGCCATGGGCTACGTGCTGGCCTATGCGGTCCACAATTTCGAGCTGTTCGCCGCTCGTTCCTGGATAGTCACGTTCCTTGTTTTCGCGCAGTCCTTGCACCCCGACGGCGGGCTTGGATGGAACGCAACCTGGGTGGCCACGGCCTTCACCCTGATCGGCATGCCGGCCAGCGTGCTCGGCAACGAGGCCGCCGTACGGGTCGGACGGGTGCGCCTGATTGCCCTGGTCATGCTCGCCTCGACCGCCGTCGCTGCGGTAATGGGATTCCTGGCGGCCATTCCCTTTGCCCTGCTGGTCGGCCTGGCGCTGGTCTACGGTGCCCTGGTTACCGGCGATTCGGCCTCCATCACCGCCGGGGTCGTTGCCGTCGCTCCGCCCGGCTATCGCGGCGCGACCATGGCCGTGCATGCCGGGCTCGGATTCATCGGCTCCTTCCTCGGGCCGCTGGTGTTCGGGATCGTGCTCGACACCTTCGGCGGCGGCCTCACATCCGTCTCCTGGGGCATGGCCTTCCTGGCCATGGGCCTGACCGCCGCCCTCGGCCCGCTGGCCCTGGCGCTGCTGAGCCGGGCGAGGGCTTAGGGATCAAGTTTCACCACAGAGAACACCGAGAACACTGAGAAAGACACAGAGGGGAAATGCGTTTTTCTTCTCGTCATTCCCGCGCAGGCGGGAATCCAGACCAGCCGCTGTTTCCTGGGTTCCCGCTGTCGCGGGAATGACGAAGAGGTAAAGGCTTCACCCTTCTCTGTGAAACCTCAGTGTTCTCGGTGTTCTCTGTGGTGAAATTTACGACCGCCGCGCCCTTGGGTGCGCCGCCTCGTAGACCGCCAGCAGGCGGGCCGAGTCGACGTCGGTGTAGCGCTGGGTGGTGGAGAGCGAGGCGTGGCCGAGCAGTTCCTGGATGGTGCGCAGGTCGCCGCCGCCGGCCAGCAGGTGGGTCGCGAAGCTGTGGCGCAGGGCGTGCGGGGTGGCCGTCTCGGGCAGGCCGAGGATGACGCGGACCTTGCGCATCTGCTTCTGGATGAGGCTGGCGTCCAGGCGCTTGCCGCGCTTGCCGATGAACAGCGGGTCGTTGGGTTCGAGGGGACGGGGGCAGGCGGCGAGGTAGTCCTCGACGGCCTCGCGCACCACCGGCAGCACCGGAACCAACCTTTGTTTGTTGCCCTTGCCGGTGACGATCATGGTGTCGCCCTTGGGCGCCTGGTGGCGGTTCAGCGCCAGGGCCTCGCCGATTCGCAAACCGCAGCCGTAGAGCAGCATCAGCACCGCGACGTCGCGCTTGGCGATCCAGGGGGTATCGGTGAAATCGGCGACCGCCTCGACCGATTCGAGGGCCTCGGCGACCTCCAGCGCCTTGGGCACCGACTTCGGCACCTTCGGCGTGCGCACGGCACCGAGCGCCGGATTGTGGCCGAGGCCGTGCTTTTCGAGATAACGGAAGAAGCCGCGTACGGTGGACATGGCCCGCGCCGTCGAGGTCCGTGACAGGCCGTCGGCGGCCCGCTGCGCCAGCCAGCTCCGGAAGTCGACGGTGGTCAGCGCCTCCAGGTCCTTGAGGCCGGGAGGGAAACCGAGGTGTTCGGTGGCAAAGGCCAGGAAGGCCGACAGGTCGCGGCCATAGGCATCGAGCGTGTGAACCGAGGCCCGCCGCTCGTCGGCCAGCCAGCCGCGCCAGCCGTCGATCGCCGAGACCACGGCGGGCTCGGCCGAGAAGCCTATGGGGCGGGGCTGGCCAGCCATCGGTTCAGGCAGAGTTCGGTGACGCGGGCCAGGAAGGCGACCAGTTCGGTTCCCTGGCCCGGATGGAAGGTGGCGCCGCGCGATCCCAGGGCGAGCAGGCCTTCCGCGACGGGGGCGTTGCGGCGCAGGCGGGCGAGAGCCGCCGAACGGACCAGCCCGGCGCCCTCGGCGAACAGCATGCCGTCGTCCTTGACCTCGCGCAGCAGGGTGACGTTGCGGTCGGCGCCGATCAGGTGGTCGACGCTGCCGCGGGTCAGCGGCCGGGTGCCGGCAATGGCCGGGATGGGCACCGGTCCGGGGATCGATTCGAAGGCGAGCGCGGCGACGTCGACATCGAGCAGCAGGGGCAGCTCGTCGGTCACCGTATGGACGAAGGCCTCCAGCCCGTCGGCCCGCAACAGGGCCAGCACCGCGGCATGGACGCGGGCCTGGCTCGACATGTTCGAGCGGCTGGTCTCGACCAGGTCGCGGGTGCCGTTGCGCAGGTCGGTCATCTCGTCGCGCAGGCGATCCAGCATGGATTTCTGCAGATCGACGATGCCGTCCCCCTTCCAGCGCTTGGGCGGGGTCATCGCCGCCAGCAGGCTCTGGCGCCCGACGAAGAAATCCGGGTGGGTTTCCAGATAGGCCGTTACCGCTTCCTCGCTCGGGGCTGCCGGCGGTCTCGCCTTGGCCTTCTTTGAGCCCACCTTGGGCTCGTCCGCTTCGTTCATCGATGTTCCTCGTTCCCCTGGGCTAAAGTACCGGGCTAGAGTGTATCCGATGCCGAATCCTCATTCCATATCGGGCACCGCGAAAGATCGCCGGGTTGCCGTTCTGCTGCCGCTGCCGCTGGCCGGGGCCTATGATTACCGTGTGCCCGACGGCCTCGATCTCGCGCCCGGCGATTTCGTTTCGGTGCCGCTGGGGGCGCGCGAACGCATCGGCGTCGTCTGGGGCCCCGGCGACGGCGAGGTGCCGGAAGGCAAACTCAAAGAGGTCACGGACCGTCTCGATGCGCGGCCGCTGCCCGAGGTCACGCGCGCCTTCGTCGACTGGGTCGCGCGCTATACGGTCAGCGCTCCCGGCGCCGTACTGAAGATGGCGATGAGCGTGCCCGACGCGCTGGCTCCGCCCAAGCCGCTGGTCGGCTTCACCCTGGCGGCGCACGCGCCCGAGGTCCGGTTCACCCGGGCGCGGCGGCGGGTCGTCAACCTGCTGGCCGAGGGGCCGCCGCGGCCCCTGGCCGAACTGGCCCGCGAGGCCGGGGTCGGCCCGTCGGTCGTCAAGGGTCTGGCCGAGGCCGGCGTGCTGACCACCGTCGAGATGGCGCCGGCGCCGGTCTTCACCGAGCCCGACTGGCAATTGCCCGGCCCCGAGCTGTCGGCCGAGCAGGTCTCGGCGGCGAGCGAATTGCGCCACCGCGTCGTCGAGGACGGCTTCAGCGTCACCCTGCTCGACGGCGTGCCGGGCTCGGGCAAGACCGAGGTCTATTTCGAGGCGGTGGCCGAGACCCTGGCCCGCGGCCGACAGGTGCTGGTGCTGGTGCCCGAGATCGCGCTCACCGCGCAATGGCTGGCCCGCTTCCGTGCCCGTTTCGGCACCGCGCCGGCGTCGTGGCATTCGGAACTGCCGTCCGGGCTGCGGCGTGCGACCTGGCGGGCGGTGGCGTCGGGCGAGGCGAAGGTGGTGGTCGGGGCGCGCTCGGCCCTGTTCCTGCCCTACGCCGATCTCGGCCTGATCGTCATCGACGAGGAGCACGATGCCGCCTTCAAGCAGGAGGATGGCGTCGTCTACAACGCCCGCGACATGGCGGTGGTGCGGGCGCGGCTGGGGGACATCCCGGTGATTCCCGTCTCGGCGACGCCGTCGCTGGAGACGCTCACCAATGTCGAGGGCGGGCGCTACGGCGGTGTCCATCTGCCGTCGCGCCATGCCGGCGCGGCGCTGCCGGATATCCACATGGTCGACATGCGGGCCGAGGGCCTGCCGGCCGGGCACTGGGTGTCGTCGGGCCTGCGCAAGGCGCTGGAAGAGACCCTCGAGGCTGGCGGCCAGGCGATGCTGTTCCTCAACCGCCGCGGCTACGCGCCGCTGACCCTGTGCCGCACCTGCGGCCATCGCCTGCAATGCCCGCGCTGCACGGCCTGGCTGGTCGAGCACCGTTATGCGACCGGGAAAAGCTGGCGGCTGCAGTGCCATCACTGCGGCTTCCACATGGCGGCGCCGGAGACCTGCCCGTCGTGTTCGGCCGAGGACAGCTTCGTCGCCTGCGGTCCCGGCGTCGAGCGCCTGGCCGAGGAGGTCGACGTCCTGTTCCCCGGCGTGCGCCGGGCGGTGGCGGCCAGCGACACCCTGACCGGGCCGCGCGCCGCCGAGGAACTGATCCGCCGCATCGAGGACCACGAGGTCGACATCGTCATCGGCACCCAGGTGGTGGCCAAGGGCTATCACTTCCCGCTGCTCACCCTGGTCGGCGTGGTCGATGCCGATCTCGGCCTGTCGGGCGGCGATCTCAGGGCCGCCGAGCGCAGCTACCAGCTTCTCTATCAGGTCGCCGGGCGGGCCGGACGCGGATCGGCGCCGGGCCGGGTCTACGTGCAGACCTTCCTGCCCGAGCATCCGGTGATGGCGGCGCTGACGGCCGGCGACCGCGACCGTTTCGTGGCCGCCGAATCGGAAGCCCGCCGGTCGGCCGGCATGCCGCCGTTCGGGCGTCTGGTGGCGGTGATCCTGTCGGACCGCGACGAGGCCCGCGTCGACGGACTGGCCCGCGATCTAGCCCGCGCCGTGCCACGCGCCGATTCGGTCCAGGTCCTGGGGCCGGCGCCGGCGCCGCTGGCGGTGCTGCGCGGCCGTCACCGGCGGCGCTTCCTGCTCAAGGCGGGGCGCGAGATCAATCTGCAGGGCTACGTCCGGCAATGGCTGATCGGGGTGCGCATTCCCGGCTCCAGCCGGGTCACCGTCGACGTCGATCCGTACAGTTTTCTGTGACCGGCCCGGTCCCGGGACGGGAAATCATCGGGTGAGGAAAAATGGAGGTTGCCATTGCCGCGGGAGGTTCTATTTTCCTGGAATTCGTCCAGCTCGCAACTTCGCGTTCTCATCGCCT
>NPIG01000832.1_pt3 | contig 13015 bp, 7 predicted proteins | sample 8637441 | NCBI WGS metagenome assembly NPIG01 (sample SAMN07420675, study PRJNA396082) | bioreactor metagenome | isolation source: sample BR6 brine-fed electro-methanogenic bioreactor BR | place: Japan: Kochi | collected 2016-06-14 | reverse complement strand
CGCTGATCGAAGATGCCGCACAAAGGTCCCATGGTCTGGTAGGGCTCATAGTCCTTTTTGTACTTGCCGCGCATCTTTTTGCAGACCGCCACACAGGGCTCACCGCAATGGGCCTGTTGCTTGGTTTCGATCGTCTCTTCGTTGAACTGTTTGAGGTAGTGATCGATGATGAAGTTTTTGTGCAGGCTCAGGCGTTCTTCCTCGCTCCAGCGGTTGGTGCGGTAGTTGAACGCCATGATTCTGCCGCCGACCGAGGCGTAGTTGACGCCCAGGGTGCCGCCGGTGTTGAACTTTTCGTCAAACCGGTATTTGCTGGTCACCTCCAGGTCTTTCTTCATCAGCCGCAGGTTGTATTTGTTCTCGAACCATTCATCGGCCACTTTGCGGTCGCGGAAGTCTTCATCAATCTGGGTGCCGCCGTAGATGATGGCGACAATGCCATGCTCCTGAACCATTGCGCTACCCATGCCGCCGCGCCCGGCCCAGGTATCGACATAGCTGATTTCACCATTCTTGATCGGCACCGACATGATCCCGCCCATGTCGGTCTGCTGCGCCGCCGGACCGGTGGTCAGGATGCGTGGATCGTTTTCATAGCGATCGGCGAACATTTCGTAGACGCGATCGGTCACCGAGTAGACTCCGGTTCGTCCCGATTTCCAGATGTTCTCAATATCGAGAGGAACGATCTCCACCTCGATCTCTTCACCGTGATTCCGGTTCAGACAGAGCACTGAAGGGACTGGCGCCTTACCGACCAGGCTGAGCATGTTGATGCCGAGGTTGTTGAAAATCAGCCCGGCACCACCCATGGAGCTGATATATTTCCCCTGCCAGCAGGGGGAGAAGCCGGTGACGACCAGCCGGTTGGAACCGGGCAGGATGGAGCCGGCGAAAACCCCGACCCCGAAATTGAGGCTGCGGTACTTTTCCGCCATGTGCATGCCGAGGTCGACCGGACCGAAGTAGCGATCGAAGCCGTATTTTTTTGTTCTGTAGAAGCCAGTGCTTGTATCGACCAGAAGGACTCTCTGAAACATGTTCATAGTTCATCTCCATTCATTTTTTGCTGTCCGGCAGAACAGGCCATTCGGGTGTCAGACCTTATCTGCGCTGCCCAGAACATAGCGGTTTTTCTGGACGATCATCTTGAGCAATTCGTCTCTCGCCGGCCCCAGATATTTACGCGGGTCAAACTCGGCAGGATTCTCGCCGAAAATTTCTCTGATTTTGGCGGTCATGGCCAGACGACCGTCACTGTCGATGTTGATTTTACAGACCGCCGATTTGGCGGCCCGGCGCAACTGTTCGGCGGGAATGCCGACAGCGCTCTCCAGTCTGCCACCATAGCGGTTGATCAGCTCGACATGCTTAGGTGAAACGGACGAGGCACCATGCAAGACGATCGGGAAGCCAGGGAGGCGTTTTTCGATCTCCTCCAGGATATCGAAGCGTAGCGGCGGAGGGTCTTCACCCGGTTCCAGCTTGAATTTACGGGCGCCGTGGGAGGTGCCGATCGAAATCGCCAGGCTGTCGACGCCGGTGCGCTCGACAAACTCCTCGACTTCCTCCGGCTTGGTGTAGTGGGAAACCTCTGAAGAAACCTCGTCTTCAACACCGGCCAGAACCCCCAGTTCGCCCTCAACAGTCACCCCTTGAGCGTGGGCATACTCAACGACCTCGGCGGTGAGGTGCACATTCTCATCGAAACTGTGATGCGAGCCATCGATCATAACCGAGGAAAAACCGCTGTCGATGCAGTCTTTTGCCAGCTCAAAGCTGTCGCCGTGATCAAGATGCAAGGCGATCGGGATCTGGCTGCCGCTCGCCCTGACCATATCGACTGCGCCCTTGACCATCTGCGGCAGAAAGACCTTGTCGGCGTACTTGCGGGCGCTGCCGGAGACCTGCAGGATCACCGGGGAATGCGATTCCGTGCAGCCGTTGACGATCGCTTGCAGCTGCTCCATGTTGTTGAAATTATATGCCGGGATGGCATAGCCACCCTGCATCGCCTGCTGAAACATCTCTTTGGTATTGACCAGACCGAGGTCTTGGTACCGGGGTGGGGTGTTCATCGATAAACTCCTGGTGTCCACAGTTCTTACCGGGGAATTGACCGGTAAGAACTGTGCTGCTAACTGTTTGTGACTGAACGAGCGATACGAGTTAAAAATCGATCTCAGGTGGCTGAGGGATGCCAGGCACCGGTGGAAAAAGAGGTACCGGTAAGAATTGCATTCTAGACTTCCGACAATACGACTTGAGCCAGCAGCTCATTGACCTGATCGAGCGAACCGACGCTGGTCCCGCTCCGGCTGGCGGTCGCAGCACCGCAGGCGATCCCCCGCCGCAGCGCTTCAGCCAGATCTGTCCCCTCACTCAAGCCCCAGGCCAGACCGGCGACCATCGAATCTCCGGCACCGATCGGATTGCGCTCGGCAATCGACGGGCTGGCGGCCAACCAGGTCGTTTCGCCGTCATCCAGCAGGGCGCCATCCTTGCCCAGAGAGATAATAACGTTTGCCGGTCCCTGCCGCTGAATTGCCCTGGCAGCCGCGGCAATTTCTTTCGGGTTGCTTACCGGCAGGCCGGTCAGTTCCTGTGCCTCTTCGGCATTCGGCTTGACCAGCTGGGGTTTGGCCGCACAACTCTGCTGCAAGGCCTCATCACTGGTATCAACAAAGACATGCCCGCCGGAGGACTGGATGATTTCGGTCAACTCGGCATAGATGGTCGGCGGGACTCCTGGCGGCAGGCTGCCTGCCAGCACCCACCAGTCACCCGCTTGCGACCGTTCGACCACCTTCTGCACCAACCGAGTCAGATCATCCTTGGAAATCGTCGGGCCGGGCTCGTTGACCTTCATGTAGCGATCGTTACCTGCGGTGACGATACTGACATTGGTGCGGGTCTCACCCTCGGTCCAGACAAAGTCGGTTTCGATTCCCAGCGCCTGCAGCTTGTCTTCCAACAGTTCACCAGCTTTTCCCGCCGCGAACCCCAAAGCGACGCTGTCGACGCCGAGCGATTTGAGCATGCGAGCAACGTTGAAACCTTTACCGCCACAGTCGACCTGCCACTTTGTTGCCCGCAGAACGGTATCGTAGGCGATCTCGTCAACGGTCAACTCGCGGTCGACGGCAGGATTGAGCGTTACGGTAAAAATCATGATCCACCTTCCCAGTATTTCTCAAAAAGCGCTGCCTCCGCCTCTATAGTCCACATATCGTTTTCATCCAGCTTACAGCCCACTTCCGGCAGTTTTTCCCGCAGTTCGTCGAGCCCCAGCAGAGGCAGGTCGTGGATTTGCGGGAAGATGATGATCTTGCCGGAGTAGGTCCCCTCGATGACGGCCCGAATGCCTTCCTTGGCGACCTTCATGCCGCCGATGGCGCCAACGCTCCAGCCCGGAGACAGTGCGCCAGTTGAGGATTGTTGGAGCACCAGCCCCTGATCATCCAGAGTCAGGCCGGAGGTGCCGGTGTACTGGGCATTGTGGGTATAGACGTTGCTCAGGTTAAGCGGCGCCATGGTTCCGTTCGGGACCCCGGCAAAGAAGACCAGCATGCCGTTCTCGTTCATCAGGGTATCGGCCTCGGCCATCACTTCGGCGATCGGGACGCTGACCACCACATCTTCGGCACCCTGACCGTCGGTGACTTCCATGACGAAATCGTAGAGCGATTGTTCATTGGTCTGCGGGTTGAAGATAAAGAGTTCGCAACCGTTCGCTTTGGCCAGCGGGGCATACCGCTCCTGCAGCGCCTGTAGCCGCTGATCGCTGATTTCCGTGGCGATGATCTTTTTCGGTCCGTTCTGCAGTTCGATCGCCCGCTGGACGTGCATCTGCCCCATCGGCCCGCCGGAGCCGACGAACACTGCGGTGCCACCGGCAGCAAGTTCGCAGCGATTACGCTCTTCACCGTAGGCAGCAGCGATGTCTGGACCCTGGCAACCGATAAAGGCGATGTAGTCGTAATGGAGGCGACCGACATCGGCATCGACCAGGCCGTCAAGGGGGGTCTGGCCGACCAGGTTGAGGGTGCCGCGCCGGGCAATCTGCTGACCGACTGTGCTCACGGTTGCGGCGGAACGGGGATCGAGCATGACGATGTCATCAAAGCCAGCTTCAGCCAGCTCATCGGTCAGAGCGGCGTAATCGGCGGGGGCGATGCCGTCGCGGACGATCAGCTTGGCGGAGGTCTGTTCTGCCAGTTTGGCCACCGATGCCGGAGCATCGGTCAAGACGATGGTCGCCGGCGCTTCCAGCCCGGCAGAGAAGCTGTACTCGCGCTCATCGCCCGGCTGGCCAAGAATCCACATGATTCCCCCCGGTTTCGGCTCGAGACGGCGGCGCTGGGTGTAGGCGGCCAGAACACAACCCCAGGGTTCCAGCAACGACGCTTCGGCGTAGCCCATATCCTCGCCGACCGGCAGCAGGCAGGCGCCTTCGTCGGTGTCGAGCATTTCCGGGCCGATCAGGTGGTATTGGATCAGACCGCCGGGGATGGTGTAGCCGTAGGCGGTGCTCTTGCCATTCTGATAGATGTCGGGCTGGACAGCCAGGCGTTGCCCCGGAGTGTATTGCCCTTGCAGCTCTTCACCCACCTCAATCACAGTGAGGCAGGCTTCGTGGCCAAGCCGGGTCGGTTCCTGGCTCAGGTCGCGGTTGTAAAGTTTGGGGTGGCTGCCGCCCATGCGGATCAGCTTGGTATCGGAGAAACAGAGGCCGACGCTGTCGATACGCACCAGCATCTGGTTGGCGGCCGGTTTCGGAATCGGGAACTGCTCCGGTTGATCATTTCTGCCGATCTTTTCTTCGCCGGCGCCGTACATGTTCCAGGCCCAGGTTTTTTCCGGTAAATCGAGTCCAGCGTCATGATAGCGGTCATATTTTGAAGTCATTTTTATCTCCTTGAACCTGGGAAGCCAGGACGTTGTTAAACCAGATCGTCGGTGACTTTGTACAAGTCCATGATCCCCTGTGAGGTTCCGATCTGTAATGCTTTTTGGGCTTTTTCCTGTAGTTTGCTGTATTTGACAGCGCGAATGATGTTTTTCGCCGCCGCGACATTGGCGGGACTGACCGACAGTTCCGTAACCCCGAGCCCGACCAGCAAGGTGGCGACATTGGGGTTCGCTGCCGCATTCCCGCACACGCCAACCCATTTGCCATGAGCCTGGGCCGCCTTGACCGTCATCTCGATCATTTTCAACAGGCCAGGATGATAGCTGTCGTCTTCGCAGCAGAGTTCGGCATGCAGGCGATCAATGGCCAGGGTGTACTGGGTCAGATCATTCGAGCCGATGGAGAAGAAATCCACTTCCTTGGCCAGATGCTCGGCAACCATCACCGCCGACGGCACCTCGATCATGATCCCGAGCGGCAAGCGAGGGGCGTCCAACTGCATCCGCACCTCTTCGGCAATATTTCGCGCCATCTGCCATTCCCGCACCCGGCCGATCATCGGAAACATGATCTGTATCCCGGTTTCGCCGGTTGTCTCCACCTGCCACTTGGCCGTGCGGTAAATGGCCTCCAGCTGACGCCGGAACATCTCTTCGTATTTGAAGGAGAGACGGATTCCCCGCATCCCGAGGAAGGGATTGTCTTCATCGGGAATATGCATCCACGACACCGGCTTGTCACCGCCAATATCGGCCGTGCGCACGATCAACTGGCGGCTGCCAAGCTCACTGGCGATCGCTTTCAAACTTTCGCATTGCTCTTCGACCGTCGGTTCCGCGGCGGAAGATTCAAACAGGAACTCCGTCCGCAACAGGCCGACCCCTTCGCCGCCATGCTCGAGAACCAACTTGGCGTCTTCCGGTTTGGCGATATTGCAGACGACATCTATGTGGTGGCCATCCAGTGTCTCGGCCGGCATGTGTTTCTGCGCGTCCTCCGCCTTGCAGATCTGCTCCCATTGCTCGATCCAGCGCTGCGCGTTTGTCTGTGTTGCCTCATTGGGATCGGCGTAAATGGAGGAGGCCTGCGGATCGACGATGATCAGCTCATCAACCTCGATAGCATCCAGCGAGCCATCACCCAAACCGACCACCGCCGGAATGCCGAGCGCCCGGGCCAGAATCGCCATGTGGCTGTTGGGGCCGCCCAGCTCGGTGCAGATGCCACGAACCGGAAGGCCTTGCAGCCCTGCCGTTTGTGAAGGAGTCAGGTCTTTCGCCATCAGGATGAAATTGGTCTGCGGATACTCGACGGCCGAGGCTGCCGGCACCATCAGCGCCAACACGCGATCACGAACATCGATAAAGTCGGCGATCCTGGCCTGCAGCCGTTCGTTTTCCACGGCCTTCAGCGACAAGACCTGGGTTTCGATGGCGTGATGAAACGCCCAGGCAGCGGTCTTGCCATCGGCAATTAGCTTTTGGCTGTCGGCCAGGACCAGCTCATCCTGCAGCAGCTGTTTCTGCGCATGCAGGATGGCGGCTTCATTCGGCGCCTTGCTCTGCAGGTTGGCTTCCAGTTCATCAAGCTGCCGATCCGCCTCAGCCAGAGCGGTACGAAAAAGCTTGGCTTCCTGCGCGGCATCCTCGGCGTTCTCGGCAAACTTGATTTTCCCGGCCTGCAAACGGAAGGCGGGTGCCATGGTGATCCCGGGCGAGGCGGCTGAGCCCCTCAAGCTGAGCCGGCACTGGGGATCGGGCAGCTCGGAGAGCACGGTCAGCGGTTGGTAGGTGGCATTGTCCTGTTCCTCCTCATTGTCCAACCCCTGGTTGATCATCTGGGCCAGAACCTGGACCGCCTGCTCGGCATCGGGCCCTTGCGCGGAGACGATCAGCAGATCGCCATGAGTAGCCCCCATCGACAGCAGTGAGGCCATCGACTTGGCGTTTGCCGCCTTCTGCCCGTTACGCATGCGGATATCGGTTGCGGAGAAGGAGGCGGCCTTTTCTGCCAGCAGACTGGCGGGGCGGGCGTGCATCCCCTGGGCATCGGCGACCTTGGCTTCCGCCGTCACCGCATAGTCTTCCAGTTGCTCCGATTCCGTCGGCCCGGAGGCATTGAGCGCCCGCAGGATGTCGGCTTTATCGGTCGTGGTCGCCAACTGAGACGCGATCTTTTCATCCGTAACCACCTCGGTCAAGCGCTGCAACAGGCCTAAATGATCTGTTCCCTTGGCCGCAATACCAACGATCAAGCGGGCGACATCCCCTTGGTCATTCCAGGCAATCCCTTCCGGGACCTGGAGGATACACACCCCGGTTTTTATCACCTGCCCCTTGGCTTCATTGGTCCCGTGAGGAATCGCGACCCCATTAATGAGATAGGTGCTGACCGTTTCCTCACGATCCTTCAGTGGCTCCAGGTAGTCACCGCTGACGAGGCCCAGAGAGGACATCTTTTCGGCAACCATCGCCAGGGCTTCATCTTTGGTTGTCACCAGGGCCTGCAAAAAAATCTGCTCAGCATCGACCGTAAGCGCCTGGTTTGCAGTTGCAGGACTCTCTTCGAGAACAGCTTCCCGGCTTTCGCCTGTCGCCGCCAGTTCTGAGACCAAATGATCGTAGAAGCTGGCATCCATGAAGTTATCGATACTCAAGTGTTGGGCTGAGGGCAATTTCCCCTGGGCCCGGGCTGTCAGCTCGTTCTGGGTAATGACAATATCCGCATCCTGCAGATCGTTAATCGCCTGGTTGATCACCTCGATATCCAAACCGGCGTCCTTGATCTTCCCCCGCAGGATCGTTGCGCCCATGGCTGAAGACCCCATACCCGCATCGCAGGCCACAGCAATCAGGCGGACATTCCCGGCGGCCACGGATGCGGCAGGTGCGGCCTGCCCCTTGGCCTCAGCCTTGCTGGCGGCAACAGCGGCCTGGGCCGCTTCCAGATCGTCTTCTTCAGATGCATCCCGGCGAACAATGAAAGCGCCGATGGCAAATGAGACTGCAGCGGAAACGGCTATCGAACCCAGGCTCAGGACGATTCCCAGACCTTTGGTCGACATGAGGGTGAGCGCGAACACGGAACCGGGAGAAGGGGGGCCGACCAGGGCATTACCGGTCATCATGTTGAAACCGACACCCGTCATGCCACCGGCGATGACGGCAAGGATCAATCTCGGCTTCATCAACACGTAGGGGAAATAGATCTCGTGAATACCGCCGAGGAAATGGATGATAGATGCACCGTAGGCTGATTTTTGCGCGCTTCCCTTGCCGGCGACCATGTAGGCCAGCAGGACGCCAAGGCCGGGACCGGGGTTGGTTTCGATCAGGTAATAGATGGAGGAACCGACCTTCGCGGCCTGCTCTGCCCCGAGAGGAGTAAAAACACCGTGGTTTATCGCGTTATTCAGGAACAGAATTTTGGCAGGCTCAACGATAATTGACACCAGCGGCAACAGGGCCATCTCGACAATCCAGCCGACACCCGCTGCCAGGGCCTTGGTCAATGAAGCGACCAGTGGGCCAATGACAACGTATGCGATCAAGGCCGTCAGCATGGAGATGATGCCGATAGAGAAATTGTTGACCAGCATTTCAAAGCCAGGCTTGATCTTGCCGTGGACCCTCTTATCGAAGCTCGATATCGCCAAACCACCCAGCGGACCGGCAATCATGGCACCCATGAACATCGGAACGTCACTACCGACAATGACGCCCATGGTCGTCACGGTTCCCGCGACCGCTCCACGGTCACCAGCGACGATCTTGCCACCGGTGTAACCGATCAGCAGCGGCAACAGGTAGGTGATTATCGGCCCAACCAGGGCCGCCAACTTTTCATTCGGCACCCAACCGGTTGGGATGAACAGGGCCGTTATCAAGCCCCAAGCGATAAACGCCCCAATATTGGGCATCACCATCCCACTTAAAAACCGCCCAAAGGACTGGACACCTACTTTCATTGCGTTGCTGGCCATAAACAGACCTCCCCGTCGAGACTTGTGTAAGCACTCTGTGCGTCTAAACTGTAATCGATTACAATTCTATGTCAACAAATTTTTTAGGAATAAATTTCACTGCGGCTCTCGGAAAGTGCAAAAAATTGACTAATTACCTGAATATACAGGATTAATTTGTGTAAAAAATGTTTGTATTTTTATCAAATGAATGGGTAAACGTTTTCATGTATATCGTTTGTCTCGTGCGCGGCACGCGTAGTGGCCGGATCGGGGCTGTAATAATTGAAAATTAAATAAGAAATCAATTAAATACTTAAAATATAAGTATTTAAGCTTAAATAGAAAGGTCAGACTATGTATGTTTGTTGGGGTTGGAAAAATAAAATTGACCAATTCTGTGAAAACGATTACAGTACGTTTCAAGGTCAGTCTTTACCAGTCCCGCCTCGCGGGAGTCAGGAAGCATTATGGTCAAAATAAAAGACGTTGCAGATGCGGCTAATGTGTCCACTGCGACCGTATCACGCGTGCTGACGAACAAGCCGAACGTCCGCCCGGAAGTAAAGAAACGGGTCATGGATGCGGTCCGCAAGCTGGGCTACCGGCCAAATCGTGTCGCCAGAAGCCTGCGTTCGCACAGGTCGAATATTATCGGCCTGATCGTTTCCGACATTGAGAATCCGTTTTTCCAACAGGTCAGCCGCGCCGTCGAAGACGCCGCGCTGGAGAAAGGGTACAGTGTCGTCCTCTGCAACACTGACGAAAAGCCGGAAAAAGAGATGATGTACCTGCAACTGCTTTACGATGAAAATGCAGCAGGTGTCATCCTCTCGCCTACCCGTCAAACCACCGAGGATTCCAGTTCGCTTTCCATCCTCAACATGCCGATTGTGGTTATCGACCGCCGCATCAAAGGAGGTGAATTCGACAATGTCGTCACTGATAACGTGCAATCCGCTTACACGGTCGTCAATCACTTGATCGAGCAGGGACATCGTCGCATCGGCGCGATTTTCGGCGCCGGAAGTTCAACCGGCCGCGAACGGCGTGAAGGCTACCTGCAGGCGCTGAAGGAGAACAGCATCAAACCTGCCGCCGAACTTGTCCAGTTTGCCGACCCGAAAGAGGAAGATGGCTTTGCCGCAACCATGAAACTGCTGCAACTCCCGGAACGCCCCGACGCCATCTTCACCAGTAACAGCCTGCTGGCCGCTGGGATACTACGCGCCCTGAAAGAGAATAAGGTTTCGATCCCGGACGAGATCGCTTTTGCCAGCTTTGACGAAACCCGCTGGGCGGCGCTGGTCGATCCGCCGATTACCGTCATCGAACAGCCGACTTACGAAATAGGCCACACGGCCGCCGGGTTGCTGGTGAAAAGAATTGAAGATCCAGACCGCTCGACACGTGAAGTCGTGCTGAATACCAAGCTTATCGTCCGCCAATCTTGCGGCGCAAAAAACTAATCCAAAAAAGGTTTGAGGAAAACATATGTGTGGAATTGTCGGCTATGTAGGCGTCCAGGAAGCGACAACCATTGTTCTTGACGGCCTGCGACGTCTTGAGTACCGGGGTTACGATTCAGCCGGAGTCGCGACCCAGCAGAACGGGTGCATTGAAATCCGTCGCGCTGAAGGCAAACTGCTCAACCTGGAGAAGGTCCTCTCTGAGCGCCCCGTGCAAGGGAACTGCGGTATCGGCCACACCCGCTGGGCCACCCACGGTCGACCATCGGAGACCAATGCCCATCCACATTATGCCGGTGGAATTGTAGTGGTGCATAACGGCATCATCGAAAATTTTCTTGAGCTGAAAGAGATCCTTCGCGGCAAAGGGCATAACTTCAACTCAGAGACAGACACCGAGATCATCGCCCACCTGGTCGAAGATTACTACAAGACTGACAAAGACTTTGTCGGTGCAGTGCGCAAAGCCTTGGCCAAGGTCCGTGGGGCTTATGCGGTTGCCATCCTCTGTGAACAGGAACCGGCAACCATGGTAGCTGCCAAACAGGGCTCGCCGCTGGTGGTCGGTCAGGGCAATGGTGAGCACTTTGTTGCCTCAGACATTCCCGCCATGCTGTCTCATACCCGGGAAATCACCTTCCTTGAGGATGGCGAGATGGTTGTTTTTGGCGGCGGCGGCATGGAGGTTACCGATCTTGCCGGGAACCTGATTGAAAAGTCCCCGAAAACCATCACCTGGGATCCGATCATGGCTGAAAAAGGGGGCTACAAGCACTTCATGCTCAAAGAAATTTATGAGCAACCCCGCGCCATTGCCGACACACTCGCGGGAAGATTGACCGAGGATGAGGGAGACGCCTATCTGGAAGGCCTCAACCTGAGCGATCAGCAGTTGCAGGCGGTTGACAATATTTTCATCGTCGCTTGCGGCACCTCCTGGCATGCTGCGCTGGTCGGCAAGTTCCTGCTGGAAAAGCACTGCCGCATTCCGGTCGATGTCGATATCGCCAGCGAGTTCCGCTATCGTGATCCGATCGTCCAAAGCAACACCCTGACCCTTCTCCTCAGTCAGAGCGGCGAAACTGCAGACACTCTGGCGGCGTTGCGGGAAGCGAAAGCAAAAGGCGGGCAGGTCGTCTCGATCTGTAATGTGGTCGAATCCTCCATCCCTCGCGAAAGCGATGGTGTGATCTGCACTCACGCTGGTCCGGAAATCGGCGTTGCCTCGACCAAGGCTTTCACCACCCAACTGGTTGCCCTGACTCTATTGACAATGCGGATTGGCCGCTCGCGCAACAGCCTTTCTGCCGAGAATTGTCGGGATCTGGCCCAAGAACTGTTGAAGTTGCCGCGCAAGGTCGAAGCCACTCTGGAGCTGAACGACCAGATTGAAGCAATCGCCCGGGAGTTTATGGCCGCGCAGGATTTTCTCTATCTCGGCCGCGGCAACCAATACCCGGCCGCCCTCGAAGGGGCTCTCAAGCTCAAAGAAATCTCCTACATTCATGCCGAGGGCTACCCGGCCGGTGAACTGAAGCATGGCCCGATCGCTCTGATCGATGAGCAAATGCCGGTGGTCGTGCTGGTCCCGGAAAATGCGACCAGCGAGAAGGTCCTTTCCAACATGAAAGAGGTTCAGGCTCGGGCTGGTAAAGTAATTGCGGTCACCGATGCTAATGGCGAATCGTTCTGTGACAATGTCGACAGCCTGTTGGTGGTGCCTAAAATCACCGATGATCTGATGCCGATCCTGACTTCGATTCCTTTACAGCTACTCGCCTACCACATCGCCGTTCTCAAAGGGACCGATGTTGATCAGCCGAGAAATTTGGCCAAAAGTGTCACTGTGGAATAAAGAACGTAAAGGCATGAGGCTGAATGGCCACCATGAAACTTCATTGTCGGCCGATATGTAATGGGCCTCGAAACTTGTTTCAAATTAGTGTAGTTGTGGGGGCATGATTAAGATCAAACGAAAGCAAAAAAATTCTCAAAAGTAGTAATTATATGCACCAGCAAAATTTTTGGTGCAACCTTAGACTGTTTTCCGATCCAGTCCCCGATATTGAATTGCCTCGGCCAGATGGGGCTGTTCGATCTGCTCGCTTCCACAAAGATCGGCAATGGTCCGCGCCACCTTGAGAATTCGGCTGTAACTACGGGCCGAGAGTCCCAACCGGTCGGTGACCATCTCCAGCAGTTTCTGCCCTTGGTCGTCCACCGCACAGAACTTCCGGATATGGCGGGCCTGCATTTGACTGTTGGAGTGCAGCCCGAACGGGTTGAGCCTCTCCCGTTGGATGTTTCTCGCCGCCTCGACCCGGGCACGAATGACAGCCGATGGCTCCCCGTCGCCCGTGGCAGAGAGGTCGCGGTAAGGAACCCGGGGGACGTCAATCTGCAGGTCGATCCGGTCGAGCAGCGGCCCTGAGAGACGCTGCCGGTAACGCTGGATATCATGCGGTGTACAAGTGCATAAATTATTGAAATCACCAAGGAATCCGCACTTGCAGGGGTGTGGATACCTTTACCAACAATTTCAATCCGACCAACACAACCTACAATATCAATATTCCCCTTAATATTCAAAAGGATACGGGAATCTCTAAAGGTCCCGTCACTCTTGGCGACCACTTGCGGCGTCGACGTCTTGAGCTTGGATTGTACCAAAAA
>NPIG01001223.1_pt3 | contig 13028 bp, 7 predicted proteins | sample 8637441 | NCBI WGS metagenome assembly NPIG01 (sample SAMN07420675, study PRJNA396082) | bioreactor metagenome | isolation source: sample BR6 brine-fed electro-methanogenic bioreactor BR | place: Japan: Kochi | collected 2016-06-14 | reverse complement strand
GGTCAACGACCGGCGGGTCAACCACCGGCGGGTCAACCACCGGGGGTTCAACCACCGGCGGCTCGACCACCGGGGGAGCTGCCACGGTCCAGTCGGTATGGCACTTGAGGCAGTCCTCGGTCACCGCCGCCTCTTTCATCTTGCGGCGATGCTTCTTGACCGCCAGGTCGTCCCGGTTGACCTTTTGGGGGGCATCATCATCGCTGCTGTCATCGTCGTCATCCTGGCTCCGGGCCTGTACGAACTGATCCCTGTCGAGCTGCTGCTCCTCCCTGGACTTGCGTTCGCGTTCCTTTTTCCCGGCATGGGCATCCTCCAGGCCGGGCATGGCAATCCCCAGCATTAACACGGCACTCAACAGACACAGTAGCTTCCTCATTTTCTCCTCGTCCTTTCTCTTTTTGTCCTTGAAGGTTTAGGACCTGCGTTTAGACTCCTGAACCGACCCCGCTCCCTCCGCGTTGAAGGCAGCAGATTCAGGAAAACATCGGGGCGCGCGGTAGCCCTGCCGCCATAAGCCCCCTTCGTACCAGGCATTTTTCGATTGCGGACTATGCTGGCAGGCAAAGAGCAGAAACGATGCCAAGGAACCCCAAAGACGGGGTTTCTAATCTTGGAAAAGCCCTGAAGGGTGCCCGGCGCGCGGCTCTAAGCGCTCGGGACGACTTGGCTTTTAGCCGTGGATAAAACGGCGCGTGGAGAAACAGGATTAAGAGGGCAGGACCGGAAAGTTGGTCCGTGGGGAGCAGTTCGAGAAAAGGGCTCGGCGCCTGGGCCGGGAGCCGTGGGAAAAAAGTGTCGCAATCGGGCGGCTGAAGCCCGCAAAAAAACCGAAGGACGACTGGCGGGCGAGAAAAAAAGGCGATGGCGAACCGGGCTTGCCCGCCCGAAAAAGGGCTGGTCACTTCGAATTAAATCATTAAATTCGCGACCTTGCCTTAATGAGTCGGACAGACCTGCCGGGTACCATCTCCGGCTGGAAACGGACATGAGCAGCGTCGCCTTTCAGCGACAGCCCTGGCGACAGGAGGTCGCTTGCCCCCGCTGGGCTCGGTCCGCGCCGGCTCGACGAGACCTGGGCCGTCAGTTGAACTCGATCTTGTAGAACAGGTCGACCCCGCTTTCGACTCCGACATTGGACTCGACCTCCCAATGATCGGTGATGTTGTAGCGCAGGCGTACTTCATTGGTGTTGTCCTTGATGGCATGGCCGAGGCTGATGTACAGCTGGGGGCCCAGATATTTGCCGACCGTGACCACGGTGGACTGAACGTCCCCCTCGCCGGTCTCGATATCGATCACGTCCAGCCCGAGCCGCCTCTCCAGGCGATCCTGGAGCACTGCCTACTCGCCCCGGGAGAGCAACGCGCCGGCGGCCACCATCAGCAGGCCCGCCTGTCCGCCGTCCGCGCCGAGGGGGTGGCCAAGAACCATATAGGCCAGCACATCCGTATCGGGCATCTGCGGTTCCGAATAGAGTGTGACCAAAGGGGCCCGGGGCGTGCCGGTGACTCTCACCCCGGCCTTGACCTCACCGGCTTTGCGCAGGGCAAGGATGTCGAGGGTCGGGCGATCGACCGGTCCTCCGGCGAACAGAACGTTTCCGCGGGTGATATCGAGCTTTACCCCGTAAGCGGCATAAGCCCCCTCCTCGACGTGGATCTCACCTCGGGCGGTAACCTCCTCGGGCCCTTTTACGAAAAGGCTGACGCCCCCCCCGAGACGGGCGTCAATCCCGAGGGCTCTGACCAACACGTGATCGCCCAAAACCACCCGGACCTGGACGTCCAGAGCCATGGCCAATTCCGGCTTGACCTGCTTGGGAGCGTCCACGAGGACCACATCCTGACTCTCGACCACCGGGGTCCGGGTCTGCTTTGGGGCGACCAGCGCCGCGGGGACCTTGATCTCGCCCCGCACCTTGAGCCGCTCCGGGTTCCCCTCGAGCTGCAGGTCCGGGCTGGCTTGCAGCTCCAGTTCGGGCAGGTTGACGATCTGGAAGTCGGTTCCTTTTAGCGTCGCCCGGTAGCTGGCCAGCTGCCAGTTCTCGAGCTGCAGCGAACCACTCCCCTCGAGGCGTCCCGGACCGGACTGCAGAGCAAAGGTTTCCACCTCGATGTGGTTCCCGGCAAACCGGGCCCCGAGCGTCAGGTCCTTCAGCTGCAGCCCGGCGGTCGGAATATAGCCTCCGGCCTTAACCAGGCTCATGCTGCCGGTGAACGCAGGGTCGCGCCAAGCCCCCCCCACCTCAAGGTCCAGAGCCAGCTCGCCGCGGCTCTCTTCGACCAGACCGGGGAACAGAGCGCTTAGCAAGCCTTTTTCCTGAACCCGGGCAGAAATTTTAGCCCGAACCGCTCCCGCCCGGTCGATGGCAGTCGGCAGACGGGCCGCCAGGGGAAGACGAAAGCTCCCCTCGGCGCGCCCGTAATCCTCAAGGGCCAGGGCGAGGTTGCCGAACAGGCTCTGATTTCGCCAACCCCAGGTAAGTTCGGCGATGCGGATACCGGCGGTGACCACCCCGTCTTCCCCGGTCTGCCACTCGACCTGCCCTTCCCTGATTTCGCTGCGCCCGGCGAGGTCCAACCGCATACCGGGCAGCCACCGTCCCTGCGCCTGCCCGGCAAGCTTCCCGGCAGCCTCCAGGGACGGCGGCAACCAGGGCCGGAGGCGATCCAGATCGAACCCTTGCCAGAAAAGTTCCAGATCGCCCCGCTCGGGAACCGCCAGGCCGGCAGGCTGATCGGAAGCAATCCGGCCCTCCAGGCGCCCGCCCCCAACCAGCTCGACCCCCAGATCCGCCGACAAGCCCTGCCGGGACCAGTCGATACGGGCGTCGGCGCGGGAAATCTCCAGCTTCGTGCCGGCGTAAGCCAGCCTGGCCGTAAGATCGGCGTTCCCCCTTAGGTGACCGGCACGGGCATCGCCCCAGCTTCCGTTTAGCTCTCCGTTGCTGGTTCCGGCCAACTCCATCTCTTCGGGCAGCCAGTGCTGGATGTCCCGCAGGGCGAGAGCCTTCCACTGCAGATCGAAGTCACCCGTTTCCGGAACGCCGAGCCGGCCGGGTTCGTCGGAGGTGACCCCGAGGGCAAGGGTTCCTCCGCTGCCAAGCATCAGATCCAGCCCGGCTGCCAGCCCCTGGTGGTTCCAGTCGACATCGACCAGGGCCCTCTCCAGCACCAGGGCCTGATCATCCAGTTCAAGCCGCCCCGAGATCTCGCTATGGCCGGCCATCCGGACCTCGCCGCTCGCCAGCCACTGCAACCGGGCCTTACCCGAGGCGACCCCTGCGAGTTGCATATCGGACAGCCAGGGATCGGCGTGGGCCAGGTCAAGACGATGCCAGCTCCCGCCGACCTCCCCCTGCAACGGCTCCAGCGCCAGCTCGGCAACGGCCTGCAGGCGTTCCCCCCGGGAACTGGCCAGGGCCAGGGAGGAGAAGGAGACCCGTTTCGCGGAAATCTGCAGATCGACCGGCTCCTGAAGCTGCCAACTGCCGTGGATGCGGTCCTCTGCCCCGAGCTGCGCCAGCGATCCCGTCCAGTGCCCCTGCCGGTAGCCACCCGAAAGAGCGGCCTCGGCGTCCCCCTGCGGCCAGCGCAGCGCAAGCCGGGCCTGGTGACGGCCCAAAGTGCCGTCAAGATCAAGGGTCGCGGATTCCGCCCGAACCCCCTGGTAGGCCAGCTGCCTGAATTCGGACCGGACCGCAAAGGGCGTCCCCTTTCCCTGGTGGCTGGCGGCAAGCTTCAGTCGGCCGATCTCCAGCCCCTGAGCGGCGATCCCCTCCCCCTCTGCCGCCAGGGTCCCGGACAGGTAATCATCGACCCAGCGGACCCACCCATCGGCCCTGAGCCGGCCGCTGGCCCCGGGCACCAGGGCCGCCATCCTCCGGATGTCGGCAGCCACCTCAAGGCGCTCCTGCAGCTTGCCCGCAGCGGAGACGTCAAAGCCGTCGCCATGCAACTCAAGCGCGGCCACGTCGAGCGCCTCCCCCACCAGTTCGGCGTCGATGTGGCCGCTCAGGACCTGGCCGCGCAGGGTGCTCTCCAGCAGCCGCCCCCGAACCGAGACGGCCAGGGGAGCCTCATCGCGCTGGCGCAAGGCCCCTTCGAGATCGAGGTCGACCCGCCCCGACCATTCGGGGGCCAGCACCGCCGGGTCGAGAGCCCTGGCCTGCAGCGAACCGGCCACGTCCAAACCGGCCTCCCAGCCGATTCGGGCTTCTCCGGAAAGACGTCCATCGAGCCACCCGCCGGCCATCTCCGACAGGGCAACCCTCTGCAGGTTTCCGGCATAGGCGGCGGCCAGGCTCCCGCCTTGCCAGCCCTCGACCCGGTTGGCCAGATCGAATCGGCCCCGGTAATCGTCGGGGGCACCGCGCACCTGCAGGGTTCCGCTGAGGTCGGTGGTTACGCCGGTTTCCGAGGCCAGATCAAGGTTGGCCAGAGTCAGGCGCAGATCCACCTCCGGGGGCGCCGAAACAACCACCACTCCCTCGATCTCGGCCGAACCCGGCAGTCCCGGCCGGCCGGCCGCGAGTTGCCGGATCTCCAGGCGATCCCCCGTCAGGCCGAGCCCGGCCTGCAGATGCAGCGTTTCGCGGTTCTCGGCAAACGCCGAGAACGTCAGGGAACCGCTCACCCCGCCGGGCGTGGCTCCCGGCCCGAAACTGCCCCGCAAGGCGAACCGGTCCGCTCCGGCCACCGGTTCGGTCAACCGCAGGCCGGCCTCGAGCCGCAACAGCGGACCGGTGAATCCGACCTCTATGGCCGCCTCCGCCTCCCCCTGGGCAGCGGCAAGGGTCAGGTCGGACACGGCCAGCACTCCGCGCCGCCACGCCAGAGCGGCCTGCAGGCGATCCAGCACCAGCGGCTCCCGGTCCGGTTGACGGACGGCGAGATCGGTCACCTGCAGCTTGCGAACCTCGGCCTCCAGGCGCAGGGGCAGTCCCGAGACGGTGGGCCAGCGAAAGTCAAAGGGAACCGGTTCGGCTTCGGGCGCCTCCGCGGAAGGGGGCAGTTCGACCTTGATGCCGGTCAGGCCCAGCTCATTGACCAGCAGCCGGCCCTGCAACAGTTTCGCCGGCTCCCAGAGAATCAGAAATTCACGGGCCGAAGCCGTGCCCTGCGGCCAGTGGACCTGCACGTTTTCAAGGTACAGATTGCCGGCGAGACGCCCGTTGACTTCTTCGACCTCGACGGCCACGGGGGTCCAGCGCGAGAGATTCCGCAACAGCCAGCCGGCCCCCGTGGAAGTCCCGAGCACCCAACCAAGAAAGACCGAGGCTGCCGCCAGCAGAACCAGACAGCCCAGGGCAACATATCTGGCGGTACGCTTTACCATCCGAACCCCACGCTGAGATGCAGCCGGAAAGAGTTGTCGTCTTCGCCGATCTGCCGGGCCACGTCGACCTTGAGCGGCCCCACCTGGGTATAATAGCGCAGACCGAGACCTGCCCCCTGTTTCAATTCCAGCCCGGAGAAGGCGTTGAAGGCGTTACCCACGTCATAAAAAGCGGCGATCCCCCAGTTGTCAGCGACGGCCCGCTCGAGTTCGAGGCTTCCCACCGCGAGGTTCTTGCCGCCGATCACCTCCCCGTCAGCGTCCTTGGGGCCGAGGGCCTGGTAGGCATAGCCCCGCACGCTCTGATCCCCGCCGGCGAAAAAGCGCAGCGACGCAGGGATGGCTCGCAGCGGTTCGTTCTGCACCGAAGCGGCCCCCTGAACCCGGGCAAAGAGGGTAAGCCGGGCCGGCAGCGCCGCCAGCGCGTTGCCCGAGGCCAGCAACTGCAGCAATCCGGTATCCGACCCCAGATACTGGTGTCCGCCTCGCACTTCGAGATTGAATGAATAGCCCTGCTTCGGGCGGATCGGATCCTTGTAGCGCCGGCGCCCGTACCGCACCCCCGGCAAGATCATCCGGGCTTGATCCCGCTCCCCGGCGATGGTGAAATCCTCCTGCAGCAGACGCACAAATACCGAGCCGACCCGGCCTTTGCCGAACCCCCGGATCCGCTCGGCCTCGGCAAATATCGACTGGGTTTCAAAGGTATCGACATCCTCCCGTTCGAGACCGACGCGAAAGACCGTCTGACTTTCGATGTTGCGATAGCCCGGCAGCGTGTAGCTCGCCACCAGTGACTGCCTGACCTGGGCCAGAACCGTGTCGATGGACAGTTCATGGCCAAGGTGAAAGATGTTGACATCCTTGTAGCGCAGCGACAGCCTGGCCCCGGTATCGGTGCCGAAGCCGATTCCGGGCCGCAACCGGCGCCGGGCGCTGGGGACCAGTTGAACGTCGACCGGCACCTTCAGATCCAAGGCCAGATCCTGACGCGGGGTGACGAGCACTTCCTTGAAGCGGTCGGAGTCGAGAAAGTTGAGCTGGGTCTGCCCCAGTTGTCCGTGGGAAAAGATGTCCCCCTCCCGAAACGACTGGTAGCGGTGAAGAAACCGCTCCGGGTAATAAGGGGCGCCGTGGAGCAGCACCTCGCCGAAGCGATACCTCGGCCCGGTCGCCAGCACCAGATCGATCTCGGCGCGATGCGCCGCGAGGTCGATGCGAATGACATGGGTCTTGAAATCCGCATCCAGATAACCGAGATCGAGGGCCCGGGCCTTGAGCCCGCCCTTGGCCTCCTCGTACAGATCCTGTCTGAGCACCCCCCCGCGGTGCAGGGGGAAGGCACCGACCAGCTTGCGCAGGTCCTTGTTGTTGGACCCATCGCCCTCGATATCCACCCGCAGGTGTTCCACCCTGACCGGTCGGCCTGGATCAATGGCGACCTGGAGCCGAAACCGACCCGGTTCGAATTCGTCCAGGGTCGTGCTGGCCTGCGCGCGGTAATAACCGAAAGGGGCCAGAGCCTTCCTCACCTTTTCCGGGATCTGCCGTTCGAAGCGCTTAAGCCAGCGCTGGTTGACCGAACCGTCGCGGACCAGTCCGGCCGGAAGGGCAAGGATCGCCGCCACGTTCTCCAGGGCCTTTCCCTCGACCCCGGTCACGACCACCTGCACCGGCTCGGCGGCCCAGAGGGGTGAAGCCAGCAGGGCATAAACCACCAGCAGGAGAGCTGCCCTCTGCAGCGCCGCGCCGCGCCGGATAAAAACCATCACCATCCCCAAATTCCTGGAATATTACTGGATACAATCATTCACCGGCATTTTTAACGCATTGCATGCCGGCGGGTACAGATAATATTAAAACAGGAAGGAAAAAACGCCACCGTCTCTTCACTGCGCCCAGCCTCAGCCGGTGCGCGATGGATAGACGGCGCGACCGGCTCTTTCGATTTCCCTTTTTCCCCAATTCGGATATAATCGGCGGCCATGTTTCGAACCCTCTGCATAACCATCATCTATACCCTGGTTCTCCTCGCCGTTATGCCCGTGCGCCCCGCGCACGCCTGGCAGCCGCGCCTGGAGGCCGACGCCCTGCTCGACGGCCGGGGAACCGCCCCGGTGATCGGCCGGAACCGCCCCTATGTGGTCGGCCCGGGAGATACCCTGATCGAGTTGGCCCGCCGGGCCGGGGTCGGCTACGGAACCCTGGTGGGGGCCAACCCCACCGTCGACCCCTGGCTTCCGCCCCCGGGGGAGGTGATCATTCTGCCCTTCGCGGCCATCCTCCCGCATGGCGCAGGGCCTGGAATCACCATCAACCTTGCCGAGCTGCGCCTTTATCTGATCTGGGAGGAAGAGGGCCGGCGCCTGGTCCGCATCTACCCCATCGGCATCGGCCGGGAAGGACGTCACACCCCCGAAGGAACCTTCAAGGTGGTCAGCCGGGCGCAGAACCCCTCGTGGACCCCGCCCCCTTCCATCCGCCAGGAGCACCCGGAATTGCCTCAGGTCGTTCCATCCGGCCCCGACAACCCTCTCGGAGAATTCTGGATCGGCATTTCCGCCGATGGGATCGGCATCCATGGAACCCACAAGCCCTACGGTATCGGGCGGCACGTCAGCAGCGGCTGCATCCGCCTCTATCCCGAGGATATCCGAGACCTCTACCACCGGGTGCGGGCCGGTACCCCGGTGCGGATTCTGTACCAGCCGGTCAAGCTGGGCGTGGCCGGCGACCGGGTCTACCTGGAGGTCCATCCCGACCGGAGGGGAACAACCATCGACCCGCTGCCCGAGCTCGATGCCCAGGCCCTGACTCTGGGCCTTAACTTGCACTTCGACCCCCTGGTGCTCAATCCGGTTCTTCGGGAGGCCAGGGGCATCCCCCTGCCGATTGCCGCCGCGGTGCCCTTCGAGAAGGCCGGTCCAGCCCGAACCGCCCCCAGCAGAAAGACCGACTGAATCGTCTCTGCCCGCCGGAATTTTGACTTCAGGCATCCCCTCTGCCGCGTCCATCCCCGTCCGCTTTCCCGCAAGCACCTGCAAATACAACCCTTTAGGTAAAGATTAAAACGCCACCCGGCTCATGGTGTTAAATTTGCATTACTTATTGTTCAAAAGATTCCACCCGGCATTTTAGAACCCGAAACTGGCGGAAATACAATGAATGGAAAGCGCCCCCCGCCTAATGTGCTGTCCGATTTTTCAGGAGGCCTCGTTATGAAGCGGTCCATCTCGAGCATCTGCTTATTCGCGGTGATTTCACTGATTGCCAGTGCCATATGGCCTAATCCGGCCTTAGCGGCAGTTGCACCGGTCATTGAATCCCTCGGACAGATTCGGGAGGGGCTGGCCGCCCCCGGCAAGGTGGACCTTGACGCGGAAGGCAATCTCTATGTCGCCGATGCCAGAGACGGTTCGGTCACCAAGTTCGACCAGTACGGCCGGCAGGTTGGCACCTTCAGCCAGTTCGCCGGCTCGGGTCAGGGGCTTGCGGCAACCCCCGACGGCAACACCTTATATGTGGCCGGAGCCGATGCGGTGGGGATCCTCGATGCCCGCAGCGGAGCTCTTCTCGGCCATCTCGGCGTCGGCGCAGGTGAATTCGGTTCCGTTGGCGAGATCGATCTCGACGCCGACGGTCGCATTTTCGTGGTCGATGGCACCACTTTGTACATCAGAATTTACGACACGGCTGGAAACTACCTGTACCAGTTTGGCGGACCGGGCACCACGGCCGGAAAATTCCTCTCCATCTGGGCCATGACCGTCGACCAGGCCGCCAACGAGATTTACGTCGCCGACTCCCAGGGCCAGGGCACCAGTTCGGTTCCCAAAGTTCAGGTCTTCGACCTCTCCGGCGGCCTGCTTCGTTCCCTGACCGCTGCCAGCGGCTTTGGCACCCCGAACATGGTGACTTTCGCCGGCATGACCTTCGACAACAGCGGCCGCGGCTATTTTCTCGACAAGACCAGATCCGAACTCCGGATGCTGTCGCTCCCCTCGCAGCCCCTCGCCGCCTATGCCAACCCCGGTTACGACCCCGGCCAGCTGAGCCTGCCTGCCGACGCGGTATTCGACTCGACCAACAGCCGCCTGTTCATCTCCTGCGAGCCGGCCAGAATCGAGATCCTCGGCATCGACGGAGGGCAGAACCCGGTTTACGTCAACCACGCCCCCACCCCGCCCGTGCCGATTTCGCCGGTGGCCGCCAGCTCGACCCCTACGGCGACCCCCGAACTGGTGTTCGCCAACGCCACCGATGAGGACGCCGATGTTCTGACCTACGAAATCGAAATCAACGGCGACGGACAGGTTGTCGAAACCCTCTCCGACATCGCCGAAGGAACCGACACCACCTCGGCGTTTCCGTCCAGCGCCCTTCTGGAAAACGCCGCCTACACCTGGAAAGTCCGCGCCTTTGACGGCGCTGAATACTCGGCCTGGAGCGCGTTGAACACCTTTTACGTCAATGCCGTTCAGGAACCGCCCGCCGTCCCTGTGCTGGTGGCGCCCCTCGCCGGAGAGATCCTCGGCGGGGACGACCTGCTGGACTGGCAGGCCGCCAGCGACCCCGACCCCTTCGACTCGGTCAGCTATATTCTCGAAATTGCCGCCGACCAGAGTTTCGCCGTGAAAGATCTCGATGAACTCCTCGATGCCACCTCCATTTCGCTCGCCGAACTGGTCGGCTATCCGGCGCTGGAGGAAGGTCTGACCTATTTCTGGCGCATCACGGCGGTCGACAATCACGGCTCCTCCTCCCAGCCCAGCGCTGCCGGCTCCTTCCGGTACGACACCACTTTTCTGCGGGTAACGGCCAACATGCCCGGGGCCCGGGTGTATCTGGGAGGCAATCACGGCTATTCCGGCCGCTTCGTCGGCGAGACCCCGCTAGAGCTGACTGACCTTCCCGCCGGCCCCTGCTCGGTGGTGGTCGAACGTGCCGGATTCGAGCCCTTCCTCGCCCAGGTCAACCCCCTGGACCGGGAGAACGTGGAAGTTTACGCCCAGCTGGTGCCGCTCCTGGTTCCGGCAGCTCCCAGGGCATTCCCGCTCATGGCGGGTACCCAGAAGCTGAACCTGGCTGGTGATGCAGCGCCTTTCCTGGTCGATTTCGACAACGACGGCTATGTCGACCTGCTGACCGGCGACGCGGCCGGTGCTATAACCCTGTTCAAAGGGATCGAAGGCCAGCATCCTGCCTTTGCCGCCGGGACCACCCTCGGTCTGCCCCTCCTTCCGGGCGCGTCCCCCTTCGTTGCCGATTGGGATAACGATGGCCGCAAGGATCTTCTGGTCGGCGCCGGCGACGGCACCCTGACCCTGTTTATCAATGCCGGGACCGAAGCAGCCCCGGCCTTCGGCAGTGGCGCGCCGCTTACGACTTCCGGGGGGGCTCCCATCGCAGTGGAAGGCGATGCGGTGCCCGCCGTGCTGGACATCGATGGCGACGGCGCCAAGGACCTGGTGGTCGGGTTGGCTGCCGGCGACGTTTTTCTGTACCAGAACCTGGGCGAGGACTCCGCCCCGCTTCTGGCCCCGGCGGTGCTGCTGGCCTCGGTCGGCAGTCCGGCCGCGCCCTGCTTCACCGACTGGGACGGGGACGGCGTGCGTGAACTGCTGCTGAGCACCGGCGGCGCCCCCCAGCTCTGCAAGCGGCAGCCCGACGGAACCTTCGCCGTTCAGGCCGAAGCCTTCAGCGACAACCCGGGACCGGTGGGCAAAAGGGGCAAGAAGGGGACCAAGGCCCTCGAACTCGGCGAACGAGTCCGGATTTTCGCCCTCGATGCCGATCTGCTGAAGGGCAAGGATGTCGTCGTGGGCAACGCCTCTGGCGAAATGATCTGGCTGCGCGGCAACGGCCGCACCCCCGATGCCTCCTTTAACCTGGCCCTGCGGGACAAGGTCGGCCAGATCGACCAGCTGAGCCGGGAAACCGGCGGCGAGCTGACGCCCATGGTCGCCTCCATCGACACCCAGGTGGCTACCGCCCAGTTCAAGACGGCCGCCCAACTCACCACCACCCTGAAGACCCAGGCGCCTGCCGGCACGGAGCTGGCCCAGGCGGTTGCCGAACTCGAGACCCTGTTGAAATACGCTCGCTGATAACGGGAAATTCAAATGAAAATAGCCACAAAAACAATCGTCATTGCACTCGCGGCCCTGCTGATGGCTGCCGCCCCGGGCTTTGCCCGGGGCCCCCAGAACATCGCCAAAACCATCCACAACCTCGCCAAGGGAACGCCGTTCAACTTTTACGAATCGGACAACGAGGACGAGGTCTGCGTTTTCTGCCATACCCCTCACGGCGGCAGCAATAACGGTCCGCTCTGGAACAAAGACCTGCCAACCCAGACCTTCAATCACTACACCAGCAACTCCCTGGCGGCCGCGGTCGGCAGCTCCACCCGCGCGGTCAGCACCGAATCGCTGCTGTGCCTCGCCTGCCACGACGGCATCCTGGCGGTCAACCGGGTCATCAACCCAACCAACCGCAACGGCGACCCGCTGATTGGCGGCGGCAACATGCCGATGGCCTCCCGCATCATCTTCCCGGGCACCGGGGTCGGACCGGTGATCGGCGACGCCCCCGACGCCGCGAACACCGCCCAGGGGCTGGGCAACGACCTGACCGACGACCACCCGATCTCTTTCAGCTATTCGGATGTCTACACCGAGTATACCGGCAACGGGCGCGCCAATGAGCTCAAGGACGTGGCCACCATCGAAGCGATGCTTGAAGGGCCCCGACTGTTCGGCGCCGGCAAGCGGGTGGAATGCTCCTCGTGTCACGATCCGCATGTAGATTACGAAACCCTCGGCAATGAAGCATATACGCCGTTTCTGATCATGCCCAACAACGGGAGTGCGATNNTGTGCCTGGCCTGTCATACCAAATAAACCGGTTGCGGCCCTGCGATGCCGCATTCGTTCCTGCTGTTATCGAGATAGGAGTGAGCCCATGAAACCAAGATTCCTGGTTGGATTCGCATTGGCTCTGGCGGTGGTGACGACCCTGCCTGGTCTGGCCGAGGCCCGAAAGGTGCATTTCTTCGACTGTTCCCAGTGCCACAAGCCCGGCATGACCATCTTCGCCCTGGGCAACGGAGTGGAGCAGAACCCCTGCCTGGCTTGCCACAGCGCCACCGCCCCGGCCAACACCACCCTCAACGGGGCGTACGGATCCGTGCCGACCCCGGGCAGGTTCTATGCGAACGATGCCAGTAACGCCATGGGTTCTTATCCCGATGCGGGGCTGCTTACCGGGGCCGCCGGCGAACAGACCTCCCACATGTGGGCAACCTCCACCGATGTCAAGCCGGCCGCCGGGGCCGTGGCCCCCATCGGCAAGACCTACTTCGGCCGCGCCGGCATCTCCAAAAACAAAATCACCTGCTCCCGCTGCCACGACCCCCACGACGTGGAGGTCGCCGACGGCGGCAACCCCAGCCTGCTGCGTGAAGACAATACCAACGACACCATGTGCCTGAACTGTCACCGGAATTGGGGCCTGGCAAACACTCCCACCGACTACGCTTACGAAACGCACCCCATCGTTTCCGACTACGTGGCAGCGGCAACGGCAGCCAACGCCGCCGCGACCGGTGCCGGCCGTCCGGCCAAATACAAGATCCCGATGACCAACGCCGGGGCTCCCGGCATCAACGGCGATGTCCGGCTGGTCGA
>NPIG01000367.1_pt1 | contig 13030 bp, 8 predicted proteins | sample 8637441 | NCBI WGS metagenome assembly NPIG01 (sample SAMN07420675, study PRJNA396082) | bioreactor metagenome | isolation source: sample BR6 brine-fed electro-methanogenic bioreactor BR | place: Japan: Kochi | collected 2016-06-14 | reverse complement strand
TGGAGGAGGCCGTGGCACTTGCCGCGGCTCTGCCGGGACTTGAGGTGGTGGGGCGCGATATCGTGCGCCTGCCGCGGGCGCAGCCCGGGCATCTGTTCGGATCCGGCAAGATCGAAGAGCTCGGCGCGAAATTCGAGGCCAACGAGATCGAGCTTGTCCTGATTGACGGGCCGGTGACCCCGGTGCAGCAGCGCAATCTGGAAAAGGACTGGGGCGTCAAGATCCTGGACCGTACCGGGCTGATCCTGGAGATCTTCAGCGATCGCGCCCGGACGCGGGAAGGCGTGCTGCAGGTCGAGATGGCGGCGCTGAGCTATCAGCGCACGCGGCTGGTGCGGGCCTGGACCCACCTGGAGCGCCAGCGTGGCGGCCTTGGATTCGTCGGCGGACCCGGCGAAACCCAGATCGAGGCGGACCGGCGCGCCATCGACGAGCAATTGGTGCGCCTGCGCCGGCAGCTCGACAAGGTGGTCAAGACGCGCGAGCTGCACCGCAAGGCGCGCGCCAAGGTGCCTTATCCCATCGTGGCGCTGGTGGGCTATACCAACGCCGGCAAATCGACGCTGTTCAACCGGCTCACTGGGGCCGAGGTGATGGCCAAGGATATGCTGTTTGCCACGCTCGACCCCACCATGCGGCGCGTCGAGCTGCCCGACGGGCCCGAGGTGATCCTGTCCGACACCGTGGGCTTCATCTCGGATCTGCCGACCGAACTGGTCGCCGCCTTCCGCGCCACTCTGGAAGAGGTGCTGGCCGCCGATCTGATCGTGCATGTGCGCGACATCTCGCATCCGGGCACCGAGGAGCAGGCCGCCGATGTCGAGGCGATCCTGACCTCTCTCGGGGTCACCGAGGAGCGGCCGCGGCTGGAGGTCTGGAACAAGATCGACCGGCTGGAGCCCCCCGAACAGGAGGCGGTGCAGGCCCGCGCCGAGCGCAGAGAGGATCTTTTCGCGCTCTCGGCCTATACCGGAGAGGGGATGGCGCCGCTGCTCGCCGCGATCTCGGAGAGGGTGCAGGGCGTGCGGCATGAGACCCGGCTGCATCTGGCGTTCTCCGAGGGGAAGAAACGGGCCTGGCTGTTTGATCAGGACGTCGTCCAGGAGGAGCGCCAGACCGAGGACGGGTTCGAGGTGACCGTGCTCTGGACCGCCAAGCAGGAGGCGCAGTTCGCCGCGCTCTAATCGGTTTCGGAGGGCTGCAGGTTTTCGCGGCGCGCGACATGGCTCAGCGTCAGGGCCGCGGCGACCGGGCCGATCAACTCGAACGCCATGGTCGTTCCGATTGCCATGGCCATGATCATGGCGCCGTAATCCGGCAGAAGCTCCGCCGCGATCAGCGCCATGCCGATCGCCACGCCCGCCTGCGGCAGGAGGGCGGGACCATACCAGCCGCGTTGTTGTGGCGGCTCACCGGCCAGGCGTCCCCCGATCCAGCCGCCCACCATCCGTCCGGCGGTGCGCAGCAGCGCATAGGCGAGGCCCGTGGGCCCGATCAGCCAAAGCGCCTCGGCGTCCAGCGTGGCCCCGGCGAGGATGAAAAAGATGATCATGAACGGCCACTGGATGCTTTCGATTTCGTGAAAGGCCCGGGTGTGGTGGCGCGCGAGATTGACGATGACCGCGCCCGCCGTCATCCCCGCGATCAGATAGGACAGCTCCAGCCAGATTGACAGCCCGGCGGTGACGAACACCAGCCCCAGCGCCTCGATCCGCAGCGGTTCGCCCTGCGACAGCCGCCCGGTCAGAGCGGCGCCGGGCAGACCGACGGCAGTGCCCAGCAGAACCGATCCGAGGATCTCGCGTATCGAATGCTGCAGCACCCCGAAGGACAGCCCGCTGCCGTCCAGCGCGCGCGCCAGGACAAGGACCAGGCTGAACGCGATCAGGCCCCAGGCATCGTCGATCGCCACGATTCCCTTGAGCGTATGAGTAAACCGATTTTCGACGCCGGTTTGGCGGATGACGTCATAGGTGGCGGCGGGATCGGTGGCCGTCGCCAGGGCGCCCAGGACGAGAGCGACGGCCAGCGGCACCCCAACCAGCCAGAGGCCGGCCGCCACGATCGGCAGGGTCGCCAGCACGATCGACACCGAGATCAGAACAATCGCCTTGCCGTGGGCGTGAAGCGTTTTCATCGACAGTTCGCCGCCCAGAAGAAAGGCCACCATGCTCAGCGCGATGATCGACAGGATCGGGTAAAGATCGCTCAAGAGCGGCGGGATCAGGTCGAACCCGGCGCGCCCCATCAACAGCCCGCAGCCCAGCAGGAGGGTCACCCGCGGCAACCGGGTGCGGTGCCCCAGCGCGTCTGCGGCCAGCCCCAGCAGGAACAGGATGCCCAGCCCGATCAGTGCCACAGGCATTTCCGAGGGCAGGGCGGCCATCATCGCGGCACCAGCGTCGTGACCCCGACCGAGGCCGCGCGGGCCAGTTCGGCGTCCAGCGACATCGGGATGTATTCGCCGCGCCGCCAAAGCTGCGCCAGGTCGTCGTAATGGCGCGACAGGAAATGGCCGGATTGCCCGGTGGAGATGATAAAGACCGAACTGTCGGGATCGGCGAGGTCATAGACGCCGCGATAGCCCGCCCCATGCACATTCAGGAACGGATCGGGATCCTCGCCCGATGTGCGGCCGCGCTGCAGCGTGTTGTCGCCGCCGCTGGTCGACTGCCGGATGTTGACGAAGTAGCGCAGGACCGGCACCTCGCCCAGCACGGGGTGGTCGTGGGTGGCCTGATGCGCGTCGCCCCAGCGCAGGCTTTCCAGCGCGGTGCCGTATTTGTCGCCGATCCAGACCAGCGCGTCGTCCAGCGCCAGCCGTGCCATCTCGGTGCAGGTTTCCACAGGGGCGCTCTGGCGCACATCGCACCAGATGCCCGCGCCGTCGATGTCGCGGTAGACCCGTTCGATGAACACCGGGTCCACATGCTTGTACTCCTCGGCCAGCGGCCCCAGCTCATCGGTGATCAGCCGGTTCTGCAGGGCGCGCAGCCAGGCGGCATAGATCAGCGGCTCTGGCAGGTGCTCGTTCATCTCGCCGTTCCACTCGGCCAGCAGAGACAGCGCGATCTGGCGCTGCCGCTCGGGGGTGCCGTCGGGCGCCGCCTCTCCGGTGAACCACAGATCGCCGCCAATCAGCGGCAGCAGCGAGCGGGCGGTGAAACTCACGGTATCCAGCTGGGCCTCGATGAAACTGTCGCGGGTATGGACCTGGCGCGCCTGCATCAGCCGCTGCCAGCGATTGATGCGCTGCGTGTCCCCCCAAACATAGGAAATGTGGTTTGGGAATGGGCGTTCGAGGATCTTGTTGTTGGTATTGCCCAGGATACCGCCCCGCGGGCTGACGAACTCGGGGTTCGAGGCATAGGGCTGCCGCCCCTGCCAGCGGTTCTCGGCGCGCCACCCCTGCACCGGCAGGCGCCCCTGGCTTTGCTGGCGCGGATCGCGCCGGGGGACGGTGCCGACGGTCTTGAAGGCAATGGTTTCGCGGTCGATGAGCATCAGGTTCTGCGACGGCGCGATGTAATCTTCGACCGCAGCGATCGCCTGCTGGACCGTGCCCGCGCGCATCAGTTTCAGCGCCGCGCTCAGCGTGGTGTCGCGATCATCCAGCATGGTCCAGCCCAGCGCGGCGACATGTCCGGGCGGCGTCACGGTTTCCAGCTTGTAATGGCTGCCGGGCAGGACCGGCCCGTTCTCGGTCCAGCGCAGGGTCAGGGTGATCGGTGCGGCATCCTTGATCTGGATGATCGAGGGCCGGGTTTCGAACGGCTTGTAGCCGTCGGGGGTCAGGTATTCGTCCGGGTTCTGCGGGTTGACCCTTTCGATGAACACGTCCTGATCGTCCAGATAGGACGAGGTGACGCCCCAGCCCAGCTTGCGGCTGCGCCCGGTCAGCACTGCGGGAATGCCGGGAATGGTGGCGCCGATCACCCCGCCGGTCTGCAGCTCCAGCCGGGCCAGGTACCATGACGACGGGGCGGTAAACCCCATATGCGGGTCATTGGCCAGCAAGGTGCCGCCCGAGGCCGAGCGCGACGGCGCCGCCGCCCAGGCGTTGGAGGCCCCGGCCAGCCCGCGTTTCGGGAAAGGCGAGAGCGGATCTTCCGGCACCTTCGGCCCTTCGGCATAGCGCGGCAGGGTCGGGAAGATCTGCGCATATTCGGGCAGGGCCGCGATGCCGGTGCCCGGCGCATCGGGCAGGATATCCGCCAGGCGCGTGCTGTCCTCCAGCATCAGCGCGGTGCGCGCGCGCAACACTTCTTCCTCGAGATGACCGCTGAGCTGCACCGCCATCAGCTTGACCAGCGCGATGGAATCGGCCGGCAGCCAGGGCGCGACCGGGGCGTTGAACAGGAACATCTCCGGTGCGCCGCGCCCCAGCGCCTCGTCGTTGATCTCGGCCAGGCGGGCGTTGACGCCGGCCGCATAGGCCTCCAGCGCGGCGCGGGTGTAGTCGTCCTGCGCCTGCACCGATTGCTGGGCCAGCCGATAGAGGTCCAGCCGGCGCAGCAGCCGGTCGATGCGGACGGTCCGCGCCCCGAACACCTCGGACAGGCGGCCCTGGGCGGTGCGGCGCATCATCGTCATCTGCCACAGCCGGTCCTGGGCGTGGGCATAGCCCAGGCCGAAGAACACATCGGTGTCGCCGTCGCCGAAGATATGCGGCACGTTCGCATGATCGCGGACGATCTCGACAGGGGCCTTCAGCCCCTGAACACGCACCGTTTGATCATAATCGGGAAGCGATTGGCTGGCGAGGAAATACACCAGCCCGATTGCCAGAACCACGAGCACCACAAGACCCGCGGCGACGCGCAGCAGCCAACGAAAAACCTGTCCCATTCCGTCCCCGTGTTCTTATGCCGTCCCAGACGCCCCGGCGTGGTTTGCGCGACGGGGACGGGCTCCGGTGGCGTTCCGGTTCTACCCTAGGTGATCTGGCCGGGCAGGGAAAGACACGGCGGCCGGTGCCGGCCGCCGCCCCGGATCAGGGAATGATCCGGGTGTATTTGGTGCCTTCCAACGTGGCGCCGACGCGCAGGCCGGCCCGACCGAACACCGCCGCCAGAACCGGCGACCGCAGCGTGTTGGTGTCCGCCGCGATCGAGTCGCCCTCGTCGCGGATGACATATTCCAGATCGCCGCCGGCGGCCCAGCCCGAGGACCGGCGGAAGTCCATCAACGCGTCTTCGGTCATGAAGAACAGCACATGGGCGTATTGCTGGGCGCCGATCTGCAACCCGGCGCTGCCCTTGACGGTGGAGTAGTAATCGACGGTCACGCCGTTTACCCGCAGCGCGCCGCGGCCATAGGCCCCGCCCAGGCCGAGACCGGCCTCGGTGACCAGCGGCATGACCAGCATGCCGCTGGATTTTTCCGCCAGCGTCACCGTGTTGGGGTAGGTGGCATACATCTGGTTCAGGGTGGTGTCGACGCGGGCGTCGATCTTGGCCGCCTTGTTGCTGCCCACGCCGTTGCCGCAGGCGGCGGCGACCCCGAGGCCGGACAGGGCGCAGAGGGTGAAGGCGCGACGGCTCAGCCGGGAAGAGATGATTTTGCTCATTGGATTTGCCTGTTGTTGACCTGCTTTAGCCGGTTCCCCCGACCTTGCCGGGGGTTATACGCCGAAGCGCAGGCGCTGTCACGCCGCAAGGGCGCGGAATGGGCGGGATATTGCCCGCCCATCGTCCGAGGCCGCAGGATTACCTCACAGGATGAAATCCCCGGCGCCGATGCTGGCCAAACCGTCGAGCTGCACTTTGAAGTCGGCCGTTCCGTCGCCATTCACATCGGCCAGGACCAGGATATTGCCGGCGGATTTCTGGGTGATCACGCTGGGACCAGCATTGGAAAACGCACCATCGATACTCAATGTCATGGTGCTGTTCGCCAGCCGGGAGAGGTCGAGCAGGTCGCTGCCGCTGGTGAAGTCGCGGATTTCGTCGAAACCGGTGTTGGCGGGGCTGTCGCTGGCCTTGTTGAAGCGGAACACATCGTTGCCGCCCTGGCCGAACAAAATGTCCTTGCCGCCGTCGCCGACGATCAGGTCCTTGCCTCTGCCGCCCTTGATCGTGTCGTCGCCATTGCCGCCAAACAAATTGTCATTGCCGTTTTGCCCGAACAAGCGGTCCTTGCCGTTGTTGCCGAACATCTTGTCGTTGTTGGCCCCGCCAAACAGCTTGTCATTGGCACCGTGGCCCTTGAGCGCGTCGTTGCCGCCACCGCCGTCCAAGGTATCTCTTCCAGCGCCGCCAAGCAGCGTGTCGCGCCCGTTGCCGGCAATCAGGGTGTCGTTGCCGGACAGGCCGACCAGGGTATCATCCCCGTCATTGCCCTGCAGGCGGTTGTCGGCCTGATTGCCCCGCAGGGTGTCATTGCCGGACCCGCCCTTGGCGTTCTCGATCAGCGACCGCGGGTCGTTCTTGTGCTGCAGCGCGTTGTAGATATTGCCGTGGGCGAACGTCCCGGTGCCCAGCTTGGCCAGTTGCAGCGAGCTGAAAACCGAGAAGGCGCCGGGGGCGAGATCGACTTTGACGCCGGTTGAATAGGCGCTCAGATCATAGGTGTCGTTGCCGCCGCCGTCCCAGATCGTGGCAAAGATGCGGTTGCCGCCGGGGCTGATCGCATCGCCGCCGTTGACCTTGGTCACGCCCGAGGTCGGCGACCAGCTATAAACGGTATCGCCCGAATTGGTGGTGTAGTCCGCGCCGTACATCTGTTGCAGCGCAGCGATGTCCAGCATCATGAAGCTCTGGGCATAGCCCCAGCTTTCATTGGTGTAGCCAAACGTCGATGCCCCGGGATAAGCGCGATAACTCATCACCGTGTATTCCATCGCGTCATAGGCACTCGGCACGGTGCCAAAGCTGGAATTTTCGTGCGAATGCTCCAGCCCCAGCGAGTGGCCGATCTCATGCATGACCGTGAGATTGGCGTAATTCCCGGCCCTGGGGCTGGAATAGTCGAAACTCACATTACTCAGCCAGAGATCCCCGCCGTTCGTGGCGGTCGAGGGGTAATAGCTCCAGGCCGTGCCGAACCCGTAGGGGTCCTTGGTGGTCTGGGCGACGCGGATATGGGCCCCGGACAGGCTGGTCGACTGCAACGCCAGGTTGGTGAAGCCTTCGACCGAGAACCCGTCATTGGCAGCTGTCCCAAAGGCGGTGTCGAGCGTGAAGCCAGTGGTGTCGCGGATCGCCGTCGACGCACGGAACATGCCCGAAGCTTCGCCGAATGCATAATTCGATCCGTATTCCACGTTGCTGGTCGGGAAACTGTAACTCACCACCGCGTCGGCCCAGTGGCTTGCCCCCAGTACCCCGTCGATCCGTGCGTCACCGGTCTTTACACTGCTTGCTGTCCGATGTCCCGAACCGCTCATATTGTCTCTCCAGCTGCCTTGATAATCCGTGATGGTCCGCGCGTCAGCCGTTCAGTGCGCGCGCCACAGCCGGCGCGAAATAGGTCAAAACCCCGTCACAGCCGGCGCGTTTGAAGCTCATCAGACTTTCCACCATGACCTTGTCGCCATCGATCCAGCCGTTCTGCGCCGCGGCCTGGATCATGGCGTATTCGCCCGACACCTGATAGGCGAAGGTCGGCACGCCGAACGTGTCCTTGGCGCGGCGGCAAATGTCCAGATAGGGCTGGCCCGGTTTGACCATCACCATATCTGCGCCTTCGGTCAGGTCGCGTTCGATCATTCTGAGCGCCTCGTCGGAATTGGCCGGATCCATCTGATACGTCTTCTTGTCGCCCGTCAGCGCCCCCGAGGCCCCGACCGCATCGCGGAACGGCCCGTAATAGGCGCTGGCGTATTTCGCTGCATAGGACAGGATCATGACCTTTTTATGGCCTTCGGATTCCAGCGCCTGGCGCATCGCGCCGATGCGGCCGTCCATCATGTCGCTGGGTCCGATGATGTCGGCACCGGCCTCGGCCTGGGCCAGGGTCATTTTCACCAGCGCCTCGACGGTGCGGTCATTGACGATCTCGCCGTCCACGACGAATCCGTCGTGGCCATTGATGTTATAGGGATCCAACGCGACATCGGTCATCACCGCGATCTCGGGCACGGCATCCTTGATCGCGCGGATCGCCCGGTTGGTCAGGTTGTCGGGGTTCCACGCCTCGGCGCAATCCTCGGTCTTCAGCGCGGGGTCGGTATAGGGGAACAGGCAGATCGCCGGGATGCCCAGATCGGCGGCCTCGCGCGCGGCCTTGGCGATCAGATCGACGCTGCGCCGACAAACGCCGGGCATCGAGGGCACCGGCTCCTCCTCGCCGGTGCCGTCGCGGACGAAGACCGGCCAGATCAGGTCCCCGGTGGTCAATGTGTTCTCGCGCACCAGGGCGCGGATCGACGGGGTTTGGCGGGTGCGGCGCGGGCGGGCAGCGGGAAACGGGGCGATGGTGGGTTTCATGGCGCGGACTCCTTGAACAATTGGTTCTTGGGTGGCATGGAAAACCGCCACCCACAAGGGTATCAATGGCCGCGGCCCGTCGTTCAGGCGGGCGCGCGCCGAGTCGGGGCGGGAAGGGGCAGCGCGGTTGGACTGGTACAGCACGGTATTCGAACTGATCGACATGCGGTCCTTTTCGAACCTGTGGTTCTGGATCGCCCTGGCGGTGATGTGGTCCTCGGTCAGTCACTGGGTGCTGGGCGTGCCCTATGACATGGTGCTGCGCGCCCGCCGGGTCGGTGGCCAGGCCGAGCGGGATCTCGAGGATATCGCGCGCGTTAACGTGAATCGGCTGCTCTATATCGCCCGGGTCTCGGGCCCCTGGATCGTCGGCCTTCTGTTCTTTCTGCTCTCCAGCCTTGCGATCCTCGGCTTCATCTACCGGGTGGAGTTTGCCCAGGCGCTGTTCCTGCTGGGTGCGCCTATGTCGGCGGTGGCGGTCCTGAACACCCGGACGGCGCACCGGATCAAGCGGGAAAAGGCCCATGGTTTGTTGCTGCACAAACGGCTGACGCGCTGCCGGCTCTACACCCAGATGATCGGCACGCTGTCGATCTTCGTCACGGCCTTGTGGGGCATGTATCAAAACCTGTCGCTGGGCGTGCTGGGATAGCGCGCAGCGGCCAAGAGGCACGAGCACATGACCGAAGCCAGCCACATCACCGTCGGCGGCGCGCCCGAAGGGTTCGACGCGCAGCTGATCCTGAAAGAGATCGACAAGTCAGGCGCGCCGGTCCTGCACATCGCCCGTGACGACAAACGGATGGAGGCGATGCGCGCCGCGCTGGGGTTCTTCGCCCCTGACATGCCGGTGATCTCTTTTCCGGGGTGGGATTGCCTGGCCTATGACCGGGTGTCGCCCAATGCCAATATCTCGGCGGCGCGCATGGCCACCCTGGCTGCGTTGGTGCACCAGATGCCCAAGCGTTTCGTTCTGCTGACCACGGTGAACGCGGCGAGCCAGCGGATCCCGGCCCGCGAAGTGCTGCGCGAGGCCGCCTTTACCGCCCGCGTCGGCCAGCGCATCGACGAAGCGGCCCTGCGCGCCTTTCTCGTGCGCATGGGGTTCAGCCAAAGCCCCACGGTGATGGAACCCGGCGATTATGCCGTGCGCGGCGGCATCATCGACATCTATCCGCCGGGGGACGCGGGGCCGGTACGGCTGGATCTGTTCGGCGATGTTCTCGACGGCGCGCGGCGGTTCGACCCCGCGACCCAGCGCACCACGGAGAAACTCGATCTGGTCGAACTCGCCCCGGTCTCCGAGGTGATCCTGGACGAGGCCGCGATCACCCGGTTCCGGCAGAATTACCGCATCGAGTTCGGGGCCGCCGGCACCGATGATCCGCTTTACGAGGCGGTCAGCGCCGGGCGCAAGCACCAGGGGATCGAGCATTGGCTGCCGTTCTTCCATGAAAAGCTGGAAACGCTGTTCGACTATCTGCCCGGCGCCACCATCACCCAGGACGATCAGGTGACGCCCTCGCGGTTGGCGCGATGGGACAGCGTCGCCGATCAGTACGAAACACGGCGGTTGGCGATGCAGTCCAAATCGCGCCTGGACACGGTGTACAAACCGATCCCGCCGGGGCTTCTGTTTCTTGACGATGCCGCCTGGCGGGCGGCGGTAACCGGGCGCCGCATGTTGCAGTTCAACCCGCTGCCGCAGGCCAGCGGCCCCGGCGTGATCGACGCGGGCGGCCGCATCGGACGCAACTTCGCACCCGAACGGCAACAGGAAAACATAAGTCTTTTCGGTGCCCTGGCCGATCATATTCGCGCAAAGCTCGAAAAAGGCCCGGTGCTTGTGGCCTCTTATTCCGATGGTGCGCGCGAACGGTTGGCCGGCCTGATCGAGGACGAAGGGCTGGCCGAGACCATCGAGGTGGCTAATGCCACCCGCATCGGCAAGCGCGGGTTGCACCTGGCGGTCTGGGCGCTGGAAAGCGGCTTCGAGACGCCGGATCTCACGGTGATCTCGGAACAGGATGTGCTGGGCGACCGCCTGATCCGGGCACCGAAGAAACGCCGCAAGGCCGAGAATTTCCTGACCGAGGCGCAATCGCTCAGCCCCGGCGATCTGGTGGTACATGTGGACCACGGCATCGGCCGCTATCACGGGCTCGAGGTGATCACCGCCGCCGGCGCCGCCCATGAGTGCCTGGTGCTGGAATATGCCGAGGAGGCAAGGCTTTACCTGCCGGTCGAGAATATCGAGCTGCTGTCGAAATACGGCCATGACGAGGGGCTTTTGGACCGCCTCGGCGGCGGTGCCTGGCAGGCCAAGAAGGCGCGGTTGAAAGAGCGCATCCGCGAGGTCGCCGACCGGCTGATCCGGGTGGCCGCCGAACGCGCCCTGCGCCGGGCGCCGGTGCTGGAGCCCGAGCACCACGCCTGGGAGGCATTCTGTGCGCGCTTCCCGTACCAGGAGACCGACGATCAGCTGCGCGCGATCTCCGACGTGCTGACCGATCTCGACAGCGGCACGCCGATGGACCGGCTGATCTGCGGCGATGTCGGGTTCGGCAAGACCGAGGTGGCGATGCGTGCCGCCTTCATCGCCGCGATGTCCGGCGTGCAGGTGGCGGTGATCGCGCCGACGACGCTGCTGGCGCGGCAGCATTATGCCAGCTTTGCCGAGAGGTTCCGCGGCTTTCCTCTCACCGTGCGTCAGCTCAGCCGGTTTGTCTCCAGCGGCGACGCCGCGAAAACGCGCGAGGGGTTGGCACGCGGTACGGTCGATATCGTGGTGGGCACCCACGCGTTGCTGGCCAAGGCGATCCGGTTCAAGAACCTCGGCCTGCTGGTGATCGACGAAGAGCAGCATTTCGGCGTGTCCCACAAAGAGCGGCTGAAACAGCTGCGGTCGGATATCCATGTCCTGACGCTCACAGCCACGCCGATCCCGCGCACGCTGCAGCTGTCGCTGTCCGGGGTGCGGGATCTGTCGATCATCGGCACGCCGCCGGTCGACCGGTTGGCGATCCGCACCTATGTCAGCGAATTTGACGCGGTCACCATCCGCGAGGCGCTGTTGCGTGAACATTACCGCGGCGGTCAGAGCTTTTACGTGGTGCCGCGCATTTCCGACCTGCCGGAGATCGAGGAGTTCCTGCGCACCCAATTGCCGGAGCTGACCTTCGTCACCGCCCACGGCCAGATGGCGGCGGGCGAGCTCGATGACCGGATGAATGCCTTTTACGACGGTAAATATGATGTGCTTTTGGCCACCACCATCGTGGAAAGCGGCCTCGACATCCCAACCGCCAACACCATGGTGGTGCACCGCGCCGACATGTTCGGCCTGGCCCAGCTTTATCAGATCCGCGGCCGCGTGGGCCGGTCGAAAACCCGCGCCTATGCCTATCTCACCACCAAGCCGCGCGCCAAACTGACCGCCACGGCCGAGAAACGCCTGCGCGTGCTGGGCAGCCTCGATACCCTGGGCGCGGGCTTTACGCTCGCCAGTCAAGATCTCGACATTCGCGGCGCCGGCAACCTCTTGGGCGAGGAGCAGTCGGGCCAGATGCGCGACGTGGGCTATGAGCTTTACCAGTCGATGCTGGAAGAGGCGATTGCCAAGATCAAGGCAGGCGAGATGGAGGGGTTGAGCGAGGCCGACGATCAATGGGCGCCGCAGATCAACCTCGGCGTGCCGGTGCTGATCCCCGAGGACTTCGTGCCCGATCTCGACGTGCGCCTCGGCCTCTATCGCCGCCTGTCCGCGCTCACCACCAAGGTGGAGTTGGAGGGGTTTGCCGCCGAACTGATCGACCGCTTCGGGAAATTGCCGAAAGAGGTCAATACCCTGTTGCTGGTCGTTCGGATCAAGGCGATGTGCAAACGCGCCGGTATCGCCAAGCTGGACGGTGGGCCCAAGGGGGCGACGATCCAGTTCCACAACGACAAGTTCGCCTCGCCGCAGGGGCTGGTGGAGTTCATCCAGGCCCAGAACGGGCTGGCCAAGATCCGCGACAACAAGATCGTCGTGCGCCGCGACTGGCGCAAGGACAGCGACAAGATCAAGGGCGCCTTCGCCATCGCCCGCGACCTGGCCGAGAAACTGGCGGCCGAGAAGAAGAAGGCCAAGGCGAAGGGCTGACCGGGGACCGGGGCGCTGCCCAGTCGCGGCATGAGCGTGCTGTCCCCCGGGGCTTCTAGAAAGAAGAAGGGCCCGACCCCGCCCTTCTTCTCTAAGAAAATACTCCCGCCGGAGGCGTGCGGCGGTGAAAGCGCTGCAAATGTAGGGGGTTACGCGCCAGCCTTCATCGCCGCCTGGGCGCAGCCGCAGGAGGCCGCCACGCCATCGGCGCGGGCCTGGACCAGGGTCAGTCGGTGGCGGATGTGGCGCAGTTCGGCTTCCTCGCCACGCGCCTCAAGACAGTCATGTAAACCCTTGAGGCTCCAAACGTTATCGGGATGAACTGTAGCGCGGGCCAGGGCGCCGCCAAGACCCAGGTCCTCGCGGTAGACCGCCTCGGCCTCGGCCACGCGGCCCTGTTCCAGCAGCGGCCAGACGTTCTGCAAAAGCTCTTCCGCAATCCGCGCCTTGGCCAGATCGC
>NPIG01001365.1_pt1 | contig 13071 bp, 12 predicted proteins | sample 8637441 | NCBI WGS metagenome assembly NPIG01 (sample SAMN07420675, study PRJNA396082) | bioreactor metagenome | isolation source: sample BR6 brine-fed electro-methanogenic bioreactor BR | place: Japan: Kochi | collected 2016-06-14 | reverse complement strand
GACTTTAGTCTTGGGGAGCGACGCCCTTTGTGTGAGAAGAATAGAATGCTATAATTTAGCCAAACGTCGCGTTACCTTGTTTTGCATGAGGAACGCGATTCCAGGAGACTCGGAATGAAACCGGAGGGTCGTCATGGAAGGTTTTGTTTTACGCAGGAAATGAAAGCCCTAATAATAGAACCATAACAGGGGAGGATTACATCCTCCCCTGTGTGATCACAAAGGAGGCGTTGTCAATGAACGTATTTAGCAAGGACGAAGTTTTCGCGCTGACGGAGCACGCCCAAAGTCCAGCCATCTCGCTTTATATGGCCAACCCGACCCCGCCGGACCCCAAAAAAAGCCAGATACGCTTCAAGACCCTTCTCAAGGAAGCTGAAGAGCGGCTTGAGGATTCACCGTTGCGGCCGCAGCAAAAAACGGCCCTTCTCGAGCCGGCTCGTACGCTTATTTCGGATTCCATGTTCTGGGAGCGCCAGTCCGCTGGGCTAGCGTTATTTCTCGCTCCCGAGTTCTCCAGGATATATCGTCTGCCCATAATGGTCCCTGATATGGTTATAGTTTCGGGGCATTTTCATATCAAGCCGCTGCTTTCCCTTATGAGCGGGGACGAAGAGTTCTACGTGCTCGGATTGAGCCAGAAAAAGATCCGTGTTTTGCGTTGTACGAGAGACAGCGTCAAGGAGCTGGAACCCGAAGGTATCCCCGAGAGCATCGCAGAGGCACTGCAGTATGAACCCCTCGAAAAGCAGGGCCAGTTCGGGGGCTCGGCTTCCGGCCAGTTTCACGCTCACGGGGCAGGCGACGAGGATTTCAAGGACAATATTTTCCGGTTCTTCAGGAAGGTGGATGAAGGTCTCAAGGACATCCTCAAAGGCGACAGGCCTCTCGTCCTGGCAGGTGTGTCCTATATTCTTTCGATTTACAGGGAGGCCAATACCTATCCTCGCCTGGCGGACGATGCTATAGAAGGCAACCCCGACAATCTGAGCGCCCAGGACCTTCAAAAGAGGGCCCGTGAAATCGTGGAACCCCTTTTCGAGAAAGCAAAACAGGAAGCGGCGGAGCGCTACGGTCACCTTCAGGGTACCGGAAAGGCCTCTAACCGACTAGAAGAAGTGGTGCCTGCGGCGGTTTCGGGGCGGATTGAAACCCTTTTCGTTGCCTTGGGACGGCAGGTTATGGGGCGTTTCGACGAGAACAGTAACAGCGTTGAAATAAACGAGGAAGCCGGAGAACGCGATCTTCTCGACCTCGCCGCCGTGGAGACTATTCGAAATGGAGGCACGGTCTATACCGTAGATGCCGACAAGGTCCCAGGCGGTGGTGACGTGGCAGCCATATTCAGGTACTAGACGGAAAGGGCGAAGGGGTTTTATTCGGCGGAAGTATACAATACAGTAAATTTAGACTATTTTCGGAATTTTCACACATATGTTGACAATGGGAAAAAATGTGATATCGTTGCCTTTGGTGACCGACAAGTTCTTTTAGTAACGGATGGGTCGAATCAAAATGGAGGTATAACCATGGCACGATACCAGAAAGAAGCGAGTACCGCAGCCAGGGATGTTTTGGGGACTTTTGCGTTTGCCGCTTCTACCATTACAGGCGCGACCTACGGTATCGCAAATCTCATGATGCAGTATCTTTAAAATTTGCTTCTCCTTTCTCTCCTTTCTGTTTTCACAGATAGATGACGGCCCCGGATAGTCCGGGGCCGTCCGTCGTTTTTGGGGTACACTACGACGCGTAACCTTTATTGGAGGTGCAAGCCCGTGCCGAACCGCTGCCTTTGGGCCGAGGCCCATCCGCTTCTTTTGGAATATCACGATAATGAATGGGGAGTTCCAGTACATGACGACCTGAAGCTTTTCGAGTTCCTTATCCTCGAAGGATTCCAGGCAGGATTGAGCTGGCTCACCATACTGAAAAAAAGGCAAAGCTTTCGTGAAGCCCTGGAAGGTTTCGACGCCGAAAAACTTGCTCGCTGGGGCGAAGCGGAAATAACGCGCGCCATGAGAAACGAAAAAATCATAAAAAACCGCAGAAAACTGGAAGGTGCCGTAGCTAACGCCAGGGCCTTTTTGAAAGTGCGTGAATCTTTTGGGTCTTTCTCGGAATACATGTGGGGCTTCGTGGAAGGTAAACCTGTGAAAAACGCATGGAATGACCCTTCGCTTATCCCCGCGGAGACGCCGCTTTCTCGAAACATCAGCAGAGACATGAAAAGGCGTGGCTTTCGTTTCGTCGGGCCTGTTGTGATCTACAGTCACATGCAGGCCGTAGGGATGGTCAACGACCACCTGGTGGACTGCTTCCGCTACGCAGAGGTCTGACGGTGAGGGGCTAGCTTCCTCCGCTCTTGCGACCTTTAGCGTGGCCCCGGGAGCGTTTCGTCCCCTTTTTGCCTTCCCTTTTGTCTTTCCCGCAAGCCGGTCTTATCAGACATTGAGGTCCGTTACCAATGAGGTCCGTCCGGCCTTCCAGACGAAGGGCCTGCTCCACCAGGCGGCGGTTTTGGGGGTTGCGGTACTGGAGCAGTGCCCGCTGCATGGCCTTTTCGCGCGGGGTTTTGGGCACGTAGACCGGCTCCATCGTCAGGGGGTCCAGCCCCGTCCAGTACATGCAGGCCGAAAGTGTCCCCGGCGTGGGGATGAAGTCCTGAACCTGCTCGGGCTGGTAGTGGATATCCCTCAGGAATTCGGCCAGCTCGATGGCGTCCTTCAGGGTGCTTCCCGGGTGGCTCGACATCAGGTAGGGCACCAGAAACTGCTTCTTGCCCGCCTTTTTATTGGCCTCTTCAAACTTATCCCTGAATTTCAAGAATGTTTCCCTGCCGCTTTTGCGCATTCGGTCGGTCACGTTTTTCGAAATATGCTCCGGTGCGACCTTGAGCTGGCCGCTCACGTGATGAGTCATCAGCTCGGCAATAAAAGCGTCGCAGCCGCCGTCTGCCAGAAGGTAGTCGTAGCGGATGCCCGAGCGGACGAAGACCTTTTTTACGGCCGGCAAAGACCGGACGCTCTTGAGGACCTCCAGATAGGATGCATGGCCCGTTTTCAGTTTCGGGCAGGGTGTCGGCCAAAGACAGCGACGGTTTTTGCAGGAAGTTCCCTTTTCCTGCAGGGAACAGGCCTTCGAATGGAAATTCGCGGTAGGCCCGCCCACGTCGTGGATATAGCCTTTGAAATCCTCCAGTTCTGTCAAAAGCCTGGTCTCGCGCACGATCGAAGCGCGGCTTCTCGGCTGGATTATGCGTCCCTGGTGGGATGCGAGGGCGCAGAAGGCGCAACCGCCGAAGCACCCCCTGTGTGCCGTGATGCTGAATTTGACCTCTTCAAGCGCCGGTACGCCTCCTTCGGCTTCGTAGGAAGGATGCCAATTTCTGGTAAAGGGGAGCTCGTAGACGGCATCCAGTTCCTCCGGTTTCATGGGCAAAGACGGAGGGTTTTGGACCATCCAGCGCGTTCCTACCTTCTGCGCCACAGGCCGACCTCTGCCGGGGTCCTGTTCCCCTTCGGCCAGGGCGAAAGCCTCCGCGAAAGTTCTCTTGTCCGAGGCAGATTCCTCGAAGGAGGGGAGTTCCACCACAAAAGAAAGGGCCGAAAGGTCACGAGTCATGTAGCAGGTGCCCCTCACATCGGTGATGTTTCGGACATCTTCGCCGGACTCCAGTCTTTTGGCGATCTCCAGTATGGGCGATTCTCCCATGCCCCATACCAGAAGGTCCGCCCTGGTGTCGGCAAGGATGGGGCGACGAATGTTGTCGGACCAATAGTCATAATGGGCAAACCGACGGAGGCTTGCCTCGATCCCCCCTATGATCAGGGGCGTGTCCTTCCAGAGACTCCTTGCGAGATTGCAGTAGACGATAGTCGCCCTGTCCGGGCGCCGGTTGCCCACACCGCCCGGCGAGTACCGGTCACTTCGTCTGGGTTTTTTAGCCGCCGTATAGTTTGAGAGCATGCTGTCGAGGTTCCCGGCCGAAACCAGAACGGCCAGGCGAGGCTTCCCCATGACGGCTATGCTTTCCGCGTCCCGCCAGTCGGGCTGCGCGATGATCCCCACGCGGTAGCCTGCCGATTCGAGGAGTCTCGAGATCAGGGCATGGGCGAAGCTCGGATGGTCCACGTAGGCGTCGCCGGTAACAAATAAAAAGTCGAGTTCATCCCAGCCGCGACGTCTCATATCGTCGCGGTTTACGGGAAGAAATTCATTTTTGCCGACAGGCTTTTGCATGCGTTTTTTCATGTCTAAATTCACCTGCGTCTGCGTTTTTGCGGCTCATTCCCGCCGGAAGAAATCAATTCTCCCAGAAAGAGGATGTTTCGGCAATTTATGGCGTAAACCGCTGTTCAAAAAACAGAAGTTCAAATTTTGTGAGACTATTCGAAATGGTTGAAGCAAGCAGATACTCTCTAAACAAACTCGTTTGATATTTCCCCTCCACTTTAGCAGTAGCCATGTCCGGGGTTGCAGTATCTCTGATTGATAAGAAAAAACAATTTGGCCTGCAATTAGTTTATCAAAACGAAGCGTTTGTGTGTTTTGACGAAAACAAGATCAATGGTATATAATGGGACAAATGTCCAGTACAGTGGAACATTTTATTTATACAGAAGACATAGTAGGACAAACTGTATTTTTGTTGGAATTGCTGGCTTGATTGACTTGGAAAAAATTCGTTTTTCCAAGTATCCAAGGTTAAGATCTGTTGAACTTGTTAAAGACGTTTTGGCGGTTGGCGTGGCGGTTGGCGTGCGTTAAGGCACATTTTTGACTATACCTAGCGGCAAAGGTAGTGAGTTGGCAGTCAAGTGGATGGATTTGATGGATGGCGGGAAATATCGGAGAGGGGAGTGAGCAATGTGGAATTGACGTTTGGTCTGGCGCTTTCGATTTTTTTAGCGGGCGGGTTCGTACTGGTTTTTACATATTTTAAAATACGCCAGTTTGACCGGCAGTATTATCCGAAAAACAGGAACGAGAAAGGGTGATATCCGTGAATTTCAACGTTTGGATGGCTTATGGAATTCTGGCTGCTTTCATATTACTATGGCTTGCCAATGGATATTATTGGAGCAAACATGTAAAAACCGAAGACGATTTTGCCTTGGCAGGCAGAAATGTAGGCTTCGCACTGGGAACGGGGACGGTTATAGCCACGTGGGTCACTGCTAACACAGTTCTCACAGCGCCCGAAATGGCATACAGGAACGGGATCTACGGTATCATAGGTTATTCCTTCGTGGGTCTAAGCGTCGTGTTTTTCGCCCCTTTGGCAAAGAGGATCAAGGATGTAATGCCCAATGGAGTTACGAGCGGTGAGTTTTTCAAGCTGCGGTACGGGAAAGGTACATGGTTAATCTATTTTGTCCTTTCTTTTGCGTATCTTTTTGCCTTCTTGGTTACTCAAGCAATGGGTGCAGGACTTGTGCTCGACTCGATTTTCGGGATTCCCTATCAGGTCGGCATGGTTGCGATTACACTTGTTTGCGTCGTTTACACTATGATGGGTGGTCTGCGGTCTGTCATCGCAATGGACTTCATCAATACCATACTTATTCTGGCCTGTCTCGTCATAGTGGTCCCGATTACGCTTACAAAAGTGGGAATCGCGGATATTTACACGGGTGTCATGGCTAATTCGCCGGAGCGCATGGAAGTTCTCCGTCCGTTAGGCCTTGTGTACGTATTCAGCGCACCGGTTTTTGCACTGGGGGAGATTTTCCATTCCAACTTGTGGTGGCTGCGTGCTCATGCAATGCGTAGCAAAAGCGTAAGGAAAAGCTGGTTGGCCGGAGGATTCATCTGGATGTTTGTGCCCATGGTGGCAGGAACTGTCGGGATGATCCAGCTTTATTCTGGTTCTGCCCCGGAGCATATGAACATGATCTTCCCGCAGATGGCCGTGCAGGTGCTGGGCGGATTTGGGGCGTTCATGGTTACCGTCGTCGTTCTAGCTTCCATTTCCTCAACTCTTGATTCCCTTCTCGCAGGTACTTCCAGTTTTCTCGCGGAAGATGTCTACCGTTCGTATATGAACCCCAAAGCGGAGGACAGACAGATAAACCGTGTGCAACGGGTGATAATACTGGGACTTGGGGTAGCTGCGATCCTTTTGGCCTGGTTTCAGATCGGCACCATGGGGCAGATTCTTTATTTCAGCGGGGCGTTCGTGTGCTCAATGATATGGCCTATCGTCTACGGACTCTACGACAGGACAGCTTCTACGGCGGCTGCCAACTATTCGATGGTAATAGGGACTACCATTGGCATTCTGGGGAACATTTACATTTCACCTTTCGCAGGCCCTACCATTGCAGCAATAACGTCCTTTGTGATTTTCACCAGCATGTCCAAGGTAAAGCCTGGAGATTTCCAGTGGGAAAAGCTCAGCATGAAGGAAACAGCATGACGAGCCTTGTGCCAGAGTTTTTTATGGCTAGAAAGGAGATAGATAATGTATTTCCCTGAATGGGTCTTGATGTTCTTGATTGTAGCGGGGATAACTGTAGTCGGGTTAAGTATCCCGTTTTTGCTCATCACTCTTTTAAAAGAGATAAAATCCGACGAAGGCGCTTTCTAAGTGTGTTGAAAAGAGGAATCGTCTCTTTTTTGAAAGACTAAGGGTGGCCGGCTCTTTGTTTCTTCGGTCACCCTATGCACATAGGCCAAGAGTGCCGTCCCTGGCGAATAATTACTGATGGAAGGATGTGTGAACGTGAAAGGAGAGGACCCGATAAAGGAACTTTACGTGAAATTACCACCTGTGGAGATTGTACGAGATAAAACAGCTTTGCTCGTTGTTGATATGCAATATCTTGATGCCGCTGAAGGTTACGGGGTTTTTGCGAAAGCCAAAGAACTAGGGCTCGAAGGAGCCGTAACATATTATCTGAACCGGGTCAGAAACATAGTGGTGCCAAATATAGCCATGTTGCTTAAGGAATTCAGAGATAAAAATATGGAGGTTCTTTTTACAAAAATTGAATCGCTTACACAAGACGGCCGGGATAGAAGCCTTGAGCATAAGAGAATAGGGGTTCATGCACCAAAGGGGTCGAAAGAAGCGCAGATACTGGAGGAGATCCGGCCCCAGGGTGACGAAATCGTAATTCCAAAGACTACTTCCGGGGTTTTTAACGCGACAAATATTGATTACGTGCTGAAGAACCTTGGGATAGATACTCTAGTTGTATGCGGTGTGGTGACCAACGAATGTGTGGAAAACGCTGTAAGAGACGCAGCGGACCGGAGCTACAAGGTCATACTTATCGAGGATTGCTGTGCAGCGCTTTCCGAGAAGGCACATAAAAACGCTGTAGCAGCGATGGCGATTACTTACAGCGAGGTCCTCTCGACAGAAGAACTGGTTGAGAAGGTTTCAAAGCTTGGTTGACAGATGGCCGGAATCTTTTCGGCGGAATGGAAGGGCAAGGGCATGAAAATGTCATTTGGTAGCCCCGGAAAGGCATCGTGTTCATAAGTCACGCCGGGGCGGTACGGAATGATTAACGTGTGGAGAATGTTCTGCGGTAACGAAGAAGGTGTCGGGTAATTGAAGCAATTCTGAGAGATAAGAAGATGCAGACTTTGAAGGGTTCCTCAAAGCTTTGAAAATCCGTGTTGCAGGAAACGGCAAGGGAGGTGCCGCCTTCAATGGTGTGGCTGTGCTCCGTAATTCTGAACAGGTTGGAAATACATTATTTTCCTGTGGTTTTTCCTAAGCTATGAGAAGGCTCATTAAATATGAAAAGAATAAAGAATCCCGGGAAAAGCTTGAGGTATTCTAGACTTCCTGATTTTGCGTCATTACCTTTCTGCCAGCTCAGGGCCTAATAATCTAGGTCTTTGAGTCCTTTGCTGTGATAAAATCGGCTATAACTTCGGCTGCCAGAGCAAGATGATCGAAATTGGTGGACTCTTCGGGGCAATGACTTTTACCTCCAAGACTGGGAACAAAGATCATACCGACAGGACAAATCGCACTCATGGAGAGTGCATCATGTCCCGCGCCACTCGTCATGAAACGTGAGGGAACGCCACGCTTCCGGGCGCATTCCATGAGACAAGCCTGAACTTGGGGGTCCATTTCGGTCGGCATAACCTTGTGCCCTGTTTGGATCTTATATTGAAGTGACCATGTCTGTGCGGCTTGGTTGCACCAGTCTTCCAATTCTTGAAGCAGTGTACACAGAACATCACTTTCTGCTGAGCGGAGATCCACGGTAAAATTCGCTTTCAAGGGAATCACATTGCTGACATTTGGCTCTAATTGTATTTTCCCGATGGTGGCTGTAATATTTCCGCTTTTCTGGACTCGTCTTTCAAGAAGGTTGGCCACGTAAATGAGTCCGCGGACAGGATCTTTTCTAGAACCCATAGGTGTTGTGCCGGCATGATTGGCTTCACCGCTGAATGTTATTTCAGTCATACTTGTTCCTGTGATGGAAGTGACGATCCCCAGAATATCCCTGGACTCTGCCAGAACCGGGCCCTGCTCCACGTGTGGCTCGACGAAAAAATCCATATTCCAGGAAGATTTGGGGAGTGTTCCGTCAAGGACATCCTCCAGGTTTTTCCCAAAATCTGTTAGTAAAGCTTCTAGTAAATCGCCTTCGGGGGTTCTCCAGGTCTTCAGGATTTCGGTATCGAGTTCACCTGTGAAAAATCTGCTTCCCGCAAGGGCGGAGTTGAATCGCACTCCCTCTTCTTCGGTGAAGGCGATGAGCTGCAGAGGATGTTTTGTTTTCACCCCTCTTTCGGTCAAGATACGGAGGGTTTCGATGCCGACAATGATACCTCCTGTACCATCGAACTTTCCCCCGTTTATAACACTGTCAATATGAGACCCCAAGCAATATGCCGAGTCGCATGCTGTTTCGTCGTTTTCGAGGCGTGCAATGAAATTTCCAATCCCATCTAAGTGGCATGACATGCCGAGCTGATGACATTCGTAGGCGAGATATCTGATCGCCATAGCGTGCTCTGTGGAATAGGAGAGTCTGGTGATTCCATCTCCGTTTCGCATGGCCGAAAGGTTGATGTCCTCTATGTCGCGTTTTATTCGGTCGGAAGAAACGGTTTTCTTCATGACTTATAAACCTCCAATATTTTGGAACCTTTGAACCGAGTTGGTGCCTGTGGACGAGCAGACATCGTCCGTCGTCGAAATTCGTCTCAACAAAATATCCATTTCATGGCTACTGCCGGACAATTCTCTTGGCTTCCTGTTCTTGTCGACCTTGTTTCTCGCTCTCTTCCCAGATCTTTAGCTGGACTGCGGAGGCATTGCACCCTGGAAAGGTGTGCAGTGAGCCTTTTCTGACTTTGAGAAGCGTAGCCTAACGACTGACTTGGACGAGTCAGTCTACATGCCACTTAACGGGACAATAGTCCCGTTTTTTCTTTATTATATACGAAACTCCGCGAATTGCCATCTCTGTTAAAGACTTGATGTAAAATTTAGGTGTTTTCCGGAAGGGGGCTTACAAAATATGGTTAAAGGCTTGGCGCAAAAGACGATGCTTATTCTAGAAACGTTGCTAAAAAAAGCCGAGGAAATGGATCTCAGGGAGATTGCCGTGCATACAAATATCCCCAAAAGCACAGTACACAGGATACTGTCGTCTCTTGAAAAAGACAGGTGGGTTTTGCAGGAAAAAGAGACACGCAAATATCGCCCAGGGGCCAGAATCTTGATATTTGCAGATTCCTGGAGAGTGCGACAGTCTCTGATTCAGACTGCTGACATTCCGATGAGGCAGCTCGTGGAGCAGACGGGTGAAACAACGGTGCTTGCTGTCACCGATGGATGCGAAGTCAGATGTGCGCATGTTGTAGAATCAAGCCATGCAGTAAAATTCTCTTTCAGGGTTGGTGGCAAACTGCCCATTCATGCTGGTGCGACAGGTAAGGTTATCCTTGCATTCGGACACGAAGACATCCGGAAAACAGTTTTTTCCAGACCATTGACAGCCTTCACGGAAAACACGATTACTTCAGTAGAGAAGCTGCAGGAGGAAATTGAAATAGTCCGCCAAAGAGGGTACGCAATCAGCATTGAGGAGGTGGACCCCGGCGGGACAGCTATAGGTGCTCCCATTCTTTCGATAGATGGACGTCTACTGGCTAGCCTTATTCTCTCTGGTCCTCGGAGCAAGTTTGAAAGAAAGATAGAAGATTTAGCCCCTATGGTTGTGAAGACGGCCCGGCACATTTCAGCTTTGCTTTTGGGTTCAGGTGATACATCTTAACGAAAGTGAGAGGCACAAGTGAGAGGCACAAAGGTTTGTCCGTGCCGTTGACCAAAATCTATTCATTTGCCCGGCACAAGCCGATAAACCTTGAAGGTTAAATGGACCCCGGAGTCTGACAGGCGAAAAAAATCAGGATCAGAAGTTTGGTATTTTGCTATGAAAAAGGCAGCAATACCTTGATATGTACTGTACAAGTAGGTTAAGTGCTGCAAGTGTCGAGCTTGTGATCCTAAGCATGGCCAACCATGTTTTAAAGGTATGGTGGATCCGAGTTGCCTCACCTAAAACCTGGACGAAAACGATTCGTTGCCTCACGAAAGAATCTAGACGAAGGGATTACGATTTCTCCGGGGTAATCGACCCGGAGGGAGGAAGGTGCGGTGAGGCTGACGATGGGAACGAGAGACGAAATCCTGCGCGCGATGTCGGAAGCGTACAAAAAGGCCACCAGGAAGGAAAAGGGCCGCATGCTCGACCATGTCGTGGAAGTTACCGGCTACAACAGGGCCTATGCCTCCCACCGGCTGTGTCTGTACGGGAAAAGGCGAGTTGCCTCACTTGTGACCGGACAGCGATAATGTCACCCCCATGGGTCAGGACAAAAGACATGAAGAAGAATCCGGGCGACCTCGAATGTCGCTCTAGTAAGCGGGAAATTATTTCAGCCAGCCCCGATTTTCGCTGACCAAATAACCATAGGGTTGGGAAAAGTGGCAGAATAATGTGATAGAATAATTACGTAAAGAATTAAATATTTTGGGGCGATCCAAAAGGCGGTGGGTGAAATGGGTTTCTTTAAGCGGTTTGCCTTCATAGTGTCCATTGTTGGTCTGTTGGTGACGCCTTTCTTTTGCGGTTCGGCCGGAGCGCAAAAGCCGGATTGGCCGAAGCTTGCGAAATCCCTGGAATCAGCCGCATCCGTTACTATTGATAAGGGGTCGGGTGAAACAGTCACGGGACTGGCCTTTGTCTTGGGCCGCGGAGACAGTGCGGTGACGGCCCTGTCCCTTTTAGAAGACGCCCGTAAAGTAGAACTTCGGTTTTCCGACGGACTGACCCTGGTTTCCTCCGGACTTGTTGACACCGATGAAAGGCACGGCCTGGCTCTCGTGAAACTGGAACCGTCGGGTAAGGCTCCGCTGGATTTGGCTCCGGTGAGGTTGGAGCCGGGATCAACCGTTCATTGTGCTGCGTCTAAGGGCGGAAATTTCGGTTTCGTACAGCTGCAAGTCGCCGAAATTCACCAGGGCCCCGGAGGCGTCGAGCGCTACGTCCTCTCGGGTGACGCGCCGGAAGGCCTTTCGGGAGGGCCTGTTATGGGAGCCGACGGCAAGGTAGTAGGGGCCCTGCTCGAAGAGCGTACCGGAGCCGGCCTGGTGAGAGTGCTTATCCCGGCCGCCTACATCCAGGTGCTGGATTTTTCAGCAGAAACAGGAAACTGGCCGGGAGGCGCCGGTACGGAAGCTTCTGGAGAATCGGGATCAAAAGAGCCTTCCGCCACAGGGGCCTTTGTAGAACTGGACCAGAAACTTTCAGGATTCCTGAATCTCCTTTCCGGTAACAGGGCTTTGTATTTTTGGGCCAACGCGAAATCGAAGGGGTATGGTTTCAAGGAAGGCGTCCCGCAGGAAATCTACAACGAACAGATCCGTTTTCAGCAGGTCCTGGGGGAAATCTCGGGCATCAAGACCGAAGATCCCCTCAGATCCAGAGTGCTTGCGTCAGTGGTTACCGCGGGGCGAAACTATAACCAGGGGTTAGAATACTTTATCCAGTCCATTGTCGTGGGCCAGCAGGCTAATTCATGGACACCCCAGGCGGAGGACCTTTTCAAGAGGAGCCAGGCCCACCTGCAGATCGTTGTCGACACCATTTCTGCGCCGGAATCCGGAGTTGTAGATCTCATGGAGGCTTCAACGGAATTCAGGGAGGCTTTGTTGCCTGAAACCGCCTATGATCTAGGGCTCGCGCCCAGGCCGTCCAGTTTCAGGATCGGGGTCGTTTCACGCCCGGAAAATCCATTCTACCTGCTTGTCGTCTTTCCGGAAGGATTCGGTGCTTCTTTGGGTTTCCGGCCCGGGGACCGCATCATCTCCGTTGGCGGGCATACCTTCGGCGAAAGAGAGAGCATCGAAGATTTCAAGTTAAAGATCGAAGAAAATCTGGGGAAGCCATTGCCCGTTGTTGTTGAAAGGGAAGGGAAGCTGGAAACACTGGAAATAAAGCTTCCGAAGGAAATCCCCGGAAAGTATCTCTATTAGGAGGACCTGCCGGCAGGACCCAGGTGGTCATGAATTTGCGTGAATTTGCGGATCAAAAGCGGCAGGATCTCGCCTTTCGCGTCAATTGTGAAGAGTGTCTCGTACATGTTATAGGCCACGTTCCGGTTCTGTGTAGCCGTTCTGACCATGCTGTTCAGCCCTGATGGTTACGGCGTCGAGGGCGATCTTCAGAACGTTCCCGCAGGCTGGCTCCCCGTCCGCCTTGACCCGTTCAGGCAACGTTGATGTGCTGGTGCTAGCCCCTCCGAGAAATGGCGGGTAAAATGCTAGCGATCCTTTCGTGCAACCATGTCCATCTCCATGAAGCCCGGCCTGGCATCGTGACGCTGCGGGCCTTAAGCCGCATCCGCTTCTTCCGTCGCTCCAGCATCCTGTCGATGGTTGCCGCCGAAATAGACAAAAGCTTTTCCCTGGTTTCAGGATCAAAAGACAGTTCCCCGTGGTGTTCCAGCTTCGGAACCAGCCACGGAAGCATGGCTGCGAGGCATAGACCCTGTTGTAACCGGTAACTTCCACGACATGGT
>NPIG01000438.1_pt2 | contig 13071 bp, 7 predicted proteins | sample 8637441 | NCBI WGS metagenome assembly NPIG01 (sample SAMN07420675, study PRJNA396082) | bioreactor metagenome | isolation source: sample BR6 brine-fed electro-methanogenic bioreactor BR | place: Japan: Kochi | collected 2016-06-14 | reverse complement strand
AGTAGTCGAACTCGATCCCCTGACCGATGCGGTTGGGACCGCCGCCGAGCACCATGATTTTCTTGCGGCCCGAGACCGAAACCGAGTCGGGGGCGTTGTAGGACGAATAATAATAGGCCGCGTCTTCCACCCCGCTGACGGGAACCGCCTCCCAGGCTTCCTCGAGACCGAGTGCAATGCGCTTTTCGCGCACATCTTTTTCCGGCACCCCCAGGATCTCGGCCAGGTAGCGGTCGGCGAAACCATCTTTCTTGGCCTGAAGCAGCAGATCATCGGGGGGGAGTGAACCTTTGTAACGCAGAACCTTCTCCTCCAGTTCGACCAGTTCTTTCATCTGCTGCAGGAACCAGGGCTTGATATAGGTTTTGCGGTAGAGGAGATCAAGATCGGCCCCCTTGCGCAGCGCTTCATACAGCAGAAACTGGCGTTCACTGGACGGTTCGGCCAACCTTTCGAGCAACTCTTCAAGAGATCTCTGGTGGAAATCACGGGCGAACCCCAGTCCGTAGCGGCCGATCTCCAGGGAGCGAATCGCTTTCTGGAAGGCCTCCTTGTAGTTCTTTCCGATGCTCATGACCTCGCCTACGGCCCGCATCTGGGTGCCGAGCTTGTCATGCACGCCCTTGAATTTCTCAAACGCCCAGCGGGCGAACTTGACCACCACGTAATCCCCAGAGGGGGTGTAGCGATCGAGGGTGCCGTCGCGCCAGTAAGGGATCTCGTCAAGAGTCACACCGGCAGCCAGCTGCGCCGAGACCAGTGCAATGGGAAAGCCGGTCGCCTTGGAGGCCAGAGCCGAAGAGCGGGAGACACGGGGGTTCATTTCGATGACCACCAGGCGCCCATCCCGAGGATTGATGCCGAACTGGATATTGGAGCCGCCGGTATCGACGCCGATCTCGCGGATGATCTTGATCGCGGCATCGCGCAGGATCTGGTATTCCTTGTCGGTCAGGGTCTGGGCCGGAGCCACGGTGATCGAATCGCCGGTGTGCACCCCCATCGGATCGAAGTTCTCGATGCTGCAGATGATGATGCAGTTGTCCTTGCGATCGCGGACCACCTCCATCTCGAACTCTTTCCATCCGAGCAGTGATTCCTCGATCAGCACCTCGGTCGTCGGCGACAGGTCCAGGCCGCGCGTGACGATCTCCTCGAACTCCTCGATGTTGTAGGCGACGCCGCCGCCGGTACCGCCCAGCGTGAAGCTCGGACGGATGATGACGGGAAATCCGATGGTGGTCTGGATCTCGCGAGCCTCGTCCATCGAATGCGCGACGCCGGAACGTGCCGACTCCAGCCCGATCTCGGTCATCGCCTCGCGGAACTTGTGGCGATCCTCGGCGATGTCGATGGCATGTTCGCTGGCGCCGATCAGCTCGACGCCGTACTTCTCGAGCACGCCGTTGCTGGCCAGATCCAGCGCACAGTTCAGCGCGGTCTGGCCACCCATCGTCGGCAGCAGCGCATCCGGGCGCTCCTTGTCGATGATCTTCTCGATCGCCTGCCAGCGGATCGGCTCGATGTAGGTCGCGTCGGCCATCTCCGGGTCGGTCATGATCGTCGCGGGGTTGGAGTTGACGAGCACGATTTCGTAGCCCAGCTTGCGCAGGGCTTTGCAGGCCTGGGTGCCGGAATAGTCGAACTCGCAGGCCTGTCCGATAACGATGGGGCCTGAGCCGATGATCATGACTTTCTTGATGTCTTCCCGCCGCGGCATACGCCTGCCTCCTTTGATTCTGCCCTCGAAAGGGCCTCCAATGCCCGAGACGGCGGGTGACGTGGAGGGGAAGCCACGAGATGGTCGAACACCTGCCGCCGCCCGAATTAGAGGGGAAAGGGGCGGCGGAAGTCAAGGCGGGCGGCGCATGGCGGTCTTTTTGGGATGGGCCGGGTGTTCTCTGAGGTCCTGGGTACGCACATTTTTGCGCGGTGGCAGTGCGGCTTGCCGTGCTGTCCCGCCCCCCTGGGGCTGGCCTGTCGTTGCGATTCCCGGCGGGACGGAATAGACTGGGGATGAGCGAAGGGGCCGGGCCGGGCTGCCCGTCGATTGACGGAGGGGAGCACAATGAATGCGTCCATGGTCTTGTATGCGCTGGTGCGCCGGTCCAATGCGCAAGGGGAAGTCGAGTTTCTGATACTGGAGAATGATCGGGGCTGGACGTTTCCGCCGACGAAGTACCGGGCGCACGAGAATCTGTACGCGGCTTTGGCGCGCGTAATGGAAGGCGACCTGGGGCTGTGCGCCGACACGTATTTCCCCGAAACCGAGCTGGACCTGATTGAAAGCAGGGACGGGGCGGCGCCGAAGTACCCGGGATTGAAGCCCAATTACTTTCTGTACCCGGTGGACGTCTCATTGCGGGCGGAGGCGCACGGCCGCCTGCGGCAGACGCGGTGGACCACACTGGACGAAATCCAGAAGACAGCGAGCGAGCCGAATATCCTGGCGATCTGTTCCCTGGTGCGCGATTGCTATCCGCAACTGCTCGAGACGGCGCACGCAGCGCCGAGCATGGACGCGCTCGCCAATGCGTGGGCGCACCTAAACCCGGACGGCGTGCGCGTGGTGCGCGGCGATGAAGTGCGCGCGGTTCTGGCGCCGGGGAATCGCGCCTTCAACCTGCGTGTGGCCGACCCGTATCTTTCGTACCAGAAGCAGGGATTCGGCTTCACCTGGAGCTTCTTCACGCCGAAAGACAAGCAGGACATTCATGTGCACGGGATTCCCGCGGTGGAGATTTACGGCATACTCGATGGCGAGTTTGCGCTGTGGTACAAGCCCATGCAGGAGCGCGGCGCGCGCGTCTGGAAGTGGCGCCTGTTGCAGGCGGGGGACTGGCCGGAGGTGGAGCCCTTGCATTGCCATTTCGGTTGCTGGCTGACCCCGGAGGGGCTGGGCACGGTGGTGAAGGCGGCCGCCGGCGGCGAACTGGCCGGCGTGGGCAAGCTGGGCGTTGCCGGCAAGACCACCTGCACCGATTGCAGTGTGCACCAGCAGTGCCAGCTGCACCCGCTGATGGCGCCGTTCTACGATGCGTATCAGAAGCCCTACACGGAGCGGGACTACCCGCGGCTCCGCGCACAGGCCGAAGCGCTCCTCAGCATGGAGCAAGACGCCTGACTGTTATGCTTCCTTCGGTTCTGTCCGGAAGATCTCGAACCCCGCATTGGCGAGAACCACGGGGAATTCGTTGACGGCATCCCGGTCATAGCCTTTGATTTTCTCCGGAACCTCTTCCCAGGCGACGAGATACGGTGTGACCTTGGCGTCCGGGTCGCGCGGGCCCAGTTTCCAGCCGGCACGGGTGCGCTCGATGTTCCAGCGGCCGTGCTCCATGGCGGCCATGAGTTCGACCTCATCGGGCTCTCAACTGGTGATGGCGTCTGCCGCGCCGGTGGCGGGACGCACGTCGTAGCCCAGTGCGCGCAGGATGCGCACCGCATAGGCGGCCTGCCCCCGGTTCGACGCCTTGAGGCCGTCGGCAAGCTCTTCCCAGGGGCGCATGGCCGGGTCGACGGCGTTGTGCTTGTTGTCTGAGCAGTATTTCTCATGCACGGCACGGGCCGCCCGCTCCAAGTCTTCCTCCGACATGTCGGGCTCGTGGGAATTGAGAAAGGACAACACGGTCATGCCGTCGTTGACGAGCCGCATCATGCGCGGCGTGTGGCGCCAGTTCGGGTCGGTGAAGAGTTCGGCCGCTTCCCGCCCGCTCTGTTCCAGCAGCCCGGCCTCGGCGCCCAGGGCGAGCGCGATACGGTATTCGAGCGCGGCGATGCGCCCGCCGTCGATGCCGACAATGCGCACGTCTTTCGGGTTGACGCCCGCGGCAATCAGGTCGACCCATGTCTGCAAGGCATCCAGCGGGCTGAAGTCATTCCCGTCACACACAATCAGGTCATCGTAGCGCTTGTCCTGATTGATGTCCGCGGGCATGTTTCTGGGGTGGTACCCGACCAACTCGAAGCCCAGCTTCTTCTGCACCCTCAGCTCCGCGGCGATTTCGCCGAGCATGCCCGAAACACCCGCGTCGGTGCCGCCGCCGATGAGCGTGCCCCTGAAGTGCTCGAGCGCCATGCCGAGGGTGGGCAGATACTTGCGAACCTGCTGCTCAGCGCTCTTGGAACAGCCGCCCGCCACGATAGCCACAGGCTCCTCGAATACTTTCCGCCGGGCGTTGTCGCGGAGTTCCTCCAGCGACATTTCCGAACCCGCCCCTTCCCGCAAAGCCCTGGCGGCATGCAGCAGGTAGCGAATGCCCTTGAAAAGGGATTCCCGCACCCAATCCCTGCCGGGCAGATGCTTCTGCACGGCGTCAAGCCGCGTCAGGGTCTCGAGCTGGTCATCGAAGATGTCCATGGCCACTTCGTTCTTTTCGTCGAGCGAAAACTGGACCGCCTTGGCGTAGGCCGTCAACGCGGCGTAGGCGTCGCCCATCAGCACATGCAGCTTGCCGCACGTGAAATAGGCGTGGGGCAGCGCGGCGCCCGCTTCCGCGTGAAGCCGGCAGGTTTTGACCGCTTCCTCGAGCACCGGACGAAGCGGTATCAGGGCACTGGCATTGCGCTCGCAGCAGATTTCGTATTCGAGAAACGCCACCAGGTGGTAGGGATTGCGCGGGTCCGCTTCATAGGCCTGGCGGAATTTCTCGCGCGCCTCCCGCTCGCCGTTGCGCAACTGCTGCCAGCATTCACCGAGCAGGGCCCAGGCCTCGGCGTCCTTCGGGTCCAGCTCGACCGCCTTCTCCAGGAACTCGCGCGCACGGGTGAATTCCCGGCTGTTGGGCGCGTTCTTGTGCAGCCGGTACAGCGCATGGCCAAGCTCACGGACCAGCGGGGCATCCTCGTCTTCGAGGGCGCTCATGTCAACGACGTATTCCGATAGCTTGTCCACCATGTCACGCCACTCGCCCCGGGCGCGCCGGATCTTCGCCAGTTTTAGCAGCAGTTGCCGCGTGCTCGGGCGGTCATAGTCGCTCTGCAGCACCGCGTCGATGGTGTTGATTTCCTGCTCCTGCTTCGCGCTGTCCATGTAGGCGGGGTAATCGAGCGCGTAGGAATCAATAGCCGAGACGAAATCGGCGAAGGTATCCTCCGCTTCCTCGAGCAGCGCGGCCAGGCGCGCCGACTCGCGCACGAGCGCAGCCGGAGGTTGCACCTCGTTCTTGTACAGCCGGTCGTGGGACAGTTCCGCCCAGGCGTGCTGCAGGATGGAGCGCACCTGTATCTCGGCCTTGCGCGGTGATGTGGCGTCGGGGCGGATTTCCGGCGGGATGGCGACGCCGAGCACGGGACCCTCGGGAAGCTGCACCACGTAATGCACGCTCTTGTACCCGAATTCGCTTGTGCCCAGGCGGCTGCTCACGTCCAGGCTGTTCGCTTCGTCCACGATGAGTTCGCGCTTGATGAAATCGCACATGGCCTCCATCTGCGGCTGCGTCGTCGTGATCACGCGCGTTCCGCACAGGTCGGTCAACTGATGCACCGGGTCGTCATACTTGTGGGCCTTGCGCAACGCCTTCTCGGCGAAGCTCGGCACCGTCTTGGCGCGCCCCTGCACGATGGCCAGGGGCGCATACTTGGCCGCCGCGCGCCTCAAGATGTCCTGAAGCACGCCTGAAAGCGTTTCATAGCCGGGTCGCTCGGATTTGTACCGGTCGATCTGCCCACGGTGCCAGTCCTGAAACTCTTCGCGTGACTTGTGTTCAAGCATCTCTTCCCCCTCCGTTGCCGTGCAAAGAAGCCCAATGCGCGTCTTGTTTCCCATGGTCCCATTTCACAGAACTTCGCGAAGTATATGGCTCAGTTCCAGCCTGAGCAAACCGCACTGACTATTCTCCCCCGCGGATGATGCTCACACTGCGCAGGCCAATCCAGGCGTAGCTGGGCGCGGTATTGTTGTCGAACAGTTCGAGGCGCACGGTGCGGCCCTGGAGCCCATCGACATCGAGCATCTGGGTGGTCATGGCGTGCGTGCCGGGCGGTTCCAATACGCCCAGCACTTCTTCAGTTCCCGCATCCCGCAGACGCAGCACCAGGTTGTCCGCACCGCCTTGGGCGTGGTTGTGGCCGCCGTGCATTTCCACGTGCAACTCGGTGGCGCCTTGCGGCAGGGTGAACGCGGGCGAGACGGCCCGGCCGGTGGCGGATTCGCCCGCGGGCGCCAGCGTGTTCAGCGAGGGCACGCCCACCGCCGCGCCGTAGGCGGCGCCTTCGAGCGTCCAGCCGTCCAGGTCCTCCGGGCCGTGGATGCTGAAGACCATCGTGGGTTCGCGAAACGCCGCGGGCGGAAGCCACGGTGTGCCGTGCAGGGCTTCGACGCCACCCGCGCGCTCGGCCACCACCCCATACAGCGCGAAGCCGGGGCAGATGCCCGTGGTTTCCAGCGCAAGACTGGTGGCGTCCATCGGTTGGCCCAGGTCTATCTCGACAATATTGAAGGTGCAGTTCGGCGCTTGAAGCACGCGGCAATCCGCCCAGTATTCGGGCTGCGGGAAACTCGGCGGAATCCACGCGGGCGCGATGTCGTACGGGCCGAAGACGTGACCGGGGTGCGTGGGCAGCTCCGGAGGCGGGGCTTTCCGCCAGTGCGCGTGCTCCGCGGCCAGCAGCGGCAGGAGGCCGAACCGGTCCGGCCGGCCGAAGCGCGCCGTGTCCATGGTGTCCGCCATGCCGTGGCGCTCCCACCAGTCGAGGTCGCCGGGAAAGTGCATCGCCCGCGCGCGGATGACTTGGTGCGCGCCGCGCACGGTGACCCGGCCAAGCTGGGTGAAGATGTCGTGGTTGTCCGCAAACGTTGCCACGAGCAGATAGAATTTCTTGTAGAGCCCGTCGTGCAGGTCGAGCCGGTAATACGGTTTGCCGATGCGCTCGCCCACGAGCACCCAGCGTTTCGGGATTACCTCGAAGCGCACGGCGGGCAGCGCCTCGTGTTCAAAGACGGTTTGTTCCTCGATACCGCCCATGGGGTCCGCCCAGCCCGGCCACGGCACCGGCCCGCCGTGCGAACCCTCGCGCAGCTCCGTCCAGCCCTGGTAATCGGCCAAGTCTTCCTCCGGCAACGGGACCGGCGTGAGCCGCGCGGTCATGTAGTCGCGCAACGGGCCGTCTTCGTAGAGCGCGCGTGTGGAGAGCGGGCATTCGAGTGATTCGCCGCTGGGCAGCGTTATGCTGGCGTTGTTGTCACCCACGGACAGCAGCGCCGCCACCTGCAACGGCATGGCCACCTCGAAGGTCTCTTCGGAACGCGCAGACAAACGGAGTTCGAAGGGGAAATCATGACGCGCGGCGCGCAGCCACGCAGTCCCTTCAACGGTTCTGGCGGTGTTGTTCCGCAGCAACAGTGATACGGTAAGCCGCTCACCGTTTTGCACCACCTCGCTCTTCGGAGCCGCCTCGAAGCGCGGCAGCACGGTGATGTCCACTGGCGCCCAGAAACGCACATCGTCCGCCGCGCACTCGACGAAGAAGGTGCGGCGCGAGAACGTAATCCGGCCGAGGCGGCCGTAGGGAAGATAGGGTGTGAGCAGGCCTCCGGCGATGCGCGCGTCCAGGCGGTCACCCGTCAAAGTGGTCTGAGCGAGCACGCCGCAGCGGTCGTCCACGGATACCATCTCTGCGCCCCCGGCGGTCACGTGTAACGCGTCGCCTTCCGCAATCGAGCCGTCGTGTGTGAGCGCGTAGTCGATGGGTGTGAACGAAAGCTCGAAGGTGGTGCGCGTGGCAGCCGGGGTTTCCGCCGCCACCACCATCCGCTCGACACCGGGTGTTGCCGTGAACGCCGCGGATTCTCCATCGATGCGCAAACGAATATCACGCGCCGGCGGAATGGACCAGCGCAGTTTACGCGCGAGTGCGTCGGCGCTCCCGACGCTGTAGGTCCATGTGTTGCCGTCTCGCGCGTATTCCGCGCTGAACTTGTCCAGCTTCATCGACGCTTCCGGCCAATGGTCGGGGAAACACGGCGCCACGTCGAGCACGCCCGCCGGCTTGTCCACGCGCAGGCCGAAGAGCGCCTCGACCACCGCCGCCACGAACAGGCCCGCCGGCGGCGTGAAGTAGGCGGGCGTGTGCTCGCGCATGACCTCCGGCCACGCACCGCGCAGGTTTCTGTTCATCACGTAACGCGCGATGGCGAGCAGCGGACGGTATGCCTCGTTGCGCATGCCCGCCTTGCTGTAGGCCCAGGCCGCCCACGGCTGTTGCGCCGCGCCCGCCTGCATGCCCCACGTGCCGTTGTCGTGGTTCGGGAAATTGTTCGAGCAGTACACCTCGCCGTCCGCGCCGGTCAGCGCATCCCGCACATGGCGCAGCGAGGTGTAGCCGTCACGTTCATCGACGATGTCCCACAGGGTAGGGTAGAGATACGTGTGGTACTGCGCGTCGAGGCGGACCTTGCCGTGTTCGTCGATGTAGTGCCCGAGCCGCCCGAGGTCGCGCAGCCACAGCTTTTCGAGCAACCGGCCGCGCGCGGTCCCGGCGCGGCCGCGCCAGAGCCGGGCCGTGTCCACATCGCCCAGACCCTCCGCCAGTTCCGCGCGCGTGCGCATCATGTTGATGACTTCGATGGACGGCGTGCCGCCGTCGTTGTAGAATTGGATGAAATCCTCCTGGTTGCCGATTTGCAGGCCCCACGCCACGAGCAGGTTGTGGTCCGGGTCGTGTTCCTCGAAGGTCTGCGCGAGGATGCGGTCGAGGGCGGGCGCCGCGACGGCCGCGAATTCCTGGTCCGCCGTGAACTGCCAGTAGTGCCGCGCCTGCCACGCCCAGATGTGGTTCGAGCCGCCGAAATCGCGGCGGCGGCTGCCGTCCATCGTGAAATGCGGCACGGCGCCCGAGGGCAGCAGGTTCTCCGCCAGCGTCACCGTGCACGTGCGCGAGCGGTCCTCCTGACCGGTCCATTCTGCGCCCGCCGTGTGCTGGTTGTGCCACATGGCGAGCCAGTGGTGGATGCACTCGTTCCAGCCGTAGGGCTCGTTCCAGTTGTATTCGAGGTTGTAGAGCGCCGCGCGCCACGCCTGGTCGATGGCGTCCTCCGGCGTGTCCACGTATTGCGACAACAGTTTGGCATAGTAGGTGTCGACCTGTTCGCGCGCCCGGTTCGTGTCGAGGCTGCGCAGTTCCGCAACCCGCTCCCCCATGTCGTGCGCGTAGACGAGCAGCACCTCGCCTGCGCCGCTGTCAAAGGTGGCGGACAGCGCCTCGCCGCCCTCAACGGCCACACGCCCGAGCGGCGCCGATGCGCGGACGCCCGCATTCAACTTCTCGCGGCCCGCGAGGAAGTCCGCGGTGTTCTCCCGCACGTTCACCAGTTCCAGGGGGACCAGCGTGTCTTTGAGAATGTCCTGCGTGTAGCTCATGTGCTGTTCGCCCGGTCCGCCGATGCCAACGGTGACGGGCGTGGCCGGTTCCGTGAGCACGCGGTACAGGGCGGCGCCTTCGTATTCTTCCTTGCCGCGCCCGTAGAACAGCGGAACGATCTCCGTGGTCACCCGCACGCCATCGAGGGTGAAACGCGCCGTAACGCCGCCGGGAAAGTCTTCGACCGTGATGTCTTCCGCCTGTTCCGCACCCGCGCCGTTGACCGACGGCGCGAACTTGACCAGCACATTGGAGAGCACCGCGGTCATCGACTCGGTCAGATAGGTCTTCACAGTAGTGTTCGGCACCGTCTCGTGCGTTGTCACCATCGTCCGGTGCCAGCCCGCCATACGCGCGTCCGGCATGCGCGGCGGCTCCTCGAAGGCGAAGAGCGGCCCGGTCGCGAAAATGGCGAGGAGGAGAAGTGCATAGCCTCGAGTCATTGTGTTGAAACCTTCTTTGGGTCGCCTTTCAGTCGATCGCGACCTCGCTCAAACACTCCATCTCTTCCACCCAAACCCACCACGCGGGTCCGGCACGATAGGTGCCGGAGGCTTCGGTGCGCACGCGCGCGCCCTCGGGTGGCTCCACGCGCACCGCGAAATGCCGCGCATCTTCTTTGGCGAACGGCCCCAACCGCACGGAGAACTTCGGCAACGGCCGGTCGCTGCTGAGTTTGAATTCGCCGCCCCGTTCGTAACGGTAGCTGACACGCGCGCGGGCGTAACCGCCGTCCTCGGGCACGAGCGCGAAGTGGTCCGTCACCTCGATACCGGTCAAGGGGCCGGGCACGCGCGGCATAATGCGCAGGTGCGCCGGTTTGGTGTCATCGATGCCCGCGCAGACCTCCATGGCGTGCAGCGGCGGGCCCTGGTTGGCGCCGTTGCTGAGGTCGCCGATGCGGTACCAGCGCCCGTCCGGCAGGATGTTCACGCCCTCCGGGATGATATACAGCCAGCGCCGCCAGTCGATGCCGCCCGCGTCGTCCACATAGTCCATGTTCTTGTCGTAGGTGTACTTCGCAATGTTCCACAGCAGCGGTCCGGCGTCGTCCATCTCGTCGAGCAGCAGCGCCGCTTTCGTCAGCCAGCCCTGGCCGTAGCCCATGGCGAGTACCGGGGCGTGTCCGTAGGGCTGACTCAGGTGGCGCCGCAAGGTGTTCCGCGTGATGTCGGTCAGTTGTTTGTCCCACCGCATGGGGTCGTACCCGTCGTAGTAGAACGCGAACCACGCCTGCACCAGCGAATCCTGCAGGCTCGGGTAGACCGAGTGCGGACTCACCCGCCACATGAAGTTGTTGTGGTCATTTACGCGCAGCAGCCGGAGCATGCCCTGCTCGAGCCGTTTCGCATAGCTGCGCCAGCGTTCGGCAATTCTGGTTTCATTCATCGCCCCGGCCATATCCGCGCTGCACAGCAGCGCCGTGCGGCAGACCCACGACGGGTACACCTCGTACATGTTCGAATTGGCGTAGAACCGGCGCACCGCTTCCAGGTCGTTCGGGTCCTCGGGACGCTCCGGTATCAGGCCCATGCGCGCGTTGGCGCCGCCCGCCGCCCAGCCGGTCGTTTCCCCTTCCGAGAAGATGACGTCCATGCCGGAGTAATCGAGGTACCAGCAGATGAATTCGGCGGCGTCGCGCGTGCTCTGCCAGCGGCTGCGCCCCCACACATGCTCGCGCGGCGCGGTCAGCCAGGCGTCCGCGGGTGCGCCGAGATGCCGCCACGCGAGCCAGCGCGCCACGATGGTCGCGCCGTGGCCGCAGGTCTCCTGGCCGCCCGGCACCGGGTCGATGGGGATGGGCATGCCCAGCGGGCTGTTGATGACAAAGGACCAGTTGGGCGGCGCGCCCTCGGGGTATTGGCTCAGGTCGAGCCCCTCGTTCGGCGGGCCGTTTTCGGGGTCGTGGTCGTGCCGGTAGAAATAGAGCCAGTGGTCCACGTAATCGGTGAAGCTGGTGCGGCGCGTTTCCTCGCCGATGAGGCGCAGCGCGAGCGTGGCGAAGTGGTCGGAACAGCGCGCGAAGGCGGTGTCTTCGCCCCAGTACACGCCCACGTGCCCCCACGTGCCGAATCCGTGGTACCCGCCGTACCAGGGGCCAATCTCTGGCACCGACTCCCAGAACACGCCCGTGTCCGCCGGGAACTTCTCCGCGATGAGCGCCAGGTTCTGCGTCCACACGTTGGTGAGCATGTCCGCCTCGACTCCGCCCAGGAACCGGATGCGCGCCGCGTCGAACTCCTCTGGCCACGGCAGCAGCTCCACGGCCTCCGGCAGGTCGGATTCGCGCATGTACAACGCGTCGGCCAGCGCGCCGGCGGCCGCCCGTAATTCGCCCGGCGCCTGTGCATCGAGCCGGGGCGCCAGGTCTTCGCGGGATGCCGTCCAATCCCCGAAGTGCGTCAGGCCGGCGGTTTCTTCCGGACCGCGCAGCGTGATGGCCGAGACCNNGCACCACGACCCGGTCGATGCGTTTCGCGCGCGGGGTGACGGCGAGATAGAACTGATTGTGCGGCTGTTGCGCCGTGGCTGATTCATGCAGTCTGAAGGCCGCGCCGAATTTCGCGCGGATTTCCGCCCGGCTCGTGATGGGTTCGCGGCAGCCCTTGGTGACGCCGTGCGTTGGGCCGTGCACCCAGAAGTTGTGATACCACGCCGTGGCGCCGAGCACCAGCGGTATCCGGTCCGATTCACCATCAGCATAGATGATTTCCAGGTCGCCGATGGATACACCGATGTGCGTCTGGTCGTCGCGTTGTTCCCGCAGTTCCGGATGCTCGCCCCAATGCGCCAGCGCAAGGTCCCAGCCATGGTTAATCATGCCGAGGAGGTACAGCGTTTCCGCCTGTGCGTCCAGCGGAATCGTCTCCGAGTGTCCCTGGCGCGCGCGCTTCGTTTCGCCCCGGTTTGCGGGGTCCGCCACCAGGAAGGGGATGGTGCGGCAGAGCTGCGTCTCCGCGTTGGCGTCAATGGAGACCCCGTACAGGTTGTTTGCGGCCACCGGGTTGTCCACTTCCAGGTCCTCCTGACGGTATTGCGCGACGCCAATCCACGCGAACCCGTCCTCGCGTATCTGCGGATTGCCGTCCACCACTTCGAGCGTTACCCGGCGGCCGAGCAGGTCCGCCGTCAGCCACTGCGCCTGCGTGAGCACGTGCGTACCCGGCGGACGCATTCGCCGCAATTCCGCGCCGTCTGGGTGTGATTTCATCGCCACCCAGGTGGTTTTGCCGTCGTTGCGGCCGGTTTCCGTGCCGTCCGCCCCGGCGATGAGGAAGCGTTGAAACGCCGAAGTGATTTCGAAGGGCGGCGAGGTCAGTTTCCCCGTGCCTTTCTCGCTGGACCGCGCCAGTATGCACGGCCGTTTCGCACTGCCGAGATACTCCTCCGGCGCCTCGCCCACCTGCCAGACGGCAGAGTTTTCGACCTGCCATTGATCGAGGGAGGGCATGTTGAAGAACAGCGTTTCCGCGCCGACCGCCAGAGAAACCGGCAGGAGAACAGACCACGAAAGCAGGATTCGAAATGGCATGGTGTCCGACCCTTCCAAGAACGTGTGCCACCGTTAACCGGAGTCTACACAGTCCGCGGGGTGTTGCGCCACGGCACCCGGGCAGGACGCGAAGCGCACGCCGCCGGGGTGTGCTATCCTGAAACGCTGCAGGATGAACACGTGGCGACGAGACGAAAGGAACGGGTGATGCTGACACG
>NPIG01001027.1_pt1 | contig 13079 bp, 10 predicted proteins | sample 8637441 | NCBI WGS metagenome assembly NPIG01 (sample SAMN07420675, study PRJNA396082) | bioreactor metagenome | isolation source: sample BR6 brine-fed electro-methanogenic bioreactor BR | place: Japan: Kochi | collected 2016-06-14 | reverse complement strand
CCGGCTCGACGAGGATCGCCGAGAGGTGCGCGAAGACCGAGTGCAGCCCGTGCCCGTGGTCGAGGACCACGACGAGCCCGTAGCCGCGGAACCAGTCCGCGAAGACGACCTTGGCTTCGAAGGGCGCCTTCACCTTGGCGCCGAACTTCGCCTCGACGTCCCAGCCCGGGTGCGGGATCACCGTCCCGAATCGCGGGTCGCGGCGATCCCCGAAGCCCACGCTCACCCGCGCCTTGGCCGGCATCGGCAGGAGCCCGCGGAACTGCCGGACGTCGAGCCGGATGTCGCGCGGTGGGGTCGCGCCCGCGAGGATCTCCGCGAGAGCCCCCCGCGCCCGCTCGAGCTCGGCGAGCGCCTGCTCGCGCAAGGAGCGCTCCTCCCGGATCCTCCGGAGCAGCGCACGCCGGTCGCGGATCGTCCGGGTCAGACGCTTCCGCTCGGCGCGCGCGCGGGTGCGGAGCTCGACGAGCTCCTGCTCGCGCTCCTGGCGCGCCTTGCGGAGCGCGGCGAGCTCCGTGCGGCGGGTGCGGATCGCGGTCACCTGCTCGCGCTGGCGGCTCGTCAGCTCGTGGGAGAGGCGCAGTCCGGCCGCGAGGCGCTCCCCGTCCGGCGCGTCGAGCACCGGGCGGAGACGGCCGAGCGGCCCGAGGCGCTGGAGCATCAGCACCGTCGCGCGGAATCGCTCGCGCGCGAGCCCGAGCGCAGCCTCGACCTCCGCCTCCTGGACGACGAGGGTCTCGAGCGCCGCGCGGGTGTCCTCGGTTTGGAGCCCCAGCCCTTCGATCTGCGCGTCGAGGAGGCGCGCCTCGGCAGCGAGGCGGTCGAGACGCCCGAGGACACCCTTCTCGTCGCGCTTGAAGCGTGCCCGCTCGGCCTCGAGGCGCCCGACCTCGCGCTCGATCTTCTCGAGACGGCGACGCCGGGACGCCGGCTCGTCCGCCGTGACGGGGACGAGCGCGGCGACGGCCGCCAGCGCTACGAAGAGCAGCGCGGCGAGGCGCTGGGTGCGCTCTACCAGATCACCCTCCCATCGAGCTTCTCTTCGGGCTCGATGCCGAGAGTCTGCAGAATCGTCGGGGCGATGTCGACGATCCCCGGGTCGTTGACGTTGATCGGGCGATTGAGGAAGAAGATCCCCCTCACCTCCGTCGGTTGCAGCGAGCAGTGGTCGCCCGTCCACGAGCGCGGGTTGTCCTCGAAGACCGTCGTCGACAGGCCGCCCAGGGTGTCCTGCCAGGAGACGCGGTACCCGTCGCGGTTGGCGACGCGCAGGTCGGCGACCTTCTCCTCGTTGTAGTCCCCGTACATCTCGTCGCGGGTGTAGACCTTGTAGATCGGCTTGACGCCGGTCTTCTCGTCGACGGCGTTCTCGAGGCCTTCCTTGATCTCCGCGACGAGCTGATCGTACTCCTCGCCCGGCATGACGATGCCCTCTGGCTCACGCCCCACCTGGTTGATGTAGACGGCGCCGAGGCCCATCGCCCACGCCTTGGTCCTCGACCAGTCGATCCCGGAGAAGACGGTGACGCCGGTGACGTGGCGGTCGAAGAGCTGCTCGAGGTTTCGGGTCTGAGTCTCGCCCTTGAGCGCGAGGTAGCCGTTCTCGTAGAGCCATGTGTTGATGTTGACCTGGCGGCGGAACGACGCGAAGCCGTGGTCGGAGAGCACCATGAAGACGACGTCGTCCCCGGCGAGCTCCCGCGCGCGCCCGACGAGCTCGTCCATGCGGACGTACGCATCGCGCATCGCCTTCTCGTACTGGTCGGCGAGCTCGGGCTGGTGCAGCGGATGGCTCGGGTCGAGCTGGTGCCAGAACATGTGCCCCGCGCGATCCGTGAAGTAGTAGATCTGCACGTACATGTCGACCGAGGGCTCGCTGAGGCCGACCTCCATCACCTTCGCGAAACCGTCGACGGTGAAGTTCATGTCCTCGACGAACAGGTCGATACCGCCGTAGCCGACCACCGGGGTCCAGGTGTCGATCGCCCAGCCCTGGGTCTTGAACTCGCCCTGCTCCTTCGTGATCTCCTCCGCCCACTCCGGCGGCCACGAGACGTCGACCGGCGGACGGCACCCGGAGTGGAAGTTCAGCGGCGAGAAGTAGAGCTCGATCTCGGGTTCGAGCGCGAGCAGCTTGAAGCGGCCCATGCCGCGCAGCGGGCGCGCCTTGTCGATCAGCCAGTTCATCGGGAAGTCGACGGAGACCCAGTCGCTCCACTCGCCGACCTCGAGCGTGCCGCTCTGGCCGGAGAGCGACCACGTGACCGACTCGTCCGTGACCTCGAGGCCGATCTTCGCCTTCATCTGCTTCGGGTGGCCGGCTTCGACGAGCTCGGCGTCGAGCTCGCGCTCGCGCTCGCGGCGTTCGGCAGCCGAGAGCCCAGCTTCGGTCCAGGCCTCGCGCGCCTTCTCGGTCACGTAGACGTGGAACGGGTAGTTGTAGGGGCCGATCACCGCCGTCTCCATCTTGCCGCGGCGGCTCGGGAGCGGCGTCACCTCGATGCTGAACTCGTTCTGCTCGGCCGTGACGACGGGGTCCGAGGTGAAGAGCGTCGGCGTCCCGACCCGGCGCCGCATGTCCGGCACGCCGAGCCCGGAGATCATCTTCGAGCCGTGGGGCAGCTCCTCCGCCGGGAAGGTGACGGGCACGCGCACGACGCGCACGTTGAGCCCGCTCTCCGCGGCGTAGGTCCAGAACGGTTTGCCCTGGCGGTTGTTCGTCGCGGTGGGCAGCTCCTCCGGCAGGAGCTCGTCGATCGGCCCCATGAGCAGCAGTGCCGCGGCGACGAGCACGAGCGCCGCGACGCCGAGCGACCACCCGCTCCGCACCTTGCACAGCTTGAGCACGAGGAGCACGACGAGCGCGAGCACGAGGCCGAGCACACTGCCGAGCACGAGGCCGTTCCAGCGGCCGAGCAGCAGGGTCTTCTTGCCGGCCGTCGCGAGCGCGAGCTCGGGCGTGTAGCTGCCCGACTGCCGGTAGAGGAAGTCGAAGATCTCGGTTCGACCGGGGTTCATCCCCGTCGCGAAGGTCGACCAGGACACCGGGGTCTGGGGCGGGTTCGTCGGCAGGAGCGGGCTGTAGGTCCCCTCCTTCGCCAGGGCCTCGAGGTTGGGCAGCAGACCCTCGGCCATGTACTTGTCGATGAGCTCGGGGTCGGCTCCGTCGAATCCGAGGATGACGTACTTGGGCGAATCGTTCTTCGCATCGTCCGCACCGGCCACACCCGCGCCGAGCGCGAGGACGGCCAAGAGTGCGGTGAGAACGAGCAGTTTGAATCCCTGATGACGCGGCGTGTGCATGGAGTCTCCCTCGGGCCCTCTCCCGTGTGGACGCCGCTTCGAGCGGCGTCCGAGCGGAACCTTACTGCCCCTCGCCCCCAAGAACCACCGCCAGGGCGCTCGGTGGAACGGCGCCCTCGCGGAGGATGCGGGGCGGGCTGGTGCGCGGGTCGACGAGGGTCGAGGGTGCGCCACCCGCCGTGGGGCCGCCGTCGAGGACGGCGAGGCCCGGGCTCCCGGCGAGGCCCCGCGCCGCGTCGGACGCCTCCGTCGCCGGCGCCTCGCCACTCTTGTTCGCCGAGGTCGCGATCAGTGGGTGACCGAAACGGCGCGCGAGCGCCGCGGCGAGCGGGTGGCTGCTCACGCGCACGGCCACGCTCCCGTCCGCGCCCGCGACCCCGGGGGCCAGCTCGGGCGCGGCGGGCAGGATCAAGCTGAGCGGCCCGGGCCAGAAGGCCTCGGCGAGCTTCTCCGCGAGCGGCACCGTCTCCCAGCCCGGCGCGACGAGCTGGACCTGGCTCCGGTCGCCGGCCAGAAGAGGGAGCGCCTGCCCTTCCGGGCGCCCCTTCGCTCGGAGCAGCGCCGCGACGGCTTCCGGGTTTCTCGGATCGGCCGCGAGGCCGTAGAAGGTCTCGGTCGGGAACACGAGCACACCGCCCGCCCCGAGGCGGGTCGCCGCCGCATCCAATCCGCTCTCGCCGACGAGTCGTTCCATCGCCTCTCTCTCCATACCCGCGGGACATTCCCCGCTCACCGCTCCGGGCCCTGGCCAATCCGGGTTATAACACCCCCAAGGAGTCCGCGATGCCATTCCCCGAGGCGCTGAAGTCCACCCGTCACCCCCTCCCGCGCCAAGCGCGCGCCCTCGCGAAGGGCCCCGCCCTGCGCCGGGAGGAAGGTCTCTTCCTCATCGAGGGGGCCCGAGGCCTCGAAGAAGCGCTGACGGCGTCGGTGACACCGACGTGGGTGCTCGTCGCCGCCTCGAAGGTGGAGTCCGACGCGCTCGCCGCGCTCCTCGCCGCCATCAGCCGCCAGGGCACCCCGGTGCAGCCGGTGCAGGACGCGCTCCTCGAGAAGATCGCCCCCTCCGAGCATGGCCCCGGCCTGCTCGCCGCTTGCCACCTCCCCGCAGACGCGGACCGCGCCGAGCGCGTCCTCGACACCCAAAGCGCCGGCCTCCTCGTCGTCTGCTGCGGCATCCAGAACCCCGGCAACCTCGGCACCCTGCAAAGAAGCGCCGCCGCCTTCGGCGCGCGCGGCCTGATCGCCCTCGGCGGCGCCGACCCCTGGGGCCCCAAGGCCGTCCGCGCGAGCGCCGGCGCGATCCACCGCCTCCCCGTCGCCCGCTGCACGAACGCCCAGGAGCTCGGCGCAGCCCTCCACGCGCGCGGCCTCACCCGCGTCGCCGCCGTCGCTCGCGGAGGCCTCGAGCCGAGCGACGTCGACTGGAGCGCCCCGAGCGCCCTGCTGCTCGGCGCGGAGGTCGCGGGCCTCCCCGCAGAGCTCGCCGAAGGAGCGACGGAGGTCACGATCCCGATGGCCGACGCGGTCGAGTCGCTGTCGGTGCCGATCGCGGGCTCGATCTTGCTTGAGAGGGCGCGGGCGGGGCGCTGAGCTTCGGCTTCCTGCATCCGAGCACCGTTGCGAGCACGAGCGTCGAGAACGGCGCAGGGCCGTGCCTAGGCACTCACCTCACCTATGCTCCTTCCATCGATTAGACTCCCCTAGTGCAGATCAGGGCAGATCAGGGCAGGTCTGGTGGTTCGTCGTTTGCCGAACCTCACCCTTCGAGTTTCGGCCCCACACCCCACTTGCCGGACATACAAGGCTCCGCCCCCGGACCAGGTACGTAAACCCCGAGCCCGTGGCCGGGGTCTCAGAATCGAAGTAGGTCGTGTCGGTGAGATCCGAGTCCTCGGCGTTACGGCAGGTGCCCAAGTCGCCGACGCGGATGGACCCTAGATCGCCTCGCACGATGTCGTACTCATCCGAGAACTCGGCGGCGTCCCAGTGCAGATCCGCGATCGACCCAGCGGCGAAACCCAGACTCGCGATCTCTGATGGAGTGCCGGCTGCAGGATCGGCCGGGGCGCAGTCGTGCGAGTCCGGCTGCCCGTCTCCGTCGTAGTCGGCTCGACAAGCGTCGCCAACGCGGTCTCCAACCGAGTCGACCTGATCTGGGTTGAACACGAGCGGGCAGTTGTCCCGGAGCTGAGCGAAGCCATCGCCGTCGGCGTCGAAGGGGCTGACAAAGAAGACTGCCCTCTTCGAATCGGTACGGCTCGGGGAGAGGATCTCCAGGAAACCATCGCCGTTGATGTCGGCAAGGCCCGAGACGATGAGGTTACCGCTGATCCACGGGCCCGCGATCAGATTGTCGGCCACCTCGTCCAGCTCCATGACCGCCGGAAGGGCGTGTCTCCCGAGGATGACCGCGATCTCCCCGGACTCGTCGCGCCCGTTGGCCACTCCGTCCGCGTGAGGTGAGGCGCACGCGATATCGCTGGTGCCGTCGCGGTCGATGTCCCCGATCCGCATGTAGGCGCATGCGCTGTCCCCAGCATCCGCGCCGAAGAGGACGTAGTCGTGATCGTCTCTCAGATCGACGAACGAAGGAGTGCCGTGTGAGAGTGAGAACGCCCTTGCTTCGCCAGACTTCTGTCGCGCGTTGTCGGGTCCGGCGCCGTCCATCGCGCCGCACCAGATCTCGAGCTCGTGATCGGCGTCCAAGTCGCCGACGGCAATGCCATGGATCATTGACAACGTGTCGAGCGGATCTGCGCCGAGGAGCATCATGTCCGAGGACTGCTGTGCGAGGTCGATGAGCGCGGGCCAGGTCTGTCGGCCCCAGAACAGATGCACTTCTCCGGCAATTGGCCGGATCCAGCCGTCTCCGCCTGCGGTGGACGCCCCGGCGAGAAGATCCTCGATCCCGTCACCGTTGAGGTCCGCGGTGGTGATGTAGTCGCCAAGACCTCCCATTCCCTGAGGGTCTTCTCTGCCGTACACCCGGACGTCGACCTCATCCAGGAGGTCGACGGTGGCACCCCAGCTCGACCGGCCGAAGAGCACGTAGAAACGCCCCGCGGAATCCGTCTGGCCGCTGAGGCTCGCTCCTTGGTATGCGCTAAGGATGAGATCGTCGATGCCGTCACCGTTGATGTCAGCGGCCGCGGGAGCTTGGCCCACGCCATCGCCGGCCTCGCGCCCGTAGACGACCGTATTCTCGTCGGTGAGAAGGTCGATCGTACCAGGCAGCTCCGCCGCGCCGAAGACGATATGCACCTGACCCGCGCGGTCTCTCGCGCCGCCGGGCCCATCGGCATTGAAGGCGCCGATGAGCATGTCGTCGTATCCGTCGCCGTCGACGTCACCGCAGGCAACACCCGTACCCGCCCGGTCGAAGGCCCGAGCGCCGAGAATCCAGACATCGTGGTCCACGCCGAAACGAAGCTCTGCGTCCCAGGCCCCGCGCCTCCCGAACAGCACGAAAGCCTCTCCTGCGTTCCCGCGAGAATCTCCGGGACCATCGCCCTCGGTCGAGTCGAAGAGGACATCGAGCAGCCCGTCACCATTGAAGTCACAGACCGCGGCTCGAGCAGCGGTCCGGTCGGCCGGATTGTCGGCATCGATGCGCAGGACATCACCATCGTCACGGAGATCCACGACGCGCGGCTCCGCAACCACCGCGCTCAGTAGAGCGGTGGCCACACAGCCCGCGAGGAGTCCGATGCTCTGCCGACTTCTCATACTTGGCAGCGCCCGTTGACCATGGAACTCATTGAATAACGTTTCGGGGAGCCCCAGCTGTCACCGGCTGGCTCTTCGCACGCACCTGCAGCAGTCGACAGACACCCTCGTGGAGGAGCCGGGCAGCCGATCCCAGAATCGTGCCTCGGGTGAGTGAACCGGGCAGCGACCATAGGGTCCATCGAAACTGGGAAACACCCACCCCTCGCTTGCAAAGCAGCGGACAGAGTCACGCCTGCGCAGACTCCAAACGTGCCACGTGGCCAGACGCTCGCGGAGAGCTTGCCATCAGGACGGAAATCGCGATCCATGAGTCCCCCCCGAAGACGAGCCTTCTCCAACCTACGCTGAACGCCGTGCAGAAACCATCGCCGAGACGGCGGTGGTCTTCGATAGTGGCACCGAACGAGGTGGCTCCACTTCTGAAGCTCAGCCCGCAGATTCGGACTACGGCCCCTCCCCCCCGATCCTCTTCCAGTCTGAAACCGGACGGAGAGCGAGTTTGGTCGTCGATGTGCCGAGGGCTTCACTCATCGCGACACACGCCTCGTACTCGTCGGATCTGGATGCGTGCATCTCTGCATCGACATCCTGTGCTTTCAGCCGGATCCTGAAAGCGGCGAGATCCAACTCCAAGACTGGGCGATGCCAGCCCGCGACACTCACGCCGTANNCCGGACCCCCGCATCCTGTCCGACGAACTCGACTTCCACCTTGGTGAACCGCCAAGACCAGCGCCACGCTGGGACCAGGACGTCGCGTCGCAGCCATCCGGCTTTCCTCTCTCGCGCGGCCGACTCGTCCAGCTCCCAAGTCTCGAACGTGTACTCCACACCGCATGGCTGCTTGGCAGTCTCGAGGTCGAGGATCGCGTCTTGAAGCAGATCGACCGCCTTCGACCAATCACGTCTCATCGTTCCTGCGCCTCTCTGCGAAGGGCTCTCCAAGAACCCCACAAGGCAACAAGGGCCAGTCTAGAACAGGTCCAAGCCCCGCCGAATCCACTTCAGACGCGCCTCGAGTTCGCTGATCGCACCTTCGCGCCCGAGGATCTCGAGAGGAGTTTCTTCCTCCCGCATCTGCCGCAACTCCACCCTGTGTTCGGCGAGGACTTCCACGGTCTTCTCCTCCGCATCCTCGAGAAAGGCACGGGCCTGGGCTGGATCGACCAAGCCCAGGAAGAAGATCGGTGTCCGCAGCGGATCGTAGGTGTGGGCCGCATCTTCTGGTTCGACTGGCGCGGAGAGCCAACGGTTGAGCTCATCCCTTCCAGACGTAGTGATCCGGAAGTGTCTGCGGACTCGGGTGCCGAAGGCCTCTTCGGTGACCTTCGTCCATCCCCGCTCCTGCAATCGCTCGAGCAACGGGTAGATCGAACCCGCGCTATTGCTCCAGTAGCTCGAAAGGCTCGAGCCAAGTCGCTTGCGAACCTGGTACGCCGTACACGGCTGGTCCTGAGCAATGAAGCCGAGCACACAACGCTCGAGCACGGTTGCCTTGGATCTTGGAGCCATGGTCATCCTCTTGACGACAGTCGTCCAATGAGTACTATTAGTACTGTTTGACGTCAACTACGTTTCCACCGGGGAGGTCCAGTGCTCCTGCGTGTTCTGTTGGCCCTTTCGTTTTTCGCCCTCTCGGGGCCCGCGTTCTCAATGGCCACGTTCTCCATCGTTGCTCACGATCCGGTCACTGGTGAATGGGGTGTTGCCGTCGCATCGCGCGAGATCGCTGCAGGAGCCTCTGTTCCCTGGCTTGAAGCGGGTACCGGCGCCGTGGCCACCCAGGCCATGATCAACCCTGCCTTCGGCGTGGATGGGCTGGCCATGATGCGAAGCGGCTTCTCCGCGGAGCAGACGTTGGCGGCGCTTCTCGAGCGCGACGGCGAGGCCGCGTTGTCCCGGCAAATCGCCTTGATCGACTCTACGGGCAAGGTCGCAGTCTACTCCAGCGACAGACTCTCCGGATATGCAGGAGTCCGTAGCGGCGAGGGTTACAGCGTTCAGGGCAACTGCTTGGTCGGAGAGGAGGTCCTCATCGCAATGGAGAAGGCCTACCTCGAAACCGACGGCCCGCTCGCTCTGCGCCTGTTGGAAGCGATGCTGGCCGGTGATCGTGCCGGTGGCGACCGTCGAGGACGTCAGTCGGCAGCTCTTAGGGTGGTTCGCGAGAAGAGCGATATCCGTCGCGTGACCGACAATCTGATCGACCTGCGCATCGACAATCATCCAGAGGCCACGACCGAGCTCGCCGAGGCGTTCATGCACTGGGCGCACCAGATCATGGTCCACTTCTACTTGAGCTCCGACAGCCCCGCAGACCTTGCCCTAGGAGAGACGCTGCTCAACTGGATCGTCACCTACGAGAAGGCCAAACCGGAGCCTGATCCAACGAACCTGCATCGCATGGCCACCTACTTCATGTTCGGCGATCTCGTCCGGGAAACCGCTATCGCCTTGCGCCGCGACCATCTTGGCATCGACTGGCTGGGCGACGCGGACAGGCTCAACTCCTTCGCGTGGTGGTGCTACGAGCACGGTCTAGACCTGGAGGAGGCGGAGTCCCTGGCTCGCCGTGGCGTCGATCTGAGCCAGGGCAAGGAGCGCGCCAACATCATGGATACACTGGCGGAGATCATCAACGCCCGCGGACGACGCGATGAAGCGCGCGAGCTGATCGACGATGCGCTCGAGCTCGACCCCGACAGCGAACATCTCAAGAGGCAGAAGGTCCGGTTCGCGAAGAGCGAGGACTAGCCCGGGCTCCTCAACCTACGTCCGGTCCATCTCCCCCTGGAGCGCGTTGACGTGCGGCAGGAAGTCGAGAACCTGAGGTGTGCGCCACTGGGGAGCCGGTCATCTAACGGCTGGCTGTAGCCCCGCCCGGCCCGCTCGAGGCGGCCCCGACGCAGAATCGCGGAAACCCCGAGTCGTCCTGTAGTATTCCTGGGCGATTCAGCCAACCCGCCAACCGAGGAGCCTCCCAGCATGCGCCCCACCGATCCCCGGACACCTTTTCGAATCCTGACGCGCCGGCACGCGGCGCTGCTGCTCGTTCTCGCCGCCCTGGCCTTCGATGCGTCGTCCGCCTTGGCTTGCACGAACTTCCTGATCACGGCCGGCGCCTCCGCCGACGGCTCGACCATGATCACGTACACCGCCGACTCCCATACCTTCTACGGCGAGCTGTACTACTTCCCGGCGGGCAAACACGCGCCCGGCACGATGATCCCGATCTACGAGTGGGACACCGGCAAGTACCTCGGGGAGATCGCTCAGGCCCCCGTGACCTACGCGGTGGTCGGCAACATCAACGAGCACCAGGTCACGATCGGTGAGACGACCTTCGGGGGGCGAAAGCTGCGCGATCCGAAGGCGATCCTCGACTACGGCAGCCTGATGTACGTCACGCTGCAGCGGGCGCGCACTGCTCGCGAGGCCATCGAGATCATGACCTCGCTCGTTGAGGAGTACGGCTACTACAGCAAGGGCGAGACCTTCTCGATCGGCGACCCGAACGAGGTCTGGATCATGGACCTCATCGGCAAGGGTCCCGAGAACAAGGGCGCCGTGTGGGTGGCCCGGCGCGTGCCCGACGGCTTCATCACGGGTCATGCCAACGCGGCCCGCATCCGCCAGTTCCCGCTCGATGACCGCGAGGGGACGCTTTACGCCCCCGACGTGATCGAGTTCGCGCGTGAGCAGGGCTGGTACGAGGGCGCGGACGAGGACTTCAGTTTCGCCGACGTCTACGACCCCGACGCCTTCGGCACGCGACGCGCCTGCGAGGCCCGCGTGTGGTGCATGTACGAACGCGCCGCGCCCGGCGGCGAGCACGGCGAGGCCTGGATCCAGGGCAAGCCCGGCGCCGAGCCGGTGCCGCTCTGGATCCGCACCGAGCGCAAGCTCACCGTCACCGACGTCATGGGCTTCATGCGCGACCACTACGAGGGCACCGCGCTGGACATGACCACGGACATCGGCGCCGGCCCCTACCGCCTCCCCTATCGCTGGCGCCCGATGCGCTGGAAGCTCGACGGCAAGCGCTACTTCCACGAGCGCGCCGTCTCCACCCAGCAGACCGGCTTCTCGTTCATCAACCAGATGCGCGGCTGGCTCCCGAACCCGATCGGAGGTCTGAGCTGGTTCGGCGTCGACGACACCGCGACCACCGTCTGGTTCCCGGCCTACGCGGGCATCACCGAGATCCCGCATAGCTTCCGTGTCGGCACCGGCTCCTACCACGAGGTCGACTACGACGCCGCCTTCTGGTCCTTCAACCGTGTCGCCAACTACGCCTACTCGCGCTACTCCGACATGATGGTCGACATCACGCGCGTGCAGCAGGAGCTCGAGGGCCGCTTCCTGGCCGAGGTCAATGACATCGACGCTGCCGCGCTCGCCCTCCACGAACAGTCGCCACGCCTGGCGCGCGACTACCTCACCCGCTACTCCGGCGAGGCCGGCAACATGGTCGTCGACCGCTGGAACCGCCTCTTCGACGAGCTGCTCTACAAGTACCTCGACGGCAACGTGAAGGACGAGTTCGGCGTGCCGAAGCACGAGGGTTACCCCGAGGAATGGCTCCGCGCCCTCGTCGAGGCCACGGGCGATCGCTACGCCATGGTCGAGGTCGAAGCCGAAACCGCGCGGCGCGAGAAGAAGGAAAAGCAAGCCAAGCAAGAGGCCAAGGCGCTGGCCGAAGGCGTCGTGATGATCCTCGAGGGCCGCGGCCTGGCGATCGCCCCCGCCCAGCGCGAGGCGATCACGTCCGAAGAGGACCTCGAGCGGTTGCGTGGATGGCTCGTCGAGGCGACGGAAGCGTCGTCGGTGGCGGAGCTCCTCGGCGAATCGAAAGCTCGCTGACGGGAGACTGCCCGCCCGGGAACCGGGGAACTCAGCAGGATCAAAGGCGGGGCGACACGAATCGGACGTCGCTCCGCATTCCACACGACCTCACCGTCCTGCAACACCATCCTGCCCGCGCCGTCGTAGGTGATCCGCCCTCTCTCGAGGAACAACACGACCGACTCACCTTCCTCGGCCTTGCTGAGATCACAAGTCCAGCGCGACGCACAGTCGAAGGAGACCTGCTCCTTTTCGTCGCCGATCCAGACCTCGATCACGCGGGCGCGCGCAGTACACGCCTTCTCTCCCTCGGGAAGAAGCAGCGTATTGGTCTCTTCCACGAGAACGACACCCGCCCAGGTCGACCTCAAGGCGAGCTCCCCCAACGGCAAAGGCTGCATTCTTCCCAATGCGGTTGTCGCCATCGATGTGATCGCGAGCAGGAGTCCCCCGATCAAGAAAGACTTCAGTAGCCACGAGTACCGTCGCTGCCGCATACGACCTCCCCCAGCGCAGTTGTGCATCACATGCCGCCGCACGCCGCCCCCAGAGCATAGCGTTCCTACCCAGATCACTCCGGACGCGCCGACGAGCTGGCTACGCGAGTGCGACACCGAGCGCGAGCCCCATTCCGTAGAACAGGTGGTTGGCCAGACTCGAGATTGGAGCTCGGATCCCCTCAGGAGATCCGAGGCCGAAAACCCGGAAGCCCATCGACGGGTAGACCACGCACCAGGAGACCACGGTCGTCGCCAGGCCATAGAGAAGCGCAGAAAGCGGCGAGGGCAATGCATCGAATGCAACCACCCAGGCCAACAAGAAGGGCCCCGCCAGACCGATACCGATCGCGTGATGCGCGAGGTAGCCGAACAACACGTCGTGTTCGAGAGGTGCCATCTCGCGAGGATGCCCGTAGCGGAATCGGCCGCGCGTCCACCCTGCTGCCATTCTCCCGATCGCCCCGACATCGATCTTCGAGATCAGTCCCAAGCGAGACGCGAGGAAGTTCAGCGCGTCCATCATGAGAGTCCCGATCACCCCGGCGACGAGCACGGTCGTGATGAGACGCATCCTGACTCCTCGGCGAAAGCCCTCAGTTACCTCGAGCGCGACGTCTTAGTCACAATGCGAATCTTGCCACAGAAGGCACCGCCATCGATGCCACAGCGCCACGAAAGCCAGACCCCGGGCCAAGATCAA
>NPIG01000621.1_pt3 | contig 13091 bp, 8 predicted proteins | sample 8637441 | NCBI WGS metagenome assembly NPIG01 (sample SAMN07420675, study PRJNA396082) | bioreactor metagenome | isolation source: sample BR6 brine-fed electro-methanogenic bioreactor BR | place: Japan: Kochi | collected 2016-06-14 | reverse complement strand
GCAAAGCCGCAAGGTGAAATATGCTACGACAAAGTGATTTCGGTCCCCGACGTGTCGAAGGATATTTCACAAGCTGTTTTCAGGCAATCTTCGGGTTGCGTGGCCTATCTCCGTATGCTGACATGCTTTTCCTGTATTGCCGTTGCCAGCTTGTGAAATACCCAAGGTAGCAGATATAGCAGGACAGGCTATCCGTTTGCCAATGCCGCGTAGGTGTCCGGCTGCATCCGCGCACAGAACCCCGCCATGCGCTCCTGGAACGCCGCGACTTCCCGTGCGACTGCGGCGGGCATCTCCCCGGCCGGTGCGGCGGCAAGCAGGGGGGCCGTGTCGGCCCGCACTTTTTCAAAGAGCGCACCACCGAAACGCGCGTCAAAGGGCCGCACACTCTCCAGCAACCCCTGCTGGGCCGTTCGCAGCGCGGAATCGGACAGCCACCCCTGTGTAACGGCGTAGGCCAGGTTGTGGATGCATTGATGGATAGGGAAGAGGAAATCGACATAGGCGGCGGTATGCTGCCCCGCGGCCATGTCCCCGGCCAGGATGTCCATTCCGGTGTCCATCAGGGAGGGCAGTTCCCCGGCGAGCACCTCGAGGCTGAGCAGCATGCCGTGGCGGCGCCGGTGCTCGAACGCCCACCCCCAATGCGCGCGCAAGACCGAGGCCGGGGTGTCGCGACGCATGTGACAGGCGCGCGCGTGCGGCGTCGCGGTGAAGGTATGCCCCGCCGCTTCCAGTCGTTCGCAGAGTTCCACATCCTCGGAATTCGTCCGGAAGCGCGTGTCATACCCGCCCGCATCGAGCACGGCATCGCGGCGGAACACGGTGTTCGACCCGAAGAGAAAGCGCGGCGGGTGCAGCCTCGCGAGACCGGGGTCCTGCGGCAGGTGCAGGCACCGCCAGAGGTCAGCCGGCGTTTCCCGGTACAGTTCGACAAGCCGCCCGCCGATGCCGGCCACGGCGGGCACGCTGTTCTCCCACTCCATCATGATGTATTTCATATACCCCGGCTCGGGGAAAGCATCCGCGTCGCAAGCCGCCACAAGCGGGGACTCCGCACAGGTGAACGCCGTGTTGCGCGCAGCCGCGAGGCCCCGGTTCTCCGAATGCACGGCCATTTCCAGGGGATACCCCGCCGCGATTTCCATCGATGCGTCCGTGGAGCCGTCGTCAACCACCACCACGGCGTCGAGCGGGTAGCACTGCGCCAGCACGCCCTCGATAGCGCGCGCCATGTAGGCTTCCGCGTTGAACACGGGAACATAGAAGGTAACGGGCACGAACCTGGGCAGGACATCGAGATACAGCGGAAACGGCGCCGTCTCCGGCGCTTCCGCCCCCTCGGCCAGGGCGGTCATGTCCCGCTGGTCGGGCGCCAGTCCCAGGGAGACGAACGCAAGTTCGCGGGCCGGTTCGGGAGCCCCCTTGCGCGCCAACCAGCGCGCCAGCAGATTGATGACCGCGACACCGCCGTCGCCCAGGGCCAGGCCGCGTTCCATCACGTTCCAGGCGGTCTCCAGCGCATTCACACGAAGCAATGCCTTGACGAGGGTGTAGCGCACCCACGGGTCCGGTGAACCGCCGAGGACCTCCGCCAGCGGTTCAGGCGGCGCGCCGAGCAACAACCGGCACAGGCACTGTTCGTGGGCGGACAATTCCGGCTCGAGCGCCCGCAATGCGTCAGTGTCGCGGGACACGGCGCAGAAATGGAGCAGGTCCGCATAGACGCCTGTTTCGCGCGCTCCCGAAGTGAGCGTCTCTCGCTGGTATGCGCGGAGGTCCGCGGTCACTCTGCGACTTGCGGATTCAGGAGGGCCTGGATTTCGGGCGTGTCCACATTTTCCTTCGTCACCACGGCCACGCCGGTGTCGATGCGTTTTTCGACCGGCTCGCCGCGCAGTGCGCGCACCGCCGACTGGACCCCGAGATAGCCCATCTTGAACGGGTTCTGCACAATCAACGCCTGGATGGTGCCGTCGCGAAGCGCCATGACCTCCTCCTCGGAGGCGTCAAAGCCGACCAGCTTCACTTCGCCGGTCTTGCCGGCCGCCTTGATGGCCTGGGCGGCGCCGACAGCGCCCGGCTCGCTGGCGGCGAATATGCCGTCCAGGTCCTGGTGGGAGGTCAGCATGTCCTGGGTGACGTCCATGCCCTTGGCCACATCGCTCTGGCTGTACAGGGTAGCCACGAGTTCGATATCCGGGTAGGCTTTGAGCCCTTCTTTGAAGCCTTCTTCGCGCCATTCCGACGTGGCAGCGCCCGGCACAAACGGAATCAGCCCGACCTTGCCCCGCTTGCCTATGAGTTCCGCCAGCTTGTCCGCGGCGGTGCGGGCGCCCGCCACGTTGTCCGTGGCCACCAGTGACACGGGCAGGTCCGAATTGACACCCGAGTCGATGGTAATGACCGGCACGCGCGCGCGCTGCGCTTCCTCGATGACCGGGATCAGCGCATTGGTGTCGCAAGCGGCAAGCACAATGGCATCGACGCCGCGATTGAGCATGTCGCGCACGATGTCGATCTGTTTGGCGACTTCCGTTTCCTTGGCGGGCCCCTGCCAGATAACCTTCACGCCTTCTTCCGCAGCGGCCGCCTCGGCGCCCGCGCGGACCGTGAGCCAGAACTGGTGCACAAGCCCTTTCGGGATGACCGCGATTTCTATTTCGTCCGGCGCCCCGGGCACATCGACATCCCCGCCGGGTTGCCCGCCACAGCCTGCCAGTGTCAGTATGGCGCATGCCAGAATAATCAGCGTCTGCTTCATCGTCGTTTCTCCTTCCGGTATCGGCGGCCAAGCACGTCAGTGTTGCACGTAGTAGCGTTCCCGCGAGTCAATCATCTCGATGCCGATGCCGTGACTCTCCACAGCGATCAGCCGTGCGCGGGTGCCGGGGATGATCTCTCCAACATAGACCTTGTTGAGATTGATTATGGCGAGCCCGTTGGGGCGGTCTTCACTCGCCTCCCGCAGGACGTTCAAACGAAGATTCTGAAGGCCGTACTGCGCACGCTCGGAGCCACGGAGCAGCGGGAGCGTGCGAATGTCCACCTGGTCATCGGCGGGGGAGCCTATGGCTGGATTCATGCTTGTGGTCGAAGTGTACCGGGGACTCATGGAGCGCGCTTTCGCCGCGTTTCCATAGCCCGCCGGAGGCGCGGACGCGACGGCGGGCTCAGCAGGCGGCTCCGGCGCAGCAACCGAGGTGGTACTGGTCGAAGCGGCCGTGGTTGAACTGCTTGTCGTGGCGACGCTCGTCGATGGCACCGTAGACGCCATGGTCGTCGATGGTGGCGGAGGAGCAACACTCGTCGTCGGCAAGGTGGACGCCACAGTCGATGGTGGCGGAGCAACACTCGTCGTCGGTAGGGTGGACGCCACAGTCGACGGCGGAGGCGCAACACTTGTCGTCGGCAAGGTGGACGCCACTGTCGACGGCGGAGGCGGCACCGGCTGTACCGGCTGTACCGGTTGTTCCACAACCGCCTGGGCAGGCTGGGTGGTCGTGGGCGGCGGGGCAACGGACGTGCTCGCCAAGCTTGTCGAGGAACTCGTAGTGGGCAGTGAGGTGGAGGAAGGCCTTGCAGGCGGCTCCGGCACGGTTGCCGCCGGCGAAGCGGCGGGGACGGGGGCGGAAGGCACCGGCCCGGGCGGGGGCGCCACAGCGGCAAGGCTCGTTTCGCCCTTGGGCACGCTGGACCGAACCACAGCCACGGACGCCGCTACCGCAACCACGACCAATATCACCGCGAACGCGCCCCCGGCCACGATAATCACCCACGGGTTGATGTGAATGCCTTCCCCGCCCGAGCGGCCGAGCAGGTCGGCGCTCGCGCTTTCCTCGTGAAAGTCCTCCTGAGGCGCCTCTGTCTGGCGGGCCGCTTTTTCGGCCTCCAGCTTTTTCAGGGCATCCAGAATGCTACTCATCAACCATGCTCCACTAAGGTCTCCGGCGCGGGGCGCCCCCGGGACAAAGACTATTCCGTGTGCGGCAGCAGGGGCGCGGTCACTGCCGGTGGCGTGCTCTGCTTCAATTCTGTCGCATCAAGCGGGGCAAGCTCGCCGTCGCCCGAAGGTTCAGGAAGCTCCTGCACCACTACGAGGCTCTCCGTGTCGTTCACCGGCTCCGGCGCTGGTTGCGCCGCCGGTTCCGGTTGCGTTTCGGCTTCGACCGCCGGAAGCAGACTGGTCTCCGGCGAGCCCGCCGCATCACCCGGCGCGAACACCTCGGTACTCTCTTCACCCGCGGCCTGTTCCGCGGGCGCGGCTTCTTCGGCTTCCTGTGCGTCCACGGTCCTCACACCCGGCGCGGACTCCGCGGCGGCCACCGGAGGCCCGGCCGCGGCTGTCACCTGCCCGGGCGCAACTTCTTCCGGTTTTCGTTCGTCGGGGGATGCCGCGGCCGCCAGTTCCGTTTCGCGCGGCTGCAGTAGCGGATTCGCCTGCTCACCGAGCCAGCCGCTCAAGACCATGCGCACCTGCCGTCCGGCGATGCCATCCACCAGCATGCCCGTCTCCGCCTGAATGCGGGCCACGGCCCGGGCCGTATCGACACCGTAGGTGTCTCCGGTATCGTTGGGCCTGAGCCGTCCCAGGGCGCGCAGCACGTCCTTGAGTTCGGCCACCTTCTGCCCGGTGCGCCCCTGCAGCAGGTCGGGCGCCTTCGGCTCGGCATCGCGCCAGGGCACCACCGCCTGCCAGGCGTAATGCTCACTGAATTCCGAGCGCGCCACCGCATGGGTCTCTCCGTGCCGCGCGGAAAGGGTGAACCGGGCCCCATCCACACGGAGCAGCGCCAGCCAGAACATCTCCTGCCCATGGCGCATCCGCACGAAAGCGGGGCGGTTGATGGCAAGCAACTGGTCAATGGCCGGTTCGATGGCCTCGTAGTCAAGTCCGTTTCCATCGAGAAAATCGCCGATGGCGTCCACTTCGTCGCTGTCCGGATAATCGCTTACGCTAGCCAGGTTCCACACGCGAAGCAGAGCCGATGCGGCGGCGTTGCGCGCGACCCCTGGATTGAGTTCAGCCAGAAGTGCCGTCAGCCGGGGCGCCTCCGGTTCCTCCACGGCGGGGGAGGCTTCGGGGGCGCTCAGCCGCTGCAACACGCGCCGGGCCACCGGAGACTCGACCAGCACCTCGGCAGCCTCCCTGGCGGCGCCGGGCACGGGAGCGACATCAGCGGTGGCACTGGCCGTGTTCTCTTCGCCGGGCAGCTCGCGCGCGGACATGTCGTCGCTGGTCAGCAGCGTGTTGAACACACCAAGCTGGTGGGCGAACTGCTGCATGGGCCGCGCCAGGTAATAGACAAGCGCCACCGCAAGCAGCACCGCCACGACAAACGAGGGGCTGGGCATCCACTGCCTTCCTTCGCGGCGCGCGCGTTTGCGGCGGGCGATCTTCTCGCCGCGAATTTCGCGGGCCGCCCGTTTCACGATGGCCTTGGTGATGGTGTGCGCTTCCCTGGTGTAACCGATGAGCAGCGCCCGGTCGCAGATGGCGTTGATAACACGCGGCGTGCCGCCGGAATATTTGTAGACCGCGTGGATGGCGGGTTTGGCGAAGCGCACCTTGCGGCGCCCGCCGGCCACATGCAACCGGTACGCGATGTATTGCAGCGTTTCTTTCTCATTGAGCGGGCGCAGGTGGTAGCGGGCGGTAATGCGCTGATTCAACTGGCGCAATTCGCGCAATTCAAGACGTTCGACCAGTTCCGGCTGGCCGATGAGAATAATCTGCAGCAGCTTCTCGGTCTCAGTTTCCAGGTTCGACAGAAGCCGAATCTGTTCGAGCACGGGCGGGGTGAGATTCTGCGCTTCGTCAATCACGAGCACGCAGCGCTTGCCCTGGGCCGCCGCCTCGAGCAGGTACTGGTTCAGCACGTCCGTCAGTTCGAGGACGGTCGCGGCGCTTGTCTCAACGCCGAACTCCGAGTTAATGCGTTTGAGCAGTTCGACCGGATTGAGCGAGGGGTTGAAAACGAATGCGAGCTCGGTATCTTCGTCAAGCTGGTTAAGCAGGTTGCGGCAGATGGTGGTCTTGCCCGTGCCGATCTCGCCGGTGACCATGACAAAACCGCTTCGGTTCTTGATGCCGAAGAGCAGATGCGCGAAAGCCTCTTTGTGCTTCTCGCTCAGGTACAGGTATTTCGGGTCTGGCGTCAGGTTGAACGGTTTTTCGTTCAGCCCGTAAAAAGCCTCATACATTGACTCGACTCCATCTACGCGGGCGTAGCGGAAGTACATCGCGCGGTTGTGCCAAAAGGAACCCGCCTCCAGCGCGCCTCGCCCTCGGCGCGGCCGCGGGACCGCACCCGCCTACCGCAGCCATTGCATGGGCGCGTCATCCCGCGTAACCGATTCAGTAGACTACCACTTACCGGCTTCGGAATCAATGCGGCCGCTCGCGTTTCAGGCAGATTTCTAAGTTTTCTCTCTTGACCGTACGCCCGTTACGGCCTCGCCGCAGGGTGGCGCCGGGCACCGGAACCCCAAGGCCGTTACGGAGACCGTTCGTCCGTAGCGCAGCAGAAGTCCACATCGCTGAGGCCCAGGAATACCAGGGTCACGTGGGGTATCCGCATCCCCGCGTCCAGCAACTGTCTCACCAGCGGGCGCAGCGCCACGGGGTCGCGGTCCTGGAGCAGCCGCCCGAGTGCCGGCTCAAGCGCGATGCCGGGAACGGGCCGGGAACGCTCCAAGGTGGTGAAGGCCTCTGCGGTGCGCTCGAAGTCGCCCAATTCCAGCGCAGCGAAGCCGAGCGCCGCCAATGCCGCCTGGTTGTGGGGGTCGATGGCAAGCGCGGACCCTGCGAGGGCGCGGGCGAACCGGGGCGCACACTCCTCATGGGCCATGAGCGCCCATTCCGCGCGCTGCTGCGCGGTTTGCGGGGGCGGGGCCTGCAGGTCAAAAAGCCTGGGCAACGCGCGAAGCGCCTCGGCACGCACGGCTCTTTCACTTCCCGCAAGCCCGAGGCGGTTGAACATGACCGCATAGTCCACCTCCGCGGCCGTTGGCATGCGGAACGCCGGCTCGGGCTGGAAGTCATCGGTTCGGGACAGGCGGTACAGGAGCAGCCCCTCTCCCGCCGGGTACGCGAGACGTTTGCAGGCGAGCCCGCCGGTCCGGAACCCCTCCATGAGTTCCCGCATATGCAACGGCTGATAGCTGCGCTGGATAACCGTCCATACTCTGGCGTCGGGCCGCTGCCCGAGCACGCAGAACGCCTTCTCAAGCACGGCCAGCGGCGTGTGCGCGGGGTAAACCGGGGGGTGCACGGCCTCCAGGTGCCACTCCAGAATCTGCTTGTCGGGAAAGGCCAGGCCCGGTGTCTTGCAGACCAGCACGATGTCCTCGTCGCTGCTGCACTCCCCTATCTGCTTCGCCACTGCGCGCCAGGAGGTGCGCGCATCCACCGGCGCCACCAGCGACACCTGGTAGGCGTAGGCGAGCAAGACCAATACCGCGAACCCGCCCCGCACCACGCGCCAGGGAACGCGGCACAGCAAAGCGCCCATCAACAGGTGCAACACGGGAAGAATGTAGAGGACGTAGCGGGGGAACATGCAGGGCCGCCAGGCGTGCGAAAGCAAGGCAAGCGAAAGCACGGGCAGCAACCACGTGAGCGAAAGCAACACGACGGGCCGCCATCGCGCGGTGGCCTGGTGTTTCGCGTTGCGCACACCCGTGGCGATGCCCCAGGCCCCACCCGCGCCCGCCGCAAGCCACAGCAACACGTTGAACAACGGCTGCACCCCGAAGAACATGTCTTCCTGCGCGTTGAGGAAACGCCAGGAGCCCGGGCCGGGCCGCAACTCGACGTTGGCGCGCACAATATCGCCACCGAGCAGAACCTTGAAAAAGTCGGCCACACCGGGCGGCCTGTAGAGCAGGTATGCGTCGAAGGGCATCTCGGGCATGCGCACCAGCCACCACGCCCATGGAGCGGCCAGAACCGCCTGTGCGAGAAGCCAGAGCACGAGCGCGCGCCGGCGCACCGCCAGAAACGCGTAAACGGCCTCGGGCAGCAACACAAGCGCAAAGAACGGATGGGTGCCCGCAAGCGCGGTGTGTGCGGCGGCATTGAGCAACCACCAGGACCAATGGTGGCCGCGGGCCGCGCGCACCAGGGCGTAGAGCGCGATGACGGCAAGGAAAAGGGCCAACGCATAGGGCCGTATCGCCTGGTGATGAAAAACGAGCGCGGGCGAAAGCGCGTAGAAGAGGCAGCCGAACAAGGCGCCCCCACGGCCTATGGCCACGCGGCCCAGCGCATAGAGTACGGGGATGGTCAGCACCCCAAACAGCACAGACAGGAGGCGGATGCGCCACGGGTCCACCCTNNCACGGCCTTCGCCCAGAAGTATTCGACGACGAAGTACAGCGGGGTGTGCTCCGGGTTGTCCGCGCGCACTCCGGCCAGGTAGCTGGAGAAATCCGGCGCATCGAGATGGATGAAACTGTTGTAGTCGTCGAACCAGAGCGACTGGCCTTCAAGATTACAAACCCGCAGAAAGAGCGCCAGCGCCATGAGCGTCAGCAGCGCCATCGGGACGCCGAGTACGCGCGGGAACCACCGTCCCTCTGCCCTTTGGCGCAGCATTATGTCGCGCCCTCTTCCCGCGGCGGAAGAATGCGGTCCAAACCTGGCGGAACCTGTGCGCCGGAAGCTTGGAGCCGGGCACGCTCCCGGTAGGCCGTTTCAAAGTCGCCCCCGACCAGCGCGCGAATCAGTGCACCGTACGCGGCTTCGAGTTGCGGGTCGCGCGAAAAGGCCTGTTCGGCCGCCGCCAGCGCGCCGGCCTTGTCTCCCTCGATAAGCCGCACAAAGGAAAGCAATCCCCAGGGGTAGCCCAGGTCCGGAGCCAGTTCCGTGTGGCGTTGCAGGGGGGCGGCCGCTTCGGCATAGCGTTCCAGGCGGAACAGCCACAACCCCAGTTCGAGATGGCCATAGGCGTATTGGGGCGCAACCTCGGTGGCCTCGCGGAGCGATTCCAGTGCGGGCGCGTATTGCCCCTCTCCCAGCAGCGAATGCGCTCGCCGCACCAGCTTGACGGCCTCCAGGGTGGATTCCAGGTCGCCTTCGCCGCGCATTGCCGCGACCAGCGGGTTCAGCATCATGGCGTTGTCGGAACTCGCACCGGCGGCCCTGGCCAATGCCTCGGCGGCGGTCTCGCGACGGCCGAGTTCCGCCGAGACCACGCCGAGTTCGATTTCCGCCGCGGTGAGGCCCGGGTCGCTGGCCACGGCGCGCGCAAAGGCGTCCGCGGCTTCTTCGAGCCGTCCGTCGGTGTAGAGGCCGTAGCCCTCGACCAACGCGGACACCGCCGCAGTGGCTCCCGCGGCGTCTTCGCCCTGTTTCAGCGCCGCTAGCATGTTTTCGAAGACGTTCGCGTCCGCCGGGGAGGCTTCGAGCAGCGCCTCGATAACGCGCGCGGCGCATTCCATGTCGCCTCCGTTGGCCAGCGTGGCGGCAATATCCTCGCAGGGTGCAAGCGCATGCGCGGCGTCATCGGCCAACAGTGCGCGAAAAGCCTCCAGAGCACTTTCACATCGGCCCAGACGCGCGTAGACCCGGCCCAACTCCGCGCGCGCCTGGGCGTACGCAGGCGCATCCACAAGGGCCTGCCTGAACGCTTCCACGGCGGCTTCGAGCTGGTTGTCCTCCGCCAGCGCATAGCCGCGCAGCATGGCGCGGACCGCTTCGAGCGCAGTTTCCATGCCGGCGCCCTCTTCGAGCGCGTCCAGGAGCGGTGCATAAACCGGTGCGTCGGAAGGAGCGGCTTGCGCATAGGTGCGCAAGACCGCGAGCGCGCAATCCGGTTTGTCCGCTTGTATCAGCGCATCGGCGAAACGCCCGGCCGGTTCCATGGCGAGCGCGGGGTCGGTGCCGAGCATGGATTCCAGTGCACGCTGCGTTCCGTCGCAATCCCCCCGTTCCGCCAGCGCCGCCCCGAGGGCGGCCTGCGCGGCCACGTAGTCCGGGTCATGCGCCACCGCTTCCTCGAACGCCGCAACGGCCGCGGCGGGCGCCTTCGCCTCCTTCGATGCGTAGCCGCGCAACAGCGCGTCAAGCGCGTCCCGTTCCCGCTTCCACGTCCCGCCGCGTTCCAGAGCTTCGAGTAGTGGCGCGAAGGTGCGGCGCTCGGAGGGAATGGCCTTCAACAAAAACGTGATAAGCGACTCGGCACAGTCCGGGTTGTCCTGGTCGAGGAATTCAATGGCCATGGCGCCGCACGGCGCCGCCGCCGCTTTCGGGTCAAGTTTGATAAGGTCGTTGAGCGCCGCCATGGCCTCGTGGCACACGCCTTGGTCCGCCATGACACGCCCGAGTTCCACGTGCGCCGCCACGTAGTCCGGGACCATTTCCGTGACCTTGCGGAACGTGTCCACCGCAACGTCCGGCATGCCCCGGTCTTCTTGCTGCAATCCGGAGAGCACGCCCGCCACGGCCCCCATCGCATCCTCGATACGGCCCTTTCCCTCGAGCGCTTTGCGCAAAGGAACGAAAAGTCGCGCCGACTCCGGAACGGCCTCGGTTATCATGTCGAGAAACCGCGCCAGCTTCTCCCTGCCGCCCGCATAATAGAAAGGGCCCGCCAGCCTGGCTCCCTCGACGAGCGCGTATTCGGGATTCAGCTTCAGCGACTTCGCGAAGTACTCCGTCGCCGACTCGATTTTGGCAAGATAGGAAGCCGTAATGGCGGCCTGCAGGTGTGCGTGCGCCGAGGTGGGCAGCAACTCCGCGGCGCGGCTGAACCACGCGTACGCATAGTCCATGTGAAGATTCTGGAAGAAGCCGAACCCGTTCTCTTCTGCGCGCAGCCCTGCAATGGCGTTCTCCAGCCCATCGCCGTCTTCCAAGGCTTCGAGCAGCGGGCCATACCTGACCTTTGCCGAGGGAATCCGTTGCACAAAGTCCTCAAGCAAGGTTCGTGCGCACCCGGTGCGCCCATGTTCCGCAAGCGACAGGACCGGGTCACCGTAGTCCTCCGCCCACGCCCAGTCCAGGGACCAGTCAAGGCGGAGCGGACCCGGCCGGGTCAAACGGTAGACCAACACGTGCTTGATACCCCCGAATTCCTCGAGGGAATACTCAAGCCCCGCCTTCTCCGCTTCCTCTTCAAACAGGGCGTCGCCGCCGGCGTCGAAGTAGCGGTGCGGTATCACTCCCCACACCACGGTTTCGGGCGCGCCGCAGTGTTCGAGATACCACGCGGCGATGTTGCCCACATGGTCCACGCCGGCCACGGGTACCGGCGGTGGCTCTTCGAAGTTGTAAAGGAACACGTCGCGCCAGGTCGTTTCTTTCACCAGCACCACGTCGTCCCCATCGGCGTTCTCGGCGATGTATGCCCCGGCGGATTTCCAGTCGGTGCGCTGCGGGCCGGGATGGAGCAGCCCGTTCTGGTAGAGCAGCAATCCCGCCAGCAGCAGCATGGCGGCCACGCGTCCCGGCGTTCCCCGAAGCACCGCCACGCCACCGCCCGCCAGCAGGTAGAACGCGAGTGAACTGTGCACGGTGTAGCGCGGGAACATGCACGGCCGGTAGACCAGCGAGGTGATGTAGAGCAGGACCGCCGGGAGCAGCATCCAGCACACCAGGAAAACGGAAGGGAGGACCCGGTTCGCGAGTTCTTCTTCGAGGTCCTGCCGGTTGCTCAAATAGAATGCGCGGCAGAAGAACCACAACATGAGCCCCGCCAGCGCCGCCACCAGCAGCAGGCCGGCCCCTGTCTCCCAGCCCCGCAGCATTTCCGCGGCGGGTCCGGGCAGGAAAGCGAAGGGGGTCTCGCTCGCGCGGAGTTGGTAGGTGGCGTGCACCATGTCGTCGGCAAAGATATCGGCAAAGACCTCGACGGGTGTCGGCGCCGCCAGCCAGTCCTCGGTCGTGCCCGGCGCCCAGAAACTCACCGTGCTGATGTACAGCGCCAGCGGCAAGGCCAACACCGCGTGCAGCCCCACCCACGCCGCCACGCGCCCGCGCCTGCGCCGGTCCGCCAGCAGCAGGCTCGCGCCTTCGGCCACGGGCAGCAGAATGGCGAAGGGATGGGTCCACAACAACACGAAATTCACGAACCCGTGGAACACCCACCAGCGTTTTCCCGTCCCGCGCCGCACCAGGACAAAGGTCCACGCGGAGAGAATCGCCAGCAGCGTAAACAGCACGTACATGCGGATGCCCTGCGCGTGGTGCACGTGAATCGGCGACAGGGCCATGCACAGCGCCGCCGTGAGTCCCGCCCACGGCCCGAACAGCGCCTTGCCGAGCTTGTACAGCAACGGAATCGAGACCACCCCGAGAATAACTGAAAAGATGCGCAGCCCGTACACGGAGCCCCAGACAAAGTGGTGCCAGAGGTACTCGAGCGTGTAGTAAAGGGGCATGGTGGCGGGGTCGAGGCTGCGATTCTGCACCCAGAAGTCGAAGAGCGAATCGGCGGGCGCGCGAATGACCATCTGGTTCCAGCGTTTGTAATGGGGCGATTGCCGCCATTCCTCAGGCGCTTCGAGGTGCATGACGCTGGTGAATTCGTCCCACCAGATGGATTCTTTGTGCAGGTCGTAGACGCGCACAAACAGCCCCGTGCCCAGGATGAGCAAGAGTGCCACCGCTGTCGGCCAATGCCTTGCCGGGACTTCTGTCGGGGTTGCTGGGGAGGCCACCGGGATACTCCATACGGGCTGGGCGTCGCGTTCAACGCCACGCCGTCTTGATCCGGATCATGGCATTTGAAATAATGCCGATGCAAGGCGCGGAGACGCGCGGAATCTGCGTTAGTTTTTGGTACACATTGAGATACGCGTTGCGGTTCCACGGCGTGTCCAGCCGGAGAACACTGAATTTTGGCAAAGAGCCTCGGTCTTACAGTGCTGTCGTTGGTGGTTGTGTTTCTGGTTACCCTTGGGGCCGACCGCTTCATCGGGTTTGTGGCGCCGCCGCCCCCGTTGCCCGGCGCAATGGAACTGATCTTCCCGCCGCGCGCGGAGCAGACATTCACTTCCGTCGATTTTACCTACACGGCGCATATCAACAACCTGGGCTTGCGCGACCGCGACTTGCCGCGGGAGCGGGGAGACGCCTTCCGCATTGC
>NPIG01001336.1_pt1 | contig 13114 bp, 11 predicted proteins | sample 8637441 | NCBI WGS metagenome assembly NPIG01 (sample SAMN07420675, study PRJNA396082) | bioreactor metagenome | isolation source: sample BR6 brine-fed electro-methanogenic bioreactor BR | place: Japan: Kochi | collected 2016-06-14 | reverse complement strand
CGGCTTCGACCGCCCCAACATCCGCCTTTCCGTGGAACCCCGCACCGACTGGAAACGCCAGCTTCTCGATTTCGTCCGCGTCCGGCCCGGCGAGGCCGGCATCGTCTACTGCCTGTCGCGCCGCAAGACCGAGGAGGCCGCCGACCTGCTGGTCCGCAACGGCATCCGCGCCCTGCCCTATCACGCCGGCATGGAAAGCGACGCGCGCGCCGCCAACCAGGACGTCTTCATGACCGATCCCGGCGTCGTCATGGTCGCCACCATCGCCTTCGGCATGGGCATCGACAAGCCCGACGTGCGCTACGTCTTCCACGCCAACCTGCCCGGCAACATGGAGGCCTACTACCAGGAACTGGGCCGCGCCGGACGCGACGGCGAACCGGCCGAGGCCTTCATGCTCTACGGCCTCGACGACATCCGCCAGCGCCGCATCTTCATCGAGGAGGATGCCGGCGACGCCGACCACAAGCGGCGCGAACACAAACGCCTCGACGCCCTGATCGCCTACTGCGAGACGCCACGGTGCCGCCGCCAGGCCCTGCTGTCCTATTTCGGCGAGGAAACCGAACCCTGCGGCAACTGCGACATCTGCCTCGACCCGCCCGCGGTCGAGGACGCCACCGGACTGGCCCGCGCTGCCCTCGAGGCCATCGAGCAGACTGGCGAGCGCTTCGGCGCCGCCCATATCGTCGATGTCCTGCGCGGCGCCGACACCGACCGGATCCGCGGCTTCGGGCATGACCGCCTCGCCGTTCACGGCGTCGGCAGCGGCGAGGACAAGCTGACCTGGCGCACCCTGCTCCGCCAGCTCGTCGCCGCCAACTACCTGCGCCTCGACATCACCGGCCACGGCGGCCTCAGCCTGACCGGGGAAGGCTGCACGCTGCTCGGCGGCGCCGGCGAATTCCACTTCCGCCGCGAGACCGGCCGCAAAAAGCCCGAACCACGCCGCAAGCTGCCGGCCGGCATGGACGGCGCCGACCTTTCGCAGGCCGACGCCGATCTGTTCACCGCCCTCAAGAAACTGCGCCTCGAATTCGCCCGCCAGCGCGGCGTCCCCGCCTACGCCATCTTCCGCGACCGTTCGCTGGCCGAAATGGCCGCCAACAAGCCGTCCAACGAGGAAGAATTCGCCGAAATCTACGGCGTCGGCCAATCCAAGCTGAAGAAGTTCGCCCGCCCCTTCCTGGAGCTGATCTCGGAATACACGTGAGGAATTGCGGGGACACCATACTCAATTCGTGAATTAAGTAAGGTGTCCCCCGGTATCCCTATCGATTCCTTTTCGCCGCCCTGCGCCATCGCCGGACCGCTTCGCTGAACGGCGCGTAGAGAGGCTCGAATTCATCGATGCGCGCCTCGGGGAACCGGCGCGGCGCGGTCGAGCACAAGATCAGCACGCTGTGCAGCCCCTTGCCCTGGAAGAACGGTTTGGCGAAATAGGATCGTACGCCGGTGGGTATGAACAGGGCCCAATCGATCGCCTTGATGCTGTCGAAGGTATCGTCGACGATCAGATAATCCAGGCCGAAAGTCATCACCGTTTCGGCGATCGTGCCTTCATACGAGAACACCTTGGCCTGCTCCATGGACTCGAAGGGCTGGCCGTAGCTGTAGACCACGACCTCATGCTTGCGTTGGACGATGTCGGAAAACAGGATGCCCTCGAACGAGGGACCGACCTGGTTGCGGTACAGCAGTTCGAGCACCGTCTCGATCCGTCCGTCCTCGGCTATGGACGGATCGAATGACTTGCCAATCGCCGCCGGGGCTCGGCGGCGACGGTTTCGACCGCGAGGCCGCGTCGACAGACCGGCCTTTTCGATGATCGCGGCGACGGCATCGGTGATGTCGCTGAGATGCCCCCAGACAAAGCCGGGACGTGTCGGGTCGGCGTAGCCCAACAGTTTCAACCACGCGGTGCCGCCTTCACGGGTCGGAAGGCGGAATACCGCCGAGCCGCCTTCCCCGCGCTGCAGGGCGCGCATCACCGATTCGAGCGGCTCGATATCGTCTTCGTGCACGAACTGGCGGCGGAAGACCGGGTTCTTCATCAACTGCGTGACATCGACCGAAAGATGGTCGAAAGCGCAGCGGCTGAGCACATCGATGCGCGACTTCTTCACCTCGATCCGCCAGAGCAGGAATCCCGCCCCGCCCAGGCAGCACTCCCATTCGCCGGGCAAGAGGCATTCAGTTCCGGTCATCGTCATCGTTGTCGCCCATATCCGTCAGTCGCCAATCCGAGCGGAATCACTCCATCCTGCACAGGTCGCAGGGAAGAATTGCCCCGTCACGGGAACCGGCCTTTGCGCGTTGAATCATATGGCTTCTGCCGGCCGCGTTAAAGACTTTTACCTTGCCGATTCAGAATAACAATCATCAATTGGTTCTACCAAAAAAAGCGATTGACCCACAATATTGTTACATTATTCTATCAATCAAAGCAGGGAACTCCAACAAATCCTGTTACATGTCGTATAATTGGTAGAACCAATGCGTAGCGACACCACGCAGATCGGTCAGGAAGAGAAACTCGAGGCGACCCTTGTCGGAACGATCTCCCAGGGAACTTGGGAGCTCGGCACCCGGCTCCCTGCCGAGCGCACCCTGGCGTCGGAACTGGGTGTCAGCCGCAATACGCTGCGCAGTGTCCTGAAACGGCTGGAAGCACGAGGCATGGTGGCGATCCGCAGGGGCAGCGGCTGCTATCTGACTTCTCTCGCGCCCAAGTCGCCGATCGAGGTGCAGGACGAGGACGAGTCGCTGGCGACCGTCATGGCGCGCTTCGAGGCCGCCTTCCTGTGCCTGCCGGAAGTTGTCGCCTTGGCGGCCCAACGGATCGACCCCAAGACGCTGCAGTCTCTGGAGAAGGCGGTGACCGGAATTGGCCGCGCCATCGTCGAGCGCGACATGGACGACATCAAGGACAAGACCCGTGATTTTTTCCGCATCATCGCCGAAAGCACCGACAACCCGGTGATCAGCCAGGTGGTTCGTTCGCTTTACGCCAGCGCATCGGTGATGTTTCCGCGCTTTTTCTCGTTCGACGAGGAAGAACGGAACCGGATGTTCGGCGATTTCGTGCATATCTTCCGTGCCTTGCAGAAACGCGATTCCGGGGCGGCCCGGCAGGCGACGCGGCGCAAGATCATCAACACCGCCACCGCTTTCTCCAAGTTGCGTCAGGTGCCGCTGTCGCCTGTAATCGCCGGCGCGGAGCTTGATGGCGAGCCGGCGCAATGACCGCCGCGGCCGGGATCACACGCAAGGAATTCCTGCGCGGCTTGGTGCGGCCCTCCGTCTACAGAACGGAGGCACGGCGGAAAACGGCGCGCGATCCGGCCCTGGACGCGCTGCAATCCGATTTCCCCCCCGCTCTATTGAACGAAGAAGCTGTTCGCCTCGGTCTGGATCCGCAGTCGATGGATCGGGAGGCCCTGCTGAAGGAGATTTTGAACCGGATGCAAAGCCAGCGAGGTGAATGATGTAAAGGCGGGCTAAGCGGCCGGCCCGCGACCGAATTTCCGACGTCCGTTCCTTGCCAGGCCGACGTCGGGAATAGCCGCGGGCCGGGTTCCTTCCACAAACCACCGCCCGCCATAACCTACGAGGAGAGGTCCATGGAAAGGTACGGAATAGGTTTCTTAGAAGAACGCAAACTTGTCAAGCGATGGTCAGGGCCGATACCGGCGCTGGTCAGTCTGGTCATCTTGCTGGTGGTGTTCTACGCCACCTGGTGGATCTTCCAGGATCCGCGCGGCGTGATGCGCATGTACACCCCCTATGTGGGCTACATGTACTGCCGCTGGTGGCTGATCATGATGATCTGGATGGTCTACATTTTCGACTTCTGGCCGTTCAAGCGCCAGTGGTTGGAAACGGCGCATCCGCTGTTGAAGGGCGCGGTGCTGACGGCCGTGTCGGTGCTGATCCTGATGGCCCTCATCAAGGGCTTCTTCGAGAGTCTGCTCGGCAATTACGGGTTGGCCTATTTCAATCCCGAACAACTCGAGAAGCTGCCCGGCATCACCTCCTTCTTCGCCATCGAGTATGCCAGCCTGGCCATCCTGATGTTCGCCGCGATCGCGTCCTGGCTGTCGCCGGCCTGGGTAGTCGCCTTCGAGAACTCGCCCTGGGAGAAACTGTCCCAGCCGGTTCGCGGGCTGACCATCCTGCTCGTCACCTTCTTCCTGTCGACGATCGTGTACTTCCTGACCATGCATTCGCACATGGGCATCCTCTACCATCCGTGGCAGTACTTCACGTCGATCGCCCCGCCCTATTGGGAAGAGTTCGCCGACACCGTGTCCGGCAACTTCCACGTCTCCTGGATCATGTGCTGCACGGTGGTCGTCTGGCTGGTCGAGACCATCTGGGAACGCTATCCGTTCAACCTCATCCAGAACAACTGGGCCCGGCGCTTCGCGACCTTCTTCGGCATCATCGCCATCGCCGTCGCCGTCCACTTCTTCCTGTACTTCGCGCAGGAACTGGTATGGGGCGAGGCGGTCCGCGGCACCCGTCGCGATTTCGCGCCCGACTGGCGCTGGCTGCACGTCGGCGAGATGGCGATCTTCTTCCTGGTGCCGGCACTGTTCCTGCACTTCTACTGCGACAGCTGGCCACGCAAGTATTCGATGCCGGTCAATGCCGCCATTCGGACACTGATCACCCTGGTCGGAGCGGTCGCCCTTTACGTCGTGTACTACAAGACGTCGCACCTGTTCCTGGGAACCCAGAAGGGTTTCTCGCATCCGCAGCAGTTCCCGATGATCCCGATGATCTGGCTGGTCAACCTGATGCTGGTGCACCACTGGTTCATGGACAATTGGCCGGCTTGGAAGCTGGAAACCCGCAGTGCCGCAGAGGTCGAGGCCATGCATACCGCGAGGCAGGCGCAATTGGCAGCCGAGCGGCCGGACGGTCGTTGGGGTATCGGGCTGGTCGGCGGTGCCGCTGCCGGCGTTGCGATCTATTTCGCCGTCATCGAGCTGCTGCCCGCGGTGACCGATTCCCTCACCATCATCAAATGATCCCAGGACGGGAGATCCAAGAAATGACCCAATCAGATCGCAGAAAGTTCCTCAAGGGCGCCACCACCGGGCTCGGGCTCGGCGTCGTGGGTGCGATGGGGCTCTACTCCTACTCTTCGGCCCGCAAAGGCCACTTCCCGCAGGCCGAGCGTAAGATGGCCGACATTGGCGTCTGCAAGAGCGTCAAGGTCACCAACATCTCGGAGACCAGCTGGTTCGAAAACGCCGCCTTGATGGGCGACATCAAGGGTGCCGGCGGCCTGCTGGTCAACCAGTACGACTACAACTGGCCGCCGTTCGGCAACGGCAAGGGGCTCGGCAAGGGCAGCTACGAAGACGGGATCTCGAAGATCAAGCACCTGCTCCCCCACAACCTCGGCGAGGCCTGGAAGATCATCGAGCAGAACACCGTCCACCCCGAGAACGCCGGCGGATATGCGGCGCTGATCGAGGTCGAGGAAATGGACGGCAAGATACACAAGTTCCTGCTCGACAGCGGCTGGTCCTACAAATGGATGGACGAATGCTTCAGGCGCGAAGGAATCGACGAGATGCTCCGGAACAAGGAGATCGAGGCGCTGTTCATTTCGCATGAGCACTTCGACCACTACTGGGGGCTGCCGGTCACGCTTCAGTACGATCCGGAGATCCCCATCTATATCCCCGAGGGCTTCTATCCGGAAGGTCTGCAGTACATCAAGGACAGCGGCCACAAGGGCGAAGTCATCACGGTCAAGAACGGCCTGAAGACGCACGTGCCCGGCATGGCCAGCTACGTTTTCCCCATCCCCATCATCTGCCGGGTGTTCGGCGAGCAGTCGCTGTACTTCAACGTCGCCGGCAAGGGCCTCGTCAGCGTCACCGGCTGCTGTCACCAGGGGATCATCCGGTTCGCCGAAACCGCCATCAAGGAAATCAAGTACGAGAACGACAGTTTCCACGGCATCTATGGCGGCCTGCACATCTCGCCGTTCGATGACTGGGATCCGAAGTACGACGACCTGGTCATCTCGCTGCGCAACTACGGCTTCGAAAAGATCGGATGCAACCACTGCACCGGTGTGCTCTGCGCCAAGAAGTTCATTGCCGCAGGCTATCCGGTGATCGAGGGCACGGCCCAGCACCGCTCGAAGGACACCGCCTACCTCGGCAATGGCGACGTCCTCCACTTCGCCTAGTTTCCGCCGCCGTTCAACTCCGGCGGGCCGTCCCCTGCTTCGCGACGGCCCGCCGATTTCCTGACATCCCCCTCGAACGGGACGGAACCGCTTTCGATGGATACCGCGACTCACCTGAACTTTGAGAGGCTCCTTCCTCCGGCCGCCCTCGCCGATCCCGGAAGGGCCGCGGCCATGCTGCCGCTGTCGGCCCTGCTGCGGATCAACTTCGTCCCCGGCCTGCGCCAGCGGCTGAACTGGCGGGGCATGCGCGAATGCCCTCATTTCCCCGACAGCCTGACCGCGCGGGTCGCCGGACAGGCCGGCGTCTATGGCCTCACCTGCCTCACCGGCACGGCGCAGGACGGCATCGGCCGGGCGGAGTTCCTGCTGGCCTATTTCCCGGCCTCCGAGGACGAATCGCTCGACGGCTTCGCGGTCGAGGCCTGTCTGGCGGTTCTCGCCGACGGCTATATCGATCGGATCCGCGATTTCCCGGCACATCCCGATCTCTGCGGATTGTTCCGTATCGCCAAGCTCGAATTCCGGCTCGATCTCTCCGGTGGCGTCGCTCTGAGTGTCGAGGCGCCGGACCGATCGGTGATCGTGGCCCGCGACGGCCTCGTCGTCGAGACGCCCGAAGGGCCGCGGCAGGTCGTCGAACCGGGCGGCGACGACAAGAACCTCGCCGCCTTCGACCTGGCCATGCCGTTCGTCGAGGCCCTGGCGGCCTCGATCGGCCACTCGCTGGGAGCGGCGCCGAGCAGGTTGCTGCGTGATGCCGCGCCCGGCTTGCGCTGGTTCCACGACGCTGCCGGCCAGTTTACAGCCGAGCCGGGCCCGGACATCCGGGATATTCGCCTCGCCATCGGCTGGGGCGACGCCCCGCCGCTTGTCCCCGCCGCAGCCGGGGCCGATGTGGAATGCGCCTGGACGGCCCCCGAACCGCCCCCGGCCAATTACGCCGGGGCGGCGTGGTGGCGGGCCGACGAGGTCGGCGCCCGCCACAGCCTCGACAAGACGGCACTCGGCATCCAGGACCTGCCGAAACTGATCGTGCTGACCGGTTTCCTCGGCGCCGGCAAGACCAGCTTTCTCAGCCGCTTCATCGAACACCAGGCGGCCCGCAACAGCTTCGTCGCCGTCGTCCAGAACGAGATCGGCGAGAAGGGCCTCGACGGCAGCCTGCTCGGTCAGCACTACGCGGTGGCCGAGGTCGACGAGGGCTGCGTCTGCTGTACGCTCGCCGGCAGTCTGAAGATGGCCCTGTCCGGCATCCTGCGGGACTACCAGCCGGATTTCGTGGTGCTGGAGACGACCGGTCTCGCCAACCCCGCCAACCTGCTCGGCGAGATCGCCGAGTTCGAGGAACATCTCACCTTCGCCTCGATCACCACCGTCGTGGACGCCCGCCTCGGCGTCGCGACACTGGACCGTTACGCCGTCGCCCGCGACCAGGTGCGACTGGCCGACGTCATCCTGCTCAACAAGTCCGGGGACGTGGCCGCCGCCGAACTCTCGGCCCTGGAGACGGCCATCGTCGGTCTCAACCCGGCGGCGGCGATCCACCGCGTCGATCACGGCGAAATCTCCCCGGCAACCCTCTACGGCGTCAACGCGGCCGTCCGAAGGCCGGCGGCCGACCCCGGCCATGCCTGCTGCGGCGCGCACGATCACGGCCATGGTCACGACGGCCATGCCTGTCACCACCTTGACGGCGGAAACAGCGGTGGCCCTCACGGCGGGGCATCGGCCGAGAGGCACACCCATACCCACGACGGCCTGGGCAGCCGGCTCTGGGCACCGCCGGCCCCGCTCGACGGCGCCACCCTGCGCCGAGCCCTGTCCGGCCTGCCGCCCGGCGTGCTGCGGGTGAAGGGGATGATCGAGCTGACCGGCGAGGCCGTCCCCCATCTGTGCCAGTATGTACCGGGGAGCTATACCCTCGCCCCCGCCTCACCGTCCGAAAGCGAGGGGAAGGACCGTTTCCTCGTCCTGATCGGAGAGGACATCGACAACGCGGCACGGCAGTTCATCGACACCGTCGAGAACGGATGAGCATTTGACGCGGCCGCCGGCCGTGCCGCCGGCTGCATCTGCCACTCACTTCACAGGGAATCCGTTACCAGCGGCGGACGGGTCCGTTATCGACGTGAACGAACTTGGATTTGGGATAGTAGCCCACCCCCCCCGGCCGCAGGGAGAGCGCCGCACGCTGAAGATCGCGGGTCGATACGCCTGAAATCCGCAAATCGATGGCCCGGCCCGCCAAATGATAGCTCCGCTTGGCGACGCCCCCGCTCGCGGCCGCCAGTTTGGCGTTTGTCGCCGGCGATCGGTAACCGGAAATGATCTGAATCGGCTTTCGGGTTTCCAGTTTGGCCATCAGCCGATGAACGATGTCCAGCAGGGCGGGATCGATCGTATGGACGTCGTTTGTCCGGTGATCGCGCAGGATGAAATTGATTTCCCAAAGCGAGTCGGGGAGGAACCGTCCCTTTTCCCAGAAGACGGTTTTCAGGTGTTCACCGGTATGCGTGTTGTAGAGATCAAGCGATTTGGATGGAGCCGCCGCGAAGCCAGGACTCGCCGGAAGCAATACACCGGCCACTCCTGCCCCCAAAAGCCATAAAAACCGACGGCGAATTATTGGATGACTATCGCCCCTCGTTTCCAATCTTCCTCTCCACGCTGTTGATACGCGAAGCGTGTTTTTGAACGAACGACAATACTGGCTCTCATATCTCAGGAACCCATCCGGCTGTCCAGCACTATTTGATGGGCCCCAGGTTCAGCGCCTTTGCGAGAAGGCGGTCGCGGCCATAAACGTCCGGCCGGAATTGGACGGCACCGTTTTCTTCCACCCAGACGGTCTCGTACATGACGTAGACGGGCACCGGGTCCGCGAGTTTGACGACCACCGTCCTGGTCCCCGAAGTCGTCTCGATCAGCCGCTCTTTCGGCCAGTCCCCGTTTCCGGAGAGCGCGTATTCGGCCAGGGCCAGGGCATCTCCGACCCGCACGCAGCCCGAACTGAAGGCGCGGCTCGTCTTCAGGAACAGTTCACGCCGGGGCGAATCATGAAGATAGATGTCCATGGTGTTGGTGAGAGAGAAGCGGAAAAGGCCGAGGGCGTTGTTGGGGCCCGGATCCTGGCGCAGCTTGAACGGGACCGATGCCTTGTTGATCTGCCCCCAGTCGATCCGTTTCGGATCCAGTTCCTCGGCATCCTGCGCCCAACCGGCGAAAACCCGCATCCCCTGCTGCGTCAGGTAGCCGGGATCGGCCACGATCTTGGGCAGGACATCCATGCGGGCGATCCGGGGCGGGACCGTCCAGGTCGGCCGGAGGATGACGTTGACGACCCGGTCGGCGAAGACCGGCGTGCGGCGGCGGTCGGTCCCGATGACCACCGGCATCGACAGGGTGCTGCCGTCGGTACCGACGGCGGTCAATTGGAAAGCGGCGAGGTTGACCTCGATATGGCGGCCCTGGAAGACCTCCGGCAGCCACCGCCGCCGCTCCATGTTCAGCGCCACACGGGCCGCCCGCTCGGCCGGCGTCGTGTTCAACGCCGAGCGGGTGCGTGATCCGACAACGCCGTCGTTTTCCAGACCATGCCTTGCCTGGAACGCCTGGACCGCCTTCTCGATACCGGACTCGAATGTTTCTGCCGGTTTCTCGGATGAAGGCAATTCGCCGAGCCGGATCAACTGCATCGACAGGGTTCGCACTTCCGGGCCGGTCATCCCCGGTTTCAGGGACGGACCGTCGGGCAACTCGGGCCATGGTCCCTGAGCTTCCATATCGCGATAGGCGCGGAGTGCCGCCTTGAGCCGGACGTAGCGCGGACTGGTCGGTGCCAGCGAGCGCAACCAGCCTTCGAAGTCGTTCGAATCCAGCCCCTTCGCCAGTTCGGACGCGGCGTCCACGTCGCGGGGATAGACGAATAGCTCCGGGTCGATGGTTTTCGGCGCCCGCCGCCCCTGCTGAATGTCCGTGGCGTAGCGCAGCACGGATGCCGTCAGGCCGAGTTCGGACGTCGCCGCCTCCCGCGCGTCCGTCCCGTTCAGATCGACACCGTAATCGGCCGGATCGAGGCCGTCGGCGGCCACGGCGGCCAATACCCTCTGCGCCGCATGGGCCGGCTCGGACCAGGCACCGCCGCCCCACCAGACCGGTTTACCGTCCCGGGACTGATACAGCCGGCGCACGCCGGCGATGTTGGGAAGACGTGAGGCCAGTTCCTGATCCGGGCGGGACAGAAGGGCGTTCAGCTCTTCCGCGACATCCTCCGCCGTCTGCGCACCGGCGGGGACGATCCCGATGACGAAAGCCGAGATGACCGCGACCAACGGCAGGGTCGAGCGGAACGGACAGGCACGCAGATATGGCTGCCTGCCAGGTCTCGCCGGATTCATCTGTTTCGCGTTCTTCATCACCCTTGCCGTTCCGCCGTTCGCAGTTCTCGAAGGTTCCCAATCTTGACACGCCGCCCCGGGCAACGAAATGGCGGACTTGGTAAATAAGGGGACACCTTGCTTGATTCGGCTCGGCGTTGCCGTCAGCGAAGTCACGCCGCCTCTGCTCGACGCCTTTCAGCGGCTGCTCGATCTGCTCGAACAGCCGCAGGACATCCCCGCCCTCGCCCCTCTCGTCAAACAGGAGATCTTCTATCGCCTGCTCATGGGCGAGCAGGGGCCGCGCCTGCGCCAGATGACCTCCGTCGACAGCCACAGCCACCAGATCGCCCGGGCGATCGACTGGCTCAAGGACAACTTCGACAAGCCGGTCCGGATCGAGGATCTGGCTGCCAAGGCGGGATTGAGCCTCTCGGCCTTCCACAGCCACTTCCGCGCCATGACCGCCATGAGCCCGCTTCAGTTCCAGAAGAGAATGCGCCTGAACGAGGCGCGGCGGCTGATGTTCACCGAACGCATGGATGCCTCGACCGCCGCCTTCGAGGTCGGCTACGAGAGCCTCTCCCAGTTCAGCCGCGAATACGGCCGCCTGTTCGGCGCCCCGCCGGCCCGCGACATCAGGAAGCTGAGCCGGATCGCCGTGGGTTAGGGGCGCGCAGCGCGGACTCGCGACCCGTGGCCCGGCTCCATTTGAAGGCCCACGACGCGGCATGAGGCCGGTTCGTTATAGAAAAAACCAATAAAAAATCGTGTAAATATCGATTGGACTAATCAACGCCTTTTATCGACAGTCTTTCTGGAAGGTAAAGAATATCGGGTTTTTCCGACAGGAACCCTCCTGTTTTGGAAATCCCGCGGCCTCCCGGAAGACGTCAGGGGTTCCTCTGACGTTTCCGGCACCTTCGCGTATTCATGATGCAGGTTGGGAGTCGTCAGATGGTTGACAACCTTTCGCCCGTAGTCGTGCCGCGTCGTGATTTCGATCGCCTGTTTGCGCTGACCAAGGCGTCTGCCGGCCGAAACACCCCCGAAACGGTGCGGGCCCTGATGGACAAGCTGGATATCGCCGAAGACGCATTTGCAGACGAAACGCTGGAAAAGACCATTACCATGAACTCGCGTGCTCGAATTCGCGATGACGAAAAGAGCACATGCTTTACCGTTACGCTGGTCTACCCAGGCTTGGAGGATGTCAGTGCGGGTCGCATCTCGGTTCTCTCCCCCATTGGCATCGCACTCCTGGGCATCAGCGAAGGGCGCTCGGTCAGATACGTTACGCCGGCGGGACAGGAGAGAAGCCTGACTGTATTGAAGATTCTTCATCAACCCGATGGCCAGGGATGACCCGGAACACCATCGACGAAAAAGGCGGTTCCTGCCATTTTGCGGACGACACGACGGGACACGCGCCCCCGTGAGACGGCCGAGCCGACGGGCTGCGACAACAGGAGGGATCTCCGCACGGTTGATCCCGTGTTGTCGTTGCTCGTGCGCTCCACTCATTTCGGAACGCCGCAAATGCATAATGCCGCGAATCCGAACGGTCGGCCCTTCGCCTGTCGCCATACCTTTTTCCGGTAGGTTTGCCACAGGCCAGACAAGCAAGTTTGAGGACACGAATGCATTCGATTTTGGAAAAAGACCCTTCTTCGCACTTGGATGACGGGCCATCGGCGATTGCCGGCAAGACTTGGCACTCCCTGCCCGAGACACAGGTGTTTGAAGCGCTGCAGACGTCGGCCGAGGGTCTCGACAACGACGAAGTTGCGAAACGCCTCGATCAATACGGCCCCAACGACATTTCCACCGACGACCGCGGCGAGGTTCTGCGAATTCTCGTGCGCCAGTTTCGCGACCCGCTGATCTACGTGCTCCTCGGTTCGACCCTGTTGGCCATGCTGACCGGGAAGGTCGTGGACGGCATGGTGATCTGCGGCGTGGTCGTCCTCAACGCCATCATCGGGTTCCTGCAGGAATACCGGGCCAGCCGGGCCATCAAGGAACTCAGCGCCATGATTCCGACCGAAGTCACCGTGCTGCGAAGCGGCGAGAAGCGCCGCGTGGCGGCCACGGAACTGGTGCCGGGCGATATCGTGGTATTGGAATCGGGCGACAAGGTTCCCGCCGACCTTCGTCTGCTCGAGATGCGCAATCTGCGGGTCGATGAGGCGGCCTTGACCGGCGAATCGGTTCCCGTCGAGAAGTCTCTCGGGATCGTCGGCGACAAGGTGGCGGTAGGCGACCGGACCAACATGGCCCACAGCGGAACCCTGGTCACCCAGGGAACGGCGACGGCCGTCGTCGTCGCGACAGGCGGGGACACGGAACTCGGGCGCATCTCACAAATGCTCGGCGAGGCATCGCCTCTCGAAACGCCTCTCACGCAGCAACTGGCGAAGGTCGGCACGGGGATCGCGCTTGCCGTCGTCGTGGTCTCGATCGTCCTTTTCGGCATCGGCATGATGCGGGGATTCCCGCTCGCCGACACCGTCCTGGCCGC
>NPIG01001359.1_pt1 | contig 13124 bp, 11 predicted proteins | sample 8637441 | NCBI WGS metagenome assembly NPIG01 (sample SAMN07420675, study PRJNA396082) | bioreactor metagenome | isolation source: sample BR6 brine-fed electro-methanogenic bioreactor BR | place: Japan: Kochi | collected 2016-06-14 | reverse complement strand
CTTCGACGGTGATGATGTTTTTTTTTTTTTTTTTGAGCCGGGTGAGGGCGGCGTAGAGGGTGGTCGTCTTGCCCGAGCCGGTTGGACCGACGCACAGGATGATGCCGTAGGGCTTGGCGAGAATGTCCCGAAAGTTATCCAGGTTGGCCGCTGAAAAGCCCATCTGGTCCAGGGGCAGCGGTTTGGAGTTGGCCAGCAGGCGCAGCACCGCATCCTCCTGGCCGCCGACGGTCGGGGTGATTTCGACTCGGTATTCGAGCATCCGGCTTTCGGTGCGCATGAGGATTTTGCCGCTTTGGGGCTTGCGGTGCTCGGCGATGTCGAGCTTGGCCATGATCTTGATGCGAGAGATGATGGCTCGTTTGTAGGTGGCGGCGATTTTGTGGGCGACGCAGCAGACCCCGTCGATCCGGTAGCGGATCTGGAAGGGGGCCTGCCCCATCCCGGGCTCGAAATGCAAATCCGAGACATTCTTCTGGGACGCCTCGAGCAGGACCTTGTTGACCAGTTTGATGATCTGCGAGTCGGATTCGGAAAACTTGGTGTTTTCCGTCTCTTCCTCGATGGTGATGACCTCGTCGGACATCTCGCTGATCAGTTCCTGAACCTGGTCATCGGTTTTGGTGAAGTAGTTTTCGATCGCCTTCTCGATCTGCCGGGAGCTGGCCACCACCAGCTCGATACTGCGGTTGGTGGTAAAGCGCAGAGTGTCGCCGATGGTGGGGTCGGTGGGCTGCGAGGTGGCCACCACGATGCGGTTGCGATGGGCTTCGATGGGCAGGATCTTGAGCTGCCGCACGGTTTCGAAGGGAATGGCGTTCAGGGCTTCCTGGCTCGGATTTATCTTATCCAGATCGACCCTGCGCATGCCGAATTTGGTGGTCAGGGCGGTAAGAAGCTGATCTTCTGAGATCAGACCGCGCTCGATGAGCAGCTCGCCGACCCGTTTCTTTTTTCCCGACTGCTGGCTGGCCAGGGCTTTTTCGACTTCCTCCCGGGTTACCAGGCCCGCGGCGATCAGAATGTCGCCGATGCGGGCGTTCCTGGGGATTCGGCCATCACGGGCCGCCTCCTGGACCGTCTTCTCCACCTTCTCCTGGGGGATTTCCCTGGCCTCGCTGATGATTTCGCCGACCCGCTTCTCCCGCAGGGTTTTCTGCTCCTCGAGAACCTCGGCCACCGCCGCCTGGGAGATCGCCCCCTGCTCCTCCAGAATGCGTCCCAGCGGGCGCTGCTGGTTGCGCAGGCGAATCCCGTTATTGCAGAAGAAGATACTTTTGAAGGGGGCCGCCTCTTCTTTGGGGAAGCCGAAAAAGCCATTGACGTATTTCTGGTCGCCGAAGGTGCGTACCAGGTAGCAGTCTCCGGTGGTGGTTTCGACTTCCTCGAGCATTTCGTCATCCTGAGGCGGCAGGTTCCAGCTGCCCTTGCCCATGAGCAGAATGCAGCAGATGTCGTAAAGCGAGTAGGAGAGGCGGATGCCGTTTTCGGTGAGGATCACCTCGATGTCGCTGCCGCGCGGCCTTATCGGCTCGACCAAGCGGGCTTCAGTGGTCTGGCCATCGAGAAACTTGACGATGATTTCCTGCTCCACGTGACTACCTCTCGGAATCCGTAGCGGGGGGATTTCGGTTGCTGGATAAACCAGCCTCCTTCTTTAAGCAAAAACCGCACCCGTGTTGTTGCCGGCTTGATTTTTCAGAAAAAGTCAGTTCGGCAGGAGTCTTTTTCGGTTCGGAGCAGCGGATCGATCGGGGGGGGGCGGTTGACCGTCAGGGAAGAGAAGTCAAAACCATGACTTTCAGGCCGTTCCGCTTCCTTGCGGCAATCGCCGGGGGGCGGCTATTTGACTGAGTTGAAGGCTTAAAATAGCTCGGCGGGTCGGGGCGTGAAGGGCCGGAAGGTTTATTTGCGGAATCGCTTGCACATCATTGGAGAGTGCTAAAATAGGACATAGAAAGGCCGGACGAAGGTGGTTTTTCTGGAAATGCGGACGGTCTGGTCCGAATAGCCGCAAAGGAGAAACAGTCATGAAACGAACGATGAGCTTTCTGGCAGGAGTTCTGTTGCTGGTTGTCCCGTTGATGTTGGCGGGACAGGAGGCCGATGCCCAGGGACCGATGAAGCGAATGGCCGACATGGATCACGGGGTAGTTCTCGAATTTGAAACCATGGTGGGGGTCGATGCCCCGTTTCTCAACCCGGCCCAACTGCGCGGCATAACCGGTGGTGGCTTGCCCTGGGTGCTGGAAGAGGCCGAGGGTGAGCTGAAGACCAGCGGCCTGCTCAAGGTCGAGGTCGAGGGTCTGATTGTCCCCGAGTCGAGCGGTTTCGGCTTCAACCCGGCGCCCTTCTTCCGGGCCGCGGTTAGCTGCATCACCTTGGATGGGGTCGGAAACGAAACCGTCGTGAACGTTTTTACCCAGAACGGGGCCGAGGTGATGAAGGGCGACCCGGAGGACGGCGATGCGAAAATCGTCGAGAAGCTGATGCTGCCCGATCCGTGCATCGCGCCGGTCATCTTCGTGACCTCGCCCAGTGAAATGTGGTTTTCCGTTACCGGGAATTGATTGACTGGATTGACCACGAGAGGCCCAAAGGCCGCTTCACAGGCGGGAGAGGCGGCCTTTGGGCGGTATCCCCTTACCCAAGGAAAGGAGCGCGTCATGTTGAGCAAGAACATGGTCAAGATCCTCAACGAACACGTCACCCTCGAATTCTATTCCTCGAACCTCTATCTGCAGATGAGCGCCTGGAGCGACATCAAGGGTCTCGAGGGCTGCGCGGCCTTTTTGGGGGAGCACGCCCGAGAAGAGATGGGGCACATGCACAAACTCTTCAATTACGTCAACGAAACCGGTTCCATGGCGATTATCGGCGACATCAAGGCTCCTCCCAACGACTTCAAGTCCATCGGCGAGCTGTTCAAGAAGGTCTACGAGCACGAATGCTTCATTACCGGAAAAATCAACGAACTGGTAGCTGCTGCCTTCAAGGAACAGGATTTTTCTACCTTCAATTTTCTGCAGTGGTACGTTGCCGAGCAGCATGAGGAGGAATATCTGTTCATGCAGATTCTCGACAAGATCCGGATCATTGGCGAGGAAGGCAGCGGAGTGTTTTTCATCGACCGGGCGGTCGGCGAAATGCTTCGCCAGAAGAAGTGATGGTGTCGCTGAGAGGGTGGGCGGAAGCCGCCAGGAAAGCGCGTCTGCGCTAGAGGGTCAGTTCGATGAGCCGCTGAACCCTGGCCTGGTCAAGCCTGCCGCCCTGGCTCACCGCCAAGTCATAAGCCGTCGCAATCAGCCGGGCTTTTTTCGTGGGCGGAAGGCTGGTGGCCCGTTCGGCCAGGCCCTGTTCCAGCAGCTCGATGGTTTCGGTGAGCAGCTCAAGGTCAAGCGCCCGGGTATAAAGGCTGTTTTCTTCACCGATGCCCCCTTCGCGGCGGCCCCTGCCGGTCAGCATCCAGCGCTCGGAAACCCCGAACCGTTCGCAAATCCGCGCAATAAAGTCCGCTGGCGGAACCCGCCCCTTGAGGTATTCCTGTACCGTGGAAGGGCTTTTCCCAAGCGCCAGAGCAAAGCCCCGGACCGAGGACTCGCCCATCACCGCCCGAATTCTGTCCGCAATATCGTTCATTGTTCTTGACCGTCGTCCGTAAACGCGTGTAGTTTAGTGTGCGAGTCCCGAGCCGTGGTGCTCGGGAAAAGTTCATAGCGGGTCAGCGGGCGCTCTTCAACGAAAAACCTCTTGTCGCCCGGGATGCTGCAAAGCGGGAGGCGCATATATGGCTGAACCTGTGGTCCTCAAGGTGGAGCTGATCAATGACCAGATCCGCCATTGGCGGCGCATGGAAAAACTTTCCACGACTGGCCAGCAGGCGCTGATCGCCTGCGCCTACATCGACGCCTACCAGACCGTCCGGGTTCTGCACGGCCTGCCGCCACTGACCTGAGCCTTTTCAGCCATCCTGGTTTTTCCTCGAAGCTGAATCGCCAGGTGGCCGCTCCTGAGCCGAGGCGATCCCCTCTTTCTCCTTTTTCGGGTCGCCGCTGATATGAAGTCCGCAGTGCAGGCAGTAGCGCAGGTAGAGGGGGGTGATGCCGTTCATGTGGAAGGTGTTGCCGCAGCGGGGGCATCTGGCGAAAGCGGCCAGAATGACGGCGACGAGCAGGATGATCAGCCAGAGCGCGAAAACCTTGCCCGTGGCGCGGTCCGACTCGGTGAGTTCCAGGGCTATCCAGATTGCCGGCAGATAGACGAGGATGGTTCCCCACAGAAACCACCGCCTGCGGCGAAGCTGTTTGAGTCCCGGGTCCTTCCTGGGGAACTCGGCGTTCTCTTTCCTGTCCAACGGCGCCTCCCTTGATGGTTTTGCACGCCAGATTTTTCAGCAGCGGATCCGGTTGATCGCCGCCGCTACCTCGTACAGGCGGGGCAGGGCCAGGTCGCCGGATTTCCAGGGGGGAAGCAGATCCAGGCCCTGGCGTTCGACCTCTTCCAGGGCGTTGCGCAGCCCCTCCACCAGGGATGGGGCGGCCGCGGCGTGGCGTTCGGCGAAATATTTGATCAGCAGGCCGATGGCCCGGAGCTGACCGATGTCGACCAGCTGTTCGACGCTGCCCAGGTCGATGACGTGTTCGCCGTACAGCAGCGTGCCGAGGCCCCGGGTGTCGACCTTGGATTCCCTGCGGCCCCTGGCGGGGTCGAGCATTCTCGCTGTGGGCCGGCGGCCGGGTTGCCGGCCGAGGGGCGGGGCGTCCGCGGTTTCAAGGGGAACCCGCGGCGTTCCGGCGATCCGTCGCGCTTCTTCGGTGACCTCCCGGACCCGGTAATTGTCGAGCATGATCACCCTATCGGCGATTTCCAGATAGTCGCCCGAGCCGCCCATGACGATGACCGTGGAGACCCCGTGCTTTTCGTAGAGTTCCCGAACCCGGTGGAGCAGGGGGGTGATCGGTTCCTTGTCCTTGGTGACGAGCTGCTGCATCCGCTGGTCGCGGATCATGAAGTTGGTGGCCGAGGTGTCCTCGTCGATGAGCAGCAAGCGGGAACCGCATTCGAGGGCCTCCATGATGTTGGCGGCCTGCGAGGTCGACCCGCTGGCATTTTCGGTGGCAAAGCGCACCGTGTCGCGGCCCAGGGGGAGATTGTTGATGAAGGGGCTGATGTTGACGTCCCACACCGCCCGGCCGTCCTCGGCGCGGATCTTGACCGCCGAAGGAACGGTGGCGACCCGTTCGCGGCCGTCGCCGGGGATGTGGTCGTAGACGCCATGCTCGAGCGCGTGCAGCAGAGTCGACTTGCCGTGAAAGCCGCCACCGACGATCAGCGTCACCCCGGCGGCGATGCCCATGCCGCGCACAGCGCCGGTGTTGGGCAGGTGGAAGGTGCGGGCCAGTGAATCGGGAGAAACAAAAGGAATGGTGCCCCTGGTCAGGGGCCGGTCATCGATTCCGGAGCGACGCGGCAAAAGCGCGCCGTCGGCGACGAAGGCGACGAGGCTGCGCTCTTCGAGCTGCCCGGTCAGGTGGCGGTGGTTCTCGGCACACTCGACATGGCGGCGGATGGCGTCTTGGGGCAGCCGCTCCCAGCACAAGGCGCGCTCCGCGAGGCGAGGCAACGCCTCGGTGAGTAGCCGCCGCGCTTCGCCGCCGAGCACACGCCGCCCCGCGGCCGGCAAGCCGACGAAGAGCCGCAGCTCCACCCAGTCGTCGGTGACGGCGGCGGCGCTGCGCTCGAGGATCTCCTGGCCCCCCGCGTCGATCGCCACCTGCCCGCTCCCGCCGCTGCCGCGACCCGGACGCCCCGGGCTTCGCGCTGCCGCGGCTCCCTCACGCGCGAGGGCGTCGGCCAGCGCGATGCGGCGCGAGCGTCTGTCGCGGAGCTCGACGGGCAGCGCTGCGCGCTCCATGGGAACGCGGAATCGGAGACGGGAGGGCGCCGCGAAAGGGTCCCCCTGCACGTGGTCGACGAAGAGCGTGCCGGCGCCGAGTGGGTAGGCGCCGCGGAGCTCCTTGTAGGCGCGATAGCCCCGGCCGTCGATCCTCTCGAGCAGCCGGGCCAGGTGCCCTTCCGGCTGCACCCCCACCACGGCTACTTCTCGTCGAAGGGAGCCGGGCGGATGCGCTCGCGGTCACCGAAGTCCACGGGGCGCTGCGTGCCCTCACCCCAGGCGTCGCGCACGATCGCCTCGGCCTCGCGGCGCCCGAGCTGGGCGATCTCCTCGTACGCCTCGGCGTTCGGCGCGGCGGTCGCCGCTGCCTCCGGCGCGCTGGCCGCGCCGAGCGGCGAGCCCGCCGGCGCCGACGCGATGTGCAGCGTCTGCGTCGGGAACGCGAACTCCACGCCGAGCTTGCCGGCGAGACGGATGATGTCGAGGAAGAGGCGGTGCCGCTCCCTCAGCTCCGTCGTCCAGTTCGGCGCCTCGTGGAAGACGTAAAGCAGGATGTCGAGCCCCGAGCCCCCGAACTGGTGCAGGTAGACGTTGTAGTAGTCCTTGCGCGTGTACGGGTGCTGGCGTACGAGCTCGCGGATGCCCTCGCAGAACGCCTCGATCTTCTCGGGCGAGGTGTCGTAGGTCACCGAGAGGTGGCACTTGATCCGCCGCCACTGGCGCGCGCCGAGATTGTCGACGGCCGAGCTGACGAGCTGGGAGTTCGGGACGGAGATCACCGAGTTGTAGAAGGTGCGGATCTTCGTCGAGCGGATGCCGACGTCCACGACCGTGCCCTCGAGCTCGCCAAGGACGATCCAGTCGCCGATCTGGAAGGGCCGGTCCGCGATCACCGTCAGCGAACCGAAGAGGTTCTCCACCGTGTCCTTCGCGGCCAGGGACACGGCGAGGCCGCCGAGGCCGAGCGCCGTCAGGAAGGTCGAGATGTCGAGGTCGAGGTTCTGGGCGACGAAGACCACACCGAACGCGACGACGATCACTTTCCCCGCGCGGCGCAGGAGCGGCACGATCAGGTCGTCGAGCTTCGACTCCGTCTCGTCCGCGATGCTGCCGAAGTAGGCCGCGATCAGGTCCACGAGGCGGTAGGCCGCCCACACCGCCGCCACGCCCATCACGAGGCGCACCGCCGTGCCGAGCACCGTCATCACACCGATCGGCAGGTCGAGCATCGGTAGCAGGAAGGACCAGAGGATCGACATCGCGAGCACGCCGACGGGGCTCTGGAAGCGCCGCGCGTGCGCCGCGTCGAGGCGCTTGCTGCGCTTCTCGAGCAGCGCGTGCACCCGCACGCCGACGAGGAAGCGCAGGATGCGGTCGAGGATCACGCCGAGCAGCAGCACGGCGAGCAAGCCGAGCCACTGCCAGTTTTCGAACAGGAACGCCCGCTTCTGCATCGTGGCCGGCAGCTTGTCGCGCACGACGTCCGCGAGACGCCGCGGCGCGCCACCGCCCTCGAGCCCCTCGACGAAGTCCTTGCCCCGCACCGAGTCGACGAGCTCGCCGAGCGCATCGCGCGTCCGCCGCGAGAAGAGCCAACTCCCATCGACCTGCCTCGCCAGCGACACCTCACCCGACGCGCTCCGGCGCCACACGAAGAGCGCCTCGTCGAGCTCGCTCGGCAGCGTCTCGAGCACGATCAGCTCGGTCTTGTCGAGGTAGGTCTTGAGATCCCGCGCCGCCTTCTCGCCAACCTCGGCCCGCACCGCCGACGGGATGTCGTCGAGCTCGAAACACGCGACCGCGTCCTCGAGCGCCCCCGCGACACCGCCCTTGGCGGCGTTCATCGCGTCGAGGAAGGTCGTGAAGGTCGCGCGAGGACTCGCAAGCTCGGGAGGCGCCGGCACCGACGCCACGGTGGCATCGGCCACCGGATCGGGCTCGACCCCGGGCAGCGTCTGCGCAGCCACTGGCGCGCTCCCCACTAAGACGAGCGCAACGACCGCAGCGATCCCGAGCGTCCCCAAGACGCTCCCGACGAGACGAACTCTCTCCACCATGACGGCCTCCGACGAACCCGGCGCCAGAAAGCGCGGGGAAGCGGCCAAGATTCAGGGATGGGGGGCTGGTGTCAAGCCCCTCCGGGCTGCCGCGCGTCCTCGAGCGCTGCGCGAAGCGTTGCAACCTCGGCCCTGAGACGTTCGAGCTCGCGTTCCGGCCCCTCGTTCGACTCCAGGAAGAAGGACGCCAGCAATCCGGTGAACGTGCCGAAGAGGCCGACACCAGCAACCATTAGCAGGGCCGCCACAGCCCGCCCTCCGGTCGTCACCGGGTAGTGGTCTCCGTATCCGACGGTCGTCATGGTCACGAAAGACCACCAGAGCGCGTCCTCGGCGCCACGGATGTTCGTGGCCTCCCCTTTCTCGAACTCGAGGATGGCGATGCTCGAAGTGAAGAGGAGCAGGAGGCTGATCAAGGTGGCAGCGAGCACGGCGCTCTGCGCCCGCCGTCCAAGGACGAATGCGGCGATCGACCGGAGCGAGCGCACGCCACGGAGCAGCCGCAGAATCCTGAGTACGCGGGCCGCACGCCCCACTCGCAGTATCCCGATGGCAGGAATGCTCGAGAGAAGATCGATCCACCCCCATGTGACGAGATAGCGCCACCGGTTCTGCGCCCGCAGGAGACTGAACAGAAAATCCCCGAGGAAGAACACGCAGAAGATGGTGTCCGCAACGCGGATGATCGTCTGCACTTCCGGATCCAGGTCGAGGGCCGCCTCCGCTCCCATCGTGACAAGAACCGCCAGACAGAGAGCCAGTATGAAGAACTGGTATGGCCCTGCCAGAGTCTCCTTCGCCTGCGTGAGTACTCGACGCATGCAACCCCCAAGAAACTACATCCATCAAGGCGTTATACGAGAGCGAGGATCATAGAATAGGGATGAGTCTGGGCATCCGACACCCAGACATCGTCAGGGGGGTTCATGAGTCTCAACGAGAAACTCGCTAGTCTCACCGATCGCTTGGGAGACATTCTCCCGCACCTGCAAACCGAAGAGGCAACGAAAAACGCGCTAGTCATGCCAATGCTATCTGCGCTCGGATACAACGTGTTCGACCCGCAAGAGGTTGTTCCCGAGTTCACCGCAGATCTTGGCACGAAGAAGGGCGAGAAGGTTGACTACGCCCTGTTGCGCGACGGTGACATCGTGGCGCTAGTCGAGTGCAAGGCCGCCAACGCCGATCTTTCGAGGCACCACCACAACCAGCTCTATCGTTACTTCGGAACCACGAGCGCACGCGTCGGGGTTCTCACCAACGGAATCGTTTACCACTTCTTCACGGATCTCGACGCGCCCAATTGCATGGATGCGAAACCGTTTCTGGAGTTCGACCTGCGCGATCCCAAGGACGATGTACTCCTTGAACTCAGGAAGCTCTCCAAGGACGAGTTCGATGTCGACCAGATGCTCTCCGTCGCTGGAGAACTCAGATCCCTACGAGAGGTCAAGAAAGTCTTCCGTGAACAGCTCGACTCACCCAACGACGAGTTCGCGCGGTTCTTCTTCTCTCAGGCTCACCCAGACTCTCGATTCACGTCCTCGGTTCGGGATCAGTTCCGGCCTCTCGTCAAGAAAGCTCTCCAGCAGCTCGTCACTGAGAAAGTCCAGGACCGCCTAAGGTCAGCTCTGAGAAAGGAAGATGAGCCGGCAGCGGACACAAACGAGGAGAATGCCCGCGCCGAAGACGTGGCGTGCAGCAAGACCGACCCTCTCATCGAGACGACGATCGAGGAGTTGGAGGGCTATCAGATCGTCAGGGCAATCGTGAGAGAAGTGATCCCTGCCTCGCGTATCGCCCACAGGGACACGCAGTCGTACTTTGGCGTGTTACTCGACGACAACAATCGCAAACCCATCTGCCGGCTTCATTTCAATCGAACTCAGAAGTACCTGGGACTGATCGAGGCCGACAAGAGCGAGAAGCGAGTTCCGATCGAGAGTCTGGACGACATCTTCTCCTACGCAGAGGCCCTCCGAGCCGCTGCCATCCGCTATGACGGCGCTGATGGCTCCCCTGGGTAGGCTTCCAACAAGCTGGAACGGCTAGAGAGAAACCGCGAACGACGTCCCGCTCTCTTCCGATGTCGCGTAGCTCAGCTCGCCATCCAGGATCTTCTCCGCGAAGAGCTTCGCCGAGTAGAGGCCCACGCCACGGCCCAGGCCATCCTTCGTGCTGAAGTTGCGCTGAAAGAGGCGGCGCTCCACCGCCTTGGGGATTGCGCTGTCGTTCCACACGGTGAAGCGGATGCTGACGTTTTCGCCGGGTTCGGCGGTGATACGCACGGGCGTGTCGCCGTGGGTGGCTTCGAGAGCGTTCTTCGTGAGGTTGCAGAGGATGCGGATGACGAGGGAAGCGTCGCTGACGAAGGCCACGTCGCCGCTCTTGTCCTCGTACTCGATCGTCTTGCCAACGGCAGCGGGGTGGGCCGAGAAGATGTCGGCCAGCTCCTTGAAGATCGTCGCGGCGTCGAGCGAGCGCAGGACCGGCTTGCAGGCGGTGTCTTCCAGCGTGGTGAGGTAGCGCTGCATCGCCACCTCCTGCGCGAGGCGCAGCGCGAGGTGGTGGGCCGTCTCGGCGATGGGCTGGAATTCGCCGTCGAGGACCTTGGTCAGGAGCTCCGTCGAACCCACGAGTCCTCCGAGGACGTTGCTGATGTCGTGGAAGAACGCCTGCTCCATTGCCGCCCAGCGCTGCTGGGTCGTGATGTCCTGGAGGAAGAGCAAGAGGAAGCGTCGGCCATCGATCGCGATCGGATGGGACTGGACCTCGAGGTAGAGGTCCAGCTCCTGGCCTCCCCGCTCGGCCTTGATCGCGCAGCGCTCTCTGGCGGGCCGGCCGTCCTCGAGGCTGGTGACGAGCGCGATCGCGGCGCCGCAGCTCGAGCAGGACTGGCTGGTCCCACACCCGGCCGGTGTCTCGTGTGCGTGGAGGCACCCGATCGCCTCACCGGGGCGCAGGCCGAGGGCGTCGCCGACGTCGTCGATGCCGAGCATCGTCAACAGCGAGTCGTTGACCGCGAGGATCTGGCGGTGTTCGTTGAGGACGGCGAGAAGGCCGCTGACCGTGCCGAGCAAGCCGTCGATGACTGGGTTTGCGCTGATGAGCGCGATCTGCGCGGCGAGCTGCTGTTCGTCGTCGCGGGCCGGTGACGCGAAATGGCTCTCCATCGTCGCCTCTCGACGCGAGCCCGCCCGGAGCGGCTCGCCGGACGTCATGTTCCCGTGATCCTTCCCCAATTGGACGAGTGCTCAGTATATCGCGCTCGAGCTGCTGAACGGAGCGCCCAGCCCGGTCGGCGGAGGAACCCCCATCGCGCGGATTGCGTATGCTCTCCGGACGTACGAGGGAGAGGGTGATGAAGCGATGGGTGATGGCGGCATGGATCGCGGCTTTCCTTCTGGGCGGAGGGTTCACACCCGGCGAGGAGGCTTGGCCGAGGACGAGCTTCGAGGCCGAGGGGCTCGACCCCGCGCGATGGCGCGCACTCGAGGAGCGGGTCGAGGTCGGCACCTTCCGGCAGATCCGCGGCGTGCTCGTGATCAAGAACGGGAAGCTGCTCGCCGAGAGCTACTTCGGTGGCTCCGGGCCCGATGAGCTCGTCGACATCCGCTCGGCCGGCAAGAGCTACGCTGCCGTGTTGATGGGTATCGCGATCGACAAGGGCTTCGTCCCGGGCGTCGATGAGAAGCTCTACGACTACTTCCCCGAGGTTTCGCTGACCCCCGACGACCCAAAACGCGACATCACGCTCCATCAGACGCTCGCGATGAGCTTCGGGCTCGCGGAGCCCGACGGCGTTGGGCGCACCTGGGACTGGCCGCCGACGTGGAACGAGAACTGGATCGAGGAAGTGCTTGCGCTGCCGCTGCACTTCGAGCCGGGTTCGCGCTTCGAGTACCACTCGGCGGCGCCCTCGCTCGTCGCGCCCATCATCCGGCGCGCGAGCGGGATGACCGTGCCGGAGTTCGCGGAGCAGTACCTTTTTGGGCCGCTCGGGATCGAGCGCTACGAGTGGGGCTTCTGCCCCGACGGGCACGCGATCACGCAGGGGAGCTTCCGGACCCGCCCGCGCGACATGGCGAAGATCGGCCAGCTCCATCTTCAGGGTGGGCGCTGGGGCGATGTGCAGGTGCTCTCGCCCGAATGGGTCGAGCTCTCGACGCGCGAGCACCTCGTCGCGATTCCGGACCTCGAGGTCGGCTACGGCTACTACTGGTGGACGGAGCGCTGGCGGCACGAGGGCCGCTGGGTCGGGAGCTACAGCGCCTCGGGCAACGGCGGGAACAAGATCATCGTGTTCCCGGAGCTCGAGCTGGTGGTGGTGGTGACGGCCACGGCCTACGACGCACCGTGGAATCACCTGCAGGTGCGCGCGATGGTGCAGCGCTACGTGCTCCCGGCCGTGATGACGCCCGCGGGTGAACACGCGGAGATGGAAGGCTGGCGCAGCGTGCCGCGGGCGCTCTTTGCGCTCCTCGGGCTCGTGTTCCTCGTGTCGGTGGTGTATTGGCCGGCGCGGGGTGTGGCCGTGCTGCGGAGCAAGGAACGGGCGGTTGATGGGCTCGCGCTGGCGACGGGTGCGGCGGCGTTCTTCGCGCCGGCCGTCGCGGGCTTCGCGCTGCTCGCGCTGACGCGCGACGGCAACCTCGAGTGGACGCTGAACTCGGGCTACCCGTTCACGCCGCAGACGGCGCTCATCGTGGTGGATTGGCTGCTTGTGCTGTTCACGGTGGATGTGACGCTGTTGACGGCGGTGGTGTGGTTCCGCGAGCGTGGCACGTTCCTGAGCCGTTTGTTGGCGGGCGTGGTGGCGGTGTCGTGTGTGGGGTTGTTGGGGCTGCTTGCACACTGGGAGCTGCTGTTCTTGGTGCCTTGAAGTCGGGTCGTTCGTATCGACGCGTCGACCGCATCGACCGGGACGGTTGACCGCCTTGTGCGAAGGGTGATGGCGGCTCGGGTTGCGGTCGACTGTCCCTGGTTCCTAGCCCGCGCGGATCGTCCCTCGCGCTGCTTCCGTGTTCTCCTCCGCGCCTCCATTCAGCAGGGACGGTCGACCTCTGCTGTGCCGTTTGGCAGCTTCCCCGCCAGAGGTCAACCGTCCCAGGTCGTGCCGATCGACCGTCGCACGTCGTGCCGATCGACCGGGACGGTTGACCGCCTTGTGC
>NPIG01000982.1_pt4 | contig 13125 bp, 9 predicted proteins | sample 8637441 | NCBI WGS metagenome assembly NPIG01 (sample SAMN07420675, study PRJNA396082) | bioreactor metagenome | isolation source: sample BR6 brine-fed electro-methanogenic bioreactor BR | place: Japan: Kochi | collected 2016-06-14 | reverse complement strand
TTCATGAATAGTCCGGGTTAACGGTCGGGGGTCAGAAGCCGGCGCGCTTGACGTCGTAGGCGAGCGCGGCCTGGTTCTCGTTCAGGCGGACCTTGACCGGCTTGGCCGGCACCTTGAGCTTGAACGGCGTCTCCGCGTCTTTCACGAGGACGCGGGTCCCGTAGGTTTTGCCATTCTTGCAACGGACGGTGAGTTGGACCGGGCTCGCGAAGCTGACGCCCTTGGCCTCGTACTTCATGCGGCCGACGAGGACCCGCTGCTGGATCTTCCCTTCGACGAGGTACTGGCCGTCTTCGGTCTGCCGCGAGCTGTGCTCGAAGGTGTACTCGGGGATGCCCGGGCTGCGGATCCACTGCTCGAAGAACCAGCCGATGTCGCTGCCGAGCGAGGACTCGGCCACGCGGATGATGTCGGCGGTCGTCGCCTCGCTGCCTTCGAGCTCCTGGGCGAGGCGGCGGAGGAAGGCGAGCAGCTTCTCGTCGCCCACCATCTCTCGGAGCATGTGGAACGCGTAGGGGCCCTGGTTGTAGATCGCGGAGACGTAGGCCCCGTCGGACCACTGGGTCGTGGAGTCCTGCACGCTCGAGGCGGGGGTCCTGGTCAGGACGTTGTGCCTCCACCCAGCGACCTGCTCGAGGTAGGCCTTGCGGCCGTGGACCTTCTCGACCCAGAGCGCGGAGGAGAACTCGGCGAGCGACTCGATGAACCAGTAGTTGCGCATGTTCGCCATCGCGATCGCGGAGCCCCACCACTGGTGAGCCACTTCGTGGGCGACGAGCGAGTTCAACGCGCGCGAGAGGCCGCCCGCGTCCGCGACGCCGTCGATGCTCGCCAGCGTCCCACTGCCCCGGAAGGTGCCGCTGCCGATGTAGATGATCGAGCTCGGCGCCTGGCCGTAGATGAAACCCATTGGGTCGTTGACGAGGTCGAGGCGTCCGTAGGGGTAGTCGATCTGATAGAGCTGGGTGTAGAAGCCGAGGCTCGACGCCGCCTGCTCGACGAGCGCCTGGAGCTGCTTCGGGCGTACCTGCCAGTCCATCATCCCGATCTTGTCGAAATGCATCGTGACCGGGACGACACTCCCGTCGAGCCGTCTAGCGACGGTCTCGGACTCGGCGATGACGTAGTCGCCCCAGATCACGGTCGGGAAGCAGATCGGCTTCTTCGCGGACCAGCGGGTGATCGAGACGCCGCCTTCGCGCCGAGAGTCGACGAGGGTGCCGACACCGAGGGCCTTGTACTTGGCGGGCACCTTCACGGTGAGGTCGAAGCGGTGGATCATGTCGCCGAAGCGGACGAAGGGGAGCCAGCCACCGCGGTTGAGTCTGGAGTACGAGTCGTTGAGGTCGTAGATCGCGCCCTTGTTCTCGAAGTGGACGCGGAGTTGCCCGACCTCACCCTTCTTGAGCGGCTCGCGCAGAAGGACGCGGCCCCAGCTACCGCCTGTTCTCACCCAAAGGAGCTCGCGGCCCTGGCCGTCCTGGATCGAATTGATCAGGAGCAGCGGCGCGGTCCGGGTCCGGCTCGGGCTCTGGTCCCGCATGCGCGCGAGCGAGAAGTCGATGTGGTCGATCGTGCGCTTCGCGCGAAGCTCGTAGCGGAGGTCCGCCGACATGGACTCGCGATCGACGAGAGCGAGCTCGACCGTGCCTTCGACGGCGCGCAGCTCGTACTCGCGTGCGTTGCGATCGGGACGGCGCTCGAGGACCCCAGTGGAGATCCCCGCAGAGCGGGTGCGCCGGTCGTAGTACGAGAAGAGCGGGGAGTAGTTCTTACCGGCCCACACACGAACCTGTTCGGGGTTCCAGCCATCGACCTCGAGGGTGACGCCGCGCCGCTTGCCGAGCACGTCGCGGTAGTTCTCGTAGGTGAGGTCCCCGGTCAGACTGGCGACGAGGTCCTTCGCGCCTTCGCGCATCACCCCGAGTCGGAGCATGTGCCAGCCGAAGTCCGGCGGCGCGGCGAAGCCCGCGAAGGGGTTCTTTTCGCGTTGGTCGCGTCGAGCGTCGAGGAGTTCTTCATGGCGCTTGAGGAGCGCCGGTTGCGCCTGCCCCTCGTCGATGGACTGGAGTCCCGTGAACAACGAGAGGAGGTCCTGGCATTCCCTCGGAGTACAGCGCACGCCGACGGCGTCGGCCGTGTACTCGAAGTCGCGCTTCGAGCTCTCGAGATAGGCGCCGAACTTGTGCTGGAGACCCGTGTCGGCAGGAGGTGTGTAGTCGTGCTCGAGCTCCTCGGCAGTGAAGACGAACCCTGCGAGCATACCGGAGTGGTAGTCCTTGAAGAGAGTGCCGTTCTTCGCGCGCAGGGACAGGCCCTCGAGTTCGAGCTCGAAGGCCTGGAATCGGTAGAAGTCCTCGTCACCGATGCTCGGTCGCGTCATACGATCGTAGCGCTCGTCGACGGTGCGCTCCGCGAGGGCCCAGGTGCCATCGCCCGCCTTCTCGAAACGTAGCGTCGTGCGCTCCGTCGCGAGGCTGTCTCCGGACACGGTGTCTTCGATCATCGAGACGAGTACTCGTCCGTCGCCCTCCACCCGGAAGTCGCTGGAGTAGGTGCCGCGGCGAGTGCGTTTGCCTTGGGCATCCCGCTCTTTGGAGAGCTCTCCGAGACGTTCCTTGACCAACGCGACGATCGCGCTTCGGTCGGCGTCGTCGAGGGGCTCAGGCGTTACTTCGGCGGGGAGATGGAGCGGCAGAACGAAAAGCAGGGTGGTCAGGATGATCTTCGGCATCATCTTCGGCATCGTCGTCCCCCTCCTCTGGGTGCGTCGAGTGGTGGATCTCGGCGCACTCTACGAACGAAACCGGAACAACTTTCCTTACGTTCCGCGCGGCACTCCTTCCCGTGTCTGACGGTTACGGAGCGCCGGTGAACGGCCGTTCGGTTGTGGGGTTACCCGCGGGGGCGGGGGGGTGACGCGTCGGAGGCGGTCCGGAGTGCCTCATCCGGGCCGTCTTCGATTGGCGGCGGGGACGCGAGCAGAGCGGCGAACACGGCGACGAGCCGCTGACCGTGCACACCCGCGTGCCGCTGGCGGAACGCGGCGAGCTCATCGCCCTCGAGGCTACGGCCGCTCGGCANNGTCGAGGGCCGGCGACAGCGGCGATCAAACCCCGATTCGGGACGCTAGAAGAGTCCGTCGTCCATGACGTAGTTCAGGGGGTTGACGTGTTTCCCGCCGACGAGCACCTCGTAGTGGAGGTGGGGCCCCGTGACCCGGCCGCTCGCGCCGAGCTTCCCGATCACCGCGCCTTGCTGGACGCGCACGCCGGGGCGGATCCCCTTCGCGATGCGGCTGAGGTGGGCGTACGCGGTCTTGTAGCTCGCGTTGTGCCGGATGCGCACGTAGCGCCCGTAGGTGCCGAACCAGCCCGCCTTCTCGACGACGCCGTCTCCCGCCGCGTAGATCGGCGTGCCGACGGGGGCGGCGAAGTCGATGCCGCGGTGGACCTTCGAGTAGCCGAGGACGGGGTGGCGGCGGCGGCCGAAGCCGCTGGTGAGCCGCGCGCCATCGATCGGGGTGCGCATCAGGGTCTTGCGCGCGGAGCGGCCCTTGTCGTCGAAGAACTCGGCGCGGCCCTCGGTGCCGACGAAGCGCGTGAGCGCGAGGCGGCGACCAGAGAGCTCGAGGGCGACGTAGAGCAGCTCGCCGGTACCGGCGGGGGCGCCGCTCTCGTCGACCAACTCCTCGTAGAGGAGCTCGAAGCGGTCGCCGCGGCGGAGGTCCCGCTGGAAGTCGACGTCGAAGCTGAGCACGCGGATCATCCGCACGAGCGCGTTCGGCGGGATGCCCGCGGCGCGGCCGGCGACGTAGAGGCTGTCGTCGATGCGTCCGTGGGCGTGTCTCAGGCGTGGCGTGAGCGGGTGCTCGACGCGGGTGACCTCGAAGGTGTCCCCGTCGGGGAGGGCGTGGATCGAGAGGGCGGGGGACACGGTGAGCGAGAGCTCGGCGAGGCGTCCCGGCGCCGCTGCTTCGGGCGCGCGGGCCCAGCGCAGCGAGAGCTCCTGGCCCGGCTTGAGTTCCCGGGGAGGGAAGACCGCCGTCACCGCCCGCGCGGGGGTTTCCGCATCTTCGACGCCCGCGCCGTGGAGCCGGGCGGCGAGGGTGTCACCGCGCTCGATGGTCAGGGACTGCACCACGAGCGGCGGCGCGGCTGCGATCGGCGCGGCCGCCGGGGCCGGCGGGGGCGGCGCCGCAGCGCTGCTCTCCGGCGGGCGCACGAAAGTCGTCCCGAGCGCGATCAGGACCCCGACCGAGAGGTAGAGGGCGGCGTGGCGCCTTCGATGGAGCAGGGAGCGCATAGAAGGGGACTCTAGGCTCTCCGGGCCGTTCGGTAAAGGTAATCCGGACAATGGGCATCCATTCCGGAACTCACAGGACGCGGCTCAAAGGACTCGGCCGTCGACGCGCGCCGGGCCCCTCCGCCACACCCAAGCGAGGAGCAGGAGCGCGACGCTGCCGAGGCCGAGCGCGAGGCCGACCCAGAGTCCCGGGAGCCCGAGACCAAGCCCGCGCAGCCCGAAGGGCAGCTCCTCGAAGGTGAGCCACGCCCCGACGGGGAGCGCGAAGAGGTAGTAGCCGACGAAGTTGATCGCCGCGGCGGGGCGCGTCGTGCCCATCCCGCGCAGCACCCCAGCGGCGACGACCTGCGTCCCGTCGAAGATCTGGAAAGCGGCCGCGATCGGGAAGATGCCGGCCCCGAGCGCGATGACCGTCAAGGCCTCTCCCCCGACGAACACGCCGGTGATGCTGTCGCGGAACGCGACGAAGAGCAGGCCGAAGAGCGCCATCGTGCCGGCGCCGAGCGCGATCCCGATCCAGCTCGTGCGTTGGGCTCGCGCGTGCTCGCCGGCTCCGAGCAGGTTGCCGACGCGCGTCGCGCTCGCGACGCCGATGCCGTGCGCGGTCATGAACGAGAACGCCGATACCTTGAGCACGATCGTGTGGGCGGCGAGCGCGGCCGCGCCGATCCAGCCCGCGAAGACCGAGCAGAGCGTGAACGCCCAGACTTCGAGGCCGATCTGAGTGCCAACGGGGATGCCGTAACGCAGCACGCGCAAGAGCTCGCGCGGATGCAGCGCGCGCAGGCTCCAGGGCGTCCAGGCGTCCCGGTGCAATCCGCCCCAGAGCACGACGCCCGCGAGCGCGAGCATCATGAACACCCGCGTCATGCCCGAGGCGATGCCGGCGCCGCGCACGCCCAACGCGGGGATCGGGCCGAAGCCGAAGATCAGCGCGGCGTTGAGCACGGCGTTGACGACGTTCGCGACGAGCACGATCACGAGTGGAGGCAACATCATGCCGCGCCCTTGCAGGTACTGGCGCAGCGCGATGTAGATGAAGAACGGAGCGAGGCAGAAGGTCTGTGCGCGGACGTAGTCCGAGGCGACCGAGCTGAGCTCCGGATCCTGCCCGAGCAGCCCGAGCACGGGGCCGGTCTGCCACCACGCGAGTGAGAGCGGGACCGCGAGCAGGACGGCGAGCGCGATACCTTGCTGCAGGGCGCGCCCCATCGCTTCGGGGAGCCGCGCCCCGTGGGCTTGGGAGACGATCGGGTCGATGCCCATGATCACACCGGTGGCGATGACGGCCGTGCCGACGATCCAGAGATCGCCGAGAGACACGGCGGCCAGGGCCTCGGCGCCGAGGCGGCCCACCATCCAGATGTCGACGAGCCCGATCGTCATCCAGCCGAGCTGCGCCGCCGCGACGGGCAGCGCAAGCCGGACGAGCGCGCGGGTTTCTCCCTGCTTCTCCATGCTCCTCACGAAAACGGGCGAGGCCTTGGCCTCGCCCGCGTCTCCTCCAAGCGATGCGGCGGTCTACTTGAGACTCGCCAGCGTACTCGCGCTCAGATGGGCGGGGTGTCCGCGCCAGACGACCTTGCCGGCTTTGACGACGGCTGCGGCGGGGACGCCGCGAACCTTGAAGTAGCGGCTGAGTTGGCCGTCTTCCTTGGCAACCGGGTAGGTGACGTTCTGCTGCGTCAGGAAGTCTTGCACCTTCTCGTCCGTCGCGCCCCTGTTCACCTTGGTGAGCGCCACGATTTGGGTGCCCTGCGGTCCCAACTCCTTCCACATCCGCTCGATCTTCGGCACCTCACGCTTGCAGTGCGGGCACCAGACCTCCCAGAACACGAGAACCGTCAGCGCATCGGAGCCGAGCTGGACCTTGTCCTCGCCTTGGAACCACTTCGTGATCTTGTACTCGGCGGGGGCGTCGATGCCGATCACCGAGAGCTCGGTCGCGATCGTCTGCGCCTGACGGGCGATGCGCGTTCCCGAATACTCCTTCGTGAACTCGAGCATCTTCGCCTTGGCGTCGACGGTCTTTCCGGTGGCGATCAGGCGGCGGATCTCTCCGAACGCGGCGCGCGCCTTGTCTTCCTTCGGGTGCGGCATCGCGGCTTGCTTCTGCGAAACCTGCTTGAGCTGCGTCTCGAGGCGGCTCAGGCGCTGTTCGATTTTCGCCAAACGATCGCCAAACTTGGGGTCGCAGCGCTTCTCGAGCTCGACGAGGCTCTGGCGGAGCAGCTCGACCTCTTGCTTGAGCGCGTCGATCTGCTCCTGCTTGCTCTGGGAGATGGCGAGCGGGGCGATCAGCGCGACGAGAATCGCGACGAGAAAGAAGCGGGAAAGGCGCGACATCAATCATCCTCCCTGGGGGGTGCCGGTGCAGAGACCCGAACGGTGCCCTCGATCGGGCTCACCGATCGGGGAGTGTACTGCGAAAGCCCCCGTGACCCTGACCTCAAAAACGTAAAGACTCGTCGCCGGGCGTGCCAGTGTTCAGCGCCGGAGCACCCCACCGCTCAGTTTGGGCACGACGTCGTAGACATCGACGCGGAGGCAGGCGGCGAGGTCCTCGGCCCGGTAGTTCGGGTTGCTCGGGTCGAGGAATTTCTGTCCCTCGGGGTGGACCCGCACCGCTTCGAAGAGCGGCTCGGGTGGCACGGGAGCCCCGCGAAGCAGGCCGTCGAGGTAGGTGGCCGCGCCGTCGTCCTCGGGGCTGCGCGTCTCGCCACCGACGCCGAGCGCGAGGAGGCTGACCTCGCGAGCACCGCGCTCTGCGGCGTAGCGGGCAACGGCCGACGCGTTCAAGAAGCAGCCGACGATCACCTCGTCGGCGACCTCGGCCGCGGCGACCAGCCCCTTGCTGCCCGCGGACGTCGTCAGGATCAGAGTGCGTCCGGCGACATCGCGCCGCTCCGCTTCGTCGGGGGAGTTCCCGAGATCGAAGCCGGCAGGCGGGAGTCCGTGGCGCTCTCCCGCGAGCAGCCAGTCCGGGTGCTGCTCACGCAAGGCGCGGGCCTCTTCGACGGTCGCAACTGGGACGACCGCCTCGGCTCCGCGCGCAAAGAGCGTGACGAGGTGTGAGGAGGCGCGCAGGACATCGATGGCGACGGCCAGTCCGCGGGCGCGGCGCGCTCCCTCGAGCAGGTGAAGGGTCTCGACGTGCATCACAACTCCTGCTCGGCGAGGAAGCCGGTGAGCGCAGACACGAAGGCGTCGGGCTGGTCGATGAAGGGCCAGTGGCCCGACGGGCCGATGGCGGCGCAGCGGGCTCCGGAGCCCGCGAGGAGCTCTCGCGAGCGGGGGCAGGCTCCGTTCGGGTCGCCGGCGATGTAGAGCGCGGGCTGCGCGAGCGCGGCGAGGCGCCCGGCCATGTCCTCGGGGCGCGAGAGGCGCAAGAGGTCGAGCGAGTGCTGGTGGAACACGGCCGGGTCGGCGAGGCGCAGGCTCGCGTAGTAGCCGCGCTGTGCCTTCGACTCTCTCCCTTCCTGGTAGACCGCGCGGCGCAGGACCGAGAAGCCGAGCGACTCGAAGCGCTCGAAGGAGTCGCGGGCGGCGCGGCCCGAGAAGACGCAGTCTTCGAGCGAGACGTTCCCATCGACATCGACGACCGCGGCGACCTGCTCCGGGGCCCGCTCGGCGAGCAGGACCGCGAGCACGCCACCCATCGAGTGTCCGACGACGGTGGCTGGCCGGCGGAGCTCTCGAACGATCCACCCCGCAAGCTGGTCCGCGACGGCCTCGAGGGGGAGGGGCTCGTCAGGCCACGTGCTGCGGCCGTAGCCGGGGAGGTCCGGGACGAGGCGCCAGCGCTCCGCGAGCTCCTCGCGTGCGGCGAGCTCTTCGAAACACAGCCCCGACTCACCGAGCCCGTGGACGAAGAGCAGCGGCGGACGCGGCCCCGGAGTGCCGTATTCGCGCAGGAAGAGGCCGTCGGCCAGACGGTGACGGGGACGCTCGTGGGACATGCGGACCTCGCGACGTTGAGTCGGGCATCATGCGCGGGGCGTTCGCGCCGAGCAAGTCGGTGGCTTGCCTCGGCGGGGGGCGAGTACCCTGCACGCGACAACCTTGGAGCCGATGATGCCGCGCCGTTTCCTGCCCGTTCTCGTCCTCGCCGCGCTCGCACTCCTGACGGCGATCGCGTTCGTCAGGACCGGAGGTGCGCCGCCCGCGTATCGCGTCCTCGACGCGCGGCCCTCCGCGATCATGGGGACGGAGTGCCGCCTCGATGCGGTCTTGCCGCTACGCGATCCGGACGACGGGCCGGGTGAGGCTGCGCTCGCGGCCGCGGAGGCCGCGCTGCGGAGCGTCGAGGCGCGGATGAGTAGCTGGATCGACGCCTCCGAGATCTCCCGGCTCAATCGAGCGAAGGAGGGTGAGCTCACGCCGCTCTCCGCGGAGAGCCGCTTCGTGCTTGCTGAGGCGCGCCGGCTCCACGCAGCGACCGGCGGCGCGTTCGACGCGACCTGCAGGCCTTTGATCGAGCTCTGGCGCGCCGCGGGCGAGAGCGGAACTCTCCCCTCCGCGGACGCGCTGGCAGAGGCCCGCGCGGCGAGCTCCTGGGAGCTGATCGCGGTCGACGGCGAGGGGGTCCGCAAAGGCGCCACCAGCGCGCGCGTCGACCTCGGTGGGATCGCCAAGGGTTACGGCATCGACGCGGCGCTCGAGGCCTTGCGCGCGTCGGGGGTGCCGGGTGGGCTCGTCGAGGTGGGTGGCGACCTGCGCGTGTTCGGCGTGAGCCCGGATGGGGGGGCTTGGAAGGTTGCGCTGCGCTCTCCTTGGGACGACGAGCCGCTCGCCTCGGTCGCGCTCGACGACGGCGCGGTGTGCACCTCGGGTCACTACGCGCGCTTTTTCGAGATCGAGGGGCGCCGGCTCAGTCACATCGTCGACCCGCGTAGCGGCTGGCCGGCGGAGGAGACCCACTCCGTGACCGTCGTCGCGAAGAGCGCGCTCGAGGCGGACGCATGGGCGACGGCGCTCTCCGTGCTCGGCCCGGAGGGGCTGGCGGCGATCCCAGAGGGGAGCGGCGTTTACGCCCTGATCGTCCACGGTGACCGCGACGCGCCGCGTGCCGCGGCGAGCCCCGGCTTCCCTCTGGTCGAGGCCCGCGCTACATTCCTCGAGCAGCGGACGCCCGGGAAGGGAGTGGAGGCGGATCGACCGTGAAGACGACGATCGTCACAGGCGGGGCAGGGTTCATCGGCACCAACTTCGTGCACCACTTGATGCGCACGAGCGACGAGCGCGTCGTCGTCTTCGACAAGCTGACCTACGCGGGCTGCCGGGAGAACCTCGCGGAGTTCGAGGGGGACCCGCGCTTCGAGTTCGTCGTCGGCGACGTCAGCGACCGCAAGGCGCTCGATGCGCTGCTCGCGCGGACGATGCCGAGGCGCGTCGTCCACTTCGCCGCGGAGAGCCACGTCGACCGCTCGATCGACGGCCCGGGGGCCTTCGTCGAGACCAACGTGCGCGGGAGCTTCGAGTTGCTCGAGGCGACACGCGCCCACCTCGCGGCGCGTCCCGAGCTCGCGGACTCGTTCCGTCTGCTCCAGGTCTCGACCGACGAGGTCTTCGGATCGCTCGGCCCCCAAGGCGCCTTCGACGAGGACTCGCCCTACCGGCCGAACTCACCCTATGCGGCGTCGAAGGCGGCTGCGGACCACTTCGCGCGGGCCTACCACGTCACCTTCGGGCTGCCGGTGATCGTCACGCATTGCTCGAACAACTACGGCCCGTACCAGTTCCCGGAGAAGCTGATCCCTTTGATGCTGCTCAACGCGCTCGAAGGGCGTGAGCTTCCCGTCTACGGCGACGGGCGGCAGGTGCGGGACTGGTTGCACGTCGAGGACCACTGCCGCGGGCTCGTCCTCGCGCTCGAGCGCGGGGAGCCTGGCCGCTGCTACGCGTTCGGGGGCGGAGAGGAGCTCGAGAACCGCCACCTCGTCGAGACGCTGTGTTCCCTGCTCGACGAACGTCGCCCGGCTTCCACGAACGACGCGCTCGTGTGCGGCTCGTACGCCGAGCTCGTGCGCCATGTCGCCGACCGGCCGGGCCACGACCGGCGTTACGCGATCGACGCGGGCCGCGCCAAGGACGAGCTCGGCTGGAGCCCCTCGGTCAGCTTCGCCGAAGGGCTCGCGGCGACGATCGAGTGGTATCTCGAGCGCCTCGACTGGTGCGCGCGGATCACCGAGGAACGCTACCGCCGCGAGCGGCTGGGGCTCGCGGACGGCGGCTGACTCGAATCGGTTTGGCTCAGATTCCCAGGGCGCGCTTCATCGTACGGATCGGGTCGTAGTCCGAGTCGCTGATCTTGGCGAAGCCGGTCACCTTCTTGCCGAGCGCTCCGAGGATCTTCGGGTCACGGGTCTCGATCAGGGCGCGCTGGAGCTTCTCGCGGAGCTCGGCCGGTAGCTTCGGCGAGACGCACACCGGGAACTGGGGGATGTTCGCCGAGGTGGAGAGGATCCTGAGTCCGTCCTTGACGTAGCCCTCGGCGATCGAGTGCATCAGCCCGCCGGCGTCGTAGTTCTTGTTGACGACGGCGTGGGCCACCGAGTCGTGGCTGCCGACGAAGCCGTGCGTCGCGAGGTCGTCGATGCGCACGCCGGCTTCGCGGAGCATCGCCTCGGGCATCGCCTTCGTGCCGCAGGACTTCGGATCCCCGAACGCGAACGCGCGGCCGGCGAGCTCGGCGAGACTCGTGATTCCGGAGTCTTCGCGGACAACGATCGAGCACTGGTAGAAGGGCTGGCCACCGGCGAGCGGAACGACGATCGGCTCGACGCCGTAGCGCTCGCGCGCCTCGAGATAGGTTGTCGGCGTCTGGTAGGAAACGAGAGCCTGACCCTCGCCGATGTCGCGGATCGCGTCGTCGTAATCGTGTCCGAGGCGGAGCTGGATCGGCTGGCCGAGGACCTTGCTGACGAAGTCCGCGAGCGGGCGGAAGCTCTGGTTCATCTTGATCGCGTCGCCGGCGGGGACAGCACCGAAGAACGCGAGGTCGAAGCCGTCGACGCTGCGCTCGAGTTTGATCGCGACGTCGCGCAGGCCGAGGCTCGCCTCGTGAGAACCCTCCGCGCTCACGCGCGTGTCCTGGCTCAAGCGGGAGACCTGCTCGAGCGCGTCGGTGATCTCGCGCACCGTGACCGACTGCTCCTCGGTCGCGGAGACGACGGAGTGGATCATCTCGGCCACGCTGCCGACGCTCTCCGAGACCGAGCCGAGCATCTCGCTGGCGGCCGCCGTCTGGCTGACGCCGCGGTCGACGGTCTCGCGCCCGCCTTCCATCGCATCGACGACCTTGCGCGCGAGCTCCTGTTCGCGCGTGACGGTCTTGGCGATCTCTTCGGTCGACGACTTGGTCTGCACCGCGAGCTGCCGCACCTCGTCCGCGACGACGGCGAACCCGCGGCCGTGCTCCCCGGCGCGGGCGGCTTCGATCGAAGCGTTGAGCGCGAGGAGGTTCGTCTGCTCCGCGATGCCGTTGATGACCCGCACCACCTTGCCGATGGCCTCCGACGCTTCGCGCAGCTCGCCCATGACGGAGGAGACCTCGGTGAACACGCGCGAGACGTCCTCCACGGTGGCGCTGACGGCGTGAGTGCTGTCGAGCCCCTGGCCGGCCGCCTGGGTCATGCGCTCCGCGGCTTCGGAAGTGTGCGACGCCGAGCGAGCGATCTCGGCGATCGTCGCGTTCATCTCTTCCATCGCGGCCGCGACACGTTCCGTGTGTTCGTTCTGCTGGCCGGCGTGTTCACGCACCGAGCGGCTCGCTTCGTTGAGGTCTTGGGCGACGAGCACGATGGCGTTCGAGCGGTTGGCCGCATCCGCGACGAGGGAGCGGACGCTCTCGCCGTAGTCGTGCAGAGCGCGAATCACCGGTCCGAGATCGGTGCAGAGAAAACGCTCTTCGTCGAACTCGAGCACCTTGCCGCGGCAGCGCTGGATCTCTCGCGCGAGCGCGTCGACGAGCTTCGGGTCCACGGTGTTGGTGATGGTCTCGCTCATGCTGCTCACACTCCCCACACGATGCGCCCAGCCAGGCGTTTCAACGAGAATCTAGGTATCGGTTGAGTCTGATTCAACGAATCGGGTGTGTTTTCACGACATGTTGGTGCGCCACGCTCCTGGTGGTCACGAACGCCCGACGAAAGGTGGGGGCATTCGCTCTTAGTCGCGTACACTCACGGGAGAAGGACCCAATCCCGACGAGGTGGACGGCTGATGAAACGTTTTCGTGTCGCAGTTTTCGTTGTTGCTGCGCTTTTGCCTTTTTCTTCGATCTTGGCCGAAGCTCCAGTGCCGGCGACGAACAAAGAACGCCGATCGATTCTCGTTCTCGGTGGGACGCGCTTTCTCGGTCCGCATCTCGTCGAGCGTGCTCTCGAGCGCGGCCACGAGGTCACGCTCTTCAATCGCGGCCGGAGCAACCCCGGGCTCTTCCCCGAGCTCGAGACGCTGATCGGCGACCGCGACCCGGACAAGGGCGCGGGCCTCAGCGCGCTCGAGGGCCGGCAGTTCGACGCTGTCATCGACACCTCGGGCTACGTGCCGCGGCACTGCCGCGCGTCCGCGCGCCTGTTTGCCAAGCAGGCGAAGCACTACGTCTTCATCTCGACGATCTCCGTCTACGCGGACCGCTCCACGGTTGGCATGGATGAGGATGCCCCCCTCGCGACCCTCGAGGACGAGACGCTCGAGCGCGTGACCCCTTCGAGTTACGGCGCGCTCAAGGCCCTGTGCGAGGACGCGGTGCGGGAGGAGACGGACGGGCACGCGGCGATCGTGCGCCCCGGCTTGATCGTCGGCCCCCTCGACCGA
>NPIG01000658.1_pt1 | contig 13125 bp, 12 predicted proteins | sample 8637441 | NCBI WGS metagenome assembly NPIG01 (sample SAMN07420675, study PRJNA396082) | bioreactor metagenome | isolation source: sample BR6 brine-fed electro-methanogenic bioreactor BR | place: Japan: Kochi | collected 2016-06-14 | reverse complement strand
ATGGGCCTTGCCGACGACGGCGGTAATGGTGCCGTGGGCGAAGCCGGTGGGAACGGCGCGGATACCGGCGGCTTCGAGCAGTTCGACGACCCGCTCGGGCGGGTCGGGCGTACCGATGTCGATGTCGTACACATCGCGCTTGAGAAGGGCGTCGCGGACACAGCCGCCGACGAAGCGCACGTCGGCGCCGTGCGCCGTGAGGGCCGCGATAACGGCCCGTGTCGCGTCGTCGGTCATCCAAGGCTGCGGGGCAAGTTTACCCGTAGGGTCCACGGCAGGTGCCTTCTGCGAGGAAGTTCCAAGGGAAGTTGGCCGGGTGCTCCGCCCCTGTCAAGGCGAGGGCATCACCGCAAGAGGCCCTATTCCCTGGCGAAGCCGCGCCGTTCCATGCGCCCCCACTCCTTGGTGCCACGCAGGAACTGCCAGTAACCGGCGATGCGCCAGAAATTGTTGATCTGACGGTAGCCGAAATTCTCGGCCACCGCGGCGAGGGTCAGCCAGACCAGATGAACCGGTTTGGGATAGCGGTGAAGCTCCAGTTCCTCGAGGATCAGAGAGCCGACGCTGATGAACACGCCGAAGACGAAAGTCAGGGCGAGAAAGGCGAGAAAAATCTCCCAGCTCACCATCCCGAACACCCAGAGGACTGGGATAAGGATGTATCCGGCGACTTCGAGAAGCGGTCCCAGGACGTCGGCGATAAGGATATAGGGGAAGCCGATCAGGCCGGCTGGGCCGTAACGCGGATTGCCGAGCATGCGGATGTGCTTGAAGAAGGTCTCCAGCGAACCGCGCTGCCAGCGCCGGCGTTGCCGCCCGAGGATCCTCAGCGAACTTGGCACCTCGGTCCAGCAGACCGGGTCGGGAATGAAACGTACCTCGCCGTGAACCCCCTGTTCGTGGATCAGGCGGTGGATCTTGACGATGATCTCGATGTCCTCGCCGACCGTACCGTGGCTGTAGCCGCCGACGGCAAGCGCGGCGCTGCGCTTGAAGATGCCGAAGGCCCCGGAAATCAGCATCAGGGCGTTCATATGGCTCCAGGCCAGCCGAGCCATCAGAAAGGCGCGCAGGTACTCGATGATTTGGAACAGGGCCAACGGATTGGTCGGCAGGCCGATACCGATGATCCGCCCGTCGCGCACCGTGCAGCCGTTGGCGATACGGATCGTGCCACCGACCGCCAGCACGTCGGTCGGGTCCTCGGTGAACGGCTGGACCGCACGCAACAACGAGTCCGTTTCGAGCAGGGAATCGGCGTCGATGGCGCAGAACAGCGGCATCCGCGCCAGGTTGATCCCGGCGTTCAGGGCGTCGGCCTTGCCGCCGTTCTTCTTGTCGACGACGATCAGCTTGGCGGAGGTCGCCGAGCCGTAGACTTCGCGGATCGGCTGATGCGGAACCGCCTCCTCGTAAAGCCGTGCCACCGGCCGCAGATCGAAGGCCGAAATGAGCGCATCCAACGTGCCGTCCGACGACCCGTCGTTGATGACGATGATCTCGAAGTTGGGATAGTTGAGGGTCAGCATGGAGCGAACGTTCTCGACCACCGTGGCCTCTTCGTTGAAGGCCGGCACCAGGACCGAAATCGGTATGGTCGAATCGCTGAATTGCAGCCAGACCTCGCGACGATCGGGAATGGGCGGCCGGTTGCGCAGCACGATGAAGGCGACGACCAGCTGCAAAACATAGAGCAGGTTCTGGACGGCTCCGGCGACGATGACGAGAACCGCGATGGCCAGGGAGGCCGTTTCGGCGGCGGCGCGAAGAGCGGCGGGATCGAAACTCATCCCGTTTCCCCCTCGGCAAGCGCGGCGCGGGCGATCTCGCTGGCGGGCCCCTCGCGCACAGCCAGGATGGCCAGGGTCCGCCGCCCGGCCGCCCCGAGCCGGACCAGGGCGCGGGCCGCCCGGAAACGGACCCACCATTGCTCGTCATCGAGCAATTCCACCAGAAGCGGCATGGTCTCGGGCAGCCTGATGACGCCGGCGCAGATCGCCGACTGCGCCCGCATCACCCAGGACGGATCGATCAGCCCGTCGAGGACCGCCGGTGCGGCATCCGGGTGGCCGATGGTGGCCAGTGTCCGCATGGCCTCGGCCCGGACATCGATCGACGGTGTCCGACACTGGGCGACAACGGCAGGCACCAGCGCCGGATCGCGCAGGCCGGCCAAGCCGTAAAGGAGCACGGCCTTGGCCATATCCGGCAAATCCTCGTCGAGTAGCGCCAGCATCTCGTCCTTGTGGTTCGACGCCAGGTCGCGGAAAAGCTGGCGCACGCCGCGCGAACGGATTTCGTCGCCGATGTCGAGACGTTCGATCAGTTCGCGCACCGACAGATCCGCCCCGAATTCGACCAGGGCCTGAGCGGCCGCGAGGCTGACCCGGGGCGACGGATCGTCGAGGGCGCCCCGCAGGGCCGTCTCGATCTCGATTCCCTCGAACAGGGCCAGGCTGGCCACCGCCCGCAACCGGTCCTCCTCGCTGCCGTCGCGCAGGACTTCCCTGAACAGTGCGGCCCCGCCGAGATCGACAATCAGGTCCTTGAGGCGCTCGCGCGCCGGGCCCCGCACCATCCGCACAAGGTCCTCGACCATGTCACGGATCTCGGCAACGTCGAGGGCCGTCAGGCGATCCAGGAATTCGGCTGCCGTCTCGGGACTCTCGAGATAATCGAAGACAACCTTGCGCAAGACCTTCTGCCGGGCCTTTCGGATACGCGCATGACGATCCTGCACGATACGGCGGACGATGAGCAGCAGCATGGTCCCGAGGGACGAAACCGCCAGCCCCAGCGAGACCAACCAGATGGCCTTGAGCAACATGGAAAACGTTCAGAAGCGGTAGCCGACGGTCGCCGACACCACATCCCGGATGTAGGTGTTCTTCCGGTTGTCGTGGGTATAGGCGAACGTCAGGTCGCTGTCCTGGGTCATGTCGATAACCAGTCCCCCGAAACTGGTCATTGTGCTGACGGTGTTTCCACGGTCGGTTTCGGGCGCGTCGGCCCATCCGCCGAAGACCCGCATCCAATCGGCCATCTGCCAGTCGCCTCTGAGCGACCACCCCTTCATCCGCTTGTTACCGGCTTCCGCGTCGAAGGTGTTGAGCCAGCGGCCGGTCAGCCAGATGCGGCCCCCGCCCAAATACTGGCGAATACCCGGATCGACGGTCCGGACATCGCCGGTGGCGTAATGACTGTGCTTGACGTCGGCGAGGATCTCGGTCGGACCGAGAAATCCGACACCGTCGGAAACGCGGACGGTCACGCCGGCCTCGGCCGTCCAGCGGGCCAGGAACCCGGCGTCCGGGGTCACCCCCAACTGCACACGCACGGCGACGTCGGGCGTGAACCGGTGCTCCAGCCCGCCCCGGAGATAGATATCGGTGGCCCCGAATCGGTGGCTCATCTGAACCTTGCCGAGGAAACGCATGTACTCGTCGATGTCGATGACGAGATCGGCTTCCATCTCGTTCCAGTCCGCCTGGTCACGACGCGAGAAGCTGCTGCGGGAATAGGTCACAGCCAGACGCGAGCCCGGTCCGCCGTCGACCCTGACGGTGCGGGACGCGACCGTATCGGCCATCCCCTTGAGTGCGGTTTCATTCCCGGGATCGAGCCGTAACACGTGGGAATAGGCGGTCTCGGCCGCCGCCGCATCGCCCCGGTACAGGGCCAGACGGCCTTTCAGGTTGAGCGCCTCGGTGTTTTCGGGAAAATCCTGCAGCAGGGCGTCGACATCGGCTTCCGCCTCGGCGTCGCGCCCCATCCACCCCTTGATCCTCGCCACCGTCAGACGCAGGTCGAAGTCCTTGGGATGCATGGCCAGGCCGCGCTCGATGGTCGCCAGGGCCTCGGCATGACGGCCCTGATATCCCTGCACCAGGCCGAGATAGAGAACCGCCGTCGCATCCTCGGGACGATGTTCCAGGGCCTTGGCGAAGGCGGTTTCGGCCGCCGCGAAATCTCCGGCATTCCGTGCCGTCAGTCCCTGCTGCATCAGATCGTCGAATTCGGCCGCAAGGGCCGGCGGCGCCACGGCGACGAGAAGGGCAACCGCAAGCCCCAGGAAACACGCCAACAGGTGGCGCGCGGCGGTCACCCCTGGACACTCCGCTGCAGCAGAAGGCGTTCGACGCGGGCGATCAGTTCCTCCGGCATGAACGGTTTCACGAGATAATCCGACGCCCCCAGTTTCAGGGCCCCGACGATGTCCTGTTCCAGGCGCCGCGCCGTCAGCATGACGACGGGGGTCTCCTTGACCACGGAGTCGGCGCGAACACGGCGCAGCACCTCGAGGCCATCCAACCCCGGCAGCATGCCGTCGAGGATGATCAGATCCGGCTTGTCCTCGCGGACCCGATCCCACGCATCACCGCCATCCGCAACGACGGTCACCTGGCAGCCGTCGAGGCGTAGCTTGTACTCGATGAGTTCGGCAATAAGGTCGTCGTCTTCCGCGACCAGCACCCGACGCCCTTGTAGGGCCTCCGACATGGCAGGAGGTTACTCCTTATGGCTCACTTGCATTACTCTTTGTTTTATAATGCTTTTTGAACGCAAATTGAACCTACTTCGCATGTCCAGGGACGATCTGTCCGTCCTCCAGGCGCGGCGGCACGTATTCGTTCTGGGGGGCGCCGCCCTGGTCGAAATAGGCCGTCGCCCCGAGCACCGCGATCATCAGCACGAAGCCGGTAACGATCAGCCAAAAATACGGCCCTTCGTACCAGAAGGGCGGATCCTCGGGTTTGCGGGTCTTGCGGCCGGTAATCCAGGCCCAGAACAGGTAGACGGCCAGGGGAAACAGCAGCGGCAGGACGTAGGTGAGGAACATTCGGCCCATGAGGTCACCCTTCTGCGAGGCGTTCGTAAAGGTTAATCAACATACCGGCGGTCGCGCCCCAGATGAAGTAGTCGCCATAGGGCATGGCGTAGAAATGGCGGTCGCGGCCCCTGATCACGCGTTCGTGATATTCGTGATTCGCCGGGTTCATGAGGAAATCCAGGGGCACCTCGAAGGTCTCGGCGACCTCGCGCGCGTCCGGCGTCAGGGTGAAGGGCGGTTCGACCAGCCCGACCACCGGGATCACGCTGAAGCCGGTGCCGGTGACGTACTCGTCGAGGCGGCCGAGCAGCGTGACATGAGCGCGGCCAAGGCCGATCTCCTCCTCCGTTTCGCGCAGCGCCGCGTCCTCGGGTCCGGTGTCGCCGGGCTCCAGCCGCCCGCCCGGAAAGCTGATCTGACCGGCGTGATCGGGCAGGTCGTCGGTGCGCCGGGTTAGGATGACGGTCAGTTCGGAACCGCGATCGACGATCGGCACCAGGACCGCCGCCGGGGTCAGCTTTCCGGCGGTGTTGAACCCGGGATTGAGGTCGGCGTCGCCGCGCCGCCGGACGTCACCTTCGGCGACAGCCCCGGCCAGGGCGAGCTCGCCCCGGAACCCTTCGAGGAACTGGCGCCGGTTCATTCGCCCTCTTCCAGTCGGCCCATCACGAAAAAGCTCCCGTCACTCCACACACCGTAAAATGGTTCGCCGTCGATCTTTTCTTCGAGGCCCAGCGCCACCACTTCATAATACACGGATCGCAGGAGGCGTGCGTGAATCCCCTTGCGCAACTCGACATAGGGCGACGGCTCTCCGGTTTCGGGGTCGGTTTGGACCTCGAGGGGATGATCGTCATCGATGGTGACGATCTCGTCGACGTTGGTGCGGACGCTGAGCACCTGCTCGCGGCCGGCGCCCGCCGAGAACAGCTCGACCGCCATGAACGGGACGTCCTCGACCTCGATGCGGCCCATCTCGCTGGGTGTGACCAGCCAGTAGACACCCGCGTCGTCGCGCATCAGGGTCGAGGCGAACAGGCAAACCATCTCTTTGCGGGGTATCGGAGTGCCCTGATAATGCCAGACCCCGTTGCGATCGATATGGATTTCGAGATCGCCGCAATAGTCGCGCCCATCCAACGGAACCGGCAGATCCGCCATATCGGCGGTTGGGGTGATGTCTTTCGGTCCCAGCGGTTTATCGTGCATTTCGGGTGATGGCCTGTAATTACGGAGACGGCATAGTGACAGTTAAGGAAAAAGATAGCGCGAATTCCCCCGACTCCAAGGAACTTGTCGGCGAGATCGACCGTCTGGGTCAAAAAATCGCCGCCGCCACCGCCGGAATCGGGCAGGTCATCTTCGGCCAACCGCAGGTGGTCGAGGAGACCCTCATCACCCTGCTGGCCGGCGGCCACCTGCTGCTGATCGGCGTCCCCGGTCTGGCCAAGACGCGGCTGGTCGAGACGCTGGGCACCGTTTTCGGCATGGAGGCGCGGCGGGTGCAGTTCACGCCCGACCTGATGCCGGCCGACATCCTGGGCTCGGAGGTGCTGGAGGAATCGGAAACCGGGCGACGGTCGTTCCGCTTCATCAAGGGGCCGGTGTTCTGCCAGCTTCTGATGGCCGACGAGGTCAACCGCGCCAGCCCGCGCACCCAGTCGGCGCTGCTGCAGGCGATGCAGGAGCGCGAAGTGTCGGTGGCCGGGCACTATCACACCCTGCCGACGCCGTTCCATGTGCTGGCGACCCAGAACCCGCTGGAGCAGGAAGGTACCTATCCGCTGCCGGAGGCGCAGCTCGACCGGTTCTTCATGCAGGTCGACGTCGACTATCCCGACCTCGAGGCCGAGCGCCAGATCCTGGTCGAGACCACCGGCGCCATCGAAGCGGAAGCGAAACGGGTGATGGACCCGGCCGACCTGATCGCGGCGCAGAGACTGATCCGCCACGTTCCGGTGGGCGAGAGCGTCGTCGACGCCATCCTGACCCTGGTTCGCAACGGCCGGCCGGAAACCTCGCCCATCCCCGAGGTCCAGCGCCACGTGTCGTGGGGACCGGGACCGCGGGCGAGCCAGGCCCTGATGCTGGCGATCCGCGCCCGGGCCGCCATGGGCGGCCGGCTGGCGCCGTCGGTCGACGACGTCCTGGCCCTGGCCCATCCGGTGCTGCGTCACCGCATGGCCCTGACCTTCGCGGCGCGGGCCGAAGGCGTCGGCGTCGGGTCGATCATCGACAAGCTGTGCGACTCCATCTCCTGACCCGGCGACCGGCGGCATGATGGCGACCCGAACCACCCTGCACTATCGCGCCGAAGCGCTGGCCGCGTCGCTGCCGCCGCTTCTGGTGGCGGCCGAGCGGGTGGCGGCCACGGTGTCGCAGGGGGTTCACGGACGCCGCCGGGTCGGCCAAGGCGAAACCTTCTGGCAATACCGGCGCTATCAATGGGGCGACCCGGCGTCGTCCATCGACTGGCGGCAGTCGGCCAAGTCGCAGCCGCTCTACGTCCGCGAGACCGAATGGGAAGCGGCGCAGACCGTGTGGCTGTGGCGGGATTCGTCGGCGTCGATGGCCTACCGCTCGACCGACCGGCTTCCGGCCAAGGGCGAACGGGCCGACCTGCTGGCCCTGGCCCTGGCGTCGCTGCTGGTTCGCGGCGGCGAGCACGTAGCCTTGATGGGGTCCGGCCTGCCACCGGGCACCGGCCGGGCGACCCTGTCGCGGATCGCCGAATCGGTCGAAAGCCGCCGCGTGATCACCGGCAGCCTGCCGGCCATCGAGGCCCTGCCGCGCTATGCCCGGACCGTGTGGATCGGCGATTTCCTCGAGCCGCTGGAAGATGTGCAGACGGCGATCGCCAACTTCGCGGCGCGCGGCGTGCGCGGTCACCTGCTGCAGATCCTCGATCCGGCCGAGGAAACGCTGCCGTTCGGCGGCCGCGTCGAGTTCGAGGGCCCCGAGGCCGAGGGACGGGTGCTGATCGGCCGCGTCGAATCGATACGCAGCGGCTATCGCGACGAACTGGCGGCCCACCGGCGCGGGCTCGAGGCCTTAGCACGACAGAGCGGCTGGACCCTGGCCACCCACCACACCGACCAGCCGCCGGAAACGCCGCTGCTGAGCCTGTTCCTGGCCCTGTCCGAGGTGACCTAGCGATGCTGAGCCTCGGCGCCCTGTCCTTCGCCGCCCCCTGGGCACTGGCCGCGCTGATTGCGCTGCCGGCCATCTGGTGGCTGCTGCGGCTGACGCCGCCGGCACCGTTCCGCATGGTTTTCCCGCCGCTGCGCATCCTGGCCCGGCTGGTGACGCCCGAGGAGACCTCGGCCAAGTCGCCGCTGTGGCTGATCCTGCTCAGGCTGCTGCTGGCGACGGTGCTGATCCTGGCTCTGGCCTCGCCGGTGATGAACGCGGGCCGCGAAATCCAGGGCGCCGGGCCGCTGCTGATCGCCGTCGACAACGGCTGGGCCGCCGCCCGCGACTGGCCGGCCCGGCAGACGGCGCTGGCCGGACTTCTCGACCAGGCCGGGCGCGAAGGCCGCACGGTCGCCCTGGTCACCACCGCGGCACGGCCGGCGAGCGCGGCGGCCGAGGACATCAGCCTGACCTCCGCCGATACCGCCCGCAGCCGGGCCGAAGCCCTGAAGCCGCAGCCCTGGACGACCGACCACGAGGCCGCCCTGGCCCGTATCCGCCAGGCGCCGGCGCTGACCGCGACGCCGCCCGGCGAGGTCATCTGGCTGAGCGACGGCCTGTCGGATGCCGCGACCGCGACCTGGATCGCCGGACTGCGCGATATCGCGCCGCTGCGGGTGCTGCGCGACCCGCCGGGGCAGCCGATCGCCCGCCTCCTGCCGCCCGAGAACGGCACATCCGGTTTGCGGGCCGCCGCCGAGAGAGCCTCGCCGCAGGGCCTGGCCAACCTGTGGCTGCGTGCCTATGCCGCCGACGGCACCCTGCTGGCCCGCCAGCCGCTGGAATTCACGGATGGCAGCACCGATGCCGAAACCACCATCGACCTGCCGGCCGAGCTGCGGAATCGGCTGGTCCGGCTCGACATCGAGGACCAGGGAACGGCGGCAACCGTGCAGCTGCTCGACGAGCGCTGGCGGCGGCGGCCGGTCGGCCTGGTCACCGGCAGCCGCGATCCCGACGCCCAGCCGCTGCTGAGCGAGTTCTTCTACGTCGAGCGGGCCCTGGAGCCGTTCACCGAAATCCGCCGCGGCACCGTCGACAGCCTGCTGGAGCGCCAGCTCGCGGTGCTGGTGGTCGCCGATGCCAGCCCGCTGACCGAAGGCGACGGCGAAATCCTGGGCCGATGGGTCGAGAACGGCGGCATCCTGCTGCGCTTCGCCGGGCCGGTACTGGCCGAGGCGGCCGGCAATCCGGCCCTGGAATCGCTGCTGCCGGTGCCGTTGCGGCCGGGCGGCCGGACCCTGGGCGGGGCGCTTTCCTGGAGCCGGCCGGCCAAGCTGGCCCCCTTTGCGCCCGAGAGCCCCTTCGCCGGCCTGACCGTTCCCGGCGACGTGACCGTTTCCGCCCAGGTGCTGGCGCAACCGGCCCTCGACCTCGCCGAGCGGACCTGGGTGAGGCTGGCCGACGGGACGCCCCTGATCACCGCCGCGCCGCGCGGCAACGGCTGGACGATCCTAGTCCATACCAGCGCCAACGCCGCCTGGTCGGACCTGGCGATATCGGGCCTGTTCGTCGAGATGCTGCAGCGGATCGTCGGCCTGAGCCAGGGCACCGCCACCGGTAACGAGACGGCGACCCTGGCGCCGCTGGAGATCCTCGACGGCTTCGGCGTCCTCGGCGCGCCGCCGCCGAGCGCCATCGGCATCGACGCCACCGACTTCCCGTCGACTCTGGCCGGGCCGGACCATCCGCCCGGGTTCTACGGCCGCGGCGAGGCGCGACGGGCCCTCAACCTGGCGCCGAGCCTGCCGACATTGCAGGCCCTGACGACGCTGGCCCCGGGCGTGACCACCGAAGTCTACGGCAGGGAGCGGGAAATCGCCTTCCGGCCGTGGCTGATGGGACTGGCGATGGTGCTGTTCCTGATCGATCTGCTGGCGGCGATGATCCTGCGCGGACTGCTGCGGCCGCGGCAGGTTGCCGCCGCCGCCGTGGTGCTGATCGCCCTGGCGCCGGCCGGCGGCCGCGTCGAGGCACAAGCGCTGGAGAACCTCGGCGGCGACGCCTTCGCCCTGGAAGCGGCGGTGACGACGCGCCTGGCCTATGTGATCACCGGCGACGACGGCATCGATTCGACCAGCCGGGCCGGGCTGATGGGCCTGAGCGTCATCGTCAACCGGCGCACCGCCGCCGAGCTCGGCGATCCGGTGGGCGTCGACATCGAGGCCGACGACCTGCTGTTCTTCCCCTTCGTCTACTGGCCGCTGGTCGACGGTGCGGTTCCGTCGCCGGAGGCGGCCGTGCGTATCCGCGACTATCTGTCGGGCGGCGGCGTGATCCTGTTCGATTCGCGCGATCCCAACGGCGCGGTCGCCCTCGATACCATGCGGACCCTGGCCGACCGGCTGCAGATCCCGCCGCTGAGCCCGGTGCCGCAGGAGCATGTGCTGGGCCGGTCCTACTATCTGCTGCGCGACTTCCCGGGGCGCTGGACCGGCAGCACCCTGTGGATCGAACGGGCCGGTGAGCGCATCAACGACGGCGTTTCGCCGGTCATCGCCGGCAGCAACGACTGGGCCGGCGCCTGGGCCATGGACGCCGCCCAGCGGCCCCTCTACGCGGTGGTGCCGGGCGGCGAGCGGCAGCGGGAGATGGCCTACCGCTTCGGCATCAATCTGGTGATGTACACCCTGACCGGAAACTACAAGGGCGATCAGGTCCATCTTCCGGCCATCCTGGAAAGGCTGGGGCTGTGAGCGGCGCGATTACCTGGTCGCCGCTGCTGCCGTGGCCGCTGATCGCGGCCCTGGCGGGCATCGGCCTGCTGCTGCTGGTGATCGGCGCCTCGCGGCGGGCCCGCGGCACGGTGTGGCGGGCCCTGGCCCTGGTGCTGCTCGCCGTCGCTCTGCTGGAGCCGCGGCTGATCAGCGAGGACCGCACGCCGCAGGGAGATATTGCGATCGTCGCCGTCGATACCTCGCCGAGCCAGCGGACCGGGGAGCGCCGGGCGCGGGCGCGGGACGCCCTCGACAACCTGCAGAAAAGCCTGTCCGAATACCCCGACCTGGAAGTGCGGGTCATCGAAGTGCCGGGCGCCGGCCCCGACGGCAGCGAGGGGACCCCGCTGACCGCGGCCGTGGAAAGGGCCGCCGCCGAAATCCCCACGGGACGCTTCGCCGGCGCGGTGATGATCACCGACGGCCAGGTCCACGACGCCCCGGCAACGCGCGACGACGTGACCCTGCCCGGACCGGTGCACGTGCTGCTGACCGGCCGCCGCGACGAAACGGACCGCCGCATCGTGGGGGAGACCGTGCCGGGATACGGCATCGTCGGCAAGGAGATCTCCGTCACCTACCGCATCGAGGATCATCCGGGGACAGAGAACGCGCGGGCGCGGGTCACTCTGCGCCGCGACGGCGAAACCCTGGGCGAGGAAACGGTGCCGGTCGGCGCCCCTCACGAGACCACGCTGACCCTGGAGCACGGTGGTCCGACGGTCATCGAGCTTGAGGCCGAGCCGCTGGAGGGCGAGCTGTCACAGCTCAACAACCGGGCGGTCGTCGCCGTCAACGGCGTGCGCGACCGCCTGCGGGTGCTGCTGGTTTCGGGACAGCCGCATCTGGGCGAGCGGACCTGGCGCAACCTGCTGAAGTCGGACCCTTCGGTCGACCTGGTCCACTTCACCATCCTGCGGCCGCCGGAGAAGGACGACTTCACACCGCTGCGCGAGCTGGCGCTGATCGCTTTCCCGACCCAGGAACTGTTCGAGCAGCGCATCGACGAGTTCGACCTGATCGTGTTCGACCGCTACATCGTGCGCAACGTGCTGCCGCCGCTCTATTTCGAGAACATCGTCAACTTCGTGCGCGGCGGCGGCGCCCTGCTGCTGGCGGTGGGGCCGGAATTCGCCGGGCCGCGCAGCCTTGCCGACACGCCGCTGGGCGAAATCCTGCCGGTGCAGCCGACGGGGCGCGTCATCGAGGAAGGCTTCCGTCCCGTCACCACCGACATCGGCCACCGCCATCCGGTAACCACGGCGCTGGAGAAGGTGCCGGTGCCCGGACGGCGCAATGTGGAGGCCGCCTGGGGACGCTGGTTCCGCCAGGTCGAAGGCACCGCTTCCCAAGGGCAAGTCCTGATGGAAGGCCCGGAGGGGACCCCGCTGATGGTGCTGGGCCGCGTCGAGGAAGGACGGGTCGCCGAGCTGATGAGCGACCAGATCTGGCTGTGGGCAAGGGGCTTCGACGGCGGCGGCCCGCATGCCGAAGCGATCCGGCGTCTGGCCCACTGGCTGATGAAGGAGCCGGACCTGGAAGAGGAGGCCCTGCGCGCCGAGGCCCGCGACGGCCAGTTGACCATCGAGCGGCGCAGCCTGGGGACGGAACCGGTTTCGGTCACCGTCACCGCCCCCGACGGGACGACTCAGACCCTGACCGTGGAGCCCGGCGACGACGGGCGGGCCATCGCCACCCTGCCGACCGGCGATCCCGGCCTGTACCGCGTCGAGGACGGGACGCGGACCGTCCTGGCCGCCGTCGGCCAGTTGAACGCGCCGGAACTGGCGGATCTGCGGACCACCGCCGAGCGCCTGCAGACCCTGGTGTCGGCGACCGGCGGCAGCGTCCATTGGATCGAGGATGGTACGCCGGCGGTTCGGCGCACGCTGCCCGGCCGCGACGCGGGGGGACGCGGCTGGATCGGGCTTCGGCGCAACGACGCCCATGTGGTGACCGGGATCCTCCAGGTGCCGCTGCTGCCGTGGTGGCTGGTGCTGCCGCTGGGGCTCGGGCTGTTCGCCGCCGCGTGGTGGCGCGAGGGACGTTAAATCCATAAAAAAAGGGAGGGCCGAAGCCCCCCCGATCGTTCGGATTTGGTGGAGTGGTCTACGCCGCCCGCACCGTGCTGAGGAATTTGTCGACTTCGGCACGCAGTCTTTCGGACTGCTGAGACAGTTCGCCGGCGGCGCTCTGGATCTGCGAGGCCGCGGCACCGGTGTCGTTGGCCGCCTGGGAAACGCCGGTGATATTCGACGTCACCTCGTGCGTGCCGCTCGCCGCCTGTTCGACGTTGCGGGCGATCTCCTGAGTCGCCGCACCCTGCTCCTCGACAGCCGACGCGATACCCGAAGCTACCTCGTCGATCTGCGAGATCGTGCGGGT
>NPIG01001179.1_pt4 | contig 13142 bp, 14 predicted proteins | sample 8637441 | NCBI WGS metagenome assembly NPIG01 (sample SAMN07420675, study PRJNA396082) | bioreactor metagenome | isolation source: sample BR6 brine-fed electro-methanogenic bioreactor BR | place: Japan: Kochi | collected 2016-06-14 | reverse complement strand
CTGGGCCATCACCTCAAGCCGGGCGGCTATGCCGTGCTGGCCGGTTTCGTGGTCGCGGACGGCAACCGCCTGCTGGCCGCCTACCGCGCCGCCGGCTTGCGGCCGGTGCGGCACATCGACGTCAACGGCTGGCGGACTTTGGTTCTCAGGAAGCCCCGCCGGACCTGACGGCGGAAGATCAGCGCAGCTCGGCGCGGGCGCCGAGGTAGATGCCGGTCAGGATCAGCGGCGCGGCGGCCAGGGTTGCGGCCGGGATGGCCTCGCTGAAATAGACCAGCCCGAGCAGCGAGGCCAGCACCGGTTCGCCGAGCAGACAGAGCGCGATGAACCCCGGATTGAACAGCTTGAGCGCCCAGTTGTAGCCGCTGTGCCCGATCACCTGCGACACCAGGCCCATGGCGATCATCGCCTGGTAGGTCGTCGCGCTCAGTCCGGCGATTGGCAGGCCGAGGGCCAGCACCAGCGCCCACAGCAGGATCGCCGAGATCCCGTAGCACAGCGCGACATAGCTGAGCAGCGAAACTCCACTCTGGCGAGCCAGCCGTCCCATCAACAGATAGCCTGCGGCGCCGACCCCGCCGAGCACGGCCAGCCCGTCGCCGAACAGCGAACTCGGTCCGTCGCCGGCGCTGCCCCAGGCGATGAGCGCGCAGCCCGATATCGCGAGCGCGATACTGAGCATCACGGTGCCGCTCGGCCGGCGCCGCGTCGCCACGGTGGTGGCGATGGCGATCCAGACCGGGTTGAGAGTGACCAGGACGGTGCTGTTGGCGATCGAGGTGTGGTTGAGCGAGGCGATCCAGGTAACGAAATGGAAGGCCAGGAAGAAACCGGCTCCCAGGCTGTAGGCGAGGGTCCGGCCGCCGAGCGCCAGCAGTTCGTTGCGCCGCAGGAAAAATGCCGCCGGGACGACGACGAGGGCGGCGGTGCCGACACGGAAGGCGGAGATGACGAAGGGATGCGCCTCGTGGGCAACCCGCACGAAGATCGAGCCGTGCGAAACCGCGGCCAGGGCCACGACGAGCACGGCGGCGGCGGACAGGTTGGCGCGGGCGGAGGCGTTCATTCGGATGTTCCGGCTGGTGATGCCGGCGGACCTAATCACGTCGCGGGAAGCGGGTCAACCGGCGGTGATTGGATTGCGGCGTTGATGAAAATCCCTCGCAAGAGGGGTTGCCCCGGCTTCGCCGCCTTGGTATTGAGCGGCAACTTTCCGCCAAACCCGACCAGACAGAAAGCGTGACCGCCATGCAGCAGCTTCGATTCGGAATTCCCAAGGGCAGCCTCGAACAGGCGACCATCGACCTTTTCGACCAGGCCGGATGGAAGGTGTCGGGGCGCTCGCGCAACTATTTCCCGTCGATCGACGACGACGAGATGACCTGTGCCCTGGTCCGCTCCCAGGAGATGGGACCGACGGTGGCCAGCGGTGCCCTCGACGTCGGGCTGACCGGACTGGACTGGGTGATGGAGACCGAAGCCGACGTCGAGAAGATCTGCGATCTGGTCTATTCGCGAGCGTCCGACAAGCCGTCGCGCTGGGTGCTGATCGTCGATCGCGAATCGCCGATCCAGAAGGTCGAGGACCTGCAGGGCAAGAAGGTGGTCACCGAACTGGTCGGCTTCACCCGGCGCTACCTCGCCGAGCGCGGCGTCGAGGCCGAGGTCGCGTTCTCGTGGGGCGCCACCGAGGCCAAGGTGGTACAGGGGCTGGCCGATGCCGCCGTCGAGATCACCGAGACCGGCAGCACCATCCGGGCCCACGGCCTGCGCATCGTCTGCGACCTGCTGCACACGCACACGGTGATGATCGCCAACAAGGAGGCCCTCAAGGACCCCTTCAAGAAGGCCAAGATCGACCAGATCGCCCTGCTGCTGACGGCGGCCCTGTCGGCGCGTCACAAGGTGCTGCTCAAGATGAATGCGCCGGTGGATTCGCTCGACGCCGTGGTTGCCGTGCTGCCGGCCCTGAACGCCCCGACGGTCAACCACCTGTCGGACGAGAACTGGGTGGCGGTCGAAACCGTGGTCGACCGCGATCAGGTGCGCAATCTGATCCCCAAACTCAAGGCCAGCGGCGCCGAGGGTATCCTCGAACTCGACCTGCAGAAGCTCTGCTAGGGACCTTTATCTGAGATTTCGGGGGAGCCCCCCCACCCCAACCCTCCTCCCTGATGGGGGAGGGTTGGGGTGGGGGGGCTGCGAATGACATTCCGCTGCCTGGAAAGCTGATCAGCCGCCGGTGCCGTTGCGGTAGCCCATGCGGCGTGAGACCGAGATGGCGGTGGCCACGACCCGGCGGGCGGTGGCCTCGATGTCGGTGTCGGCCTGGGCATGGATGTCCCAGGACACGCTGATCGCGGCGATGGCCTTGCCGGTGTAGTCGCGGACCGGTGCGGCGATGCACTTGACGTCGTCCTCGATCTCCCGGTCGTCCAGCACCCAGCCTTTGTCGCGGCCGTCGGCGACCCGCCGGAGCAGGGTCTCGACATCGGTGGCGGTCGCCGGGGTCAGCTTCTCGAAGGACGCGCCGCTCAACAGTTCGCGGATGGCGTCGTCCTCCATGGTCATCAGGAGGGCCTTGCCGAGGCCGGTACAATAGACCGGGTTGCGCTGGCCGATGATCGAGTACTTGCGCAGGGACGAGAAGGTTTCCGCCTTGTCGATGTAGACCACCTCGCGGCCCTGGAGGATGGCCAGGAAGACGGTCTTGCCGGTCTCCTGGGACAGCCGCATGAGGTAGGGGTTGGCCTCGACCTTGAGGTCCAGGTTGTTGAGGTAGAGGCTGGACAGGCCGATGAATTCGAGGCCCAGCTTGTAGCCTCCGGTATCGGACACCTTCTCGACATAGCCGCGCTGGCCGAGGGTGGCCAGCAGGCGGTAGACGGTACTCTTGTGCAGGCCGAGACGGCGGCCGATCTCGGTCAGGGCCAGGCCGTCCTTCTCGTGCGACAGGATTTCCAAGATATCGAAAGCCCGTTCCAGGGACTGGACCGGCATCGGGCTACCGGCGCGCGTGTGGGTGTTCTCTCTGGCCATTGATCAATCCATCAGCAGTGCCGGCAGCCAAGTGCTGATCTCGGGCACCAGGGTGACCAGCAAAAGGGTCAGAAGGTTGGCCAGGAGGAAGGGCAGGGCGGCGCGGAAGATGACGCCGATCTCGAGGCGTGAAATGGCGGAACAGACGTTGAGACACATGCCGACCGGCGGCGTCACCAGGCCGACCGCAAGGCCGGTGATCAGGATCGCACCGAAATGGATCGGCGAGATGCCCAGGTTGACCAGGGCCGGCAGGAAGACCGGGGTCAGCAGCAGGATGGCCGGGCTGACGTCGATGAAGGTGCCGATGACCAGGATGATGACGTCGACGATCAGCAGGATGGCGACCGGCGGCAGGTCGAGCCCGGCGATGATCGCCGCCACCGCTTCGGGGATGTGCTCGAGCGCCAGGATCCAGATGTAGATGGTCGAGAAGGCGACGATGATCATCACGTTGGCGCTGGTGAGGATGGCCTCCTTGAACAGGCCCGGCAGCATGGGCAGCTTCAGGATGCCGTACCAGAAAATCCCGATGATCAGGGCATAGGCGGCGCCGATGGCCGCGGACTCGGTGGCCGTCGCGACGCCGATAACGACGGCGCCGACCACGAAGACCGGCATCAGCAGGGCGGGAACCCCGCGCCCGGTGCGCAGCGCAATCTCGCGGACCGACAGCGGCACTTGCTCGACCGGATAGCCGCGCCAGGCCGAGAGCGCCAGCGTGATGGCCATCATGAAAACGCCGATGAGGACGCCGGGGATCAGGCCGCCGAGAAACAGCTTGCCGACCGATTCCTCGGCGACGAAGGCGTAGATGACCATGGGGATGCTGGGCGGGATGATCATGCCCATGGTCGACGAGGCCACCGTGATGCCGGCGGCGAATTCTCGGGTGTAGCCCTTGCGCTCCATCTCGGGGATCAGCACGGCGCCGACCGAGGCGGTGTCCGACACGGAGGAACCCGAGATGCCGCCGAACACCATGCTGGCCAGGACATTGACCAACCCCAGGCCGCCGCGTAGGCGCCCAACGAAGATCATGCAGAAATCGAGCAGCCGCGCGGTCAGACCGCCCTGATTCATCAGCAGGCCCATGAGCACGAAGAGGGGCAGGGCGATCATCAGGTAGGAGTCCATCCCGGCATAGACCCGCTGCGGCAGGATGGACAGCAACTCGGGATGATGGATCAGGAAGTAGAGGCCGCCGGAAATTCCCAGGGAATAGGCGATCGGCATGCCGATGACGAGGCAGACGATCAGGCTTGCGAGCAGAAGGACCATGGCCGCCTCCTAGTCCGATGCCGGCCGGCCGAAGGCCAGGCCGATCAGCCTGATCAGGCAGAACAGGATGACGAACCCGCAGCCGAAGGGAATGGCGGCCTGAACGATTCCCTGCGGGATATGGACGACGGGAAACTCGAAGCCGCCGACCGAGCCGATCCACTCGCTGCTGAGCCAGAGCAGGCTCGCGTGCAGCGCCAGGACCAGTGCCACGGCGGCCGCTTCCACCAGCCGCCTCGCCGCCGGGGCCAGCCGGGCCACGAAGACGCCGATGCGGATGTGCTGGCCGCTGCTGACCGATACGGCGGCGCCCAGGGCCGTCGTGTAGATGAACAGATAGGCCGTCACCTCGTTGCCGCCGATGATGGTCGTGTTGAAGGCGTAGCGGAGAACGACCAGCGCGACGACGAGGACCGCCAGGATCAGGAAGAAGATCGTGACGATTGCTTCGAGGCCGCGGGTCAGGGCGCGTTCAAGGGCGGTCAGTCTGTCCATGGAAGTGTTTCCCCAAGATCGACAAGTCTGCCTGGGGCCGGTATCGACCCCAGGCAGGATGCTGATGGTCGGCCGAGGCCTTCCATCCGGGGTATGAGCGTCTTCGTTTCTACTTTTTGGCCGCTGCCAGAACGGCGTCGATCTCGGCTTCGGTGAAGTAGCCTTCCTTGACGTAGTGGGACCACACCGGCTTCACCTTCTCGATGAACTTGGCGCGGTTGTCGGCGGTCAGCGTGTTGACCTTCACCTTGTCCTTGAGGGTGGCCATGTAGTCGGCTTCCGAGGCCAGCCAATGGGAGTCACTCCATTCCATGGCCTTGCGGGCCGAGGCGTCGAAGGCGGCCTTCAGGTCGGCGGGCAGGCCCTCGTACCATTTCAGGTTCACGAAGAACGGGTCCGGATGAATCTGATAGTTCACCAGGCTCAAGAACTTCTGGACCTCATAGAACTTCATCTCGGTGATGTTCGAGGGCGGGTTCTCCTGTCCGTCGACGACGCCGGTCTTCAGCGCCATGTAGGTTTCCTTATAGGGAACCGACTGCGGGCTGGCGTCGAGAGCCTTCATGGTCTGGACGATGGTGTCGATCGGCGGCGTGCGCATCTTGAGGCCCTTGATGTCGTCGAGGGTCGCGATCGGATGCTTGTTGTTGGTGAACTGGCGGAATCCGCCGGCAACGCCGGTAGCCGGAATGTAGAAGCCGTTCTCCTTGGCCGCGGCGGCGATTTCCTGGCCGGCCTCGCCGCGCATGGCGCCCAACACCCCGTCGGTGCTCTCGAACAGGAAAGGCAGGGTGTAGATGAGGAACTTCTTGTTGGCCTTGGCGAACTGTCCGCCGCGGGTGCCTTGCAAGTTGCCGACCTTGACCATGTCCATGACTTCGGCTTCGCTGCCGAGCACGCCGGCGCCGAAGAGTTCGACCTTGATCTGGCCGTTCGAGGCCTTCTCGACCTCTTCCTTGAACAGCTCCATGGATTTGTGGCGGACGCTGGTCAGGGGCTGCGAGTGGGCGAATTTGAACAGATAGGTGTCGGCCGCCTTCGCCGCGGGGGTTCCGGTCATTGTGGCAAAGGCGGTGCAGGCGGCCAGGGCAAGGCCGCTTAACAGAATTCGTTTCATGAAACCTCACTCCTCCTTGCGGGGACTGCCACGCGCGGCTTCGTGCGATCCCGGGACGTTTTGTGTTTCGTATCGTAAAACCGCGTTTCGTTATTCAGTATCCTAGGACCAATTTTCTTGAATTGCAATATTATAACATTTCTTTTACAGCAGAGCCCTGCGGAGCGTGGTTTTCAACCGCAGGTGCCGGTGAGTGCCGGATTTCGCGTGTATCCGGTTCTTTTTCTCATCCGAAAGTAGGAGTGTCTCGTGCGGCCAATTATGGGTAGTATTTGGTTTGGCCCAAAGTTGTGCCGTATGGGGCGGTGCATGGGCCGGTCTACGGATCATGCATTGGGGGGAAAAGCGATGGGTAATACTCTCAAGACCGGAACCTGGTCGGCCGTCACCATCGGAGCCGCGGCTCTGCTGGCGTTGTCGGCTTGCCAAACCACCGGACCCAAGGATTCGTCCGGGCGGAACATGCAGCTTTCGGAGTGGAAAACGATCGACGCGTCGGAAACCGACCTCAATCTTCCGCTCGTGCTTTCTCAGAAGGTCACCAAGATCGAGTACCAGCTACGCGACAACGCGCTGGATCACCACAGGATGCGCCTCGATTACGGAAAGGGGCTGCTCTTCACCGAATACAGCCCGCAGGGTTGGTACGGCTACCAGACCGAGAACGAAATCAAGGACATCGAGAAGTTCAAGGCCTCGGCGACCAAGGCGGTCGGTGACGAATTCGTCGGCTTCGACGAGATTCGCGAGATCAAGCGCAAACGCATGAAGACGATGGGGTATGCGGCTCTCGTCGACGTCAAGAATCCGGCGAAGGACAAATGCTTCTTCGCCAAGGTCGCCTACCGGGTGAAGGGGCTGACCCACTACGACAACGATTTTCGCAACGTCGATACGTTCGTCTGGGCGCGCTACTGCGATCCCAATGTCACCATCGACGATTTCGCCTATGCCCTGGAGAACATCGACCTGGTCGAGGACCGCGAGAAATACAGGGCGGCCCTGGCGGCGAAATGAACCGGGTCCGGGCAGGCTGGAAGCGTGTCGGCCGGCCACTGAGAAGGCTGGGCCGCCGTGCGGCCGTATGTCTGCTGGCCGTCTTCCTGCCCGCCTGCGTTGCGCATCAACTGTCGCCCGAGGAGGCGGCGCGGCTGTCGCGGTGGCATCCGATCGATCTGGTCGAGGCCGAACTGAACCTCCCGATCCTGCTTTCCCAGAGGATCACCGAGTCCGAGCGGCGGGTGAAGGAAGAGGGTATCGTCGAAGACCGTCTGCGCCTGGAGGTCAACAAGGGCCGGATCGTTACGTCCTTCGTTCCCGAGGCTTCGTTCGCCGCCGAGTTCTCGGAGCAGCTGGAAAATGCGGAGTTCTTTTCGGCACGGATGATCGAGACTTTCGACCGCATCTACGACGGACACAGTGAATTCCGGAAGATCCGCCACAAGACCCGGAATTCAGGGGGCTTCGCCGCCGTCGTAAACCTGAAGGATCGGCGGAAGCGGTGCTTTTACGCGATCGTCGGCTACCGCATGAAGGGCGCCGCTTTCATGCCCGGTGATTTCGGCACCTTCGACACCGTGGTTACCATGTACTACTGCGATCCCGCCGTCGAGTTCGGTGTCTTCGAGGCGGCCCTCGAAGCCGTCGAACAGGTTACCGACCGCGTGGAATTCGCCGAGGCCCTGCGCCGCAAAGTGAAGGCCGCGCCGGGAGGGACTTTCCGGGGCGGCGGGCTGGAAGCCTGAATGGCGTCCAGTTCCCTTTGTTCCGTTCTCCTGCGTCAGGTGAAGTGGACGGCGAGCCACACGGTGGGCTGATCGTCGGCGGTCCAGTCGACTCGGTGACGGGTGCCGCCGGGGATGAGCCGGTGGTCGCCGGGCAGCATTTCACATGGGCCCGTCCCGTTCTCGAAGGTCAGGCCGGCGCGGCCGCGCAGCAGGACGACCCATTCGTGGCGCTCCTGGCACAGCCACTCGCCGGCCGGCGTCGCCTGGCCGGTCGAGACGATGCGTTCGACCATGACGTCGCCGCTCTCGGCGAGAACCTCGAACAGTTCCTCGGGGGCTGAAGCCGGCAGGTCCCGATACAGGTTTCCGGTCACGACGCTCTCTCCGTGCTCCGGGCGAGGCCGGCATGGGCGCAAGCGATCTCGCCGGCGGTTCGGGCATTGGCCTCGATCAGGGCGGTGTTGGCGGCGAGGCTGCGGCCGCCGGTTATCTCGACGATGCGCGAAAGCAGCCAGGGCGTCACCGCCTTGCCGCGCAGACCGGCTGCCTCGGCTTCGCTCAGCGCCTGCGCCACCGCGGCTTCGACTTCGTCGCGGCCGAGGGCCACGGAACGGGGCGGCGGATTGGCGATCACGACACCGCTGTCGAGGCCGAGTCGCCAATGGGCCTCGGCGATGCGGGCGGCGGAGACGGCGTCGCGCGCCTCGTGCGGTACGACGAGCCCGCTGTCGCGGCACCAGAATCCGGGAAAGGCGCCACCGTCCAGACCGACGACCGGAACACCCCGGGTTTCCAGAACTTCCAGGGTCGCGGCGATATCGAGGATGGCCTTGGCTCCGGAGCAGACGACGGCGACCGGGTAGCGGGCGAGGGCATCGAGATCGGCCGAAACGTCGAAGGTCCCGCCGGCGCCGCGGTGAACACCGCCGATACCGCCGGTGGCGAAGAAGCGCAGGCCGGCCCGCCAGGCGCAGAACAGGGTCGCGGCGACGGTCGTCGCGCCGCTGCCGCCCGCGGCGACCAGGGGGGCGAGGTCGTGGAGGCTGGCCTTGATCACCGATCTGTCGGCGGCCAGCCGGTCGATCTCGGCTTCGGTCAGACCGATGCGAGTCCGGCCGTCCAGCACGGCCACCGTGGCGGGAACGGCTCCGGCCGCGCGGACGGCCCGCTCGGCGGCGAGGGCCGTCTGCCGGTTCAGGGGGGCCGGCAGGCCATGGGAAATCAGCGTCGATTCAAGGGCGACGACGGCCCCGCCGGTAGCGCGGGCATCCAGGATTTCGGGACTGATCAGGGGCTCCGTTTCCATGGCGCGGACAGTATCACAGCGGCAGCCGGGCCGTGGCGGCAAATCGCGACGAGCTCCTAAAAACGAGTAAAACGTTATATCATATCTTTATTATATACAGTAAATGTTATATAATTCCATTTAAGAGAGGTGTGGTTTCAAGAAAGAGGGCGGAGCCATGACGTCGGGCAATTCGAAGGCTTTAATTCCCTGGGCCGGAATCGGTTTGATCATTCTGGCGGCGGGGCTGTATTTCTGCGGCTATCGGGAAACCGGCGTGTTCACCTTTGCCTGTGCCGTCGCCCTGACCGGGGCGGGTATCATTGGGCTCCTCGCGCTGATCGCCCTTTCCTGGGTGATCAAGGGGCTGTGGCACGAAGTGTTGCGCCTGGGCCCGCTGCGCTCGTCCCGCTGAGTCGCCGCCTGCTCACCACCTCACGGCAGCGGCGGTGAGGCGACGAGACGCGTTTCCATATCCGTCGCACCGCAGTAGGCCGCCAGCTTTTCGGCGGCCCAGGCGACGGACACCTCCAGGTCCGGATCCTGGCCGAAGGCGATGAGGACCAGCAGCAGGCTGCGGGTTTCCATCGTGATCTTGGTGCGCTCGCTGTCACTGGTCGGGCTGCCGAAGGNNGTCGGCAAAAACCGGCAATCCCTCCAGGTTCAGGGGGCCGCGGCCGATGCCTTCATAGGTTTCGCCGGCGCCGGCGCGGCGGAACGTGACGGGTGGCCGGATGCCGTCGGCCGTGAAGGCCCCGACCGAGTGTCCGGTCCGCAGGCTGATCAGGTTGTTGGTGTCGACGACCGTGTTGATGCGGTAGATGCCCTGATCCTTGATCAGCCGCCGCATCAGGGCCTCCGAGGAAACCCGGTAGCGTGCCGGATCCTTGCCAAAAGTCCGGTAGGCCCGGCGGGCCGCGGCGATCTGCGGCACCTCCGAGGCCGGGCGGCCGTCCAGGCTCTCCAGCCGTGCCCTCTCCTCGGCCTCGAGCTCCTGCTGCAGGGCGGGGTCGGTTTTCGCCACGGTGACCTGGCACTGTATGCAGCCGAGCGTGACCTCGATGCCTGCAGTTTGAAAATCATCTGAAAGGGTAATTGCAATCATCGGCGGGATGTTCCGGACAGGTTCCAGGATTGTACGTACGGCATCGTAGTTGCTGTCCGGGGCGACGTCCAGATCGGTCGCAAAACCAATGGGTTAGGCCAAAAACCTCGTATAAAACCACATAAGGGTTTTCCCTAGGTTAACTCCGGAATCACCTCAATAGAAAAGCTTATCCCTAGGGGGTAACCTTGGGGAAAATACCGATTAGGCATCGGTGGGCTGTGCTCCTTCCCCCTCCCTCCCCCCTGAGGCATGGTCCACCGAACACTCCTCAAGGAGCCTCCCTGTTAAACTCGACCGGGCCGAAATGGCCCGGTTTTCATTTCCGGTCACCGGGAACGCCGAAAGGGCGGAATCAGGCGGGAAGAAAGACGAAATTGAAGATGTAGTCGGACCGCGTTTGCGGGGCGCGATGAAATCGGTCGAGGTCGATGCGCTCGAAGGCCGTCAACGTGCCCTGCTGCAGGGCCAGGCAGCGGTATCCGTGCTCGCAGATCTCACCGATGATCTCGGGCAGCGGGCGCTGGGTGTGCTTCTCCTCGATCTCGATCAGCAGGTTGGGCCGGTCGCGGCGCAGGGTCTCTGCGGCGCCCCGGATCACCTGGCTCTCGAAGCCCTCGACGTCGATCTTGATGAAGCCGATACCGGAGATTTCCAGGTCGTCGATGCGCTTGCATTCGACCGTGACCTCACCGTATGCGCCGCCGCCGATCTTGACGGTACTGAGCGATCCGCCCTGGTTGGAATAACCCTTGCCCGATTTCGGGATCATCAGGGTCGCCGTACCTGGTCGGTCGCCAAGCGCGATGGGATGAAGGGTCGCCTGCCCGCGGGCCCAGCTTTCGAGAATGCGGTACAGCTTGGGATTGGGCTCGAAGGCATGGACGGCGCTGCTGTGTTCGAGCAGGGCGTATGCGTAGACACCCTTGTTGGCGCCGACGTCGAGGGAGATCCGGTTGCGCCGGGCCAGGAAGGGGACCAGATGCAGTTCCCGCTCGCCCTTCCTCATTTCCCTCAGATAGCGGTTGCGGATGTAGAGCCGCGGCGGCACCAGCAGCCTTTTCGCTTTCTCTTCCAGGGATTCGGGGGGCATCCAGGGCATCGGGCAACTCCATCGTCCACGGTGATCGGACCGCCCGGCGACCCTACTGCGTGACCTTGGAAAAATCCATCGTGATGCTTGAGAGGATTCGGCACACCCCTTGCAGAAGTACGGGGCAAGGACCTTTCGGTGCTCGGACTTGAACCACGAGAGATCGGGTTTTTTGCAAATTGCAACTCATTATGCGAATAAGTTGCAAATAATTTCCCGGCCCTTTGTTTGAGTTAGGTCTCCGAACCGGACCCAGCCTGGATCGGGTTCACCCAACCGATACTCGAGTGAACCCGTGGTCAATGCGTCGAAGAAGGGATTATCCATGCGTCTGACGAGAATTCGCCCCACACGCGCCATTTTCAGTGTCGGCATCGTGGGGGCCGGATTATGGGGCCTGAGCCCCTCGCTGACCGTGACGCCCAGCATCGATTCGGTGGTCAACGCCGAAGTCGTCGTCGTGCGATCGGTCACGGAAGGACGCATCGAAGGCGGCCCTCCGGCCGTCGGTTACCAGGTCAGCGAAGGAGCGCCCTTGGTGCGGGTCGTGAACCCGCGGCAGGACCAGAGCTTTCTTGGCGAGTTGGAAACCGAACAGGCGTCTCTGACCCAGCGCATTGATGCCCTCGACCGCCAGAAGGCGGTTCTGGAGGACACCGCCGCGGAACTCAACCGGCGCATCGAGACCTATCGGCGCAGCGTCAAAGACAATCTGCGCTACCGGATCGCCGAGGCGCGCAGTGAGTTGGCCGCGATCGATGCGTCGCTGCAGAACGCTCGGAAGAAACACGAACGTAACAGTGTTCTGGTCAGTAAAAACCTCGTGGCCCGAGCCGAAGCCGATGCGGCGGGTTTCGAGTTCGATCGGTTGAAGGCCGAGAGCTTGGCCGCGGAAAGCCGGATCGAAGAGTTGAATACCCGCGTGGTCGCCTTGGATGCAGGTGTGTTTCTGAGTGAAGGACAGAACGACGTTCCTTACTCGCAACAGCGCCTGGACGAGATCACCATCCGGCTGTCGGATATCGAGGCACGCCGCAGCGAATATGCCATGCGCATCAACAAGGTCACGCGTCAGATTCGCGATGAACGCGTCCGCCTGTCGGCGACCCGCGACGTCGTTCACGAGGCCCCCGTGGAGGGAATCGTCTGGAAGCGTTTCGTCAAGCCCGGCAACGATGTCGTCATCGGTACTGAACTGGCGGAGATCGTCGATTGCCGCAGCGTGTTCCTGGATGCGACGTTCGACGAGAACCGTTTCCCGGACATTCAGGTCGGCGAGCGGGCAAAGGTTCGCTTCGTCGGGGAAAAAACGGAATTCGAAGCGACGGTTCGTGCGATTCGTGGCAGCGGCGCCGTCACCGACGACCGGTTGCTGGCAGCCCGCACCGAAACGCGCGGTCCCAAGGAATTCCAGGCCATTCTGGAGTTCGATCCGACGGCCTTGGGTGCCGCGGCGGAGAACTTCTGCCTGATCGGGCGGGCTGCGGAAATCGCATTCCCGAATAAATTCGCCACCGAGGGGCTGATCCGTGTGGAAAGGTTCATTGAAGAGGTGGCCAACAACCTGCTGTTGAGCAGTTCCTATGCGGACGACGGAGAGTCTTCGTGAAGGATGCCTTCCTGTCGGTGCTGGCTTTCGATTTGCCGATCATTGCACCGACTCTGCTGGCCGTCGGGCTGTTCTTTCTGGTTTTCCCGATCTTCGACCGTCACTCGAACTGGCAGCGGATGATCGTTACGGGAAGCGCCGGCTTCGTGTTCGCGCGCTACTTCGCTTGGCGGATCGAGGCCCTGCTGAATGCCGAGACGGAGTGGATGCAGAGTCTCTATGCCTGGGGGGTGTTCTCCATAGAGATCATCGCGGCGTTCGAGATCGCGACGTTTTTCTTCATCATGTCGAAAACCGTGAACCGCTCGGAAAAGGCGGACGAACTCGAACGAGCCGTGCGGTCGCGGCCGGTGGGCGACGTCCCCTCCGTCGACGTCCTGATCCCGACCTA
>NPIG01000635.1_pt1 | contig 13156 bp, 12 predicted proteins | sample 8637441 | NCBI WGS metagenome assembly NPIG01 (sample SAMN07420675, study PRJNA396082) | bioreactor metagenome | isolation source: sample BR6 brine-fed electro-methanogenic bioreactor BR | place: Japan: Kochi | collected 2016-06-14 | reverse complement strand
ATCGGAGCTTCGGGGTAGAGCACCCCGTCGATCATGCGGAGCTCGAAGTCCTCGGCGCGCCACACGGCATCCTTCACCGCGTACCCGCGCGCGGGGAGAGGCCCAATCCCGTGGAGATTCCAGTGGAGCTCGCGCAGCGCGGGTTCGCTCGCCTCCGTGAAGGGCGCCTTCCAGTCCCAGGGGGGGCCGGAGGCGTGGGTGGGCGCGAGCAGCAGGGGCGCGATGGCGAGAAGGGCGCCCAGGCGGGCTAGAGAGGCGAAGCGTGTGCGCATGAAGGGGGCTCCGGGGCGTGACGTTTCCTTGGGTGCCGCTACTTTAGCAGCCCGCTAGAGAACTCCCCTCGCATCGAAGGGAGTTCTAGGGCGGACTGCTAAGCTCGTTTCGACCACGCTCAACGCAGGTTCGCGCTTGTCAGCGGCTTGTCCCTCGACCAAGAATGGAACGGGGAGTATCGATGCCCGGCCCGTTGCGCGTGCGCGCATCCGCCGGGAAGGAGAAGGGAATGAGTGAACGGAAAGGACTCCACCCCCTCGCTTGGGTGGGTATCGGCTGCGGCGTCATCATTCTGATTGCCCTCCTCGGGTTCGGGGCATGCACGATCCTCGTGGCCAAGACTGCCTCCGACATCGCCGAGGAGATGGAGAACAATCCCGAGATCACGGCCGCCCGGGCCTTCGTGTTTGCGAACCCCGAGCTCGAGATGGTCTCGGTCGACGAAGAGGCCAAGACGGTCACGATTCGCAACACGACGACCGGCGAGGAGATGACGGTCGATGCCTCCAAGCTCGCCGACGGTGAGATCTCCTTCCAGGGCGAAGGCGGCGAGAGCCTGACCTTCGGCCAGGGCGGAATGACCGCGAAGACCGACGAGGGTGAGTTCAAGATCGGTGGCGGCGGTGAAGCCGAGGTACCCGAGTGGGCGCCGGTGCCCGACGGGGCCAAGGATCTCATGCAGATGATGAGCTCCGTTCAGAACGGCGAGAAGAGCACGATGATCACTTTCACCGTTGCGACCGAGCTCGAGGCTCTCGCCGACGCGATGGAAGCCAAGGTGAAAGAGACCGGCCTGACAACTCACCGGAGCGTGTCGAACTTCGGTGGCATGGGACAGGCCTCCGTCGTTGGAGAAGGCGACGGGAAGGTCTACAAGCTGAGCTGCATGAAGGAGAGCGCGGAAGGTCCGGCGCAGTGCACGCTGACCCTCAGCGAGAAGGTCCAGTAGCTTCGCCTTCTTCTGCGAGACGGCGGCCGAGGACCGCGATCATCACGTGCTCCTCGGCCGTCTTCTTCGGGCCGACCGCCAGCGTCAATCGACGGAGGCGCGCCCACATCTCCCGCTCGCGGAACGTGAAGAAGAGGTCCTCCGCCGTCATCGTCGTGCGGTGAAGGTGGACCGCGTCGACGCCGAAGAGCTTCGCGACGTCGGCGGCCTCGAGCGCGCTCTTGCCGCTCTCCTTCATGTGCGCCCGCATCTCGTCGAGCTCTTCGTAGAGCGCGTTGAAGAGGAACTCCTCGAGCGCCCAACGCTGCTCGTCGTCGCACGCGTCGTCGCCGAAGATGTCGACGAACTCCGTGTCGAGTCCTTCGAGTGAGAGCTGAAGCAGCTCGCTCACACCCGCGAGCGTCCCGTAGGCCACCTGAACCTTGGCCTTGGCCTGCCACGCCGAGTCGAGCTGCGGCGCGAAGTCCCCGAGGTTGCGCGTGGTCCTCTGGTCCCAGAAGCGCGCGAGCCATCGGGCGGCGAGTCGGCGCAGCGGGAGCTCGAGTTGGTCGTCGCAGGCGATCGATCGCAGGACGTCCTCGGCGATCAGGCTCGCCGCGGCGCGCCTGCCGGCCGTCTGGACTTCGGCGAGGAGCGTCGCGCCGTCTCCTTCGCCGTGCAGGCGGTCCTCGATGACGTAGCCGAGCATGCGGAAGAAGTTGAACTTTGCCATGCCGTAGGTGCGGGCGAGGGTTGCGCGGGTCGGCAGGTAGGCGTCGATCGTGTAGGGCTCGGCGCGGGTGAATGTCTCGAGCAGAGTGTCGAGGTCGCGCCGCCTCCTGCCGAGCGTCTGGCAATCCTGAAGGCGCGGGAAGGCCTCGATGGCGACCCAGATCGTGCGCAGGCGAAGGAGCCCGGCCTCGACCGTCTCGAGGCTGCTCGCGGAAGCCTGATCGCCCGCCTCGCCGAGCGCAGTCAACGTGCGCTCGACCAATCCGGCCGAGCGCTCGTCCATGATCTGGCGCAGCGATACGTTCTCCGGCACGGTGCCCTCGCGTGTCGTTCCCCGGTCCATCCTTGGCGGTGGAAGGGGGAGCGTCAAGCGCTCCGGGGGGAGTCTACGGGTTCTTTACCGGCTTCGTCGGCTCGACCGGCAGCGGATCGTCCGCACCGGCCGCTTCGGTGTCTCCGAGGAGGTAGTGCTTGAACCACTCGAGCTCGCGGGTCTCGTAATCGAGCATGTGGCTCGGCAGGTTGATGCCATGGCCCTCGTCCGGATAGAGCACGAGGCGGCTCGGCACGCCGTTGAGCTGCATGTAGCTGAACAGCTCGATGGACTGGCGCGGGTCGACCGGGTGGTCCTCGAGGCCGTGCATGACGAGGGTCGGCGTCGTGATCTTGTGGGCGCGCGAAGCCGGGGAGTGGCGCCACATGCGCTCGAGGTCGCTGGCCCACGGCTGGTCGTACGAGTCGATGAACAGTTGCGGATTGTTCTGGCCCATCGCGGACACGTAGTTGTAGATCCCGGCGATCGAGACTGCGGCCTTGAAGCGCGAGGTCCGCGTGATCACCGTGTTCGTCATCAGGCCACCGTAGCTGTATCCGGTGAAGCCCATGCGCTCGGGTTCGGCGATGCCGCGCTCGATGAGCGCGTCGGTCGCTGCCATCAGGTCGAGGTAGTCGTTCGTCCCGAAGTTGCGGTACACGCCGCGCCGGAAATCCACGCCGTAGCCCGTGCCGCCGCGGGGGTTCGCGATGAAGACCGCGAAGCCCGCCTTCGCGAGGACTTGCCACGGATACCGCGTGGTCCACCTGTCGCCGTAACGCGAGTAGGGGCCGCCGTGCATCTCGATGATCGTCGGCAGCCCGCCCTCCTGGCGCCCGCCCGGGGGCAGGAAGAGGAAACCCTCGACGAAACCGCCGTCGTGTCCGGGAAGCTCGAGCAGCTCGGCGGGCGGGAGCTCGAACGCGGCGACGGAACCGTCCGTGCTCGCGAGCGCCGTGCCAGCCCCCGCGTCGTCAAGCGAGCGCACGTGCAGGGAGCCGGGGCGATGGAGCGCGCTCTCGGTCCAGACGACACGCCCCGCGGCCATCGAGAAATCGTCGAGGTGCTGCTTCGGCGGCGTCACCGGGGTGAAGACGCCGTTCGGCAGTTCGAGATGCATCAGGTTGTAGCGAGTCCGCTCCGCTGCCGGCAAGTAGAGAGACTTGCCGTCGGCCGACCAGATGGGCGCGTGGCTGGGGAGGGATCCGGTGCCTCCGTGCTCGAGCTCGCTACCTGGGGTCGCGACGACGGTCTCGCCTGTGTCGAGCTGACGCACCAGCACGTCCTTGACGTTGAGATAGGTGCGGTACTCGGCGTCGCGGTCCTGGAAGAACGCGAGCCGGCTCCCGTCGGGGGAGAAACTCGCATAGGAAGCGTGCCGATCGTCCGGGGAGATCTGTGTCAGCGAGCCGCTCTCGACGTCGAGCAACCCAAGGCTCTGATCCTCGTCGACGAGGCTGCTGAAGCGCCGGTTGAAGGTCAATGCGATCTGCTTGCCGTCCGGAGACCACGCGGCGTGATACGCACAGAGCGGGGGCTTGGTGAGCTGGCGCGCCGTCGAACGGGAGGCGTCTTCGTCGTCGATGTCGACGATGTGGAGCTGCGGGTACTCGGCCGGGTGCTCGAGGCGGTCGTAGACGGTCCAGTCGCCGGTCTCGCTCTCCTCGGCACCTCCCTCGGTCTCCGCTGGGGAGGCCAGCACCGCGAGGCGCTTGCCGTCGGGCGACCAGAAGAAGCCGCTGACGCCGTCCGCGAACTCCGTGATCGGGCGCGGCGCGGAGCCGTCGAAGGGGTGGAGCCAGACCTGGGCCGTGCCGCCCTGGCTCGAGATGTAGCTCAGCGCGTCGTTGTCTCGCCACGCGACGGAGGAGGGTTGCGTGTCGCCGAAGGTGAGCCGCAGCGGCGCCCCGCCGTCCGCGGGCACGACGTAGAGGCGGCGCTCGCGGCGGTCCTCTTCGATCGAGCGCTTCTGCCAGAGGTAGGCGACGCGCTTGCCGTCGGGCGAGATCTCGGGGCTCGTGATGATCGGCACCTCGAGGAAGTCGCGAACGGTGTACTCGGGCGCGGCATCCCCGGGGCTGGCCGACTCGGACAGAGCGAAGGGAAGGAGCGCGACGACGAGGAGCAGGGCGAGTACGAGGGCAGACCTGTTCATGGGGACTCCGTCGAGGTGGACTCGGGGGCGGGTGCAGACAGGCGCGCCGCGAGCTCGGTGTGGCCCTGTTGGGTCGCGAGCTCGGCGGGGGTGAAGCCGTAGCCGTTCTTGGCCTCGGGCTCGGCGCCGGCGGCGAGGAGCATGTCGGCTTGCTCCGCGAGGCCCTTGTGAGCGGCGAGGTGAAGCGGCGTCGCACCGTTCTCGTCGCGCGCCTCGAGCGCGGCGCCGGACGCGATCAGCAACTCGGTGACGCTCGGATGGTCCACGGTCACCGCGAGGTGAAGCGGCGTCAACTCGAGCCGGTCGGCGGGTGACGGCGTGGCTCCTCGGGCGAGAAGCAAAGAGGCGACATCCGTCTGACCCCGGAACGCCGCGACGTGCAGCGCGGTCGCCCCGTCCTCGTCGACGGCGTTCACGTCGGCGTCGGCGTCGAGGAGGCGGGCCGCGATCTCGAGATGCCCGAGCTCGGCAGCTCGGTGCAGCGGAGTCCAGCGTTTACGCCACATGGAGCGCGCGAGGTTGGCGTCCTCCTCGAGGAGTGCATCGACGCGTTCGAGCGCGCCGGCGCGCACGGCCTCGTCCATCGCGGCGGCGCGGCCGCCGCAAGCAGACGTCAGTGCGAGCAGGAAGCCCAGGGCGAGAAGGAGGGCGAGGGAGACGGACGTGGACACGAGGGTGCGTCGCATGGGAAGGCTCCATCCTGTCGGTGCGGGGAAGGGATGGATCACGGGCTCGAGCAGCCTGCGCGGGCGCCGCCGAAACCGGGCTCCGGCGGTCGGTACGATGACCACTCGGAGCGCATCATCCGGGTTAAGATTTCGCAATGCAAATCCTCCGCGCACTCTTCGAGCGGCTCGACTCCTTCATGGCAACCGCGGCGGAACTCGCCTGGGGCGCCCCTCTCGCTGGGCTCCTGCTCGGGGCTGGCCTCCTGCTGACGCTCTACTGCCGATTCCTGCCCTTCAGGGGCTTGGGGCACGGCATTCGCATCCTGCGCGGCGTCTACGATCGCAAGGATGATCCCGGAGAGATCTCGCACTTCCGCGCGTTGAGCACGGCACTCTCCTCGACGATCGGGATGGGCAACATCGGGGGCGTCGCGATCGCGATCAGCGAGGGCGGCCCCGGTGCGATCTTCTGGATGTGGCTCGCGGCCTTCGTCGGGATGGCGACGAAGTTCTTCACCTGCACGCTCGCCGTGCTCTATCGAGGGAAAGACAGTCTCGGCCGCCTGCAAGGCGGGCCGATGTACTTCATCGAGGAGGGGCTCGGGAGGCGTTGGCGTTTCCTCGGGGCGTTCTTCTCGATCTTCGGGATCATCGGTTGCCTCGGCATGTTCCAGACGAATCAACTCGCCGAGATCCTGCACGACTCCGTCCAAGTTCCGCCCTGGGTCACGGGCCTGGTCTCGGTCGCCGTCGTCGCGATCGTCATTCTCGGCGGCATCCAGCGCATCGCCGCGGTCGCGGCGCGCCTCGTGCCGTTGATGTGTGTGATCTACCTCGGCATGGCCGTCGTGGTCGTCGTGTTGAACTACGAGCAGGTCCCGAGCCTGCTCGCGCTGATCGTGAACGAAGCCTTCGACTTCAGGTCCTTCTTCGGCGGCGCGGCGGGCACCGCGTTCATCATCGGCGTGCGCCGCGCGGCGTTCTCGAACGAGGCCGGGATCGGGACGGCGCCGATGGCGCACGGTGCGGCGAAGACCGCGGAGCCGGTGCGCGAGGGACTCGTCGCGATGCTCGGGCCCTTCATCGACACCGTGATCGTCTGCACGGTCACCGCGCTCGTCGTCCTCTCCTCGGGGTTGTGGGACGGCTGGACGGACGCCAATGGAGCGGCGCTGACAGCGGCCGCCGTCGAGGCGACGCTCGGCCCTGTCGGGCGCTTCCTCCTCGTCGCGGTCGTCGCGCTCTTCGCGATCACGACGATGTTCGGGTACTCGTACTACGGGAAGAAGTGCTTCTCCTACCTTTTCGGCGCCCAGCGCGCGCGGGTCTACGACTACATCTACCTCGGCGGCCTCTTCCTCGGGGCGGTCTGGTCCGCGAACCTCGTGCTCAACGTACTGGACACGGCCTTCGCGCTGATGGCGGTCCCCAACCTGATCGCGACGATCATCCTCGCGCCCAAGGTGATGGCCGCGACGAAGGACTACTTCGCGCGGCTCGGTGCCGGGGCGCGCGACTGCGCTCCGCTGCAGGGCAGCGAGGGGGAGTGAGGGCGCCCGCGACATCGTCGGCTCCGCCCTTGACGGGGCGCGCGNNGGCCAAGGTCCACAACCGAAGCGGCGGTCCGTGACCGCTCGCTCGGACTCCTAGATTTCACTGCGAGGGCGCCCAGCGGCGTCCGCGACGACGAGGTTCCGATGAAGTCGATCGATGTCCGCGATCTCGCGTGCCCTGGACCGGTCCTGACGCTGCGCAAACTCTGGTCGGAGGGCGAGCGGGTGCTCGAGATGCACGTCAAGGACGCACTCGCGCGCTCCAACGTCACACGCTTCGCGGAGTCGCAGGGGGCACGGGTCCAGTCCTCCGAAGGAAAGGGCGGGGGTTATCTCGTCCGCATCGACGGGGCCGATGGGCGTGCCGAGCCCGCGACGACGGAGGTCACGGAGCGTCCCGGCGCAGCGCCGGCCGGAGGCGCGCTCGTCGTCCAGCTCGACGGAACCACGATGGGTGAGGGCGACCCGGAGCTCGGCGCACTCTTGATGCGCTCCTTCGTCAAGACTCTCTCGGAGCTCGATCCGCTCCCCGCGCGCCTCGTCTGTTACAACGGCGCCGTCCGAGAGGCTTGTGAGGGGGGCGTCCTCGTCGGCGATCTCCGCCAGCTCGAAGAGCGCGGCGTCGAGCTCCTCGTGTGCGGAACCTGCCTGAACTTCTTCGAGCTCGCGGACAAGCTCGCCGTGGGCCGCGTGACCGACATGCTCGAGATCGTCCAGGTGCTCGCGGGCGCGGGCCGCGTGCTGCGTCCGTGACGCGCGCGATTTACCTCGACCACGCGGCAACGGCGTTTCCGAAAGCGCCAGGGGTCAGCGATGCGGTGGCCCAGTTCCTCGACAGCGCGGCAGGGAACCCAGGCCGCGGGGGGCACCGGATGGCGGTCGCCGCGTCGCGTGTCGTCGAGGACACGCGGGTCGCCGTCGCCGCGCTGCTCGGTGGCGAGCCCGAGCGCACGCTCTTCGGACCGAGCGCCACCTACTGGTTGAACACCCTGCTCCTAAGTGAGCTCGAGGCCGGCTCTCGCGTCGTCGTGTCCGCGCTCGAACACAACGCGGTCATGCGGCCTCTCGGCGCTCTCGAACGGGCGCGCGGCATCGAGGTCGCCGTGGTGGAAGGGAGGGCACCGGATGGCGTGCCCACGCCGGAGGAGTGCGCGGCCGAAGTGAGGCGCGCGCCGACCGCGGCGGTCGTGCTCTGCCATGCGAGCAACGTCCACGGGGCGGTGGCGCCCGTGCGCGCGATTGCGGACGCGGTCGCGCCCGTGCCGGTCTTCGTCGACGGCGCGCAGAGCGCGGGGAGTTTGCCGCTCGACTTCGCCTCGCTCGGGTGTGCAGCCTTTGTGTGCTCGGCGCACAAGGGGCTTCTCGGCCCACCCGGCGTCGGCGTGATGCTGTTGGCGCCCGGTTTCGTACCGGCGCCCCTGGTTCGCGGCGGGACCGGGTCGCACTCCGAGAGCACCGCGATGCCGGACGAACTCCCGGACCGGCTCGAGGCCGGCACGGCCAACGCGGCTGGGATCGCGGGACTCGGGGCGGCCTGCCGCTTCCTGGCCGAGAGGGGTGTCGAAGAGCTCCACGCGCGGTCTGCTGCGCTGCGAGCCCGGCTCGTCGAAGGACTCGCTGCGATCGACCGGGTCCGCCTCGTCGGCGAAGGGCCCGATTCGCGCACGGCGACGCTCTCGTTCACCATGGAGGGCCAGGATGCGGGTGAGCTCGCTGCGTGGCTCGACCGCGAGCGGGGCCTGCTCGTGCGCGTCGGCCTACACTGCGCGCCTGCCGCGCACCGGCGCCTCGGCACCTTCCCCACCGGAACGGTGCGGGTGGGGCTCGGCCCCTTCAATCGGAGCGAGGACGTGGAGCGGTTGATCGAAGCACTCGGGGGGCGATGACGGCGATGGATGCACCGAGGCGAGAACTGATCGTGGTCTTCGGCACCGTGCAGCGGGTGATGCGCGCGGAAGCCGTGGCGCGGGAGGCGGGGCTCGATGTCGATGTCGTCCCGGCGCCGCGTGCCGTCAGCTCGGAGTGTGGCGTCGTGCTCGAAGCTCACAGCGCCGACGCCCCAAGACTCGAGGCCCTGCTCGCCGAGGTGTCGTTGGCGGCCCAGTCGGTCTACCGCCGCTCTGGCGAGGGATGGGAGCTCTGCGAGCTCGGCACGGCTTCCAAGCCGTCCGCCGTGCGTCTGACCGAGAGCTCGCTCTACGGTGGGTGTGGAGCGAAACTGGCCAAGGGTCTGCTCTCGAACGTCCTTTGCGGCCTGCCTCGCCTCGAGTCCGACTCGTTGCTCGTAGGGATCGACACGGCGGACGACGCGGGCGTCGTCAAGGTCAGTGACGAAGTGGCGATCATCCACACGACGGACTTCTTCCCGCCGATGGTCGACGACCCCTACACCTTCGGCCGTGTGGCCGCGGCCAACGCGCTCTCGGACGTGTACGCGATGGGGGGGCGGCCGCTCGCCGGGCTCAATCTCGTCTCCTTCCCGCTCGAACGTTACGACAAGGAGGTCCTGCGCGAGATCCTCCGCGGCGGACTCTCCGCTCTCGGCGAAGCCGATGGAGTCCTTGGCGGAGGGCACACGCTCGAGGGGCCGGACCTGCTCTACGGGATGGCCGTGACCGGCGTCGTGCATCCGGACGAGGTCTGGACGAACGAGGGAGCCCAGGCCGGGGACCTGCTCGTCCTGACCAAGGGACTCGGCGCCGGACTGGTGACGACGGCCGCGAAGGCGGGGCTCGCCGGCGACGCCGAGCTCACCCAGGCTCTGCGTTCGATGACGACCCTGAACCGCGAAGCCGCCGAGGCCGCGAAGACGGCGCGGCCGCACGCCGTGACCGACATCACGGGCTTCGGACTGGCGGGGCACGGCGCCGAGCTGGCCGAGGGTTCGGGCCTGGCGCTCGAGCTCGAGCTCGCCGCGCTGCCGGCTCTGCCCGGCGCGCTCGACGCGGCCCGCCAGGGCTGCGTGCCCGAGGCCGTGGCCAAGAATCGCGAGAGTCTCGGTGACCTCCTCGAGGTCGACGAGGGAGCGGATCCATTCCGCGTGGACCTCGCGCTCGACCCGCAGACCTCCGGTGGCTTGCTCGTCGCTGTCGAGCCGGAGAAGGCGCCGGGGCTGCGGCGCAGGCTCCCCGGAGCGGCGATCGTCGGGCGCTGCGTGCCCGGTGAGGCGGGGCAGGTGCGCCTCGCCGCGAGCTCGCTGGCGCTCCCGTGAGCGGGGACCGGGACCACGTCTCCCGGCTCTTCGCCGGCCTGGGATTCGATGCGCCCGAGCACGACGCGCTCGTGCGCCTCGCTCTGCTGCTCACCGAGCTGCCGGCGCCCCCGGATCCGGACGGCCTGATGCCGCGCTACGAGGAGCTGCGCGAGACGCTCGTGGCGCGCCTCCGAGGCGACGACACCGACGCGGCCGAGGAGGCGCTCCTCGAGCTCTACGCCCACCTGCACGGGCACGAGGCGCCCTACACCGCCGCGGAACGGAAGACCGTCGACGCGACTGGAGGGCACTGGTGCCATGCGGGGGGACCCTCGCCGGTGCTGAGGGCCGGGCGCTACCTCCGCCCGGACTCCGTCTCGGCCGACCTCGGGGCGGGCAACGGGCTGCAGTGTCTCCTCATGCTCCGCCTCCATCCTCACGCGGCGAGCGAGCAGGTCGAGCTCTCGAGCCGGATGGTGGAGGCTGGGCGGGCGCTCCAAGGCTGGCTCGGCCTCCGCGAAGACCAGGTCCGGTGGAAGGTGATGGACGTCACCCATTACGAGCCCGAGGGCGTCGACTTCCTGTACCTCTACCGCCCGGTGCGACCGGAGGGCGAGGGTGCCGCCTACTATCGCCGTCTCGCTGCTGCGCTCGATCGCGGGCCACGCCCGCTGACGGTCTTCGCGGTCGCCGACCCGCTGGGTCCCTTCTTGCCGGCGAGCTTCGAGGTGGTCCACGACGACGGGCACCTCCGCTGCTACCGCCGGCGCTGAATTCCCCGTACCGAGAACTCTGAACCGAAATCATGGACAGGAATCGGGCATCCGTGTATACCCAACGGCCGGTCTCGTGTGTGTCGCGCGGGTGCCGGCGGAGCTGCCAGCGATGAGCGAGACCGGTCACGTCACGGTCCTCGAGCGAGGATCCCGCACCTTCCACATCGTCGGGACGGCGCACGTCTCACAGAGCTCGGTCGCCGAAGTCGAGGCGGTCATCGACGAGGTGCGGCCAGACGTCGTCTGCATCGAGCTCGACAAGAACCGGCTCGACGCGCTGCTCGACGAGGATCGGTGGAAGCGGCTGGACATCTTCCAGGTGATCCGGCAGAAGCGGGTGCCCTTCCTGCTGGCGAGCCTCGCGCTCTCGTCCTATCAGGCGCGCCTCGGCGAGCAGCTCGGCGTCAAGCCGGGCTCGGAGATGCTCGCGGCAATTCGCAAGGCCGAGGAGGTCGGCGCCGAGCTGGTGCTCGCAGACCGCGACATCCAGATCACGCTGCGCCGCACGTGGCGGAGCGTCTCGTTCTGGAGCAAGTTCAAGCTGCTCGGTGCGCTGCTCGCCGGTTTCTTCGAGGAGGAGGAGATCAGCGACGAGGACCTCGAGAAGCTCAAGTCCGGCGACGCCCTCGGCGCGATGCTCGAGGAGTTCGCCCAGGAGCTGCCGCAGGTCAAGCGCCCGCTGATCGACGAGCGCGACGCCTACCTGATGTCGAGCATCGAGGACTCGAGCGGCGAGACTGTGGTCGCGGTCGTTGGCGCCGCACACGTGCCCGGGATGAAGCGTCACTTCGGCGAGGCCGTCGACCGCGCCGAACTCGATGTCGTCCCGCCGGCGAGCCGGATCGTGCCCTATCTCAAGTGGGCGATCCCGGCGATCGTCGTCGCCGCGTTCACATGGGGCTACTTCAGAATCTCCGGCCAGCGCTTCGGCGAGATGCTGACCGGCTGGATCCTCCCCAACTCGATCTTCGCGGGGCTCTTCAGTCTGATCGCCGGCGCGCGGCCGCTGACTGCGCTCGCCGCCTTCGTCGCGTCCCCGATCACCTCGCTCAACCCGACGATCCAGGCCGGCTTCGTCGCCGGGCTCGTCGAGGCCTGGTTGCGCAAACCGACGGTCGACGACTGCGCACGGATACGCGAGGACTCCCAGACGCTGCGCGGGCTCTACCGCAACCGCTTCACGCGCGTCTTGCTCGTCTTCGTCGCGGCGACACTTGGCTCGGCGCTCGGCGCCTACATCGGGCTTGGGTGGGTGCTCAGTCTCTTGAGATGACGCGTTTGCCGCGCGGGCGGATGGGCTTCCCGCGTAGGCGGCACCAGGCGCGCTTGATCGACCCCGCCAGCGTCTCGACGACGGTGCGGTGGTACTCGAGCGCCGGGTCGTCGAAATCTTCGCCGAAGGGCGTGTAGCCGAGGCGGTGTTTCGTCACCGCGTTGATGTCGAAGCGCGCGGCGAGTCCCCACAGGAAGTGGTTCAGCGGGGCGAAACCCTCTTTGCGCAACACAGCGACACCGTAGTCGAGGATGCAGGGCTCCCGGCCGTCGATGACGAGCAGGTTGTCTTTCTTCTTGAGGTCGCCGTGGGCGACACCGCGCGCGTGGAGCTCGCCGACCAGCGCGCGGAGGCGCCGGAAGTAGTGCTCCCGATCCGCGAAACGGGCCTCGCGGAAGGGGACGGCTTCGATGCGCTCGATGACCAGGTAGCGCCCGGCGGCGAGACCGAAGCAGCGCGGGACGCCCTCGAGCTCACCGATGCGCGCGTAGATCGCGGCTTCCTTGCGGAGCATCCGCCGGGCAAGGGCGGCGACGAGCCCGCGAGGCTCCTTGATCACGACGGCCGGCTCCGAGTCCTCGTAGAGGTAGACGCTGCCCTGGTAGCCGCTGCCGAGCACTGCGCGCCCCTCGCGGGAGTACTCGGAGACTGCGGCTACCAGCTCGTCTTCCGTGACGCCCCGGAGCCCGGTGAGCATCGCTCCGGCTCAGCCCTGGTAGAGGAACAAGTAGAGCAGGAGGCTACTGAGTACGAGCGCGATGATCGGCTCGCCGTTCTGCTTGAGGCTCTGGGTGAACGACCAGGTGCTGCTCTCGCCGGGCGAGTACGGCCGGAGGCGGGGCAGGAGCGCGCGTGTCCGCGCGGCCCACGGCTCCCAGGTTTCGCCGAAGAGCCCGTGGAGCTTCTTGTCCTCCTGTTTGATCGCGGGCGGGTAGAACAGCAGGAGGAAGAGCACGAAGACCGGGAAGCTCCACCACAGGCCGCAGGCGAAGCAGAAGCCGAAGCCGATCAGGATGTTGCCGACGTAGAGCGGATGGCGCACGAAGCCGTAGGGGCCATCCGTGGCGAGGACCTTGTCCTTCTTGACGTGCCCCGAGGCCCACAGCCGGATCAGGATCCCCAGCCCGACGAGCGGAACGCCGACCCAGAACCAGGGCTCGACCATCTGGCCGAGGAAGGTCACCACGATCGTGAAGAGAAAGCCAAGTGCCTGGCGGAAGCGTTCACGACGGTGTAGCAGATCCCACAGGAGTCGCCGTACGCCGAGTTTGCCCTTCTTGGGCCTCTCGTTC
>NPIG01000489.1_pt2 | contig 13163 bp, 7 predicted proteins | sample 8637441 | NCBI WGS metagenome assembly NPIG01 (sample SAMN07420675, study PRJNA396082) | bioreactor metagenome | isolation source: sample BR6 brine-fed electro-methanogenic bioreactor BR | place: Japan: Kochi | collected 2016-06-14 | reverse complement strand
GCCGGATGCGGCGCTGCCGGTGCTCGTGACGGAGAGCAGGCACGAAAACGAGTGGACGCAGCTTGTGGCGGTGCAGGCGCTCGAAGCCCTTTCGGCGGATACGCCGGACGTGAGGAAGGCCCTGGCGGCGGCGGCGGAAAGCCCGAGTGGATACGTGGCGAAAGTGGCGAAGCACGCGCTGGAAACACTGACATGAAGGCGGCGGATAACACTTTCGGAACGAACGGGACAGATGGGGGCGAGGGCGCGGAAACAAATGGAATTGATTTGCCCGTCCTTTTGCCGCCGTGAATAGCGCACGCTATACTCGCTCAAGGATGAAGAGAAGCAGGAAGGAGTGGTCTCTCATGATGCGGATATGTGCTTTTCTGGCGCTCGGCGCCTTGCTATGCGGCCCTAACGCCGGTGCGGCGACCTATGTGGTCGCCACCGATGGTGACGATGCGAACCCCGGCACACTGGACCAGCCACTGCGCACGATTCAGGCGGCGGCCGCCCGGATGCAGCCCGGCGATGTGTGCGAGATTCGCGGCGGGGTCTATCGTGAGACGGTGCGACCGGCGCACTCAGGCCGCCCCGACGCCCCCCTGGTTTTTCGTGCCTATGCGGAAGAGCGGGCGGTGGTCAGCGGCGCTGACCTTGTGTCCGGCTGGGAGCCGGCGGAGGATGGGCAATGGGCGGCGCCGCTCGCAGGTCCCGCCGCCGAGCAGGTCTTCGTGGACGGCCGCATGATGCCGGCGGCCTGCTGGCCGAACACCGCGCTGGACCCTTTCGACCGGGTCTGGGCGGAGGCGGACAAGGGCACGAATGCGACGCGGATTGTAGACGCGGCGCTGCCGGAACTGGATTTGGCGGGCGCGACGCTGCATGTGTTGCCGGGCAGACGCTGGGTGTCGTGGGCGCGCCCGGTGGACGGGTTAGATGCCGCGGCCCACGCGATTGCCGTGAACGCCGACTGGGACCAGAGTAGCGCCTACAAGATGGAGGAAGGGACCCGGTACTACGCCTTCGGCACGCGCGCGCTGCTCGACGCGCCGGGCGAGTGGAGCCACGACGCCGATGCGGGCAAGCTCTATATGAAGACCGTGGACGGGCGCGCGGCGGGTGCGCACCGGGTGGAAGTGAAGCGGCGCGCGCGGGCGTTTGACCTCACGGACCGCTACAACATCCGTATACAGGGCATTCGGGTATTCGCCGCCACCATCAGTCTCAGCGGCGCGGTGAACTGCGTGGTGGAAGGCTGCCACGTGCGGTACGCGTCGCACTTCCTGAATCCCAGCGGCTGGAACAAGTATCTCGACACGGGCATCGTGCTGGCCGGCCGCGGCAACGTGGTGCGCGACAGCTCGGTGGTGTACAGCGCGGGCAACGGCGTGACGCTTATCGGTGAAGACAACACGCTGACGAATTGCGTGGTGCGGCGCGCGAACTACATGGCGACCGACTGCGGCGCGGTGTGGATGGAGGGCCGCGGCAACGAGGTGAGCCGTTGCAGCCTCGGACTGACGGGCCGCAGCGTGCTGCTGCACCGGTATCTCCAGGCCGGGCGCATCGTGCACAACGACATGCACGACGGCGGCCTGCTGACGACGGACCTCGGCATGACCTACTGTTACAACACCGACGGCGCCGGCACGGAAATCGCCTGGAACTGGGTGCACCACAACCGCGCGGCGCACGTGGGCGTGGGCATCTACATCGACAACGGCTCGAAGAACTTTCTGATCCATCACAATGTGTGCTGGGACAACGAAGACAGCGGCATCCGGCTGAACACGCCCTCGCACGACAACCGCCTCTACCACAACACGCTGCTGGACAACGGCAACAGTCTCAGTTACTGGGGGCCTGACGGCGAGAAGGACCAGCAGGGATGCGTGGCGGTGAACAACATCATGACGGATGAGATACGGCTGGGGACGGGCATCGAGGCGCATCACAATTGCGCGCAAGCCGACCCGAAACTCGCCGCGCCGCTGGCGCGTGATTTCCGGCCGCAAGCCGATTCGCCCTGCATCGATGCGGGAGTCCCCGTCGCGGGGGTGACCGGTGCGGTGACCGGCAATGCGCCCGACGCGGGCGCATACGAGCGGGGCGCGGACCTGTGGCGGCCCGGCCACGACTGGGGCGAACCGCCCGTGTTCTGAGCGGCGGCAAAGCCGGGCGCGGTCCTATTCGATGCCGGTGACGGCGGCGGACGCCTCGACCGCCCGGTTGACCTTGCGCACAAGTTCCTCGCGCTGGTAGGGCTTGTGAATGAACCCGGCGACCGACCAGTCCTCCAGCCAGCCGGCCAGCAGCGATTCGTCGAAGCCGCTGGAAACGAGAATAGGCACGCGTTCGGACCGGCGCCGCAGTTCGCGTATCGTCCGCTCACCGTTCATGTGCGGCATGGTAAGGTCCAGCACCACACAGGCGACCGAGGCGCCCCGGTCGCCAATGAATTGAAGCGCCTCCGCGCCATCGCCCGCGGTCGCCACATCCCAACCGGCACGGCGCAGCATTTCCGCGCCAACGGCGCGCACCCCCGCCTCACCATCAACAAGCAGAATCGTGTTCGGTCTTTCCAGGGGGTCGAGGCCTGTTTCCCCCGCGGTCTCCCGGCGCTGCTCGTTCGGCAACGGGAAGAGTATCCGGAACGTGGAACCCGCGCCGGGTGTGCTTTCGACCTGCACCGCGCCACCGTGGCTCTGGACAATCCCCAGCAGGGCCGCGAGGGCCATGCCGCGCCCCGTGAATTTCGTCGTGAAGAACGGGTCGAAGACGCGGTCGAGCATGTCAGGCGGCATGCCGCAGCCGGTGTCTCTGACCTCGAGCCAGACGAACTCGCCCGCCGCCGGTTTCCGCCGCACGGGGGACAGGGCCAGCGTCTGCGCATCGCAGGCCGCGCGGCCCGTGGCCACCGTGATCGCGCCCGGGCGCGTGTCGATTGCCTCGGCGGCGTTCACTGCGAGGGTCATGACCATCTGGCGGAGTTGCTCCGGGTCGGCTTCGATATGGGGCAGATTGGGCGTCAACTTGAGTTCCAGGCGGCCCCTTTCCGGGACCAGCGACTGAAGCAGGGGGATGAGACTCTCGAGGGCCGCGTTGAGCGAGGCCCGCCTGAGGGAGACCGGTCCGAGCCCGGTATAGGCGAGCATCTGCTGCGAGAGCTTGCTCGCGCGCAGCGCGTTGGCGCGGATATCCTCCAGCATGCCGCGGGTGGGGCCGTTTGCCGGCAGGTCTTCCATCAGGAGTTCGGCGTTCCCGAGAACGCCCATGAGCAGGTTGTTGAAATCATGCGCCAGGCCGCCTGCAAGCACGCCGAGACTCTCCAGTTTCTGGGCATTCTGCATTTGCCTTTCCAGGGCGCGTTGGCGCTGCTCGGACTCTTTGCGTTCGGTGATGTCGAACACGGAAATGACCCCGGCATAGGGCTTGGTTTCACCGGGCTGGGTCAGCGGCTGGGTGTTGATGAGCAGCCAGCGGCGCTGGCCCCCCGGAACCAGGACGGAAAGCACGGTGTCCGCCACGCTTTCCTTCTGGCTCAGTGCGCGCGCGCACGGCAGGTCCATCTTCTCAACCGGCTTGCCGTCCTCCCAGCGCACATCCTGGAAGAACTCATCGAGCTTATGGCCGATGACGCGTTCCGCCGGCATGTTGAGCAGCTCGGCCATGGCCGCGTTGCACTCACGCACCCGGTAGTCGGCCCCGCAGAGCATGACGCCCTCAAACAGGGCGTTGAAGACCGCCCGATAGCGGTCTTCGCTGGTGCGCAGCGCGTTCTCCGCGCGCCTGAGGCCCGCAATGTTCCTGCTCACCCGCCCGACGCCGGTGAGGATTCCCTGGTCGTCGTGCACCGGGAAAACGTGCTCTTGCAGCCACAGGGCTTCCCCCTGCCATTCAAGGTGATTCTCCGCGGTGAGGTCCCGTTCCGTGGCGGCCACCTGCCGGATTTGCGCGCGAATCCGCTCTCCTGCATCGCCGAAAACTTGCCGCACGTTCTTGCCGAAAAGGTCTTTGGCGGCGATGCCGAAACGGGTCGGACCGACATAATGAAGGAAGTTGCCTTCACAGTCATGCAGGGCCAGGAAGTCTTCGGAACTGTCGATGATCCTGCGCAGGCGCTCCTGGCTCTCCCGCAAGTCCTGGCCGCTGCGCTGGTGCTCGGCAAGCAACGCTTCGAGCCGGGCTTCTGTCCGGGAAAGCTCTTCGGCGTGCTGCCGGGCAATGGCTTCCCAGGTCTGTTCCTGGGCGGCGGTCTGCCGATGCTGGTCCGCGCGCGCACGCAGCTTTGACAACTGCCTGCGCCAGACAGCCACCTCGACGATGAAAAGCAGTACTGCAGCCGCGGCCAAGGCGCCGCAGAGCAGCCAGGCCTGGCCCGGTGGCCCCGCCCCGGCCGGCGGTGTGGCACCGGCCGGGGGTTGCGCCCAGGACCACGAGGTGAGATGCAGCGCCCCAATCAGTAAGAAACTGGTTCTTGACACGCTTACGGAGAGTCCTGCACACGAATGCTGTTGCATACTACTTCGCAGCACAAGTTTTCCTCCCTGGGCGCGCAAGCACATGCGCCCGGCCCGTGTAGAGCTACCGACATGACTCCGCGCAGCACTGTAATTCAGCGACTGCCGAAGGACCGGGGCGCACTGCGCTAGTATCGCGCAATTTCCTGATAAACGCAACACTTTTCATACAAGATTTTCGTGCTTTGACAGAGATACAGCCCAGGTTAGTGTCTGTCTAAGTAGTTATGCAGCAAAAGATTATAAGATTTCTAATGAAATGGGCGCGAGCCCCGGCAGGTAGGTCATTCCGCTCTTGAACAGGCCTTATCGATAACTTAAAGCGTTGTGGCAAAATGCTTTAGATTTACTCTTCACACGGGACCGGAAAGGCGGCGGGAGTGCATGGGCTGCAATCAAGCAGCCCGCCGCCCCAGGAAAAGACAGGCTGCAAGTTTCCGCCGGTCATGACAAATGGTCATCTCGGCAACAAGCACGGCGAAGGCGGTTTGACAGCGGGAATGCCCGCGTATCCTGCGCAGGCGCGCAAGGTTGTCCGCCCGGTTGTTGCGGCGGACGGCGGCTGGCGTCCCCTCACGGGTTCAGCATGAATCGTGCAAATACCGGGTAGTGGTCTGACAGCTTTCTGTTCTCGTCCGGCGATTCCAGCCGGGCCCACTCAAACGGTTTCAAGGCGTTGCCATTGTAGAAGATGTGGTCAATACGCCGGCCCACGACATGCGTGCGCACATTGTCGTCGCGCCCGGTTTCGCTGGCCATGGGCGAGGCGGTGTAGCTGTCCCGCCAGCCGTCGCCGGTGAGGGTGGCGTAGTCCCCGCGTTCCTGGTCGGTGTTGAAATCACCCATGAGCATGACGGGCAGCCCGGCGTCTATCCACGGCTGGGTCTTCTCGCGGCAGAGCCTGGCCATGTGTACCTGGCTCGGCAGGGTGTTGTCGAAATGGGTGGACACAACAACCATTTCGAGGCCGGTGTGCCTGTGTTTCAGTCTGGCCCAGACCGCGATGCGGGGGAAGGTGTTGCCGAAGCCCCAGGACGCCTTCCCGGGGGTGGGGGAGAGCCACCAGTGGCCGGTTTCGAGCAGTTCGAAGCGCTCTTCACGGTAAAACAGGAGGGCGTCGGTGAAGGTGCTGACGTTGAGGGCGGCGACCATGGGGATGTGCTCCTTGAAGAAGGCCATGTCTGCTTCGGTGATGGGTATCTTGCCGTGCACACCGTAGCCGGGTAGCTGCTGCTCGAAGAACGCGGTCTGCTGCTCGGAACACTCCTGCAGGGCAATGAGGTCGGCGTCGGAACCCTTGAGCACTTCGGCGCAGAGGTCTTTGCGCTCGTCCCACGCGGGGACGCCGGGCTTGGTTTCCCAGTGCACGAGCACGTTGAAGGTGAGGGCGCGCACCTCGGCGGGATTCGCGTCCGCCGCGCCGGCGGGACGGTGACAGACAAGGGCGCATGCTGCGAGGCTCAGGAGTGCGGTGGCGAAAGCGATTCTGCGCATGATGGTCTTTCTCCTTCGTAAAGGTTTGTCAGGCATAAGGCAGGGGGTCTTCGGCGCCGGCCGCGGCGAAGGCGTTGCGGCGCTCGACACAGGTGGGGCACGCGCCGCAGGCGGTGCCCTCGCCGCGATAACAGCTCCAGGTCCGGCTGAAATCGACATCGAGTTCGAGCCCGAGCCGGACGCTGTCGGCCTTCGGCCTGGCGACAAACGGCGCTTCGACCCGCACCGGGGTGCGCCGGTTCAGCGCCAGCACGGCATTGAGCCGTTCCAGAAAACGGGCGGTACAGTCCCAGTAGCCGTACTCATCCTGGGCCTGCGCGCCATAGAGGACGGTGTCGATGCCGTTCGCCTCGGCATAGGCGGCGGCCATTGAGAGCAGCATCATGTTGCGGTTTGGCACGTAGGTGGGCGGCTGGTCGCGCGCTTCGGGGGGGAGGTCCTTCAGGTCGGGCACCGGCGCGCCGCCCTGGACGAGCGCCGACCCGCCGCGCAGCAGTTCGGCGAGGAAGTCGATGATGATGACGCGGTGCTCCGCTGTTTCCGCGGCGCGGGCCTGGAAGCGGGCGCATTCGAGTTCGCGGCGGTGGCGCTGGCCGTAGTTGAAGCTGAGCGCGTGCAAAGGCGCGCGGCCCAATTGCCGCGCCGCGTGATGGAGCAGCACCGTCGAGTCGATGCCGCCGCTGAGCAATACCACTGCGGGCCTTGTGCTGTCTGCCATGCCGTTCTCCACGCAACTGTCTTCTGAATGGGGCGCGCGTATTGTAGCGCGGCGGCGGCCCGGAGCGAAAACAGAAGAACGCCCCGCCGCCCACGGTCGGGGCGGCGAGGCGTCCTGGCACGCGCTTCTGTTGGTCAATCGCGTTTGCGGAACCGGCGCGCCGCGGCCATGGCCAGGGTGGCGGCGAGCGCGCCAAGCGCCGAAACGCCCGCGGCCGGCACCTCCTGCACCGTCTCGTCCACAGTCAACTCGAAGGGAACGCTGGTGGCGAAGAAGTAGCTGCCGTCGTAAACGAAGCACTCGTAGAACCCGAGTTGTTCTTCGATCAACGCGGGGATGAACAGGGTCGGTTCGGTTTCGAAGGGGAGATTCTCCCCGTCTTTGATCCACAGATAGAGGTAGTCCTCTCCCGCCTTGCCGGGAACAGCCGCGGTGAGCGTGACCGGCTCGCCGAGTTCGGGGCTGGAGTTGTCGGAGGTCACGTTCGGCTTCAGTTGCGCCTTCTCCTGACCGAGGTTCTCGACGAAAATCGTGTCAACATAGCGCTTGACCTCGATGCCCTCCTTGGTCTTGATTTCTCCCTCCACCTCGAGGCCGCCGCGCTCCGGGTTGCTGATATTGTTGCGCACGATAATGGAGTGTTCGCGCGGCGGGAACACGGTCGAGCCCGGCCCCTCGCCCATGTTCGGGTCGATGTCTTCCGGGTTGTGGAACTTGAGTTCCATGGAGCCGTCGGGCCGCTCGACGCAGCCGACCACCGTGACCATGTGGCCCTGGCCCTCGCGTTGGGGCGGTTGCGTGTTCAGGTAGCTGGCAATCACGATTTCGACGTCGGCGCCGCTCTTGACCGCGTCGCAGATGTCCTTCATGCTCGGGTTCGACCACCCCTCGGTGACCAGCCGTTCCTTGACGCCCGCCGGGAGTGCGGCTTCCTTCTTGCCCTTGCGGAACTTGCAGTTTTCCGGCTTGTCCGCGTCGACCTGCGTGCCGGTCGTTGCGGTTGTGCCCATCTTGTCCTTGAGGCTGTCGCGCAGCCCGCGGTTGATGGTGTCGTCATCGCCGTCTGGTGTCAATTCCTCGCGGTCCATCAGGTAGCGCAGGGAATTGGCGGCGGCCGTCGGCGCGCATTCGTTCTTGCCCTGCTTGATGTCGGGCATGTCGTAGATGTGGCCCGTGTCATCGCGGGCGACCGCCGGGGCGTCGCCATCCGCAAAACGCAGCGGAGCGGTGGTGATTGGGATGTTCAGCGGGCCGGCCGGCTGTCTTGCCGGCGGGAAGGCGGGGGGCAGGCCGCCGCCGCCCGGACCGTCCACCACCCGGCGCGAGGGTGGCGGCGGGTTCCAAGGCTGGTAAGGCTGCGTCGGCACCAGGGGGGGCAGCAGTTCGACGCCCAATAAGCCGTCCCGGAAGACCGTGTGCGCGGGCAGGCTCATGTAGTCTTCGGTCTCGCCCCGCGCGAAACCGCCCGCGGGGCCGCTGCCGTCCCAGCCGCTTGCTCCGAAGCTGTTCGGCGCGATGGGCTCGGTGCTCAGCGTGGCGCGCACGGCCGGCGCCATGCCGAGCGGCGCGAGCAGGGTGAAGTTGGACACGATGCTCTTGGTCGCGTTCCGGTGCAGTATGGGCACATTGCAGGCCAGCCATTCATATTGCGTCTCGGCGCCCACGGCGTAGGAGGCGAACTGGCCGTCGTTGTTGAGGTCCGCCGCGACATTGAGATAGCGGACGGCGGGGTCGTCATCCGTGGTGACCGGAATGCGGATTTCGCCCATTGACGCGAAGGTTCCGCCCAGGTTGATGTTGACGACGGTGACCAGCGCCATGCCGTCATCGAGGTCGCCGTCCACGATAAGCGCATCCGATTCCACCGTGGTCGAGTTGGGCGGCAGCCCAATCCACTCGTGCGTCACATCGAGATGATACGGCCCGCCGGACGCCAGCAGTGTGGGATAGGCGGGGTCCGGCAGGTCGCCGAAATCCGCATTTTGCGCCCCTGCCGGAAGCGCAACGCAAGCAAACACAAACACATAACCCGAAAAAAGAAGGATAGAACGCATCTGCCTTCCCCCATAGTCCTTTTGTGGTTAGCCCTCGCCTCGCACCTATCAGCATACAGTATTTCTCGCGGAATGCAAAGTGGGGACCGGCCCACGGGCGGCCCGGCGCGGTGTGCCGGTGGATACGGCGGCGGAGGACGAGCCGCGCGGGAGTAACAGGATGCACAGGGTGAACAAGATGAAAGAGGGGGATTGGGCGGGGATTCAGGTGTCGCCGTGTGAGGCCCGGTTCGGGAGGGTGCATGTCCACATGCACCGGTTTTCCGGTTCTCCCTTCCCCCTCTGCGGCTTCGCGCCTTGGCGTGAGGCGCTCTTGTCCCGTTTCCCTCTGTATCCTCGCAAGTCCGTGTGCGTTTCCGGTGGGTTGCGCTGCGCATCACCCAGCCAGCGGGGCCAGAACAAGTTGATGCTTGGTGCGAGGGAAGGGAGGCTTGACAGGATTAGCAGGATGGACAGGACGGGGGGGGGGAGACGTGCTGTCCGGTTGGGTGGCGGAGCCGGTCGCGGCGTGTCCAGGGGCGCCTTTCCTCGCGCCTTGAGTGATGTACTGCGGACACCCTCATCTGCGGGCCTATAGGCTTCTTGTGGAGCGCGGCATCGTGATGCTGCTTGGGTCAGAGGCATCAACGATGCCCCTGGTACGGATTGACCGTCCCCATCGTGCTGGCATTCCATCCGGCGTCTCGACAGCAGGCATCTCTTGCCTCAAGATATTCGACCGGCGAGGGGCGGTTGTGCGTGGGCGGTGTCACTTTCTTACACGTCGGCGGCTAATCCTGTGACGGGTTTTGCCTGCCGCGGCCGGTTTGCGCGGTGGGTGGAGGCATTCCGCGGCGTGCATCGGCGGAACGATGCTTCGGCACAGGTCTTGCACCCTTCTGGCAAGGATTCGAGCAAGAAGGGAGACCATCATGGCAGTGAAAACGGAACTTGTCCGTTGGCTGGAAGACTTGACGAGTGATGACACGGGCTCGGTCGGCGGGAAGAACGCATCGCTGGGGGAGATGCTGAGCCGGTTGAAATCCGCGGGCATTCGCGTGCCCGGCGGTTTCGCCACCACGGCGGAGGCGTACTGGGAATTCCTCGACCACAACGACATGAAGGACAAACTCGGCGAGGCCATCGATGAGTTGCACGGGGACGCTTCGCTCGAGAAGGTGGGCAAGCGCATCCGCCGCCTGTTTCTCAATGCGGCGTTTCCCGAGGACCTGGAGGAGGCCATCGGCGGGGCCTACGCGGAGCTGTCGAAACGCAATGACACGGAGGCGGTGGACGTGGCGGTGCGCAGCAGCGCCACGGCGGAGGATTTGCCGGGCGCCAGCTTTGCGGGGCAGCAGGAGACGTTTCTGAACATCAGCGGGTTGGATGACCTGCTCGACGCGTGCAGGCGCTGCTATGCCTCGCTGTTCACGGACCGCGCCATTTCCTACCGCGAGGAGCAGGGCTTTGACCACATGAAGATCGCGCTGTCCATCGGGGTGCAGAAGATGGTGCGTTCGGACAAGTCCGGCTCTGGGGTGATGTTCTCCATCGACACGGAGACGGGTTTTCCGAACGCGGTGGTGATCAATGCGGCGTGGGGCCTGGGCGAGAACGTGGTGCAGGGCACGGTCAACCCGGACGAGTACATTGCGTTCAAGCCGCTGCTCGACAACGAGGCTTTGCGCCCGATTATCGGCAAGAGCCGCGGCGCGAAAGAGAAGAAGATGGTGTACTCGAAGAAGGGCGGGAGCCACCCGACGCGAAACGTGGACACGAGCCGGAAGGAGCGGCGGGCCTATGTGCTTTCGGACGAGGAGATACTGCACCTGGCGCGCTGGGCGAAGGCCATCGAGGCGCACTACGAGCGGCCGATGGACATCGAGTGGGCGAAAGACGGGGAGACGGGCGAGCTGTTCATTGTGCAGGCGCGCCCGGAGACGGTGCAGTCCCAGAAAGAGGCGGGGATGCTCAAGACCTACTCGTTGAAAGGGCATGGCGAGCGCATCCTGTCGGGGACGGCAATCGGCCAGGCCATCGCGGCGGGCCGGGCGCAGGTCATCGAGAGCGCGGACGACATGGACCGTTTCGAGAAGGGTTCGATACTGGTCACGGGTGCCACGGACCCGGACTGGGTGCCCATCATGAAGCAGGCTTCGGGCATCATCACCGATTACGGCGGCCGCACTTCGCACGCCGCGATTGTGAGCCGCGAACTGGGCATCGGCGCGGTGGTGGGCACGGAAGACGGGACGGAGACGCTCCAGGACGGCCAGGAGGTCACGCTTTCCTGCGCGGAGGGCGACGAAGGCTATGTCTACGAAGGCATTCTCGATTTTGACGAGGAGGAGGTCGACTTGGAGGAGATTCCGGACACGAAGACGCAGGTGATGATGAACATCGCGAGCCCGGCGGCGTCGTTCCGCTGGTGGCGGCTTCCGGCGGAGGGCATCGGCCTGGCGCGGATGGAGTTCGTGGTCAACAACATCATCAAGATTCATCCGCTGGCACTGGCGCATTTCGAGGATGTGGAAGACAAGGGCGCGCGCAAGCGGATCAAGGAATTGACCCGGGGATACGAGGACAAGCCGGAGTACTTCGTCGAGCACCTGGCGCGCGGGCTGGCGCATATCGCGGCGCCGCAGTATCCGAACCGGGTGATTGTGCGCATGAGCGATTTCAAGACCAACGAATACGCGGACCTCATCGGCGGCGCCCAATATGAACCGGAGGAAGAGAACCCGATGCTGGGGTGGCGCGGCGCTTCGCGGTACTACAGCGAAGACTACAAAGACGGTTTCGCGCTGGAGTGCCGTGCGCTCAGGCGGCTGCGCGAGGAGCTTGGGCTTGACAACGTGGTTGTAATGGTCCCCTTCTGCCGCACGCTGGAGGAAGCGGACCGGGTGCTGGAAGTGCTCGCGGAGCACGGCCTGAAACGGGGGGAGAACGGGCTCGAGGTTTATGTGATGGCGGAGATTCCCTCGAATATTCTGCTGGCGGCGGAGTTCGCCCGGCGCTTCGACGGGTTCTCGATAGGGACGAACGACCTGACGCAGCTCACGCTGGGCGTGGACCGCGATTCCGCGAAGCTCTCGGAACTGTTCGACGAGCGCAACGAGGCGGTGAAGAAGAGCATTCGCATGCTGATAGACGTGGCGCACGCGCAGGATTGCAAAGTCGGCATCTGCGGACAGGCGCCCAGTGACCACCCGGATTTCGCGGCGTTTCTCGTCGAGGCGGGCATAGACTCGATATCGCTGAACCCGGACAGCGTGGTACGCGTGAAGCGGCGGGTGGCCGAGGTGGAGCAGTAGCGTCCCGCGGGCGGGAGTTTACGGGGGGCGCTAGCGGTCGTGGCTCTGTCATTCGACTGGCGCGAGCGCCGTTTTCGCATAAGACTTGCCCAGGCTCTTGTGGGGGCGGCCACCGCGGCGGTGCACCGGCGAAGGTATTCCCGTGCGGCGGTTTGGCCTTGAGCGTGCAGATCGTCTATTCTGACGCCGGTGCGCAGGTCGTTGGTGTGGTCGCGTCCAGTCGGGCGCGGAAGGAGGACGTATGCGGTGCTATGGGCATGCGGTGACGCTCCTGTCGGTCTTGGCGCTGGCGGGTGGCGCGACGGCGGGGGAGGTGACGCTGTACCGCGACACCTATGGTGTGCCGCACATTTACGCGAAGAATGCGGTCGACGCGGCCTACGCGCTTGGCTATGCCCAGGCGGAAGACCGGTTGGAGGACATCTACCTGAACGTGCGCACGGCGGTCGGGCGGATGGCGGAGGTGCGCGGCCCGGAGCACGTCGAGACCGACTACGTGATGCGCCTGGCTCGGAACGCCGAGGTCTGCCAGGAGAAGTGGGGCGAGACGCAGCCCATCGTGCGCGACATGTGCTCAGCTTTTGTGGACGGGGTGAAGGCGTATGTCGCGGCACACCCGGGGGAGCAACCCGAGACGGCGCTCGAACTCGAACCGTGGCACTGCGCGGCCATCGGGCGCGCGATGATCCTTTCGTGGCCGCTGGGCCTGTTGATGGACGAGTTGAAGCGCAAGCCGGAGAATCCCGGCTTCGGCTCGAACGGCTGGGCGGTGTCCCCGTCGCGTTCGGCCGAAGGTTGCGCGATTCTGCTGACGGACCCGCACCTGACCTGGGAGGGGCTTGCGGTCTTCTATGAGTGCCGCGTGCACGCGGGGGACCTGGAGATGTGCGGGTACTGCGTCGCGGGCTCGCCGGTCATCGCGCTGGGGCACAGCGCCAACGTGGGCTGGGCATGCACGACCGGCGGGCCGGACACGTCGGATGTGTACATGCTCAAGGTGAAGGCGGACCTGCTCGGCATGCCGACGCAGTATGAATATGAGGGGGAATGGCACACGGCGAAGGTGCGCATGATCAGCATCCCGGTGGCCGGGCAGGAC
>NPIG01001354.1_pt1 | contig 13179 bp, 12 predicted proteins | sample 8637441 | NCBI WGS metagenome assembly NPIG01 (sample SAMN07420675, study PRJNA396082) | bioreactor metagenome | isolation source: sample BR6 brine-fed electro-methanogenic bioreactor BR | place: Japan: Kochi | collected 2016-06-14 | reverse complement strand
ATGTCGTAGAAGTCTTTCATCCGACTGTTCAACTCGCGCAGTTTCACCATCGCTTCGAATCCTCTCGCTCCGACCAGAAATAGAAAAGAGCGATCCAACGCTGAGTCGCTCTTTCGTTTTGCGCTCCATTCCATTGTCCTGTCCGAAAATATACTTTCGGATGAAGTTTACGGGTAGCCGCGCAGCTTGGTTCTGATCAGTTCTTCGATTTTTGCGGTGAACCAATCATACCGTTTGGGGAGTACACGGTGCCGCTTTATGGCCATAAACAATTCGTCGCGAATCGATGTTTTGAGTTTCGGAAGGTAGATGGCTGTCTGAGGTTCAAACTGGCGCACCGCTGTTTCAGGTAAAACGGTAAAGCCCAAGCCTTCAGCTACTGGAATCAGAATCTGACTCAGTTGATTTATGTAACCAGTCTTTTTGATTTTGCGAACTCCTTGGAACTCTCTTTTGTAGTTCTCACTCAACAGGCGATCCGCATAGTGCTCACCGTCAGGATGATCAATAAATCCTAGACGACACAAATCCAGAAAGCTTGGTGCCTGACCGGAATAATCCTTAGGCAATACTAGGCAAAATGATTCGTACCCTAGGGACTCATAACACAGATTGGTCGAGGGGGGCGGCTGAGTCACAATCCCCAGGTCAACAGTATTTTCCATGAGGTTTTCTATGATCCGGTAATGGGGCGCAGCCTCTATCGAGACGATCAACTCAGGACACTCTTTCTGGCGCTTCAGAAGATGCGGATAGAGGAAGGTCGCCATTGCACCGGAGCAAGCCAACCGGCACTCCCCTTTGTGCGGATCGTCAAATCCCAATTCTCCGAAAAGTTGCTCTTCCTCTTTTTTCCTCTGGCAACCGAACCGGTAGAGAATTCCCCCCTCCCTGGTCAACTCAAAGCGCTTGCCGGTTCGCTTCAGCAGCGCGACCCCGACCTGCTCCTCCAGTTTCTTGATCTGCTGACTGACGCCAGGCTGAGTCATGTAAAGCTTTTCTGCTGCTTTGGTAAAGTGTCCGACTTCGACCAAAGTCAGAAAGGTCTGTAGCCATTGTTGGTTAATCATCTTCCGCTCCCATAATGATGTGTGATCAAAAAGATCATAAATGATAATTTTATTTTTTCAAATCCTGGGTCTATAGTGGCTCAAGAAAAGAGAGACAAACCACACAACAAAGGAGTCGATCATGTCTAGTTCATATCCACGCACATTTTCTCATGTCGGCATTTCGGTGCCAGATCTAGAGGCCGCTGTAAAGTTCTATACCGAGGTGTTGGGTTGGTATCTGATTATGGAACCGACCGAAGTTGTCGAAGACGATAGCGCGATCGGTAAAATGTGTACCGATGTCTTCGGTTCAGGATGGAAGAGCTTTCGCATCGCCCACCTATCAACAGGCGACCGTATCGGGGTCGAGTTGTTTCAATTCAGGAATCAGAAAAATCCAGAAAATAATTTTGAATACTGGAAAACAGGCGTATTCCATTTTTCGGTCCAAGACCCCAACGTCGAGGAATTGGCCGACAAGATCGTCGCTGCAGGTGGTAAACGACGGATGAAGGCACCGCGCTACTACTACCCGGGAGAAAAACCGTATCGTATGATCTACATGGAAGACCCGTTCGGCAACATTTTGGAAATATACAGCCACAGTTATGAACTGCATTATTCAAGTGGAGCCTATCGATAGAGAGTTCCCCGCTAGGAGGGTGTCGGACTAGACGGGCCGAAGCGAAAATTTGGAAGCTTGAGACCAGATTTTGGCTCGTTTGAGAGCTCATAGCCATAGCTATGGGCCGAAAAGCCTCCTAGGGAAGGATTTAGCCGGCGAGTTGTCTGCCAACCCGTGCTCTCAGCAAGGTAAAGGATTCGGTTGTGAAAAAAACAAGCCTCTTGATCAGTTTCTTCCTTCTGGTACTCAGTACCCTGTCCGGGTTCGCTCAGACAAGCAGCAACCGGATTGTGGAGGTGGCTCGTAGTGACCGGCAGTGGACGGGCGTTGCTGTAGCTCCCGATGGCCGCATTTTTGTCAACTACCCGCGCTGGTCTGACGGGGTAACCTTCTCCGTTGGCGAACTGAACTCCGATGGCAGCGTGTCCCCCTTTCCAAATGAGGAGTTGAACAATTGGGATGCTTCGCTTGATCCTGGCACTCAACTCGTCTGCGTGCAGAGCGTTGTGGTGGACCGGGAAGGGTTTCTCTGGATTCTCGATCCCGCCAACCCCCAGTTTAAAGGAGTTATCCCCGGCGGGCCGAAGCTTTTGAAGGTTGATCTTAAGTCGAACAAAGTCGTTCAAACTGTCCGCTTCGCTGCCCCCGTTATTGAGCAGGGGAGCTACCTGAACGACGTGCGCGTTGATACACGGCGAAATTTCGCTTACATCACCGATTCTGGTACCGGAGCGATTGTCATGGTTGACCTTGCAACCGGAGCCAGCCGCCGTGTTCTGGACGACCACCCATCAACCAAATCTGAAGGTATCGTTTTGACCATTGAAGGACGCCCCTGGCTGCGTCGTGACGGCAGCCCCCCCCAGGTGCATGTCGACGGGATCGCTCTCGATCCAGAAGGTGACTATCTGTACTACCAGGCTTTGACCGGTCGCAATCTCTACCGCATCGAAACCCGCTGGCTTCGCGATATTCAAGTCGGCTCTAAGCAACTTAACAGCAAGGTGGAACATCTGGCCACAAGCGGTGCATCTGATGGACTGCTTTATGGCCCTGATCGCCGAATCTACATATCGGCGCTGGAAGAGAATGCCATCAAGACCTACTCAGCTGGCGGGGAGATCACGATCGTGGCACAAGGAAAGGGGTTGGCTTGGCCTGACAGTTTTGCCGCTGGCCCCAATGGCAGCATCTTCTTTACTACCTCGCAGATACATCGCGGCAGGGACGTCAGGGAACCGTATAAAATTTTTAAGCTGAAATAGCCTCTCATTTTGGATCACGGATTTCTGGTTTTCGCCGCGCCACCGGTAGGGTCATAATCGGTCGCGATCCGATCCGGAAAAATTCGGAGGCAGCCTATTGCGGTCCTGAAAGAAGGCATTCCATGGCCCCGCCTGCGACCCCTTTGGCCAGATAAGCAATGAAGGTGTCCGGCGAGTCCACCATGTTGCAAGACGCAAGATACCCAGACCGGAGAATTGAGTAAACCGGAGGATGTGTTAACCAGGCAGGCCCTGGTCTGTAAGCTGGCAGCATCCCAGGGCAAGACTCGGTACTGTCAATGCAGTCCGGAAATTGTTGCTTGACAGGAACCGGATGGAAAGGGGACTAATACATGGTTCTGGCAACCTGCACCGAGATGATGGTTGCGGAGGCCGAACCGAAAAAATCCACCCGCTCCATCGAAGAAGGATCGATTGCCGGCCTGCCCGCAGGGAACGCTCCGGTCAAGCTCCTGGGGGAGGGGAAACGCCGGGGCGCTGCATGCTGAGAGCCATCAGGCAGAGAAAAAATGATTGACGAAATCATCGAACTACTCGACGAGGCGATGGAGGAGTTTCTCGCCTTATGGGGCCGGTACCTGCAGCAGGCGGGCTACTTCGAGTTCACCTTCGCCCGTCGGGAAGATTCGGTCCAAGCCTTTAACGCCCTGATCTCCGGGTTAAAAGAACTTGGTTCGACCGAAGCCCCGCCCTCCCTGGAAAAGCTGCGCGCCCGCAGCCGTGGCGAAACCCTCATATTCGTGGCGGCAGCCAGGGAGCAGAAGGCGCGCGGGGTCACCGTCGAGATGTGTATCGGCTGTTTCAAGGCGATGCGGCTGGCGGCCGAAGACCTGATCGAAGTCATGATCGTCTCCGACAATGTCAAGCTGAAGGCTCTGAGCCTCCTTCGTCGGCTGACCGATGCCATCGAGGCCACGATCATTGCCGACTGGGAAAGCACCGACAAGGACCAGATGGCCCGTGAATTGGAAAAGGCCAACCGGCAGCTGGCCCGAGAAAAGAACACCTACGAGAGTATCTTCGAGGCCACTTCCAACCTGGTTCTCATAACCGACGGGGAGGGTTCCATCCTGGAGGCCAACCCGGAGGCCAAGGTCTTCTTCTCCGGGCAGAAGGTCCTCGGTAGGTTCTGCGGCGCCGTTCTCGGACTGCCCGGCCGGACCCTGGACGATCTGCTGCAGCAGGTCGCGCCCCACCAGGTGCATGAAATTACGCTGCAGAGCGGCAGCTTTTCCCGGGTCTTCAATCTTCAGATCAAGCCGCTGGCCAGGATCTCCCTCTCCTCCCAGGGGGTCATGCTGATTCTGAGCGACATCACCTGCATCGTGGACCACCGCCAGGCGCTGGAGCAACGCGTGGCCGAGCGGACCCGGGCCCTGGCCAATTCGGAAAAAATGCTCGATTCCATCTTCCAGTCGGTCGGCAAGGGGATCCTGCTGATCGACAGCGACGAGGAAATTCTCAAAGCCAATCAGCAGGCCAGCGAAATCTATGGCATTCCCCTCGAGGTTCTGATCGGAACACCCTTCCGCTTACTGACGGATCACGCCGGTTGCCTCAAGCTGACCGCAATCAGGGAGACCCTGGTGGAGGGCCAGAGGCGCAGCGCCGAAATCACCAGTGTCTACGTCGACGGCAAAACCTTCCCCAGTGAAATCATCATCACCCGCATGGACCTGGACGGTCAGCGGTTCTGGCCGGTCATCGTGCGGGACATCACCGAGCAACGTGCCCTGGAAAACGGGTTGCGCCAGGAGAAGCTGCAGACCGAGGAGATGAACGTCACCCTCAGAAACGTCCTCAAGACCATCGAGAGCGACCGCCGGGAGGCCGAGCAGAGCCTGACCCACCGGGTTCGCTCCTCGCTGCTGCCGGGCCTCGAAAAGATCCGCAAGGAGACGAGTGCGCCGGTTCGCTCAAGTTATCTGGACCTGCTGAGGGAACAGCTGGTTGCGCTGACCGCGGGGTTTGAGAGCGAACTGGACGCCGACCTGCTCAAGCTGAGCAAGACCGAACTGAAAATCTGCCGATTCGTCAAGGCGGGGATGACCGGCAAGGACATCTGCGAGGCCATGAATCTGTCCTTCGAAACGATTCAGACCCACCGCAAGAACATCCGCAAGAAACTGGGCCTGAGCGGTAAAAACGTCAACCTCCATACGTTTCTGGCCAACCGCAGCTGCGACCTAGGCGGGCTGGATGGTGATTAAAAACACTGCTCTTAAAACGGATATAAAGATGACGACTGATACCCTCCGGTGGGATGAAGAATATGACGTGGTCATTGTCGGATCGGGTTTCGCCGGTCTGGCGGCAGCCATCGAGGCCAGGCAGGCCGGTGCCAGCACGGTTGTTCTGGAAAAGATGCGCATCCCCGGAGGGAACTCCGCCATCAGTGGCGGGTTGCTGGCCGTGGCCGGCTCCCCCCTTCAGAAGAAAGAGGGGATCGAGGATTCCCCGCAGCAGATGCTCGACGATATGCTGAAAGCTGGCATGGGGCTGAACCACCCCCCCCTGGCCCGGCTGGTGGTCGAGCGGTCGGCTTCCGTCCTCGAATGGACCGTCGAGACCCTCGGCGTCAAATACAAGCCGAACCTCAACCACCTCGGCGGGCACAGCGTCCCGCGTACCTACATCACCGCCTGCGGCACCGGTTCGGGAATCATTCAGCCGATGCTCTCCAGGTGCCGGAAACTTGACATCCCCGTGCAGAAGAAAACTCTCCTTGGTCGCATCCTCAAGGACAGGGAAGGGCGGGTCGAGGGGGTCGAGGTGCGCCGGGAGTACCTCTTTCCCCGCGCGGACTCCGGCCGGTCGCAGCGCATCCGCGCCCGGCGCGCCGTGATCCTGGCGACCGGGGGATTCGGGCGCGACGTCGCCTTCCGAATGACCCAGGATCCCCGCCTGAGCGAAGACATCGACAGCACCAACCATCTGGGTGCCACCGCCGAAGCTCTGGTGGCCGCCCTTGAGGTGGGCGCCACCCCCGTGCATCTCTCCTGGATTCAGTTGGGGCCCTGGACCTCCTGCGATGAAAAGGGCTGGGGGGTCGGCTCGATGTTCACCCTGCTTGCGGGCTTTCCGTACGGGATCATGGTCGATGCCAAAACCGGCCGACGCTTCGTCAACGAACTCTCCGACCGCAGGCTGCGCACCGACGCCATGCTGCTCCAAGGCCGCACGCCGGTAGCCATTGTCGACAGCCAAGGGGTCAAACACGCCACCACCCTCGATCAGTGCCTCAAGCGCGGCGTGGTCAAGGCCTTCGACTCGCTCGAAGAGCTGGCGGCCTTCAACCACATTCCCCTGCCGGCGCTCAGGGAGACCCTGGAGCGCTACCACCTCTGTCTGGCCCATGGTCGCGACGCCGAGTTCGGCAAACCGCTGGCCCAAGGCCTCAAGCCGATCGAGACCCCGCCCTTTTACGCCATCCGCCTGCTCCCCAAGGTGCACCACTGCATGGGCGGAATTCAGGTCAACAGCCGCGCCCAGGTGCTCGCCGTCGCAGACCATCGGCCGATCCCAGGTTTGTATGCGGCCGGAGAGATCACCGGCGGAGTTCACGGCGCCAGCCGCCTGGGGAGCACCGCCATCGTCGACTGCCTCGTCTTCGGCCGTATCGCCGGTCAAAATGCTGCTGAGGAATCTTCCGCCAGCCGCTAACCAAGGCCCTGTCCCGCCACCTTTTCGGGCGAATTTGTCCGACTGCCGTTTCGGAGCGGCGGATCCTGCTTGCCCATCCCATCGGGTATCTATTTTTACCCGATAAAACCCCGATACCTGCCCTACCTTCCACGGTTTGTCCAGTGCTAAGCTCCCCTTTGCTGGGCGATGGAACCGCCGCTGTCGGCTGTCTCCTTTTCGCCGGGCAGGCACTCTGGGCTCTCTAGAACCAGGCTGGTTCGCACAAACACCGGGCCGGACTCCAAACGCTGCCACACGCGAAGCCCGGTTCTTCTCACCCCGGCAGAAGGGGTGGCAACCACATCATGGGAGGTTTAGGAATGAAGGAAAAGAAGGGACATCAGGCTGATCGTCGCAAGTTTCTGGTCGGCATGGGGGTAGCAGGCGCAGCAGCAACGCTGGCTGGCCCCGCCCTGGCGGCATCTTCCAGAAGCTGTAATGTCCGGTGGGACCAGGAGCATGAACTGGTCATCATCGGTTCGGGTTTTGCCGGCCTGGCCGCCGCCATCCAGGCGAAGCGCCTCGGCGCCAAGGACGTTGTCATCTATGAGAAGATGCCGGTCTTCGGCGGCAACTCGGCGATCAATGGCGGCCTTTTTGCGGCACCGGGAACGCCGCTGCAGAAAAAAGAGGGAGTCAAGGATTCCCCTGACATCATGGCCGGCGACCAGCTCAAGGCGGGCCGGGGCGTTGCCGACCGGGAACTGTTGCTGCATGTGGCAAAACATGCCGGCGAGGCCCTGCAGATGACCCTGGACGCCGGGGCGGAATATTTCCCCTACCTGCAGCAGCTCGGCGGCCATTCGGTACCGCGTACCTACCAGACCACCGTCGCCTGCGGCGCCGGGATCACCCAGCCGCTGATCAACGAATGCAAAAAACTCGGCGTGCGGCTGGTCAACCGGGCCAAGTTCGACAGCCTGATTTTCGACGACAAGGGCGCCGTGATCGGTGCCAGAATTCTCGAAGGCTACTATTTCGGTCGCGGCAAAGAGGGCTCCCCGATCAATGTCCGCTCCGCCCGCGGCGTGTTGATCGCCACCGGCGGGTTTGCACGCAATGTGCTCCTGCGCCAAGCGCAGGACCCGACCCTGACCGCTGAAGTCGGCTCGACCAACGCCCCGCATGCGACCGGCGAAGCCCTGCTCGAACTCTTCAAGGTGGGTGCCATACCCGTCCACATGGCCCATATCCAGACCGGGCCCTGGGCCTCCCCCGATGAGGACGGCTTCGGCTATGTCTCCAACTACTCGATCTACAACTTCGCCCACTCCATCTCGATCAACCTCAAAACCGGCCGACGCTTCATGAACGAGATCGCCGACCGCAAGACCCGGGCCGACGCTCAGATTGCCTGCCGTGACGACGAGGGCAAGCCGCTGCCGCCGATCACCATCACCAGTTACGAGCACGCCAAGCAGCATCCCAGCATGAAAAAGGTGCTCAAGTACGGGGTGGGCTGGAAGTTCGACAGCCTGGAGGAGATCGCCAAACATTTCGATATCCCCCTGAAGGCCCTCAAGGCGCAGGTCAAAGAGTACAACGGCTATGTCAAGTCCGGGGTCGACGAGCAGTTCGGCAAGCCGATGGAAAAAGCCAAGGGCAAGTATCTCAACGCCCCCTTCACCGTGGTGCGCAACTGGCCCAAGGTGCACTACTGCCAGGGTGGCGCCAAGATCGATGTCCAGGCCCGTGTCATCGACGCGGCCACCGCGAAGCCGATTCCCGGCCTCTACGCAGCCGGCGAGGTCAGCGGCGGGATGCACGGCGTCAGCCGCCTGGGCAGCTGCTCCATCCCCGACTGCATGGTCATGGGGATGACCGCCGCCAAAACCATGATGAAGGGCTAAACAGAGTCGACAAGGAGACGTTATGAAAGCATACGGAAAAGGCATCATGTTCGCGGTGTTGGTCGTCTTTATCGCCGGCACCAGCCTGGCGGGGCAGACCCTGAAACAGTTCGGCGACATCCAGGGCAGGACCTTCCATGCGGATTTTTATGACGGCAAGTCGTGCGACGCCTGCCACGACAGCAAAAAGCCGCTGGCTCTGCCCGCAGATGACGCCTGCCTGGAGTGTCACGACCTGGAGGAGTTGGTCGCTGCGACCGCCCGTCCGGCAGATGAGAGATGGCAGAACCCCCACGACAACCTGCACTACGGCAAAGACGTGCCCTGCATGGAGTGTCACGGCGAACACCAGGCAAGCAAGCCGCTCTGCCAAGGCTGCCACGCCTTCAAATACCCCAAGTACAAGCCGTAATAGTTCGACCACGACGGCCCGGCCTACCCCGCCGGGCCGTTCCCCTTCCCCCAACGCACTCTTAAAAAACCAACCGCCAAGGAGACAGCAGCATGTTCGGACTGGGCACACAAGATCGAGCGGCTGCCGATCGAGGTGCCCGCCAAAGAAAGCAACCTCGCCTACCTCACGACCAAGCAGAAGAAGATGGGACACCTGCTGCGGGCCCCGCTCAATTAGGCTGACCATTGACATCCTGAGAAGGAGGCAATAATGGGAAACAAGAAATATAACCTGTCAAAAAAGCCGATAGATCCGAAGGTGTTTTGGCCGGCACTGCTCGTGCTGCTGGCTGGTTTGCTGGCGCCACTCAGTGCTGGCGCTTTGGATGTGCCTGATTTTTTAGATGCCGATGATATCGCCAATGCCGAGTTCAAGTGTTTAACAGACCCAGTCCAATACTCGAGCTCAGATCAGAAATATGTGGATATCCTTTGGGATGAAACCCTTTCTTACCTCAACGCCTATGCCAAAGCCCTCACCAATGATGCCAATAGCGGCTGTATCAATTCAGACAGCGCTATCTACGAAACGGCCGGCGGCGTAAAACGCATGTGCATCATGGATCGCCGCGATATGAAGCTCATGGTGAAAAACATCTATCAGGTGATCAACAACCCGGAAAAAGCCAAGCAGTGCTTTAGCGCCCGCGAGGATGTCGACTGGATCTACAGCCCCGGTGGCGAACTGGAGCAGAAATCATCTGTCGCAAAATGGCTGAAGCGGACAACCTTTGAGGAATTTTTCGATAAGAAAGTCACCAATGAAGAAGTCAAAGAGTATGGCCGCCAGTTCGCCAAGAACTTCTACAAGATGGTGACCGGTGCAGATCTGAAAATGCCAGCCAGCTTTCCCTACGATGTCAGTGCGAACTCCTTACCAAACCTGTGGGCATCTGTTGGCTGGTTCCCTATGTACGCCGAAGACAGCGAGCGTAATAAGCGCAACTTCCTCAATATCCGGGGCGGTTATGCCTATGCCGAAGTGTTCGGTCCCTGGGGATTATTGCGCATCGATGAGATCAACGGTGAGAAGGTCGGTGCCGAAGTGGGTATGGTGGCCCAGTCCGTCGACACCTTCTATCCCTATCATAACCACGCTATTTCAGAAATCTACTACACCATGCGTGAACCGGCTTGTGTTAATCAATTCAAGAACTTTGCGATCAGAGAAGACAATGAACTGGTGAAGACAGTGAGAGAAGATGACAGGCAGCGTGTCATTTCCTTCGATACCGGCATGGCTGACGAGCATAGGATGTGGGTCTCGACTGCCCCTGGAAAAGATCCCTTGACCTACTTCCATCAAAATACCATCCACGCCTTCGATATCGATGGCAGCTGTGAAGCCAGGCCCGAAGAAAAGGCCATGGTGACCGTCTGGGCACGCAGCAACGCCCACGACAGGCGCAACGACTATGGCACCACGTTGTTGTGTGAGTCTCAATCTAAGCCGAATACGCCGGCCAAGCACGGTGAGGTTATCGAGTGTGACCTGACCAAGACCAAGTGGTAAGCGGTTCGCTCGTCCCGATTCGGAAACCATGGATGGGACTCGCGCCGCTTCCGGATGAAAACCGGCTATAGACTGACTGGCAAGGTACAAGCAAGTCAACGGCTTGACCTTCGACCAGTTCGGAGCCGAGATGGGCCGTGACCCTGAACAATTGGCCGACTGGCTGAACGGAAGGCACAAGCCTTGTATGCGAAATCGAGAGGAGGTTGAACGGTTTTTGACCTTTTACCCGTACCAATCCCCATGACGATCTTTTTTTTGCTTATTTCGGTGGCGCAAACTTCAAAATACGGTTGTTGCCAAAATCTACGACATAGACATTGCCGTCCTCGTCCACTGCCATGTCCGTTGGCGACGTTAATCGGCCGGGACCGCTTCCTTCTTCTCCGAGGCTTGTGAGAAAGTCGCCGTCGGCGGCGAACTTCTGCACCCGGTGGTTGTAAAAATCCGCCACAAAAACGCTCCCCTGCCGGTCTACCGTCAAACCTGTAGCGACCTTGAACCAACCTGGCGCACTGCCCGGGATGTCGATGGCAAAGGGGCCGCCCCATTTGCGCAGAAATTCCCCTGTCGGGCCGAAGACCTGGACCCGGTCGTTGTAGGCATCGGCGACCACCAGGTTCCCATCAGGGGCCAAGGCGACGTCCGTGGGATAATTGAAATATCCGGCCCGGATTCCTTTTTCTCCGGTCCTGCCGTACTGGCGGACCATGTTTCCCTCGGCATCCAGAATCTGCACGCGGTGGTTGAAAAAGTCGGCCACGTAGAGCTGTCCCTCATCATCCACCGCCACCCCGGAGGGGGCATCGAACTGGCCGGGCCCGGACCCGGGGGCTCCGATCGTTCTAAGCGGTTCTCCGTCCAGGGAAAAGATCTGAACCCGGTCGTTCAGGTACTCCGCCGCGTAGAGCTTCCCGGCCTTCGCTTCCATGAGCATGGGCCGTCCCAGTTCACCCGGTCGGTCCCCCTGGTGGCCGAAGGAGTACAGGAAGTTTCCCTTTCGGTCGAAAACCTGGATGCGGTGGTTTCCGGCGTCGCTGATGAAAACCCGCTCCTCCGCGATGGCGATGCCGATCGGATTCAGGAATTCACCAGGACCGCTGCCCGTCTTCCCCCAGGCAAGCACAAAGCGATAAGGGACCTCCTGAGGGCTGGGAAACCACTGGCGGATGGCAACGGCGGCCAGGATGGCGAGAAGAACGGCTGCAGTGAATATCGGAAAGGGACGCTTTGTCCGCACAGGTCATCGTCCCTTAGAAATTGAGGCGGAAACTCAGGGTCCAGATGAAGTCGTTTTCCAGGGCGTTGCCCTTGAGGTCCTGGATAAGGGGGAACTGCACCGCCGACTCAAGGACCGTTCTTTTCGTCACCCACTGGATTCCCGGTGCCAGATAAAGGGTCGTGCCGCTGGAATCGGGATCTTTTTTTCCATCGACCTCGTTCTGGTCCTGCCAGATCAGGTTGCTCTCCAGCACGCCGTAGAGAAAGGCCGGGACCCCGGGTCCCAGCTCGCGGGGCCACACCCGGTGCTGGTAGGAGAGGTCGACGCGGGCCAGGTCGCCGAACTCGAAGTCGTTCGCTTCGGTATTGACCTTGTAGGAAACGGCCGCATCGATCTGCCGCTCCAAAGTTTGCCAGGTCACCACGGTCCCGAAAAGGGGGTCCCAAGAGCCGGAGCCGAGCTGCAGGGGCTGGGGCAGACGGCCCAGGGAATCGCTCTCGTCGTCCTCCCCGGTCGGGGTCTCGATGCCGGCAAAGGGTGCGATGCGGAAGGTCTGGCCCGGTCGGTCCTGCTGAAATACCGTGTAGCGGGCCAGGAAGGTGGTATCCCCAAGCCCCGAAACCTCCCGGGTGCGCCTTTCCGAAGGAGCACTCACCGCAAGCTCCTTGTTCAGGTAAGGGATGATGCCGAACAGGGCCCATTTTTCCGTCAGCCCATATACTCCGACCACCGGAGCTGCCCATACCTCAAGATCCCTGTTCCCGGGGCCGTCATCCGAAGCGGTCAAGTGCTGGAATTGGGCGCGGAAGATCCCTTCTCCCCGTGCGACCGGCAAGGCGGTGCTGAAGGTGATGGGGGCGGCAAGAACCGGAGCCGTCAGGACGGTCAGAAGCAAAACCGGAAACCCTGCTCGCAAACCCCGTAAAGCCAAACTGGGCCATGCCGCTTGCTGGTGGGGTTTCATGGCGCTACCTCCCTGACAGTTTCCAGAATCATGCTTGGCAGGTCGTCCACGTGCTCGTGAGCGACTCCGGAAATTTCGACCGCCTTTCCGGTTTCCGCCAGAGCGCGAAGGCGCTCCTCGACGGACGGCTCCGGGTTGACCAGATGGAAGGCCTGGGGCGAGTTGCGCACGTCCAACAACAGACCCTCTTGTTCCTTCACCACCGATCCGATGGCCGTGATTCTTAAGGGGCCCGGCGTGAATCCCGAAGCCCTGACGGCCTTGCGGATCTGACCTATATCAAGGGACTGGCCTTCTTCGGCAACCAAAGTGGCGGTGCCGTCTTTCATTTCCACGGTCACCTCGTCCACGCCATCCACAAGCTTGAGCTTTTTCTCCACGCCAAAGGCGCAAAAGGGACAGGACATCCCTTTCACGGTGACCACAGCCCGGGTAACTTCGGCTACGCCCGCCACCGGGAGCAGGACAAGCAAGACGACCCAGACGGTGTTAAGCATTCGCCATCCCATTTTGCAGTCCTCCTTTCTGCC
>NPIG01001171.1_pt2 | contig 13198 bp, 10 predicted proteins | sample 8637441 | NCBI WGS metagenome assembly NPIG01 (sample SAMN07420675, study PRJNA396082) | bioreactor metagenome | isolation source: sample BR6 brine-fed electro-methanogenic bioreactor BR | place: Japan: Kochi | collected 2016-06-14 | reverse complement strand
CATGGCCGGCAGGGCGATCATGCCCATGGTCACCACGGCGGCGCCGACGATACCGACCATGGCGGCCAGGATCGTGGAGGCCACGATGGTCGCCGAGGCGAGACCGCCGCGAAGTCCGCCGAGCCACTTGTAGACGACGGTGAACATGTCGTCGATCAGACCGGCCCGTTCCAGCATCGCAGCCATGAAGATGAACAGCGGAATGGCCGAAAGCTGATAGTTGGTCATCATCGGGAAAACGCGGGTCGGGATGATGTTCAGCATGTACTTGTCGCCGACCAGGTACATGAAAATGATGGTCAGCGCGCCCGAACCGAAACTGAGCGGCATGCCGACGCCGAGAACCAGCATCAACGCGCCGAACATCAGCAGAGACAGCGGGGCGATCGGAATGTTCGCCAGGCTTCCCTGGAAGGTGAACAGGATCGGTTCGTCGGCGAAAGGATCGACGAAAGTAACGTTCAGGATCTCGATGAAAAGAATGAAAGCGAGAACGCTGAACACAATTGTGACGAACCATCCGAAAGGCGTCTGCGGAATAAGTGTCTGGCGGGCCCCCAGAGCATTGGCTCCGACATTATTTTGCATTTTGAACCTCACCATAGTAGCGGAAGGTTTGGACGTCCTTGACGAAGCGACTGGCGCCCTGGAGGGCGATCAGAAGACCACCCAGCGGAATCATGAACTTGACTGGCCAGTAGGCGATCTGCCACTCGGACTGGGAGATGTCGAACTGGTAACCCAGGGCGAGCCAAGACGGCAGGACGCCCTGATCCAGGCCCTGGGCGGCGAAGATCCACCCGGTGACCAGGAAGGCCAGCGTGAACATCAGGAAGAAGATCAACATAATGATGTCGGATGCGGCACGGCCGCGCGGGCTCCAGTTGGCGTAGAACAGGTCAACGCGGACGTGCCCGTCCAACAGGTAACAGGCGGCGCCGGATACCGTGTACATTATGCCGAACATCAGGAATGCGCCTTCATGCACCCAGTTGGTCGGCGCATTGAAGAGATACCGTGCGATCACCTCGAAGGTGTAGAACAGCACGCAGATGACGGTCCAAATACTCGTAAAGGTGCCGACCGTTTCGGAAAGCTTGTCGATGACCTTCGTCAGAGCATTGCCGGGTGCCTTCCAAACTTCCTTAACTTCCTCGACCTCGTCGGTCGTGGTGACCTGATCGCGGGCCCGCATGGCCGCCTCGGCTGCGGCACGCTGACGAGCGAGAAGCAGGAAAACCAGCGGGAAAACAATCAAGCCGCCCCAATACGCCCAGTGGGGTAGCACGAAGCCGTAACTAACGATTTCACCATCCATGATGGGAACTCACCTCTCGTGAAGCATAGAGAGAGGGGATGGCCGGTACGCCGGCCATCCCGCCCCTAGTCGTGTGCAAATGCCTCTTCGGGCCGAACTAGAACTTGAGTTCGAAGCCCTCGATTTCCTTCGGATCCAGGTAGGCAAAGGACGGGTTCTGCATGGCTTCAAGATGGATCTTGAAGACGCGGGCAGCGTCCTTGTCCTTGTTGGCCCACTTGAACCACAGCGGGATAACGACCTTGCGGTAGGCGGCGACGTCGTCTTCCGAGAGATGGATGATCTCGTTGCCGGCTTCCTTGTACTTCGGCCAAGCGGCGACGTTGGCGGTCTGAATGCCGGTGTAGTGCGTGGTCGAATACGCGTGGGTCGCGGCTTCGATCAGCTTCTGCATCTTCGGCGACAGCGACTTCCAAACGCGCAGACTGAACGCGATGTCCATCGGGTCGACGGCCTGGTGCAGGGTCGGCATGGAGGCCGGGCCCATGATCACGTACTTGGTGACCTGATGGAAGCCAAGGTCGTAGTTGATGGCCGGACCGACGAAGTCGGCTGCCTCGATGGTGCCCTTTTCGAGCGCCGGATACACTTCCGAACCCGGAAGCAGCGTCGTGCGGGCGCCGAGAGCGGCAAACGATTCGGCAATCATGCCGCCCGGCATGCGGATCTTCAGCCCCTTGAAGTCTTCGATCGACCGGATTGGGTTCTTCGAGTGTATGAGGTTCAGGTCGTGGTGAACGTTACCGACGAAGAACAGGCCGTTCTGCGCATACAGTTCGCGGGCGATGTCGATCATGCCGTACGAGTAGTAGCAGACGTCCCAGAAGTCCGGCCGAGGAGCACTCAGCGGGAACGAAGTCAGGAACACGGCGGCCGGCATACGGCTCGGCCAACGGGTCCAGAAGATGTTCTGGCCGTCGATCACGCCGTTGCGGACCGCGTCATAGGTCTGGAAATCGCCGGCAATCGCGCCTTCCGGGAAAGGCTTGAAGGCGACTTCGCCGCCCGACAGTTCGACCATGCCTTCGCAGAAAGTTTCGAAAAGCTTGTAACCGGTGGTGCCCGGCGACCAGGAAGACTGCAGCTTCAGGGTGCGAGTCTTGGCTTGAGCGCCAGCAACGTGCGGCATGCTGACAGCAGCGGCGGTAACGGCAGCGCCGATACCGGCCGTGGTGGTTTTCTTGAGAAAACTGCGCCGCGTCGTCTTTGACATGTTGTGACCTCCGAAAACTTATTTCTGATTTAAGGTTCGCCTCCTTCGACGAGCGACTGGTCGCTCAAAGCGGTTAGGCACAAAGACTTTGATTCACATCTTGAGAGCGAACAACTGAAATTTGGCCGCCGAACTTAGGGCGGTAATGCGAGTTGTTATCGGTTAAGGCTGAGGGTAATGGCAATATTATAACAAATGAAAAACTACTAGCAGAATATTATTCTGTCAGAAAGTCATATTTCGTAATACTCGCAAATTCCATTGGTTCCTAATGTGTCATCCAAAAGAACGGAATCCATGTCACTAGTGAAACAGCTTAATTCTTGGATAAATAACGTTGATATCAAGGGCTCTTGATTCTCCCTTCCTGCCGTTCGTGTGTAAAACACGAAATAATAATAAGTATTCACCTATAATTGAAAGGTGCAAAAAAGTTGCCCAAATCAACCGAAGTGCTACATTAGGCGGTTCACCTGTTGTGAGTGTTTTTCACGATGTGAAAACAAATCCAGGCAAATAGGACTTCTAAAAACATGATTTATATTATTTCCGTATATCGGAAATAATAGTTCCCGTGCACCGGGACGAAGAGCAAGAACCGGGGGGCAGGTCCGCATCGCAATCCGGCGCAATTTTGTTTCAAGAATCGGCTTCTCGGAAATTACGTAAACGCTTGGCGGACAAGAGTTATTTTATATCATGACGGTTGCCCCGGCGACCTGAACCGGAGCCGGAAGAAACCGTGGTCGGGGATGCGAATCACCCCTGGTTGTCCGGCACGTGAACCGCCGAAGAAGAACCCGAAACCATCCGCTTTCCCAAGTCTTCGGCAACAAGATAAAGGCAAGGCACGAAGACCAAAGTAATAAGCGTGGCGAACAGGATCCCGTAACCCAAGGAAATCGCCATCGGAATCATGAAGCGGGCCTGGCGCGAGGTTTCGAAGATCATGGGGGCGAGGCCACCGAATGTCGTCAGGGTCGTCAGCATGATCGGGCGGAACCTGCGAAGCCCCGCCTGGATGATCGCCTCGGCCGCTTCCATCCCCTCGGAGCGGCGGCGGTTGGCGTAATCGATCATGACAAGGGCATCATTGATCACGACCCCGGACAGAGCCACGACACCCATCATGCTGTTGACGCTCAGGCTGTAGCCCATGACGAAGTGGCCGAGCACGGCACCGACAATACCGAGGGGGATCGACGCCATGACGACCAGGGGCTGGATGTAGCTGGCGAAGGGGATGGCCAACAGGGCGTAGACGGCCAGCAGGGCGACGACGAAGCTGGTCATCAAACTGGTCATGCTGTCGCGGATTTCGGCCTGTCGGCCTTCGAACCCGTAGGCCAGGCCGGGATAGTCGTTCTGCAGCGCCGGCAGGATATCGGCGACCAGGCTGGCCTGGATCTGCGGCGCCTCCTCGATCGGTTCGACGTTGGCGGTGACCGTCAGGGTACGCTGGCCGTTGCGGCGGCTGATCGAAGTGAAGGCGCGACCGCGAGTCACCTCGGCGATCTGCATCAACGGAACATCACGGCCGCCGGAGGTGTGGATCATCAGTTGTTCGATGGCGAACTCGCTGACCCGCTCCTCTTCCGGCAGCCGCACCATCACCGTCACTTCGTTGCGGCCACGCTGCTGACGCAGGGCTTCCGTTCCGTAGAAGGCGCTGCGCACCTGACGGGCGACCTCGCGGGCGGTCAGGCCAAGGCTCTGGCCCTCCGGAAGCAGTTTGAAATTCAGTTGCTCCTTGCCGGAACTGGATCCGTCGTCGATATCCGAAAGTTGCGGGAACTCGCCGAGGCGTTCGGCCAGGGCCTGTGCCGCCGCATTCAGGGTATCGATGTCGCGGTGGGTGAGTTCCACGGTCAGGCCGGCTCCTGATCCGGGGCCGCCGCGGTCGGATTCGAACTTCAGCGATTCCAGGCCGACGATGGTGCCGACCTCCCGCCGCCAGAACTGGGTGAACTGGCGGGTGCCGATGGGCCGGATGTCGGGGTCGGTCAGCAGAACCCGAATGGTCACCTCGTTCTCGTCGACGAGGGCCGAGATCCCCTTGACCAGTTCGTCGCCGCCATTCTGTTCGGACACTTTCTGGGCTGCCGTGATCAGGCGATCGCGCACCGCGATGGATTCCTTTCCGGGGCTGCCGTAAGGCAGGACGGCGGTCACGATGGCAAAATCGGATTCACTGCGCGGCATCAGGACGAAGCCCATGCGGCCGCTCGCGGCATAGCCGCCGACGATCATCAGCAGCGCCAGTCCGGAAGCGACCACGGCATACCGGTTGCGAGCCGAAAACCGCAGGATCGGCTCGTAGACGCGGGAGACGAACAACTGGAGTGCGTCGGCGACCCGGGCCTGACCGCGCTCGATCAGGCCGCCGAAACCCCCGGTGTAGGGGCGCGAATGGGCCAGGTGTGTCGGCAAAATGAAGATGGCCTCGATCCAAGAGATCAGGAACACCGAGATGACCACCAGAGGGATGACACTGAAGATCTTACCCATCACGCCGGGCACGAAGTACAACGGCATGAAGGCGACGATGTTGCTGATGATCGCGAAGGCGATGGGAACCATGACCTCACGCGAGCCGACGATGGCCGCACTCAGGAAGTCCATGCCCTTCTGACGGCACTCGTAGATGTTCTCGCCGGCGACGATGGCGTCGTCGACCACGATACCCAGTGCGATGATGAAGGCGAAGGTCGAGATCATGTTGATCGACGCACCGGCTGGGTACAGGAACAGGAACGATCCGAGGAAAGAGATCGGAATCCCCATGGTTACCCAGAAGGCCAGCTTGATCTCGAGGAACACCCCGAGCAGAACAAGGACCAGGGTCAGGCCGATGAAGGCGTTCTTCAGCAGCAGTTCGAGCCGCTGCTTGTAGACATCCGACATGTCGCGGTTGATGACCATCTCGACGCCTTCGGGCAGGTCCGTCTCGATGAGCGCCAGGGCCCGGCGGGTGGCCTCGGAAACCCCGATCGGCGTTTCGTCGCCGACACGGTAAACCTCGAGCCCGATCTGGCGCTTGCCGTTGTAGCTGCCGACGCGGTCGACCTCCTCGAAGCCCTCGCGCACGGTGGCGATGTCGCCGAGCCGCAGGATCGATCCGCCGGACGTCGTGACGATGGGGATGTTGGCGAAGTCGCGGGCCCAGTCGCGGCGATCGGAGAAACGCAGCAGGATCTCGCCGCCGCTGGTCTTGATGCTGCCACCCGGAATCTCGACCGCGGCATTGCCGATACGGGTGGCGATCTCCTCGAGAGTCAGCCCGTAGGCGCGCAGTTTGGCCTGCGGCACCTCGACCTGGATCTCGTAGTCCCGCGCGCCCATGAAGTCGATCTGGGTGATGCCGTCTTCGGCGAGCAGCCGGTCACGGACCTGCTCGGCCACCTCGCGCAGGGTGGCTTCCGTGGCGTCGCCGAAGATTTCGACGGCCAGGACGCCGCGGCGATGGGCGACCAGGGTAACGTTGGGATCGTCGGCGTCCTCGGGGAAGGTCGAGATGCGGTCGACCTCCTGCTGGATCTCCTGGTAGACCTTCTGCTGATCGGCATCCTCGAGCAGGGTCACCACGACCTTTCCGGAATTCTCGCTGGCCGTCGACGAAATCTCCTTGATCCCGTCCAGGCCTTCAACCGCCTGCTCGATGGCCAGGATGATCCCGCGTTCGACCTCCTCGGGGCTGGCCCCGGAATAGGACACGCTGACCGTCACCGTATCGCTATCGAAATCGGGGAAGACTTCCTGCTTGATCTGCAGGGCCAGGAACAGGCCGCCGATCAGCAGCACCAGCATCAGCAGGTTGGCGGTGACCCGGTTGGTCGCCATCCAGGCGATCGGGCCGTGCGCGACGCTGCCCGCAGAGGTTTCGGAAGTTTTCATCGGTCCCCTGCCCCGCCGGTTGCGGCCGGTTTGCGCATGCCATCCCGTCCACCCGTGTTCTGGGCGGTCTGGTCACGGGTCCGCAGGGCCATGCCGTCGACCGGAGCCGACAGGACGGTGGTCACCAGCCGATCGTCGGGTTTGAGGCCGCCGGATGCCAGGATTTCGTCGGCTCCGCGGTACAGAACCTCTATTTCCCGGGTTACCAGCTTGTCATCGGTGGTCATCAGCCAGACCTTGTTGCCGTCATGGACGTATTTGCGGTCGATGACGGCGACCGGTCCGACCTCGATGCCTTCGATGACGACCCGGACATAGGTGCCGATCAGCAGAACCGGCTGGCCCTGGCTTTCCGCCTTCAACGCCATGGGATCGTCGATAGCGACCAGAAGCTGCGCCAGGCGGCCATCGCTTTCCAGCTCGCTGGCCAGCCGCACCACGCGTCCCGTGCGGTAGATGTCCGCTCCCCAGGCGGTTTCGTTGTAGATCCTGACCGGCGACCCGGCGTCGCCGTTCTTGCGGGGAATCTTCAGCCACTTGAGCTGATCGACGGGAATCGCGACTTCGATCAGGAAAGAATCCGTGCCGACCAGCGTTGCGACGGTCGTCGACGAGGTCACCTGGGTGCCGAGGTTGACGTCCCGCGACTGGACTATCGCATTGAACGGTACGGAGACATCGGCCCGCGCGAGATCCAGCTGCGCCTGGGCCAGGGCCGACTTCGCGGCCGCCAGGTCGGCTTCGACGCTGGCCAGCTGCGGCTGGCGAAGCACCAGCGCCTTGCCTTCCGCTGTAATGTTCTTGCCGAGCAGTTCGAATTCCCTCTTGGCGATGTTCTGCTGGCCCTGCTCGATCTTGAGTTCGCTTTCCGCCTTGGCGACGTCGGCCTTCTTCTGCTGGACCACGAGTTCGTAATCCTTGGGGTCGATCTTCAGCAGGCGCTCGCCTTCGTTCAGGACGCCGCCGGGGACATACTCGTCGCTCAGCCAGACGACCTGACCGCCGACACGCGGCCGCAGTTCGACTTCCTTATCCGGCCCCACCGTTCCCATGGCCTGGATGGTGATGGTCCGCTGGCCGAACTGGACCGGCTCGACCTCCACCAGCTTGGCCTGGCGGACGGGCGGCTTGCGCTCGACCGTGGGGCCGGTCTCGATCAGGCCGAAGGCCAGGCCGGCACCGCCGACGAGAATGGCGACGGGCAGCACGACCTTCAGGGTCTTGCCGAGGATTCGGGGCAGTCGGCGCTGGCCGTCGGGGGAAACTTGACTCATCTGTCGATCACCTTGCTGCGGGGAGAGGCTGCTCATCGCGGTCATCCCTCCTGCCGGGCGGCGGCTTCGTGCCGCTGCGCCTGCGTGTCGTTGTTCTTTCCGGCGGTACCGGACTCTGTCGGGTCGTCCATTTCCCAGCCGCCGCCGATGGCCTTGCACAGATCGATCCGATATTCGATCAGGGCTCGCTGGGCCTCGAGATGGGTGCGCTCCAGCGACTGGTTGGTCAGCAGGGCGTCGAGGACTTTCAGGTAGTCGGCGCCGCCGTTGATATAGGTATCACGGATGCGTTCGAGGGACCGGTCGGACAACTCGATCTGTTTTTCCAGGCTGTCGAGGTAGCGGCGCTGATGCCGTTCCTGCACAAGCGCGTCCTCGACCTCCTGCAAGGCCTCGAGAACCGTCTGTCCGTAGTCGTTCAGCGCCTCGGCGGTGACGGCGCGGGTACGCTCGACCTCGGCCTTGCGCAGTCCGGCATCGAACAACGGTGCAGCCAGGTTGGCGGCCAGCGTTCCGATCCAGTTACTGAACAGATCCCGCAGATAATCGCCGGACGTGCTCAGCGAGGCGTTCAGCGTCAGTTGCGGAAAGCGGTCGGCAACGGCGGCGGCCGTGCGGCGGTCGGCGGCGAGGACGGCGAAATGGGCCTTACGGATGTCGGGGCGCCGGCGCACCAGGTCGGCGGGCAGCCCGGCGTCGGGCAGCGCCGGCAGGGTGGCCAGCGCGTTGATCCTGGGAATCTCGATCTCCGTTGGCGAACGACCCAGCAGGACGGCGAGTTGGTGTTCGAGAACCCGGGCCTGGGACTGCGCGACGATCATGCTGCCGCGGCTGGATTCGACGAGTTGTTGCTGTTGCAGCACGTCGGTCGCCGATACCTGGCCGCGCTGGAAGCGCAGCGTGGTCAGGTCGAGAACCTGTTCATTGGTCTCGACCTGGCTTTGCAGCAGGTCGATCTGGCCGTACTTCTCGACGAGTTGGTACCAGGTCGCGGCGATCTCGGCCGACAGGGTGATAGCGGCGGTGCGCACATCCTCCCGGCTGGCGCTGAGATCATACTGCGCCGCGTCGCGGGTCGAGCGGATCTCGCCCCACAGATCGATCTCGTAGCTGCTGCTAAGGCCGAGGGACAGATTGGTGTCGTTGCTGATTTCCTTGCGGCCCGAAGTGGTGCTGGCGCGCTGGCGACTGCCGCTCACTCCGGCTTCGCCGTCGAGTGTCGGGTAGAGATCGGCGCCGGCCTTCTTGGCGGTGGCTTCCGCCTGGGCCAGTCGGTCCCAGGCCGCGCGTACCGTCAGGTTCCCGGACAGGGCCTGTTCGACCAGCCGGTCGAGAACCGGGTCGTCGAAGGACTGCCACCATTTTTCGGGCAGAGCCGCCTCGCCGGTCGTCGAAAATGCGGCGGGAACAGTGACGGGCGGCTGGTAGTCCTGCGTCGTCGTCTGGCAGGCGGCAAGGATCGCCCCGAATGTCAAGGCGGCTGCCGTCCGGCCGAGGCGGCTTCGGAGGAACCTGACGCGCGGCGTGGAGATCGGAACGGACACTCCGGTGTTCTCCTGAAATTCAATCGGTCAAGATGGGCGGTAAGCCCCAATGTCGTTGGGATTATGCACCGGCCAGACACGGAATGAATGGGCTAGTTGTAACCGAATGTATCCCAATTCCGCAGAGAAATAGTCTGTTACAGAATAAGTGGGATTCGGTTCGGAATTCCCGCCTTTCGCCTAGCGGAACCGGGGTTCCGCCTGCTTGACCAGCGGCTGCGTCCAGATGCCGCCACTGCTCGTCGACGTCGCCGAAGGGGCCGGTTGTTGTGGGGCGGGGTCCTCGCCGCCGGGGCCGGGTCCGAGTTGCGGCGGTGGCGTGGTGCCGGCCCAGTTGCCGAGCCACCAGGCGCCGCGGGTGACGTAGTCGCCGAAGGTGCCCCCGATCATGCCACCATTCACGGCATAATCGGGGTCATCCGAGGGGGACGGCCGAGGGATGACACGCGGCGGTTCCGGCGCCGGATCGGACGATCCCTGGACGTTGCGCCCGTAGGCGTCGCCCAACCATTGAGATCCCCGGGCGACGCCCTGGGATATGGTGGACCATCCCGGTGTGTTGGAGAGGGCATTGCCGACAGCGCTTGCGTCGGTGAAGTCGCCGCTACCACCTCCGCCGGAACCCCCGGACGAGGACTGCGGAATCGATCCGCCGCCTCCCCCGCCGCCGCAGCTCGCGGGGTCGCATTTATCTTCAGCGCCAACGGTGCCGGCCCAGGCAACGCACAAAGCGGTAAACGTGACCGCGGCCAATACGCTCACTCTGCCGTCGCGGAACATGGTTGGACATCCCTCCATCCTATCGGTGTTTCCCGCTTCTATGGCAGGCATACGGACCGATTCGGGGATGTCATTCTATCGTGGCTGGCATTCGGGAATAATCGAAATATGGGAGTATGCCCCGCCTTCTGCGGGGGATTCGCCTTTGCCTTATCGAGTTTTCTCTCTGGCGGCCTAGGCGGCCAGGGACTTCTTGTCGTGCCTTGCCTTCCGGTGTTCCTCGCGCACTTCGTATTCGTGAGCCAGGTTACGCCAGCGATTCAGCGCCCAAGCGGATTCGAAGCGGCGGATCGCTGATTCACAGGCTTCACGCCTGCTGGCGCAATCGCTCACGCGGACCGTGGTCAGGCTGGAGCGAAATGGATCGCCGGAACTGTTGACGATATGCCGGTAGAAGGTGACCTCATAATTTCTCATCGCATGCCTCCCTGCGCGTCGTATTGGGTCCCTCCCCCAAGTCGCAGCGGGTTCCGGCGGCCCAGGCCGCCGTCCTTTGCCACAACAATTCTTCCTTCAAAAAATAAACTGGGCCTTGATATCGCTTTAAGGGGCAGACACCGGCGCGGCGGTGGCAACCCGAACGAATTTCACCCACGAGCGAAACGGGAATCGGAAGTCCCCTTTGTTACGGAAGTATAGCACCGATCAGCTCCCTACTCCCTAAGAACCTATGCGTATGGGTCGGGTATACCGGCCTTCATGAGGATAGGATTCCGAACCGGCAACCGCTCGCCCTGCCTTCGTATCCTGCAGCCAAAGAAAGGCCCCGGCCGAAGTCGGCCGGGGCCTTGCAGCTTCGAGAGAGGGAAACTCCGCTTCGCCCGTCCCTGCCTAGGACGAAGGGCCGATCATCTTTCCGGGCAGCCAGGTGATGATTTCCGGGAAGATGGTGCACAGGACCAGGGTGAAAATGATGATGCAGACATAGGGGATGACCCCCTTGATGATATCCGCCATGGTCAATCCCAGTTCCGCCGGCGCCGTGCCCTTGAGCACAAAAATGGACATCGCCATCGGCGGGGTCTGGAAGGCCATCTGCAGGTTGAGGCAGACCATCATGCCGGCCCACAAGGGATCGAAACCGAGTGCCTCGAGGATGGGCGAGAAGATGGGCACGATGATGAAGACGATGCCGATCCACTCGATGAACAGGCCGAGCAGGAACACGATGAACATGATCATGGCGAACGAGGCCCACTTGCCGCCCGGAACGGCCATGATCATGTCGGCCACCACGTCGCCCGATCCCGCGTTCATGAAGATGCCGACGAAGGCGTAGCAGAGGGCCGCGATCAGAACGACGAACGAACTGACGCGGAGGGTCTCGATGCAGGCCTGCTTGATGAGCCCCCAACTGAACTTGCCGTAGAACATCGACAGCAGGATGGCGGCCAGGCAGCCCACGGCCGCGGCTTCGGTCGGCGGCGCGACGCCCGCGAAAATGGTGCCCAGCACCGCCACCATCAGCGCCACCGGCGGCACCAGCCACCGCGGCCACCGCGACCGGCGCCGCGGCGGAGACGCCCCACTTCTCTTCGAGAAGCTTAACGAGGTTCGCGGCCTCCATCACGCTCAGCTCGCTCAGCTGATCGGCAATCTGGTTCAGGTCAGCCATGGTGTCCTAACTCCTTACCTGGTCCGGCATGGCGTCGTCGCCGGCCCTTGAATGTAGTGTTTCTTTCCTCCCGCCGGGACGAACCCGGCCGGGCCGGCTCTCTATCCTTCGGATCCCGCCTCACCCTTCTTTTCGATGACCGTAACCATCTGGGTGGTTGGGGTGTTCAGCAGTCTGACGAGCTTCTGCGCCGGGCCGTTGATCAGCGAGAGCAGCATCGAGCGCGTCTCGTCCAGGCCAGGCAACGATGAGACCACCTTCACGCCGGCGGCGTCGACCGCATCCTGGCGGTCGATCAGACCGGCCTTGATCTCCAGGCTCGGGTGATCCTTGGCGAAGTCGACCAGCGCCTTGGCGGTCGTGATCGGCTCGCTCTCGTGGTAGACGATCGCCGTCGGTCCGCGGAACCACTCGTCGAGCTTCTCGACGGGGCCACCCGCAGCAGCGCGCTTCGCCAACCGGTTCTTCACGACACGCACCGTCGCGCCCTTGGCACGGAGGTCGGCACGCAGCGTGTTGATCTCATTGGAAGACAGGCCAGTCATGTCGACGAGGTAGAGGCTGTTCGAAGCTTCGAACATCTCCTTCATGTCGCCGATCTGGGCTTCCTTCTCCTGCCTCGTGTAAGACATCTCTTCGCTCCTTCGCCGAGATCAGGCGCGATCCGCCTGCTGCAGGCGGTCGATGTCGGCGAGGTCGAGCTTGAGGCTCGGGCTCATCGACGTGCCGATGTGCACGGTGCGGATGTAGCGCCCCTTGGCCGCGGCAGGCTTCGCCCGCTGGATCGCGCCCATGAACGCGGCGAAGTTGTCCTGCAGCTTTTCGGCGCTGAAGGACTTCTTGCCGATCACACCGTGGACGATCGAGGTCTTGTTGACGCGGAACTCGACACGCCCGCCCTTGATGGCCTTCACCGCTTCCGCGATGTCCATCGTGACGGTGCCGGTCTTCGGGTTCGGCATCAGACCACGGGGGCCGAGCACCTTACCCAGACGACCGATGTCGCGCATGGTGTCGGGAGTCGCGACCACCGCCTCGAAGTCCAGGAAACCTCCCTGGATCTTCTCGACGGCTTCCTTGCCGCTCATCGCGAGATCCGCGCCGGCCTCTTCGGCCTCTTTGATCTTTTCGCCGCCCGCGATGGCCAGCACCCGCTTCGTCTTACCCGTACCGTGGGGCAGGACGACGGTGCCACGCACCATCTGATCCGCGTGACGAGGATCGACTCCCAGGAGGATCGCAATCTCGACGGTTTCGTCGAAGTTCGCCCAGGAAACCTCGTTCACCTGCGAAAGGGCCTCGTCTAGCGTGTACGGCCGCTTCTCCACCTTCTCGAGAACGGCCCTGTACTTCTTTCCGCGCCGCGCCATGAATCGAACCTCCAGCCGATACCGGTCAGTCGATGACTTCGATGCCCATGCTCCGGGCGCTGCCTGCGATCGTCCGCACAGCCGCGTCCATGTCAGCAGCGGTGAGATCGGGATCCTTGATCTTCACGATCTCTTCCACCTGCGCACGAGTCACCTTGCCGACCTTGTTGCGGTTCGGCTCGCCCGACCC
>NPIG01001250.1_pt1 | contig 13209 bp, 9 predicted proteins | sample 8637441 | NCBI WGS metagenome assembly NPIG01 (sample SAMN07420675, study PRJNA396082) | bioreactor metagenome | isolation source: sample BR6 brine-fed electro-methanogenic bioreactor BR | place: Japan: Kochi | collected 2016-06-14 | reverse complement strand
CGGCGTCCATGATCTCGCCGTAGATGTCGAGCTGCGTCTGACGGGCGGCGGCGTTGCCGATGCGCACTGGCGCGGAGCCGCGAAACCCGGCCAGGTGATCGAGGGTGGCTTCCGGCAGCTCGGTCTCGCCGCGAAGTCCGTAGAGAACCTGCAGGTGGGAGGCGGGCTGACAGTCGGGGCAGACGCAGGACAGGCAGGCGCAGAGAATCTCCTTGAGCCAGCGCAGGTAGCGCCCGGTCTCGGTGACATGCCCCAGCTTGAGCAGGGCGCTCAGGGTCAGGGCCGAATCGCGCACCCAGCTGTAGCGGTAATCCCAGTTGCGTTCCCCGCCGATCTCCTCGGGCAGCGAGGTGGTGACCGCGGCGGCGATGGCGCCGGTGGGACGGAACTGAAGGAGCTTGAGCACCAGAGCCGAGCGATCGAGCAGGTCGCCACAGGATCCGCAATCGAGATCACCGCCCGCCTCCCTCTGAGCCAGCCAGTGACGCCAGAACGCCTCCGTCTCCCGCAGGGCTGCCACCCCCTCGGTCTCGGTCAGCCGCTCGGCCCCGTCTTCTTTCCAGCTCAGGCTCAGCCAGACATCGTCCCCCTCGCGCAGCCGCCACCCGCCCTCCGCTCTGCCCTCGACGACCCGCAAGTTCCCGGCCGTTGCCTGCAGCGTCAGGATCAGTCCTTCGGCTTCGGTCACGATGCCGCCTTCGGAAAGCTGCAGATGGGTTTCGGCGCGGGCGAAGTCGAACCGTGGCGTATAGCGCATCTCGATCTCCACCTCTCCGGCAAGCACTTCCATCCGGCGGTAGAGTCGGAACGCATCCCGCTCCGCTGCGCCTGTTTCTTCTTCCGCGACCGGCATGAAGTCGGTCAACTTCAGCACTCCCGACTCCGTCCGGAAGGTGGTGGAGAGGATATTGGTCCCCGGCAGGTAACTGGCCTGGGACCGCCATGGACCGGCGGGGCGGACGGAAAAACAGCCACCCTTATCCCGGTCGAGCAGGGCGGCGAAGACGCTGGGAGAGTCGAGATCCGGCAGGCAGAGCCAGTCGACACTGCCGTCGTTGCCGATCAGGGCCGCCGTATGCAGATTGCCGATGATGCCGTAGTCGCTGATTTTTTTATCCACGAAAACCCCTCGGTGCTAATGGGCATCCGGCTCGCGCCCAAGGCAGTGCGCCTTCCGGTCGGCGACCAGATACCGCCTGGGATTTCGGACGAATTTCAGCCGGCAGGACCTGCAGCAGAAATAATGCAGAGGACCGTGGTAACGAACCACGGCTGCCGCCTGATCCCAGGCAATGTTCGCCCCGCAGACCGGATCTTGCACGCATACCATAATTTCCGCCTTTACACATTTAAGATTTGCCATTAGAACCCGCAAGACAACTGCCAAGCAGGTGAAAGGGGATTTTGGGGCCTTTTCCAGCGCCTCAGGTTCGCAAGTGCATAAAAGTCTACATCCAGGGGAAGAAAATTCTCCATGTCGACGTTGCCCGGCCTGGCTCAGGTGCCTGCTATCCCTGGCCCCCGGTGACCAAGGCAGGCGATCACTCCCCCGGCCAGCCATGGCCGTTGGGTTGGCCAGCATGTCGAGACACGATCACCGCAAAGGGTAACGCACCTCGAGCGCAATGCAAGTATTCAGAAATCGGATAGGGTGCATGCTTTGGGGCGATATTTTCAAGCGTCTCGTGGCGGGAAGACCGGCTCAGTGATCGTAGATTCCCTGGTACCAGCGGTGATCTTTGGCGGGGGGTTGATCGCAGGCGAGTCAGCGGCGCGGTTGGCCGTCGGCCGCCGGCAATGACGCTCCTGTGCCCTGCGTCCGGTACGTCACTTATCGCGGCCGGCTTGAACAGCACCTGCCAGTTGCCCTCGATCGGCTTGGCGTGGCATAGGTCGCATTTTTCCGGCGGGGGCATGCGACCTTGGGGAGTGGAACAGGCCGGCGCAGCCGGATAGCAGCAATCGGAGAAAAATAGTTGATTGCAGACGTCCCACCACATGCTCCCTTCAGTCTGTACCCCGAATCGGGGGCAAGAATCGGGTCTGCCCGGAATAGGCGAGGAAAAAAGGAGCCTTTTCACGTCATGCTCAGGACATGGGGCAAAAGAACAGGAGGTAGTGTTTTATTGTTCATGAATCGCGCCAATTTGCTGGACGGGGGCCAAGGGACCGAAAAATAGTCTTTTCCAGAGCCTGACATCGTGAAGGAGATGAATCTCAAGACCTTCGGGGGAGAATATTGTTCAGCGTTATGAGGAATTTTCTACAGATCATAGCGGAAGGAGTCCTTCTCAGGGCCGCTCACCGGATTTCAAGTCCGTCGGGCGGTCAGGGAACCGTTTGCCCACCCATCAGACCTCCAGAATGTCCAGCATTTCCAGAAGAATAAGCCCCATATTGTTGCGATCTGTTTTCTCACTAATCTGGAATTTAGACCGAAATATCCATGGCACCGAAGATGCAATACTGACAAGAAACACCCTCTGCAAGGAGGGTGCACATGAAGGAAGCAATGCTTGTATCAACGATTCAAAGAAGTCTGCTCATCAAGTTTTCCCTCCTGGCCCTACTGACTTTCGGGGTAGTTCTTGCCACGCCTGTTACTCGCTTCGCCGGGGAGGTGGCCCATCAGATCTGTCCGCGGCCCCACAACCACGGGGCGAATTGCCGGCCCCCTGAACCTTGGCGGCAACAGCGGCGGTTTGGCGAAGAGGAGCCGCCCGCGATCACCGAAGGGAGGTGAAGAATGAGAAAAGATCCGGTATGCGGCATGACGATCAAAAAGGAGTCCGCCTTTGTCGCGGAATACGAGGGGCAGATATTTTATTTCTGTTCCGAAGGATGTCGGCGGAAATTTTCCAGGGAAAGGGCCAGCCCCTCACCGCGCAGCCGCTATGAGTTGATCATCATCGGGGGCGGGCCGGCGGGCCTGACCGCAGCGGTCTATGCCTCCAGCCTCCGGATCGACGCCTGCCTGATCAGCCAGGATCTGGGCGGCCAGGCAATCGACAGCACCAAAATCGAAAACTACATGGGATTCGACTTCATCGACGGCCCGCAACTGGTGGAAAAATTCGAGCGCCAGTTGATTCATTCCCATTACATCGACCATCGGATCAGCGCCGTGGAAGCGGTTGAAGCCGAGGCCGAGGGGTTCCTGGTGCGATCCTCCGCAGGGGAGAGCTACCAGGCCAAATGCTTGATCGTGGCCACGGGGATGACCCGGCGCAAGCTCGGGGTGCCCGGCGAAGAGGAATTTCAGCGCCGCGGCATTTTCTATGGGAACATCCCGGATTTATCGTTTGTCGAAGGCGAGGAGGCCGCGGTCATCGGTGGCGGCAATACGGCCCTGCAGATCGTCGAGAATCTCCAACCGGTCGCCAGGAAGATTCATTTGATTTCCATTTCCGGGTTGAAAGCCGATCCGGCAATCATCGACCGGGTCAGCCGCCATCCCGATCTGTGCCGCTACGAGGGATACGAAACCGTTGAATTTACAGGTCAAAAGACTCTGACCGCAGTCACGGTCCGAAAAAAAGGCCAAGCGGATTCAAAGATCCTGCCGGTAAAGGGAGCCTTCATCGCCATCGGCCTGCAACCCAATGCAACCATGGTTCCGCGGCTGGTGGCCATGAATGGCCATGGGGAGATCAGGATCGGACCCGACTGCTCGACCTCATGCCGAGGACTGTTTGCCGCTGGCGACGTTACCGATGCCTATGGCAAGCGGATCATCATTGCGGCGGGCGAGGGAGCCAAGGCGGCCATCGCCGCCAAGGACTACCTGCTGTACCTGAAAAAAAGAAAGGTGCGCAGGAAATCCTTTCCACCTTTGCCATAACCTTGATCCCGGAATACGATCTAGGTAATCCGCAATGGGACCGAGAAGCCGGCCCCCGGTCCGCCTGGCCGGTAAAATTCGGCGTTTTGAACACCAGCCCCTTCGGCGCCTCCCCGGAGGCTGCGGAACGGCATCCGTGGGAGTCGATCTCCAGGGTTCTCGAAAACGGCTCCATGCAAAAGTTGTGTGGCGGCCTTGTCTGTCTCTCTGTGGGCAGCGCCCCGTGACAAAAGGAAGGGCCCTGCTAAAGTTGGATCAAGAGGCGATCTGCCCCACCTCGGCTGCTGTACGGAACCGGCCCTTTTCCACAGCCTCTGCAGCAACAGCCGGACTCACTGCGGCGGAATAACCATGGCGAAGAGTCCTGAAATTACCCCGGCGGGCCCGGCAAGAGTCAAGTGGCGTAAAGTATTCATTGTCCTACTGGGTCTCATTCTGGTCAGCGTCCTGCATTTCGCCACCCGAACCAGTGATCCGTTTCTCCACGCCTGGCATATTTTTTTCCGCAAGCTCTACTTCATTCCGATCGTTGCCGGTGCGGTCTGGTTCGGGCTTCGGGGGGCCCTGATAACGGCGGTCTCCGCTATCGGCGTTTATGCCTTGCACCTGCTGTTCGATTGGCCCCGATTTCACATGGAAAGAATGAACCAGGTGGGTGAGATGGCCAGTTTCCTGGTGCTTGCCGGCGTGGCGGGCACGCTGGTTAAGCTTGAACGCCGGGCTGAAGCCAAGGCCGAGCGGATTCGCCGGCAGGCCGAAAGAGAAAAAATCGCCACGGTGGTGGCCTCACTCAGTGAAACCTTGCGCGCGCGCGATCCTGCGACCCGGGATCACTCCCGGCGCGTCGCCGAAATGGCCAGCGGGTTCGCCCGGTTTCTTGGACTTGCCCACCAAGAAGTGCAAGACCTTTATCTGGCGGGGATTCTACACGACATCGGGAAAATCGGCATCCGCGACGATGTGCTCCTGAAACCCGAGGCCCTCACCCCTGACGAACGGGAAAAAATCATGGAGCATCCCCGGATCGCCGAGAAAATTCTGGCCCCGGTCGGTTTTTCTTCTGTAATCAGCTACGTTGCGGTCCACCACGAGAACATGGATGGTTCCGGCTATCCCGACGGGCTTCGCGGCGATGAGATCCCCCTGCCTGGCAGGGTTCTTGCGATTACGGATACCTACGATGCGTTACATGCTGAGCGTCCCTACANNAAAAGGGGTATGGGATGACGCCCGGGTTCGCAGAATCATGACGGGAATGGCCCCCAACAAACTCGACGGGGACCTGCTGGCGCAATTTTGGGAGTTTATTGAAAACACCCCCTTGGGGGCACCACGGGGAGACGAAAAAAAAAGTTCTGCCCGTTAAAACAGGGAAAACTGAACAAAATGCACAAACAACAAAGGCTGCACTGCCAAATTTTGTTGCTACCCCCTCCAACCAAAACGCAGGTGGCTGACGCCCCCGCAACTGGACCCGGCCAGAGATCGTCACGCTGAATCCACAAAAGTCAACACAGACCCAGATGACAACAAAAGCTAGAGCGGCTTAAAAATGCGACATCTTTCTTGACAGCGCCCCCCGCCGGTTTCTGGCCGAGCTGGAATCTTAGTGACAACTCCAGCAACGGCCGCCCGAGACCGCGTCATGCCCAAGGTGGCCGGCGGGCACGTTCGGGATAGGGATGGGCGCAGGCCTGACCTCAGGTTCGCCGATCAAGGGACCGCCGTGACAGGAAGCGCAGCCGGTCGGGTTGGTTGCCGGAGGCAGTTCATGGCATTGGGTGCAGGCGGGTCCGACGCCGTTTACTCCACCCAGATTGAGGCCATGGCAAAGCGTGCAGGAGGTTTCCACGTCACCCACCTGGAAATGGGTAACGGTCGTTCCGTACCAGAAGACCGAGTCGGGTGCGCTTGAGGTGGGATGAGCCGTATTCGGGCTATGGCAGCCCGAACTTTCGCAACCGGCCTCAAGAGCGCCGATCGGCACGTTGAACCGCGGGTTGCTGCCGGCTCCACCCGACTGGCCATGGCATCCTTGACAGGACTTGATACTTGTCTTGGCGGCCGGGCCGTGGTCCTCGGGCGCCCGGTAAGTCCTGGGGTGCAGCTGGAAGGGATAGGTCCCGCTGTGGCAGTTGTAACAGCTGACCGCAGCGCCGATCCCCCTCAAGTCTTCCCCATGGCACAGCTGGCACTGGGCAATGTTGGCTGCAGCATCGTCGTCGTGGGTGGTTCGGTAATCAGCGGGGTGTCCGGCGGAGCCCCCATGACAGAGGGCGCAGCTCTGTCCATCGGGGTCGTTTTCCAGCAGCGCCCGGTGGGCCAGGTGATATTCGCTCTTGAACGTGTCGACGTCAAGGTTGTAGATCGGGGTCAGGGGGGTGCTCACAGGCGCCTCACCGTGACAGGAGGTGCATCTGCTGGGCTCATCGATGGGGTTGAGGGTGTGACAACGCGTGCAGGCCGGGCCGACACTCGGGTCGCCCAAGCTGTCGATCCCGCTGCCATTGGGCCCGTGACAGAGGGTGCATCCTGTTGGAGTTCCAAGATCGGCGTGAGTAAAATCCGGCCCGAACCAGTACTGGCCATCGGGTAGGGCAGACGTCGGGTGGGCGGTGCCGGGGCTGTGACAACCCGAGCTTTCACAGCCGGCCTCGAGGCTGCCGATGGCCTTGTTGAAGCGCGGGTTGCTGCCGACCCCGCCCTGCTCTCCGTGACATCCCTGGCAGGAGAGAATATCGCTCTTGGCAGCGGGGCCGTGGTCTTCGGGTGTCCGGAAATCCCGGGGGTGAAGCTGGAACGGGGGCTCGCCGCTGTGGCAGTTGTAGCAACTGATGGCGATTCCGGTACCCCGGAGGTCGGCACCATGGCAGGATTGGCACTGCCCGAGAGCGGCATTGGCGGCCTCGGCATGCAGTAGCCAGTAGTTTTCGGGATGACCGGCGCTGTCGCCGTGACACAGGTAGCAGTCTTGTTTCTCCGGGTCGTTGGTCAAAATCGCCTGGTGGGCAAAGTGGTACTCGGCCAGGAACGTCCCCGTATCGAGGTTATAGATGGCTTTCTCCGGTTGACCGACAGGCTGCATACCATGGCAGGAGACACATTCGTTAGGAAACTCCATCGGGTTCAGGGTGTGGCAGGCGCTGCAAGAAGGTCCGGCGCCGCCGGCGCCGCTTTCTCCATGACAGAGCGTGCAGCTGGAAAAGCTGGTCACGTTCGAGTGGGTGAAATCAGGACCGAACCAGTATTGGCTGTCAGGTTCCGTCGAGGTCGGGTGGGCGGTCTTCGGGCTGTGACAGCCCGAGCTTTCACAGCCGGCCTCGAGATGACCGAGCGGAACGTCAAACCGGGGGTTGCTGCCGGGACCGCCGGGCCGGCCGTGGCATCCCTGACAGGACCCGATGTCCCTCTTGGCGGCATCCCCGTGATTTCCGGGAGCCCTCCAGGGCAGCTCGGGGTCATTGAAAGGGGTGGGGTGGATGGTGAAAGGCGGCCCGGAACCGTGACAGCCAAAGCATCCCGGAATTTTTCCGACACCACTTAGCTCGCGGCCGTGGCATACCTGACAGCCGATGAGGTCCTGCTGGGCCTCGCTGTCGTGCAGGGTTCGCCAGCCGGCGGGATGGGCCGCACCCGCCGACGGGGAGTCACTGCCGCCTCCGGAGTCCGAAGCGGGCTGTGAGCACCCCCCGACAACAAAGGCGAACAGGAGCAAAATCGACAACTTCCCCAAATTTTTCATAACGGCTCCATTCCTTATTTTCGGCGCTTGGGTGCCGCTCACCCGTGACAGGGGATGCAGGTCTGGCTCGACGCGGGATTCCCGTGACAGCGGAAACAGGAAGTCGGATCGACCCGCGCGTCGATCCGATGGCGGGAAACGTAGTCACCACGGTGCTGCATCCGTCNNGAGCGAGTCACGTGGCAGTCATTGCAGAAACTCTGCTCGTGGCAGCTGGCACAGACCTGTTCGTCCTGGTAGGCGGCCAGGCGGTGGGAGTCGGTAAAAGTGATGGTGTGGTTGTATTTCCGGAAGAGAATGGGCTCGGTGGCCTCGCCATGGCATTTGACGCAGAACACCCGCCGCTCACCCAACTCGAAGAGGGGCGGGTGCGCCGGTGGTACATAGCCCGGCCTCAAAGAGGAGCAGGCAACCAGAACGAGCAGGCTGAGAGCCAGGCAAAGTAAAAACGAGGATGCGGACTTAAACATGGGGAAAAATGCTCCTGGTTAGGGTGCGGCACGTCAGTTGTCGTAAGTGAAATCGACGCGGAAAAGCCCTCGCACATCCTCTTCAAAATAGGGATCGGAACTGTAGTCAATGGAGAGTTTCAACGCCAGACTGTCCCTCAAAAACTTTTTGCCGACCCCCACAGACGCGAACAGTGACCGATCCTCGGCATAGATCTGCTCATCGTAAGGGACATAAACCACGTCACCGGTAAGAAACCCCGGTGCAGCGTCCCAGTAGAAGAAGGCCCTGCCCAGGGTGTAGCGGTTCTCCGTGCCATCGCCATCCATGCGACCTATTTCGAGGCCTGCCTGGGACAGGATTGACCATTTCCAGGTTAAAAACCCCGCATAGTACTGGGAACTGTCGAAGCGCTCCTGGTAGTTGTAGTATTTAACCTTGACCCCGCATTCGATCCTTTCGTCGGGGTACCAGAAAACCTCTCCACCGGTGCTGGTCAGACTGTTGCCGGTACCGGCGAGGAAACGGAACGGCGCGGCGCTGTTGTCGCGGTCGGAAAAAAAATCGTCGTAATTGAAGCTTTGAAAAAACGGGCGAACCTCCAGGGAACCCCAGTACAACCGAGCCTCGTAGGAATGCTCCGCCCAGCCGCCGGTGATCAGATTGCGGGTGGAATAGCCCGAAACGAAAATATCTTTGGGAAGCTGGAGGCTCAGGTCGACTCCGATACGTTTCTCGTCCGTATCGGAGTCGTTGGCGATGAACTTGTAGGAGGTACCGATTTCGAACAGGCCACGGCGGCTCCAGGCCACCCGGCCGCCGTAGAGGAGATCCCCATCGCGCCCGGCCGAGGAATCCAGGGCTGCCGGCATGCCGGCGTAGCCCGAAACCGAAACCGACGAGGTCAGATCGATCCGCGCGAACAGTCCGTCCACCGATTCGTTGGCCACCCCTTCGAAAACATATTGTCGACCCAGTCGCAATAGGAGATTTTGCGCCGGCGGGCGGTACTGCAGGTAGCCGTAGAGCAGTTCGCCGGCGGTATCATCCTCGAAAAACTCGTCGCCCTCCGTGGCGCGGCCCCACCCATAGAGGTGAAAAGACAGGGGGTCGTCCCGATCCCGACTCAAGTCGAGCCGCAGGTACTCGTAGATGGGAACCACCTGGCTGTCTGCCCCGGATCGGTTTTCGCGTTCGAAATAGCGAACCAATGTGCCGGATTCCAAATTGACGCTGCCGGAGAAACTGGCGCCGGGCAAAGCCAGCGAAAAAATAACCATAAATGTGAAAAGCCCAACAATCCTGCCACACCCAGCGTCCATTATCTTCCGGTACCCCCTGCGGTCAAATCGGTTTATTGGTGGGCGGACTGCCCCGTGAATCATATCAACTGCTGCCGAGCCTGACCTCTGCCTGTGCGGAAACCAAGATGAGGCAAGGCCGACCCGCCTCGGTTTCGACCCTAATCCTGTCGGCTCTTCCCGCAGTCATGCTCAGACGACCCCGCGCTTCCGGGGCAGCACCGGAGATAGCCAGGGGGCGCGACTGGCCGAAGGATCCTCGACCTTGATGGGTGACTTGATCTGGGCCGCCATGGGGCCTTTCAGGGCCATCCGGATTACTTCCCTAAATGGCAGAAACCGTAGAGCTCCGGTAGGGCACTCGCTAACTCAGGCCTTACAGCCGTCACATTTGACTGCGCATTTGGCGCGGCTCCCAAGCTTCCGGCTGAGGCCGTCGGCCTTCGTTAAAGCCTCGATACGGGTAACCGAGAAGGCACAGGCCCTGACGCACAGTCCGCATCCGACACACCGGTCCGCATCCAGCACGACCCGCCGTCCCTCCTTGAACACTGCCTGGCGCGGGCAGGCCTCGAGGCTGGCTGGCAAGGCGCAGTTGCGGCACACGGGAGCAAGCTCCACGGCTCCGCAGTTTTCCCACGGGACGCTGAGTGGCGCCACCTGATGGTGTTTTCCACAGACCCGCTCGCAGGCTCCGCACTGGGTGCACTCAGACAGGTTGCGTACCAGCAGCTTTTTACAGCGATGCAGGTAGAGGTTGTCGACCGAAGCTTGGAGGGTATCGAGTTAAGTGAATAGCCATTCCCTCTCCTGGGAGGCGTAAGCGTTTTGGTTTTTTGGGAAACCTGGCACTTGCGGCCGGCCTGAAGAGGAAATCTTCACAATCGCGCGAAGAGAGACAGCCCCTTCTGTTCTCATTAAGCCCAGCAAGAGGAGTGCCAAAAAAAATATTTTGCAAAAGGCGGTTATTTCATGGGGCGGCGGCCTGGCGAAGGGCTTTTTGTAGGAAATTACACTACCGACTGTGGAAAATTCCCCAGACATCCCGACAGGGTGGGTTCAGCGGTGGCAAGGGTTGGTTAAAATGCCGCGGCCGGGCCGGCCTTCGCCCCCTGCCCCAAGGTGCCTTTCACCACCAGGGGCGTGGAGCTCGACAACAATCTGCCCGTGCCGATCTGCCCGGCGTCATCGGTTCCCCAGGCCCAGACGGAGCCGTCCCGATCTGCCGCCAAGCCGTGGCTGCTTCCGGCTGCAAGCAGCACCGCCTCGTCAAGCCCCCTCACTCGAACGGGTGTTGCACTGTCGGTAACGATGGCGTCCCCGAGCTGGCCGTACCTGTTGTCTCCCCAGGCCCAGACGCTGCCGTCGCCGGCTCGCGCCAAGCCGTAAACGCCGCCATCGGCAATTCCCACAATCCCGCTCAGGCCGTTTACCCGGACCGGCGTCAGGTCAAAATAGACGTTAGCATTGCCGCCAGTGCCGGACTGGCCCGAAAGATTCGACCCCCAGGCCCAGACGCTGCCGTCTCCCTTCAGAGCCAGGCTGTGGCTGTCGGCCGCGGCAATCGCGATCACCCCCGAGAGGTTTTTGACCGGCACCGGCTCAGGGCTTTCCGTTTGGGTCCCGTCCCCGAGCTGGCCGTAGACATTTCCCCCCCAGGTCCAGACGCTGCCGTCAGTCTTTAACGCCAGGCTATGCTGCCACCCGGCGGCGATGGCAACCGCATCGGCCACGCCGTCAACCGCAGCGGGCAAGGGGGCCGCGTCAAAATCACCGCTACCCAGTTGGCCGAAATCATTGCCCCCCCAGGCCCAGACGCTGCCGTCGCTTTTCAGCGCCAGGCTGTGCTGAAAGCCGGCGGCCACCGCCACCGCTCCGCTCATCCCACTGAGCGGGGCAGGTGACATTCTGTTTTCCGTTGATCCGTCGCCAAGCTCACCGTAAGAATTTTCTCCCCAGCTCCACACCTGGCCCGACTCGGTTACGGCCAGGGCATGGCCGTAGCCGGCGGCAACCCCGTCCACGTCGATCAGGTCAGGGATCGGGGAGGGCAACGAACGCGGTCTGAGGGTGCCGTCTCCGAGCTGACCGAACGGATTGTTCCCCCAGGCCTGGACGCTGCCGTCACCGGCCAGAGCCAGGCTGAATTTCTCGCCTGCCGCCAATGCGGTCACGCCGGTAAGACCGGCGACCCGGGCCGGCGTCGGTCGGGCGATCGGATCCCCGGTTCCGAGCTGGCCGGCGCGGTTGCTGCCCCAGGCCCGGACGCTGCCATCGTCGGCCAGCGCCAGGCTGTGAAAAAAACCGACGGTGATGTCCTGCGGATTGGCCAGGCCCTGGACCTGAACCGGCCTCAGGGTTAGCAGCAACCCGGCATTGCCGAGCTGGTCGTCCCGATTCGACCCCCAGGCCCAGACGCTGCCGTTGCTCTTCAGCGCCAGGCTCATGTGCTTGCCGGCGGCAATGGCGACAACCTCGGAAAGCCCGTCTACCGGCACCGGTGTCGAACGGTTGGCGGTGGTGCCATCGCCGAGCTGGCCGGCCATGTTAAGTCCCCATGCCCACACCTGGCCGTTATCGGCAAGGGCCAGGCTGTGCGAATGGCCGGCGGCCACGGCGGTTATACCGGAAAGCTCACCGGCCCGAACAGGAGTTGCCCGATCGGAGGTGGTCCCGTCGCCAAGCTGACCGGCCATGTTTTTGCCCCAGGCCCGGACCGTGCCGTCGCTCTTCAGCACCAGGCTGAAGGAGCCGCCGGCGGAGACCGCCGTCACCTCCTGGAGAGCGGAGACGGATATCGGTTGGGAGCGGTCGGAAAAGTCCCCATTTCCGAGCTGACCGTGCATACCCGCGCCCCAGCCCCAGACCGAACCGTCACCGGCGAGCACCAGACTGTGGTCGAAGCCGGCGGCAATCGCCATGATCCCAGGCGGGCCCTGGACCTCGACGATCCCCAGATCGCCAGCGACGGCTTCGCCGCCGCTGGGACTGTAACGGTGATCGCCCCAGGTCCAGAGGGTGCCGTCGTCTTTCAGGGCCAGGCTGTGACCACCGCCGCCCGAAACCGCGGCAACGTCGGTAAGACCCTCAACCTGAAGCGGGGCAGGGACGTTCAAAGGCGCACTGGCGGCCACCTGCCCCTGGTCGTTGCTGCCCCATGCCCAAACGGTGCCGTCGGCTGCCAATGCCAGGCTGTGTTCGCTTCCGGACGCGACCGCCAGGACCGGGGTCTCCAGAATTGCGGCCCCTGAACCCGGGGTCTCGGCGTCCGGGCTCGAACCGCCCCCCCCGCCCCCGCAGCCGAATATCGGCGGAACGAGTGCGACCAGGAGAAACAGGATCATGTTACGGATGGCCATCTATTCTCCCCTTTTCGAAATGGGCACGTTTAACTCAGGACGGCGGCAAAAGCCGTCGGGGGCGTTGCCGAACGCTTGCCAATCCAGCGCTTCCCCACCGCATCCGGCCTGATTTACCACAACTGGTATTGCGGTTTAAAAAATAGATCACGACGAGGTGACCGACCAGCGTAAGCAGAAAGAAAAAGCGATATGCAACTGGATCCAGAAGGGGGCTCCGGCCTCCCGGATGTTGAGCAGCATCAGGTTGCACTTCAGCACGAGATCGCTTATGAACACATCTGGTGGGGTGCGCCGATCCTCTGCGCTGCGCCGCTCGCGGTGAACTCGGCTGCCTCTCAGGCGTACGCCTGTGGCGTGGAGGGTCAGCATCCCAATGACCCGCAGGCCCTGGAAAAGCTGCCGCGTCATTTTCAGCAGGCCCGGGTTTTCGTCAATAGTATCCGGTTAGCTCCGGACCATCGAGACCTTTTTCGGCTGGTGGAAGCACCACCTCAAGGTCTATCACCTGATCGC
>NPIG01000637.1_pt3 | contig 13225 bp, 11 predicted proteins | sample 8637441 | NCBI WGS metagenome assembly NPIG01 (sample SAMN07420675, study PRJNA396082) | bioreactor metagenome | isolation source: sample BR6 brine-fed electro-methanogenic bioreactor BR | place: Japan: Kochi | collected 2016-06-14 | reverse complement strand
TGCCACACGCAGTAAAATGATGTTCTGCATGCCCAGATAGGCGGAGGCGGAGTGGGGGAGCCTCCGTAGTTCCCAGTAGCGCTCGAGCCGGTGAAAATGCTCGACCGCGTCGAAATAGCCCACCACCACCTGCCACACGGGACGGCCCTCCGCCAGCCGCTCCTCCGTGTCCTCGCACAGCTCCACAAAACTGTCCGCCGCCTCGATGGGCCAGGGACACGGCTCGATGTTGTAGCGCAGCACCAGCTCTTTCAGCCACGACGTGATAACGATGCTGTCTTCAGGTTCGGCGTGTGCGCGGATGTAGCCGGTGGCGCCGTACCAGTCCGTGCGCTGCGGGTAGGTCAGGGCGAAGGCGCAGCGGTACGCGTAGAGCGCAATGAGTATGCCCGCCATGCCCACGCGCAGCCAGCGGCGCGGCAGCATGGCGATGGCGCCGCCCGCGATGAGGAACGCGCCGAGTGAGGCCCAGTTGGTGTACTTGGGCGAGAAGATGTCCGGGCGCCAGATGCGGGTCGCGGCGTACAGTCCAAGAACCGGCACAAACACCCAGAAAAAAACAAAAGCAGTCGCTTCCAGCGTCTGATATTGTGGCGCCGGGTGCGGAGGGATGAGCCGCTTCCGCCGCGCCAGACCCAACCAGGCCAGCACGCCGGCCAGCGCGAACAGCAGCAACGCGTGGAAGTGGTCCACCCAGCCGTAGACGCCCTCCAGCGTGTGAATCCAGTCCGGCGGCGCATTCGCCCACGGCACGTTCTTGAGCACACCGGGCGCCCACGTGGCGATGTAGGTGTCGAGGAACAGGTTATTGACGATCATCCAGGGCACGGGCGCGCCGGTGTGCGGCGGATTGATATCCAGCGTGTCGACCCAGAGCCAGAGCGGTATCATGAGCAGCAGGTTGACAGTGAACCACGGGACCACGAGGCGCCGGAATTCGCGGCGTCGGAAGAGCAGCAGGAAGAGCCCCTCGGGCACGAGCAGGAACACGCCGAAGAGGTGCGTCCAGCAGAGCAGGATATTGGCGGCGGTATTCGCCAGCCACCAGCAGGGCCGCGGCGCGTGGGCGAGCCGCCAGAAGGTGTAGCCCGAGAGCGCGGCGAAAAACATGCTGACCGGGTAATTGCGCAATTCCTGCGCCTGGTAGATGTGCGTGGGGCTGAGCGCCAGCAGCAGCGCGGCCACGAGCCCGCCCGTGCGCCCGAACAGGCGTGTCCCCAGCAGGTACATCAGCGGGATAGCGGCCATGCCGAACAGAATCGACAGCACGCGGATGCCGACGATGTCGTCCGTGATGTAGTTCCCCCACCAGTACTGGAGCGAGTAATAGACCGGCACCAGGTTCCAGTTCGGGCCGCGCTGCAGCCGGATGGCCGTGGCGAGGTCCGGGTCGTCCACGTGCGACACGCTGATGTACTCGTCATACCAGACCGACTGGTCGTCGATGCGGTACATGCGCAGGCCAAGCCCCGCCAGCACAATGAGCGCCAGCAACGCCAGCGCCACGCCGCGCGAGAGACCGCCGTGCCTGGATTCTTCTGTCGCCGTTGTCTGCACGCCTGCAACCGCCTTCCGTTCGGGCCGCCCCGGCCCGGGCGCGTATTATGCCGGATTCGGGAAGGCGGATGCAGGTGGGGGGGAGGGAGGTGTCAGGTGTGAGGGAATGGGAAATATGGGAAGAAGGGGGGGCAGACCCGTGGCCACAACTCGTTGTGACGTGGTTTCCCGCGCAGGTCGCCCGTCTTCGCGTCTCAAGACCTTGCCCCGGACTGAGGCTGCGCGTTCCATATTCCCATTCTTCCCGTTCTTCCCATCGGCTTACGTGGTCGGCCCGTGGTGGCCGTTCCCGTGCTCCAAACGACCTGTCACCCGGAGGACGCGCGGGACATTCGCTCACCCCTCGGTTTGCCAGCCCTCTTCGCCGACCAGCGGCACAAAGACGCAGGAGATACTCTTAACCGTTTCGTAGGCGTCCGCTGTGCGCACGAGTTTGACCAGATCCTGCTGGTGGCGGGTGCCCACAGGAATAACGAGGCGTCCGCCGGGGGCGAGTTGGCGCTTGACCGCTTCCGGCACGGCGGGCGCGCCGGCGGTGAACAGGATGGCGTCGTAGGGGGCGCGGCCGGGCCAGCCAAGCGTGCCGTCGCCCACGTAGACAGCCACATTCGCGTAGCCAAGCTGGCGCAGTTTGTCCCGCGCGGCCTCCGCCAGTCCCGGATGCCGCTCCACCGAGACCACCTCGCCGGCAAGATGCGCGAGAATCGCCGCCTGATAGCCCGACCCCGTGCCGATTTCGAGAACGCGGTCCGTGGGCTGCAGTGCAAGCATTTCCGTCATCAGCGCGACCATGTAGGGCTGGGAGATGGTCTGCTTGCAGCCGATTTGCAGTGGATGGTCCCGGTAGGCCATGGGATGCAGTGTCTCGGGCAGAAAGAGATGCCGCGGCACAGTGCGCATGGCATCGAGCACGCGCGGGTCCCGGATGCCGCGGGCTTCGATGTGCTTCTCGACCATCGCGTTGCGTTCGGTTTCGAAGTAGTGTGTACTCACGCGGTTCCCGTCAGGCATGGTTTCAGTATTGCACGAGGACCAGGCGCACAATCCATACGCCCACGAGCGTGGCCACGGGGCTCCAGTCCATGGGACCCATGTTGGGCAGGACGCGCCGGACAGCCGCGACCAGTTTTTCCGCGGGAATAACCATCCAGCGCAGGCGCGGGCTGCGCGTGTCGACCTCCAGCCAGGGGCCGACCCACACGAGCAGGATTGACATCATGAAGAGCGTCAACCCGCTGCCCACCAGGCTGCGCAGAAAAGGAGCGTATGTCATGGGAGCGCGAATTCCTCGAGGTGATGGTACTCGGGGCCTCTGGGTGTCAGCTTGCTCTCCAAGAGTACCAGACGCGTGGCGTCGAATGCACCCGCGTCGAAATCCCGTTCGTTTTCGAGCAGTTCGCACAGCGTGCCGAGCCGGCGCCGGTCGCGAATGCGCGCCAGCGTGATGTGGGGATGGAAACGCTTGCTGTCCGCCTCGAGACCGGCGGCGCGGGCGGCGTGTTCGGCGGCGGCGTGCAGCGCGGCCAGGTCCCCTTCCAGGCACTCCGCGCCCGCCCAGACGACATTGGGCCGGCGCAGGTTCGGGAAGGCGCCCGTCCCGGCCACACGCAGCCGCGCGGCGCCGCATGGGCGTATCTTCCCGGCGAGCGATTCCGCGTAGTGTTCTGCCGTCTCCGGGGCAACCTCACCGAGAAACCGCAGGGTCAGGTGCATGCGTTCAGGTCTTACCCAAGTGGCCCTGGCGCCGCCGCGCCGCAACCGCGCGGCAAGCTCACCCAGCGCCTCGCGGACCTCCTCGGGCAATTCGATGGCGACAAACGCGCGCATGGTCGTCCGGGGGCTCAGACTGCGGCCTTCAGCTTGTTCCAGGCCTGGTCGTCCGCGCAGACCTCCGGGATGCCGATGTCCGCGACGACCAACCGGCCGAGATACTTGCGCGCCTGGCTCTGGCTGAACCCCTTCTTTGCAAACTGAAACGTGACGGTGACATCGGCCTCGATACAGACCCCCAGGCACTCGCCCGTGTCGGTGTCGAGTCCCGAGGGAATGTCGACCGAAATGGTGCGCACCCTGGGCCAGGCTTCGATGGCCGCGCGGATCGCCCCGTGCACCTCCCCTTTTATGCCGGTGCCAAGCAGTGCGTCAACCAGTACCGAGCAGTCGCCCAGACCGGAGATGGCTTCCGCCACGCAGCCTTCCGAATGGACTTGGGAGATGTGGCCGCCGAGGCGCTGGTAGGCTTCCATGAAGATGCGCGCGTCCCCCTTGATATCATCACAACTGCCGACGACCAGCACGCGGGTTTCGTATCCCGCGAGAAGGGCCAGCCTCGCCACCACGAAGCCGTCGCCGCCGTTGTTGCCCTTGCCGCACACGACACCGACCGGGCCCGCGTCCACTTCCGCGAAAACAGCCCGGCCGGCGTTGTTCATCAACACGGCTCCCGGAATCCCGAGTTCTTCGATGCACCGGCGGTCGGCCTCCCGCATCTGCGCCGCCGTCAAACCTTCCTTGCGTTTCACCATGCCGGATGCCTCCGTAACGTTACGCGCCGCCGGCTGCGCCCGTGCGCCGTGCCGCCACGAGGCCCGGTCCCGGATGCCTACAGGCGCATCCGCACCCGGTACGTCACCTGCGTCTTGCCGTCCGCCGGCACGGGCGCTTCGAATACGGCCGTGTGCGCGTCATCCTTTTCATGGGGAACCGAGGCGCTGAGGATCTCCCAGTCGCCCGGCATCGATTCTACGATCTCTACTAGAATATCCTGTTCTTTGTGGTTCCGCAAGACAACATCCACCGCCACCTCGTGCACCTTGTCGCTGATTCGGTTGTAGTCCGTCTGCTTGCGCTCGACGATGACATCGAAAGCCTCGCCCAGCCGCAGTTCCACTTCCTCGTCTTTCGGGGTATGCCGGATTCGGTCCTCGCCCGCCAGTTGCAGCATGCCCTCGCTGTCCGCCTGGTAGACGCGCATTGTGCCGGCGGGCAACGGCATGCCGAGGTTGTTCTCCTCTTTGTTGTCGAAACGGAGGTATACCCCCGCGTGCTCCGGCGGCTGGTCGGGGTTGAACCCTGAGACGCCGAGTTGGACGTTGCCCCGGTACTGGTAGATTTTGCGGGCCGGCACCTGGTCGCCCGTCAACAGGAGCACCTGCTTGGTCTGGTTCTGCTTGATGGTCGTGCGCCGGGGCAGCGTGTAGAGGTGGTACTCGGCAAAGGCTTCCTCGCGCATGGGTTCGGGCATGGCGGCCTGGGCGTACATCATGGCGCCTCCGCGCGCGCCGAAGTCCTTTGCGCGCGTCTCCTGCACGATGTTCACATCGCCCGCCACGAGCTTCAGCCGCGCATTCTCGTAGGTGGCGCCGCTGCCGTTGTCCAGCGTGACCCAGCCCGTCAGGCCGAGTTGGTCGTCCGTGCGGGCGAGGGTTACCACATAGTCGGCCCTCCAGGACATGCCGCGCGTGAGGTAGGTCACTTCGGTTTCGTGTTTTGGTTCCTGATTGCTGAGCAGCCAGATGAGCGTGGGCTTCGCAATCAGTTCTTCTGGAATCTCCGGCAGCACCACGTTGCCCGGGTGTCCCAGGTAGATCTCCCCGTCGATCTCATAGACCGGGCCCTCGTTGAGGCTCAGCAGCTTCGCGTCGTACTGAAAACTGCCGAGATTCTCGTCGCGGCTGATCAGGCGCACGTCACGGCCCACGTATTTCTCCATGAGCTTCTGCGGGCTCATCAGGTCGTATTCGTAGTTCTGCTCCAGAATGTGCAGTTTGCCGGGCGCGTTCACGGATTCCAGGCTCACTGTTTCCGGAATGATCTGCTCGGCCACGTCCATGAACTTCAGCGCCACCTCGCCCTCGGGCAGCGAGAATTCGCGCCGTTCGCGCACCAGCGCGCGGTCGTTGTTGTAGACCGTCACGGCCACATCGAGCCGGTCCCCCGCGTTCGATTCGGCCGTGGTGGACGGCTGACCCTGCGCAATAAGCGCCAGAAACAGCCCGCAGACGAGTACTGCCGCAGTCTTCCGCATCATGTGGTCTCCTTGTCGTTGCATTCGCTACTGGTAACGCCGGCGCGGCGTGATTGTTCGCCGTTGATTTGGACACCGCAAGGTGCCCCCGGTTCGCGGTTTGTTATACTCCAGGGCCATATGGCGGTTTCCAGTCGACTCACGGGAGGCGGACAATGCGAATCGGTGTGGTGGAAACGGATGCGGGCCGGGCGCTGGCCATGCCCCTGGGCGCCCGCTGGCTCAACCTGTCGGCCGCGTGGCGCGACTACCAACGCCTCGTTGAACAACAGGAAGGCGTCGAGGCGCCTGCCGACGTGGGCGACCTGCTGCGCCGGGGCCTGTTCAACCGTTCCTTCTACCGGCGCATGGCCGAGTTTACCCAGCGTCACGGCCGCCTGGAGAAATACGCGCTCGCAGAGCCGTTGCGCTTTGCGCTGCCGTTGCGCCCGGGCAAGGTGGTGGCTATCGGGCGCAATTATCGCAAGCACGTCGAGGAATTCGACAACAAGATGCCGTCGGAGCCCATCTACTTCGTGAAGACGGCCTCGGCCTGCATCGGCTGCGAGGCGTCTGTCGTGGTGAAGCCCTGGTACGGGCGGGTGGACCATGAGGGCGAGGTGGGGGTCGTCATCGGCAGGTCCGCGCGCGAGGTGGCGGCCGCGGATGCGCAGGAATACATCGCGGGTTACACGCTGGTGAACGACGTGACCGCGCGCGACATGCAGAAGGCCGACATCGCGGACGGCCAGCCGTGGTTCCGCTCGAAGAACTGCGACACCTTCTGTCCGGTGGGTCCGGTGGTGGCGTTTCGGGATGCGTTGTCGTGGCCGCTGGAAGAAGACATCGAGGTGCGCGTCAACGGCGAAGTGCGGCAGCGCAGTAACACCAAGCGGTTCATCTTCGACATTCCCACATTGCTTGAGGCAATCACGCGCCTGATGACCCTCGAGCCCGGCGACATCATCTCAACGGGAACACCCGAGGGGGTGGGCCCGCTCACGCCGGGCGATGTGGTGGAAGTGGCATCCCCGCGCATCGGCGTGTTGCGGAACCCCGTGGCGGGCTGAGTTCGCGCACTTCGCCGGCGGCAGCGCTGCGCGGCGGGGCATGCTCCGGAATCTTTTTCAGCCGCTACTTCTCTCCGGTTGCGGCGGAAAGCACGACTTCCCGCGCGGTCTCGTCGAGTTCGATCAGCATGGGGTCAAGCGGCTCAAGTATGCGCGGGAAACTCACATCCCGGCCCCGGATAAGGTCACGCCCGGTCTGCAATGACCCCACGAGCCAGCAATGGGCANNTTGCCCTCGTAATACACGAACTGTGTGCGGATGCCCTCGACCGGGTAACCGGACGCGGTAACCGCCCTGGTGACCCGGGGCAGCGCGCCCGCGGTAATGGCCGCGTCCATGGCGTGCAGGTATTCGGTGGGCAGGTTCATGCCGCGCACCAGGATGGTGTTGCCCGTATTGCGCAGCACGTCGTACCGCGACATGCCGCGTTCGTTGTACGGGATCGGCGTGCCGACGCGGATGATTGTGCCGTCGCGGCCGGCAAACTGGGTCAGCGCCTGGAAGGTCTCGTCACGCACGGATGGGGTCTCGGGGATAACGAGCACGTCGACGTCATCGAGCTCGCCCGCGATGCACTCCTCCTCCGTGATGAAGTAGAGCTTGTATCCGGCGAAAGAGCAGCCTTCATAGGCATACTTTGCGGAGAGCAGGTGGGGCGAGCCGCCGTCGAAAATCTTCGAAGAATCGCTGTAGAGAATGGCGACCCGCGCGGGGGCGGTCTGGAACGCGTGCACAATCGGGGCCAGCCGGTTCACGTCTAGCGCGGCGACGGCGTAGGCCTCGGCGGTTTCAGGGTAGTCGAACAACTGGGTGTCCGGCGCCAGCGCCATGGCGTTGACCCCTGCCATCACCGCTTCCCAGACCAGCGCATGCACATAGCCGCTGCGGTGGGCAACGGGAAACGAGGGGTCGACAGCCACGTCGAGGCTGACGTTGAAGAGCGGCTTATCGGGGGCGAGTGATTTGATAAGCGTGAACACGGCCGACTGCTGCGGGTACGCCAGCGCGTAGTAGGCGTCATTCGGCTGCGCCCCGGCAGTGCACCCGCTGATGTCGAGCAACTGCGCCAGCGCTTCCTGGTCGATGCCGTGCCGGGTCTCGTCCTCGGTAAAGGGCGTGTCGGAGAACGTGGCCAGCAGCGGCACGCCGGGCAGCGCTTCGTGCACCTCGTCCTTCAGCCAGATGAGATACTCATTGGCCAGGTTGCGGTGGAAAGTCTGCCAGTCATATTGGTAGGCCCTGCGGTTCTGGTAGCTGTGCGCCGGGGCCTCCTCATCCCAAATGGTGATGTCCTGGTAGTCAGCCAGATGCGCGCGCCAGGCCGCGTTGAGGTCCTGGCGGTCGGGATGTATCTGTTTCACATGCTCAATGAACAACTGCCGCACCGCTTCGCCGTCGAATTTGAACTTTGGCTCGCACACGATGCTCACGCCCGCAAGCATGGGCTTACCGCGTAAGAACGGCATGAGCGCGTCGATGTGGCGGTCCGCGGTTTGCCGCGCGCCGGGGTGCGCGAGATCGACGAAACCGGCTTCCATCATCTCGGGCCAGGCGTCCTGCGCCCAGCCGCCCAACTGCGCGGGATTCAACTGCACGGTCGCGGCGATGTTCAGTTCAGAAAGGCGGTCGAAAAATGGCGCGAGTTCAGACTCGAATTCCCGCACGCCTTCATAGCCCGCCAGCGTGTCTTGCGGGGTTATCGCGAGCACGGCCAGGCGCAGCCCGTAGGCGTGCAGCGAATCGAGCGCTTCGAGCCGCGGGGTTTCGAGCGCGCGTCCGAAGAGGTAGCACGGACGTCCCCCGGCGAAAAGGGCGGCGTCGCGCACCTCGATGCCTTCCAGAGCGGGCCGGGGCACCGAACTGTAGCGTTCCGCGGCAAGGTTCTCGAAAACGAGCCCCGCCTCAATGGACGTGGCCGCCTTCTCCAGGTAGTCGACCTTGTGACCCAGCGCGCGCCAGAGCCTGGCGTCGAGGTCCTGCCTGGCCCGCGCGGTAAAATCTGCCGCGGCGTGCAGGCGTAACGTCAGATAAGGCGACTGCTCCTCAACGCTGTCGAGGCGCGCACCCAATTGCCCGATGCGCTCGGCCACGCGCTCGAGGTCCTGGGCCAACTGCACGTCGTTTACCCGCCGCAGGCGCACCAGCGCGGCCGCCGCGTCTTCCTCCCGCGTGTAGTCCACCCGCACCTGCGCCGTGTAATGGCCGGGCGCCGCCTCCGCTGCGTTCCAGTGAAGTGTGCATTCATTCTCGCCGCGGTACAGGTTCATGACGAGGCTGCCCTGACCCACTACCGCGCCGGATTCATCCGCTATCTCCAGACTTATGCGCGCGGTCTCGTAGGGAATATCCGCAGTGATGGTGCAGACGAAGGGGACAGGTTCCGAGGCGGGGTAACTGGCCTGCATTTCCAGGTGCACCTCCACCGTCTGGGTAGGCGTGGCGGCCGGATAGGGCATGACCCAGACCTGCTCCACGGAGGATGCGCCCGCGCTTCCGGCGTCCGTCGCACCCAGGGCCGGAGAGCCGTGCAATGCAAGACAGAGGAGGGCCGTCCAGGCCAATCGAAATCTCATTCCGCGTTCCTTTCCGTGACTTCCGTGTGCGCTTTCGCTGCTGCGCGTCCGATGCGCAAGGCGAGCCCCACCTGCGCCGTCAAGGCCAATGGCCGTCAAATGTGCGCATCCGGAAGTGAATACATGTCGACGTAACGGCGTCAGTACCCGGCAAGCCCGGCCGCCATCGCGCGCATTCTAGCCCGAACGGCCGCAGTGATCCAAGCGAAGGAACAGCCCAGGTGCGGCACCGCGCAACTGTCAGTCCTGCAAAAGGAAACGCGGCGGCCGGGCCCGCAGGTTGACGGGCGGGGACGGCCGAAATATCCCGCTGGCGCCGGTTGGTTTGTGACATTATCGGTTTGAATGGTAGAATGGCTTTGAGGCAGGGACTTCCCATTTGGACCAGGGAACTTTTTCTCTGGAAAGTGCATTAATGACAGTGAACAAGGTGAAGGAGAGGGTGGACCCGGTACGATAAACCGGGCAAATTGAACAAGTTGCGCGAGTGCGGACGAAGCGCTGCACGTGCAGGGAAAGTAGCGGAGGGAACGTCTGACCGCGTTTCATTCAGGGGAAATTTCTTGACATACCCTAAGATTCTGCGTAGCATTAGTATAAGCAGCAGCTCCAGGGGGGCTCAAGCCGGGCAAGGCCAACCGCGGCCTGCAATGAGCGAAAGGATGTGGGTGAGATGGAACGGATAAGGCATTGTGTGGCGACTGTCCTGTTCGTCGGCATCCTGGTTGCAGCTGCGGCCGCGGAGAACTACACGATTCCCCCGGAGAAAGTGGATGACCAGAAGATCTTCAGCGGCTCCGCCGAGAGTTTTGCGAAGCCGGGGGCGGTGGACTACAAGGCTGTAGTCCGTGCCACGCCGGAATACCACACGATTGCAGAGAAGAAGATTGAATCGGGCACGGCCAAATACTGGATCCTCATCAGCCGCGCCAGTGAGCATGCCGTGCGGGTCATCCGCGAGGTCGGTGCGGAAAGCGACTATGACTTGATTGTGGTCAAAGGTTACCTGGCGAGCCTCGACCCGCCCATCGAAGCGGAAGACATTACCGAGCTGGTGTTGAAGAAGCTCAGCGAAGAGGAGTAGAGCGGCGGCCGCCGTCTTTCATTCATGACACATTCCCCCTTGATTTGCCCCAGGCATCTGTACAGCGCACCGCTGGGCATCGCCCTGGTTCTCGCCCTGGCCGGACTTGGCTGCATGACCACGCCGGATGTTATCGCACCACCCGTCGGCGGCAATCTCGACCATGACAGCGTGGGTTCGGAGGTGCGCACGGCGGCCAAGGAGTTGGAGGTTGCCAAGCGCATGGTTCATGCGGGCAACTTCTCCCAGGTCATCCCCCGTCTGGCGCACCTGGCCAGCGATTACGGGCACACCCCGGCAGGCCAGCAGTCGCACTTCTTCCTGGGCGTGTCCTATCACGAGATAGGCGGTATCCAACAGGCCCGGGAGCACCTTCAGGCCTATCTGGAGCAGTCGCCTTCGGGAGAATACGCCGTGCTTGCGCAGCAGTACCTCGCGAAGCTGGATTCCGAACTCGACCTGGCCACCCAGTCACAGCGAGAAACGGAGCAACGCATCGAGACGCTCGAAGAAGTCTCCGAAGAACAGCCCCAGGAACTGGCGCACAAGCTGGAGTTGGCGGACCTGTACTGGAAGAAGGCGCGGTTCGATGAAGCGGGCGCGCTGTACGCGCAGGTATTGCGCCAATGGCCGCAGTTGGAAACGGACCCCACCATTCGCCAGCGCATCGAGCGGCAGACGGGCGGCGAGTTCGTGATTCTCACGCCGCAGGAAGTGGAACGGCGCATCGCAGAGCGCGAGCCGCTGCTGGTGGTGAACACGACCGCGTTCAAGAGCGGCCGGTTGTGGGGCCAGGCCGCGGTGGCCATGCCCCGCTACTACAATGTGACCGGCGAGGTGGTGAACCGCAGCAAGACCTCCCTGCGCAACGTGCGCGTGATTGTGACGCTCTATGAATTCCGGAAGGTAATCGACACCCAGACGGTATCGATTGGCGGGATGCTGCCGGGCGAGCGGCGGGCGTTCAGTGCCAAGTTCGCCAACCTGCCCGACATGTACGACGTGTACCACTACGAATGCGTGGGCACCTACGAACGATAGCAGCCATGGCAGAGGGATGCCGGCCGAGGATGATTTCAAGGTGAAGATGACTCGAAAGAACACGGGCCGCGAACACATGCGCATCGCGCTGTGTATGAGCGCCTGTCTGCTGGCGGCGCTGGTCTGCGCGATGCCGGCGCGGGCGCAACAGACGCAGCAGGTGGATGTGTCGGTGCGCATTATTGAGTTCCAGACCTTGCGCGGCATGGAGACGGGGCTGAGCGCCTATTTCAAGCAGCGCAATGAGCCGCGGCCATACGGGCGGGTGTCCAGCGGCAACGGCGCCATTACGAACGCCGACATCACCTTTCCCTCCAGCACCACGGCGGGCATCACGGTCTTTCTCGACCGCCTGACTAACCAGTATGGCGACTTCGAGGTGGTGTTGCAGGCGCTGGTCGACCAGAACCGCGCCGCGATTCTGTCGCGGCCCAAGGCGGTGGTGCCCGTGGGCGCCGCCACGCCAACCGTCATTCAAACGACGCAGGATATTCCCTTTGAAAGCACCACGGTGGTCGGGGCGACCGCGGTGCAGGTGACCCAGTTTGAAAAGACCGGCGTGCTGCTCGAGGTGCAGGCGCTCGAGTTGATTGACGATGACGGCAATCCTGAAACGGAAGACGACATCTTCATCAAGCTTCAACTGCATGGCCAGGTGCAGGAAGAAGGGCAACGGATTACGGTCGCGCTGGACGATCTCGTGGGCGCGAGCGGCGGCATTTTTCAGCAGACCTCAAATGCGATTCGGGTGCCGGAATTCGTGACCCGCGAGTTGACCACCACGGTGTGGGTGCGCCACGGCCAGGTGCTTGTGCTGGGCGGTTTGTACCGCAACACGAAGAACAAGAATCTGGCCACGCTGCCCTGGCTGACCAGCGGGCAGGACGTCTTGAACAGCGTCGTGCAGCGGGTGTCGCCCTTTGCCGTGCCGTCGGTGCCGATTACCACCGGGCTCGGCAACCAGAGCGTCGAAGAGGGCCGCCGCGAACTGGTCTTCCTGGTCAAGTCGGAATTAAAGACCTTCACCGAAGTCGACGAGTTCGAGTTCGTGGAGGAACAGGCGGATGCTCCAAGAGAAAAGGTAAAGCCCACGGACGTGATCAAGGGAATCTCCGATATACCGCAGGAACTGGTGGAGGGCATTGCCGGCGGGGTGCCTCAGGACGAGGTGAGCGAAAGCCTGGGAGGCAACGAATGATGGCCAGGCAGCTTTACACAGTCGTCGTCCTGGGACTGGCATTCGGTCTTGCATGCAGCGGTTACGCGCAGGACCCCGCTCCCGCCGAGCAGCCTCCGGCGGAACAGCCGCCGGCAGAGGCCGCACCGGCGCCGCCCCCCGCGCCCCCCGCCCCGCCGGACATCCGGCAGGTCCAGATTCAGGTGTGGATCACGGAGATCAATGAGCAGGGCCTGCGCAACATCGGCACCAACCTGAACTACACGCGCTTCGTCCGCGGCGAAGAGCAGAGCGGTTCGGTGCAGCAGGTCGTGACCAATGTCTTTGACCCCATGAACGATTTCGGGCAGGTGACGCTGCCCGCGCCGCAGGCAATCCCGCCCAACGCCTTTGACCCGCCCCTGCGGCCTGATGAGTCCGGCGCCGCGGGCATTCAAAGCCGCCGCGGGATGGGGCTGGAGGCCGAGGTTATCAACACCGGCTACGGCACCATTGACGGGGTGTTTCGCGGTGAGGCTACCCGGACCGACGTCGACCTCATTTCCAAGCCGGAGTTGCTGGTCATAAACGGCGGCACGGCGAAGATCAACGCGGGCGGCAAGATTCCGTATCAGGACGTGACCTATCCGAAAGGCGCCCCGCAGTTGCAGGTGCAGTTTCGCGAGATAGGCGTCAATCTCGAGATAGCGCCGCAGATTCTGCCGGATGATTTCGTG
>NPIG01001135.1_pt3 | contig 13238 bp, 14 predicted proteins | sample 8637441 | NCBI WGS metagenome assembly NPIG01 (sample SAMN07420675, study PRJNA396082) | bioreactor metagenome | isolation source: sample BR6 brine-fed electro-methanogenic bioreactor BR | place: Japan: Kochi | collected 2016-06-14 | reverse complement strand
CGGCCCTGCTGGCCGGTGCCGGGGTCGGCACCTTCAACTACATCCTGATCCGGGTCTTGCGCATCCCGCCGATCATCGCCACCCTTTCGGCCTCGTTCCTGGTGCAGTCGACGGCCATCGCCTACGGCCGCGGTCTGCGAATCAAGCCGCCGCCGATCTTCGCCGATTTCACCACGTCCAATTTCCTTGGCGTGCCGTCGCTGGCCATCTGCGCCGTGATTTTTGCGATCCTCATGGGGATCGTGCTCAATCGCACCATCCTCGGGCGCTCGGTCATCGCCATCGGCCAGAACATGCGGGCGGCCTGGCTGGCCGGGGTCAAGGTCGGGTGGACGCGCTACACGGTCTACCTGATGAGCGGCGTGTTCTCGGGCCTCGCCGGCGCCCTGCTGTCCGGGTTCTCGGGCGGCGCCTCGCTGAACATGGGCGAGGAATACCTGCTCAACTCGATCGCCGTCGTCGTCATCGGCGGCACCTCGGTCGCCGGCGGCAAGTCCAATGTGCCGGGAATCTGGGGCGCCGCAATGTTCCTGTTCCTGCTGCTGACGATGCTGAACACCTTCGGCGCCGGGGCCGGGGTGCGGCTGGTCATGACCGGGCTGATCATCATCACCGTCATCACCGTCGCCGGCGGCGACAAACCCATGCGTTGATTGCGAGGGAGGGCTCCGAGGCATGCCTTTAGGGGACGAATTCGAGCACATCGACAGGCGCTTCCACGACCTGACCGTACCCATCGCCTGGGTCGAGAGGCATTTCGACGGCTGCCGCTGGGCCGAGGGGCCGGTGTGGTTCGCCGACGGCGGCTATGTGGTGTGGAGCGACATTCCCAACGAGCGGCTGCTGCGCTGGATTCCCAATCACGGGGTCGACGTGTTCCGCACCGGCACCGAGTTCACCAACGGCAATACCCGCGACCGCGAGGGCCGGCTGGTGTCCTGCCAGCATGGCCTGCGCCGGGTCATCCGCACCGAACCCGACGGCAGCACCACGGTCATCGCCGACAGCCACAAGGGCAAGCGCCTGAACTCGCCCAACGACGTGGTGGTCAAGTCCGACGGCAGCGTCTGGTTCACCGATCCCAACTACGGGATCATGAGCAACTACGAGGGCTACAAGGCCGAGATGGAGCAGGACGGCTGCTACGTCTACCGCGTCGATCCGGCCCGCGGCACCATCGAGATCGCCGTCGATGACTTCGTGAAGCCCAACGGCCTCGCCTTCTCGCCCGACGAATCGATCCTCTATATCGCCGATTCCGGCGTTTCCCACGATCCCGACGGACCGCACCACATCCGCGCCTTCGACGTCGGCAAGGACGGCAGCCTGTCCGGCGGGCGGGTCTTCGCCGAGATCAACCCCGGCCTTCCCGACGGCTTCCGGGTCGACACCGACGGCAACATCTGGACCAGCGCCGGTGACGGCGTGCACTGCTACTCGTCGGAAGGCGCGCTGCTGGGCAAGATCCGGGTCCCCGAGATGGTCGCCAACGTCACCTTCGGCGGCCCCCGCCGCAACCGGCTGTTCATCACCGCGACGACCTCGCTCTACTCGGTCTTCGTCGCTGCCACCGGAGCCCAGCGGCCGTAAGAGGAGCGACTATTCGGGGGATTTCCGTCCGACGATCATGTCGATCGTGCCGAAGGATTCGAACGCGGGATCGTCGAGCGCTTGGGTCTGCGTCGAGACGAACCCGGCGCGGATCATCGCGTCGGCGATGACGCCCCGCTCGAAGGCCAAGTCGTTGCCCCGCAACGCCGTTGACAGCCAGGAGACGACCATGCCGGTGGGCGCGGTCTTCTCATCGGTCAGCCCGTCGGTTGTGACCAGGAAGACGCCCCCGGGATTGAGCGCGCGGTAGACCTTGCCGAAGATCTCGTCCAGGGTCTCGCGGTAGAAGTTCAGGGTGTAGTTGGCCATGACGAAGTCGTAGCCGTCGCCGATGGGGTCGTTCATGTAATCGCCGGACCGGGTTTGCATCCGGTCCTTCAGATCGTACTCGGCGATGAAGTCGTCGGCGACCTTGCAGACGACCGGCTGGTCGTACAGAACGCAGTGCAGGGTGGGGTGCTTGAGAGTGACGGCGATCCCCATAATGCCGGGACCGGCGCCCAGGTCCAGAATCCGCGAGAAGGACGGGAACTCAGGCAGCGCCGTAACGTGTGCGGCGAGCTTTTGCGCGCGGCCGCTGCGGGCGTGGTTGACGGAGGCGCGGGCGGCGGTTTCCCAGATCGTCTCGTCGCTGACATCGTCGATTGCCGGGGGACCGTTTCGCAAGAGCTCGGCCATGGTTCCGTCCATCATCGGGCGGAACCAGGATTCCTGGTAGAGCAGGAAGTCTCCGAGGGACGTTTCCCGGCCGCTCGTCAGATAGGTTTCGGCCAGCGGGGCATTCCGAAAACGGCCCTGTTTCTTGGTCAGATATCCCATCGCAGCCAGGGCGTTCAGCAGGTGTTCGGTGTTTTCCGGATGGATGGAGAGCCTCCCGGCCACGTCTACCGCTGCTGCCGGTTCCGACAGGGTGTCGAAGACGCCCAGCTCGATCGCCGTCTTCAGGGCCTCCCATTTCGTGATCTCGACCAGGTGGGAGAAAAGGGGCGCGCAGTGCGGGGTTGGATCGGGAAGTGCCTTGTTCATCAATTTGTGCTCCTTGATTTCCCGTGTAACCCGTGTCGGACGGTCTTGCGCCGGTTCCTGGCAGGAAAAGAACACGACGCGACAGGGACGGGGAAAGTCGGCAGGAATGCGATAACGATTGTCATTTTCAATAACGTTATAACATTTCTCTCCGCTTGTTAAGAGGCGAGTGGCTCCCTCTTCATGGTCGTTGTCAGCCGGCACGAACCGGATTAACCTGCGCGCCCTCTCCGGGGAGGAAACCCCGGCGCTGAAGACCGACAGAAGAAGGAAGAGAGCATGGGACAGTGTCCCTGCGGTTCCGGCGTCGAATTGTCGAAGTGCTGCGGTCCCTACCTCGAAGGTGCGCCGGCGCCGACCGCCGAAGCACTGATGCGCTCGCGGTTTACGGCCTATGTTCGAGGCGATCTCGACCATATCGAAAGAACCCACGCCTCGGAGGTGCGCGAGAACTTCAACCGTTCGGCCGCTGAGAGTACGGCCAATTCGGTCGAATGGGTCAGCCTGGAGATTCTGGGAACCTCCGACGGGGGCGAAGCCGACGACACGGGCACGGTCGAATTCGCGGCCCGCTTCCGACAGAACGGGGACCTGCTGGTCCATCACGAACTGTCGAACTTCCGCCGCGAGGACGACCGGTGGGTCTACGTGGACGGCAAGATGAACCCGAAAGGCAAGCCGCGCCGGGTCGAGAAGGTCGGGCGCAACGATCCCTGTCCCTGCGGATCGGGCAAGAAATACAAGAAGTGCTGCGGCTCCTGAGGTATGGAACGACGCTTCTCCTGCACCGCCTGCGGAAAGTGCTGTTACGGCCTGCTGCCGCTGACACTGGAAGACGCGCTTGCCCATGCCGATAAGTTTCCCCTGGCCGTGATCTGGACGCCGGTGCGCCAGGGCGGCCGGTCCTTCGATGTGACCGCCGAAATGGGGATTACCGTTCCGCTCAAGAAACGCAAGCTGGCGGCTGTCCAGATCGCGCCCACGGCTTACATTCCGCCGACGTTGCCGTGTCCGGAACTGACGGAAGAGGGCCTCTGCGGGATACAGGCCACAAAGCCGCAGAGATGCCGGACCATGCCGTTCTCGGCTTATCGCGACGAGAGCGACCAGGACGATCTGCTGATTCCCAGGCCTGGATGGGTCTGCGACACGTCCGAGACGGCCCCGGCAGTCTATCGCGACCGGCGTATTCTCGAACCCAAGGATTTCGACGACGAACGAGAGCGGCTTGTCCGTGACGCGGCCATTCTCAGGCCCTATGGCGAGTGGCTGCTCGACAGCCAGCCGTCGCTGCGGATGGAACTGCAGCGGATCGCCATGAAGCCGAGCGGGGGACGCGTCATCGTTTCCTTTGCGACTCTCATTCCCAGACTGCCGAAGGTCGACATCTATGACTTCGCCGCGAAGCAGGCTCCCGTGATGCGGGCCTTCGCCGGGAAGACGGCGGGAGATGCCGGCCTGGCGGAGTACCATCGCCGGTATTCCGACGGGGCCGGGGAGTGGGGGAGGATCGCCGCCCAGCGGCAGTAGACCCAATACTCCTCCCGAGGGGGCTTCTGGCCGTTGTCAGCCGCGGCCGGCGGCGCTAGTTTGCGTCATCAGGGGCGAGGGTCCCGAACGAACAGACCAACAGAAGAAGGATTCGGCCATGGGTCAGTGTCCCTGCGGTTCCGGCCGGGAATACGAGGCGTGTTGCGGTCCCATCATCGGCGGAGCCGAGGCGCCGACGGCGGAAGCGGTGATGCGTTCGCGCTTCAGCGCCTATGTACGCGGCGAGATCGACCACATCGAGCGGACCCACGCCAAGGCGGCCAACGAGGACTTCGACCGCAAGGAAGCCGAGGACATGGCCAACGCCGTCACCTGGACCGGCCTGACCATCCTGTCCACCTCCGGCGGCAAGCAGGGCGACGACACCGGCACGGTCGAATTCGCGGCCCAATTCAAGCAGGCCGGCAAGCAGATGGTCCATCACGAGCTGGCCTATTTCACCCGCGAGGACGGCCGCTGGGTCTATCTGGACGGCACCATCAATCCCAAGAGCGAACCCCGCCGCGTCGAGAAGGTCGGGCGCAACGATCCCTGTCCCTGCGGATCGGGCAAGAAATACAAGAAGTGCTGCGGCGCCTAGGCCGGGGTTGTCGGCGGTAGGTGGAACAGGGTGGTCGTTTCGGCCAGGCCCTGGAGGATGAACTGCACCGCCAGCGCGGCGATCAGGATGCCGACGATCCGCGACACCACGTGGACGCCGGTGAGTCCGAAGACCCGCCGCACCTGACCCGCCGCCAGCATCAGCGCCAGCGTCAGCACCAGATTGGCGATCAGCGCTGCGACGACCAGCGTCATATGAACGAAATCGCCGTGCGCCTCGGCCATCAGCAGGATCACCGCGCTGATGGCGCCGGGGCCGACGATCAGCGGCGTCGCCAGGGGAAAGACCGAGACATCGAGGCGTTTGGTCGCCTCCTTGCGTTCCTCCGAAGTCGCCGACAGGCCGCCCGACGAGCGGGCGAAGACCATGTCGACGGCGATCAGGAACAGCAGCATCCCGCCCGCGATGCGTAGCGCCGGCAGGGTGATGCCGAACAGCATCAGCACCGCCTTCCCGAACAGCACGAAGACCGCCAGGATCCCGACCGCCGTCAGCGTCCCCTTGAACGCGGTCGCGCGGCGCTCGGCCGCCGTCTGGTCGGCGGTCAGCGCGGCAAACGCGATGGCCACGTCAAGCGGGCCGATCGTCGCGAAGAAGGTGGTGAAGGCGATCAGGGCGATTTCGAACATCCGGCTTCCCTAAAGGGCCGCGTAGGGCGGCAAGCTTATCCGCCCCGAGGACCGAGGGGAATGGCATATTCTGTGGCTCCTCGTCATGGCCGGATCTGTGTCCAGCCATGACGATCGGGAGAAGATATTTCTTCTCACGAACACTATCTATTGGGAAATCTCAGGAAAGGGACACGGAATGATCGATATCGACCCGCCATTGCGCCGGGCCCGCAAGGAGGACGCCGAGGCCCTGGCGCGGCTGATCGACATCGCGGGCGAGGGGATTCCCACGTACCTATGGTCGCAGGTGACCGGACCCGGGCAGTCGGCCCTCGATGTCGGCGTCGAGCGCGCCTGCCGGGAGGAGGGAGGGTTCTCCTATCGCAACGCCATCGTCATCGAGGATGAGGGCGAGGTGGCTGGGATGCTGGTCGGCTACCGCCTGCCCGATCCCTACGATACCGGCGATCTCGGCGACGTCCCGGCGGTCGTGCGGCCCCTGGTCGAGTTGGAATCCCTGGCCCCCGGATCGTGGTACGTCAATGTGCTCGCCGTCTTTCCCGGCAGGCAGGGGCGGGGCCTCGGCTCGAAACTGTTGTCCCTGGCCGACCGCCTGGGAGGTGACAGCGGCGCGCGGGATCTCAGCATCATCGTCGCCCGAGAGAACACCGGCGCCTGTGCCCTCTACGAGCGCAACGGGTTCCGCACCACGGCCCGGCGTCCGGTGGTGCCTTTTCCCGGTTTTGCGCATGGCGGCGACTGGCTGCTGATGGTCCGCCCGGTCGGCGAATGAGCCCCGCGGGGCGCCCCGCCCGCTGTCACCGAAAGTTCACGGCGAAATCGTATCCTCTCCCTTGAAGCCGGGGCGGGCAGGGCGCACCTGATTCCCAACGGCGGGAGAAAATCGCCGGCTCGGTGGGGCTTCGATAACCAACGGAGGAAGCCATGGACCGAAAGACCATTGTGCTCGTTGCCCATGATGCCAAGAAGATCGAACTTCTCAACTGGGTGAAGTACAACGCCCCGATCCTGAAAAATCACATGCTCTTCGCCACCGGAACCACCGGCGGGCTGATTAACGGCGAATGCCCCGAACTGCAGGTCGTCCGCCTGCGCAGCGGGCCGCTCGGCGGCGACCAGCAGGTCGGCGCCATGATCGCCGAGAACAGGATCGATCTGCTGATCTTCTTCACCGACCCGATGACCACACAGCCCCATGACGTCGACGTCAAGGCGCTCACGAGGCTGTCGGTGCTCTACAACCTTCCCATGGCCTGCAACAAGGCGACGGCGGACTACATCATCTCCAGCCCGCTGTTCTTCGATGTCGGCTACCGGCGCGAGGTGCCCACTCACTCCGACTATGTCGAGCGGGAGATCCGCCGTATCGAGGAGGAGGGGAAGGTTACGGCCTGATGCGGCGGTTTCCGGCCGCGCGATGATTGTATTTCGGGAAATCACCGAATCTCGTTAGATTCGGTTCGCCTTTGTGGGGGCCGGCAACCCCGTGGTTCGGAACGGAGGACGGGATTGTGAAACCGAGTGGCCTGGCCGGAAGGACGGCCCTTGTGACGGGCGGCTCGCGCGGAATCGGGCGGGCGATCTGCCTCGCCCTCGCTGCCGAGGGGGCCAAGATTGCCGTCAATTACCTGGCAAACGACAAGGCGGCCGAAGAGACCCGTTCCCTGGTGACGGAACAGGGCGTGGCCTGCGGCCTCTACAAGGCCGACGTCTCGGACGAGGCGCAGGTGAAGGCCATGGTCGACGCGGTCGAGAAGGAAATGGGACCGGTCGACCTTCTGGTCACCAATGCCGGTCTGTCCATCGTCGAATCACCCAATGCGCTGTCCTTCGAGGTTTGGAAGCGGACCATGGCCGTCAACGCCGACGGCACCTACCTGCCGATGGTGGCCTGCGCACGACGCATGGTCGCGCGCCGGTACGGCCGGATCGTCTGTCTGACCTCCGTCGCCGCCCTGCGGCCGCGCCCGAACCTGGCCGCCTACTCGGCGTCGAAGGCGGCGGTCATCGCCTTTGCCCGCAATTGCGCCGCCTCTTTTGCGCCGCATGTCCGCGTCAATACGGTGGCGCCGGGCCTGATCGATACCGAAATGGCCGAGGTGCTCGACGAATCGACCCGCAAGAAGCTGGTCGCCATGACTCCCCTGGCCCGCATCGGCAAGCCCGAGGAAATCGCCGAGATGGTGGTGTTCCTGCTGTCCGACCGCTCCAGCTACACCACCGGGCAGGTGATGATCGCCAGCGGCGGCAGGGTGACGCTGCCGTAATCCGGCCCGGTCAGCGGCCGAAGACCTTGGTCAGCAGTTCGGTCGTGCGTTTGGCCGGGTTCTGGCGGATCGCCGCCTCTTCCTTGCCGAGATAGAAGAACAGCCCCTCCAGCGCCAGGTTGACGGCGTGGTCGCTGAGGTTCGCCTTGACGTCCGGCACGAAGGGCAGGGTCTTGTACTGGCCCATCAGGTTGTCGTAGGTGCTCACCGCGCCGACTTCTTCGAGCGACTGATCGACGACCGGCCGGACCGTATCGGCGAGGTCGGCCGAGGCGACCTTCTTGAAGTACTGGGTCGCGGCGTCGTCGGGACCGTCGAAGATGCGCTTGGCATCCTCCAGCGTCATGTCGGTGATCGCCTTCCAGATCAGCTCCTTGGTCTTGGGGGCGGCGGCCTCGGCGGCGCGGTTGAGGCGCAGCTCCAGGTCGTCGGCCATGCCCGACAGCCCGAAGCGCTTCAGCACCGACTGCACCTTCTGCAGTTCCGGCGGCAGCGGGATATGGATGTCGGGATCGAGGTTGTAACCGTCGGCGGAACCGATCTGCCCGACCACCCGCTCGGTGCCGACCTTGAGCGCCTCGCGCAGCCCGGCGGTGATGTCGGTCAGGCTAAGTTCGCCGCCCGACGACGACCCGCCCGGCGTGGTGACGTTGCCGAGCACGCCCTGGATCTTACCCATCCAGTCGGTTTTCTGGGCCGCGGCCGGCTGGCTCAGGACGAGTGCGACAAGCCCGGCGGNNCGGCGAGGAAATGCAGGAAACGCATGGTCGTCCTCCCTGTGCAATGAAACCCCCGAACAGCATGGAATCGCTTGCCGCCGAATCAAAGGGAATTATTTGGGGTTAGAGCACACCGCCTTGAACAGGTAGGCCGGTTCGCCGCCGGTCTGCCAGTCGATGTCGGTGGGCAGGTTGCCGGCGTCGAAATCCGGCATCTGGTTCAGCACGGCGCGGCGCTTTTCGTTGCAATCGACGATCTGGCGCAGGATCAGCGTGTCGGCGTGCGGCTCGATATTGAGCAGGGTGACGATGGCGATGCCGGGATGGGCCGGGTTGCGCAGGGTCTCGGAATCGTCGAGGGCGATCAGCGCGCCGGTCCGCGGCCGGGCCAGGGTCCAGGGTTCGATCCAGCTCGAATAGGGGACGCGCTGCACCACCCGGATGGTGTCGGGCAGGGCGGCCTCTGTGCGGTCGGCCCAGCCGTGGCGGTTCCAGGCCGTGTAGACGATCATGGCGACGGCGGCGAGGCCGATCACCAGGGTCTTCGGCGCCTTGCGCCCGACCACGCGGAAAACCAACATGGCCACGCCGGCGGTGGCGAAGGCGACGCTGACGACGGTTACGATCTCGAACAGCATGACTTGGAATCTCGCTCTAAATCAAAAAATCGGCGACCCGGGCGCCGCCTCGCCCCGAGGCGTGGCCGGCCTGGGCCAGAAACAGCTCCGCCGCCGCCAGGGCGTCGGTCAGGGCGTTATGGGCCTTGTAGCGCGGCAGTCCGTAGCGTTCGCGCACCGCCGACAGGCGCAGGTCGCCCTGCGAAATTTCCTTTCCCCGCCGGGTCAGCGAGCGTTTCTCCAGGGCCAGGGTGTCGGCGTACTTCAGACCCAGCGTTCCCCCATAGAGGCGGGTGCAGGCGGCATCGAGAAACGTGCGTTCGATGCGGGCATGGTGGGCCACCGGGGTCCGTCCCGTCAATGCGAGAAGAACCTGCGGCAGAACGGAATCGAGGGCCGGCGCGCTCTCCAGGTGGCCGTCGAGCAGCCCGTGGATCACCGCCGTCTTTTCCGGGACCGGTTTGCCGGGCCTGACCAGGAAGTACCCGGCCTGGTCGAGGCATATGGCCCCGCCGATGATGGGCACGTAGCCGATGCTGAGAATCTCGTCGGTCTCGGCGTCGAGCCCCGAGGTCTCCAGGTCGATGGCCAGGAACTCGGCCTGCTCGAAGGGCGTGTCGACGGCAGGCGCCGGATGCTCCCGGAACGTGGCCAGCGGCCCGGTCGCCGGACCCCGCGTGGGGGCGGCGCGCCCGAGGAGCGAACTGAGCAAGGCCCTGAGCATGGGACGGGCACTCAGAACCGGCCGGTCTGATAGGTGTTGCCCATGGCCGCCTGCATGGTCTTGATCACGCCGAAGGCGTCCTTCAGGTGGTTGCGCTCGAAGCTGGACAGGGTGCCGGGATCGAGGAAATTGTCGGCCGGCTTGCCTTCGCGGATCAGACGGGCCTGATGGCGGATGCGCAGGAAGCTGATGAAGTCGAGGGCGTCGCGCAGGTCGGAGGCCCCCTCGCGACTCAGCGCACCGGCCTCTTCGGCCTGGCTGAGGCGGTCCTGGGTGGCGACTCCGGGCACCCCCGCCGACAGGGCATAGACACGGGCAAGATCGATGATCGGCACCACGCCCTTGTGCTTGAGGTCGACGGCGTGGTCGTGCTCGCCGCCGCGGATCAGCACGAGGTTGCGGAAGAACCCGAGCGGCGGCTGATGTTGCAGGGCGTTGCCCGCCATGTAGGCCTGGAAAATCCGGTTCTGGCGGCTTTTCTCCAGGATCATGGCGTGAAGCTCGGCGCCCAGGCTCTTGTCGCCGTGGACGGTCCGCAGATCGAAGAAGATGCAGGACAGCATCAGGGCCTTGGGCTCGGGTTCGTCGATCCACTTGCGGAAATATTCCTTCCAGCGGGCCAGGGGCTGGCGCCATTCGTCGGTGCGGGCCATCGCCTCGCCGGGACAGTAGACGTAGCCGCAGGTGTTCAGGCCGTCGCAGACGAAATTGCTGAGCTGGCGGAAATACGCACCATGCTCGGCCTCGACGTAGGAATTATCGAGGACCATGAAGTTGTCCTGATCGGAATGGGCCGTCTGCTCGAAGCGGGCCTGCGAGCCGGCGGCCATCCAGGCATAGGGCACCGGAGGCGGGCCAAATTCCTCCTCCGCCAGTTGGATCAGGCGGAGCGTCGTGGCGTCGGTCATGGTCGATACCACATGGCCGATGTTGTGCGCCGTCGCCCCCGATTCCGCCAGGTACAGGACCAGTTCCGGGATGTGCGAGAGAACCCTTTTCAGGCCCTCGGCGTCGTCCTGCTTGTAGATGTCGCCGACCAGGAAGACCGACGAGGTCGTCTGGGTCTTCACCAGGTTCGTCGTCGTGATGCAGCCGGCGATGCGGCCGTCGCGGACGACCGGAAGATGGTGGACGTTGTTGCGCGACATGGCCATCAGGGCATCGAAGCCGTAGTCGTCGGCCTCGACGCAGATGGGATCGGGGGTCATGACCTTCGAAAGCGGCGTCTCGTAGGCGACGCCCTTGGCGACGACCCGGTTGCGCAGGTCGCGGTCGGTGAAGATGCCACGCAGTTGATCGTCCTCGGTGACCAGCAGGCAGGACACGCGTTCGTCGCGCATCTTGACCGCCGCTTCGCCGATTGTGGCCGCGGGACCGATGGTGATCGGCTCGCGTACCAGCATGTCGGCGACGCGGATGCTCAGCAGGTCGATCTGGCGGCCGCCGTTGGCGAAGGATTTGGCGTTGCCGAGGCGTCCGCCGGCCATGGGCGCGAAGAAGTAGTCGATCTGCGGATGGTTTGCGCGCAGGCCGTTGAAGACCGTGGCCGGCAGCAGATAGACCAGGCAGTCCTCGATGGCCTCGCTGCGGTTCACGGCGGTGCCGCCGCCGAGGATGCTGCGTACTCCGCAGAAATCCCCCTCGCCGAGGCGCGCGAGAAGCTGGTCGTCGGGATCGCGCGTTTCAATGGCGCCGGTCCGGATGTGGTACAGATGCTCCACCTTGTCGCCGGGTGCCATGATCACCGCACCCTTGCGCAGGTAGCGGATCTGGATGGATCGGACGATCCCGTTCAGGGCCTCGTCGGGCAGCAGGTCGAACGGGTGGTGGGCGGCAAGAAAGTCGCGGATTTCGACGAATTCGATGTCCATGACGGCGCCTTTTCGCGTCGTATCCCGCAAAAGAATATCATGAAAGAAAGGGGTGGGCGGACCCCGCTGTTACGCGGGATCCGCCCGGCTTCAAGGGCAAACGCCCTTGCAGGAGAATGCGGTCAGTGGGCCTGAGCCGCAGCCGCGCCACGCGGCAGACGGATCGTTTCGACCATGTCCTGAACCTCCTGCGGCGGCCGCTGGGTCACCCGGGCGACCACATTGGCGACGACGAAGTTGAGGACCATGCCGACAGCACCGATGCCCTCCGGCGAAATGCCGAACAGCCAGTTTTCGGGCGTGTTGGCGATGAGCGGCTCGAAGAACACACCCTTGTAGACCAGGATGTAGCCCATCGTGAACACCAGGCCGGTCAGCATGCCGGCGATCGCGCCCTCGCGGTTCATGGTCTTCGAGAAGATGCCCATGAGGATCACCGGGAAGAGTGACGATGCCGCCAGTCCGAAGGCGAAGGCCACCACCTGGGCGACGAAGCCCGGTGGGTTGTAGCCCAGGTATCCGGCGATCAGGATGGCGACGGCAGCCGAGATACGCCCGGCCAACAGCTCGTTCTTCTCCGAGATGTCGCGGGCGATGGCTCCCTTGAGCACGTCGTGGGATATGCCGGCTGAGATGACCAGCAGCAATCCCGCAGCCGTCGACAAGGCAGCCGCGATGCCGCCCGCCGCGACCAACGCGATCACCCAGTTGGGCAGTTGCGCGATCTCGGGGTTGGCCAGCACCATGATGTCGCGGTTGACGGTCAGTTCGTTACCCTGCCAACCCCAGGCCGCGGCCTTCTCGGCGAAGGCCGAGTTCTTGTCGTTGTAGTACTGGATGCGGCCGTCGCCGTTCTTGTCCTCGAACTTGAGCAGTCCGGTGACTTCCCAGCGCTGGAACCAGCCCGGGCGCTCGTCGTAGGCCAGGTTGCCGTCGGCCGAACCGACTTCGCCGGTCTGGATGGTGGTGGTCAGGTTGTAGCGGGCCATGGCGCCCACGGCCGGAGCGACCGTGTAAAGGGCGGCGATGAAGATCAACGCCCAGCCGGCCGACATCCGCGCGTCGCGCACCTTCGGAACCGTGAAGAAGCGGACGATGACGTGCGGCAGACCGGCGGTACCGACCATCAGCGCCACGGTAATGGCGAAGATGTCGATCATCGACTTGGAGTCGCCGGTGTATTCCAGGAAGCCGAGATCGGTGACGACCTGGTTCAGGCGGTCCAGCATGTACCCGGAGCCATCGCTCAGGGTCGAGCCCAGGCCGAACTGCGGGAGCACATGACCGGTCAGCTGCAGCGAGATGAACACGGCCGGAACGGTGTAGGCCAGGATCAGCACGCAGTACTGGGCAACCTGGGTGTAGGTGATGCCTTTCATGCCGCCGAGAACGGCGTACACGAAGACCACGCCCATGCCGACGATCAGGCCGGTCAGGATGTCGACCTCGAGGAACCGTGAGAACACGATCCCGACGCCGCGCATCTGCCCGGCGACGTAGGTGAACGAGATGAAGATAAGGCAGACCACGGCGACCAGCCGGGCGGCGGTCGAGTAGTAGCGATCGCCGATGAATTCCGGCACCGTGTACTTACCGTACTTGCGCAGGTAGGGCGCCAG